>Ga0307510_10005808_pt1 | contig 14710 bp, 17 predicted proteins | sample 12_EM_MG_FD_207224 | JGI IMG/M metagenome (GOLD analysis project Ga0307510, IMG submission 207224) | Populus trichocarpa ectomycorrhiza microbial communities from riparian zone in the Pacific Northwest, United States - 12_EM | ecosystem: Host-associated > Plants > Roots > Unclassified | place...
GTCTACATTATAATGCCAGGGGAGAAGCAATGACGATCAGTGGACAAGAGAGAGGGAGTTATAATGGGATGTATTACAGTAGGATGGGAAACTACATACATTATAATGCTGGGGGGCAACAAAAAGAGAGGGGAATTATAACTTGTGCAGGCCTAGAAGTTGCTTGAAATCACAGTGGTACATTATTACGGAGAATCCTAGATTATGTGGGGTACATTATAACAGAGCTACATGTACTGTTGAATGGTTGGTGTCTGATAGCTAGGTAAGAGAGGAACAGCTAGTGAAAAGATCGGTGGGTCTAATACAGGAAAAGATATAAGGGAACATATGAAAGAGGGAGAAATGGTCCTATAAACAGCAATATGCAAACCCGGTGAGGGTGTGGTCCCGAGTGGAGGTCCAACTGGTAAAGGCACAGTAGAGGGTTGACATGTCAGAATGGGGATGCTCAGAGATAGGGCAGATCGGCTCCAATCTCCATGATCGATTAGATCAGAAATGCAACCAATACCCACGAGACCCGCTGTCTGGGTATGGGTTTTTGGTAGGGTCGAAAATATAAACCCTGACCCATACCCAGCTAAACCCTACCCGCCACCCACGTGGGTTTACCAAACCCCTTACAATCCCTAATTGGGCCGCGGCCCAGGTAAGTTATCACCGACAGCCGGAATCCAAGACTTCCAATTACAGTAGGAGCAATCGTGTTATCAAGCCATCGTTATCATGTCCCATCGAAGCCTTCCTCCTTGTACTCTCCCGGACCGCTACGTCCACTAGCTCTCTCCCAACCTCCTCTCTTCATGCTCACGGACCAACCCTGGAACGTTTACCGGGAGCAACTCTGGTCACTACATCGCGGGGTTGCATTGTGGGAACCAGAACCTGTGAACCATCTTTATGAGAAGGTCGAAGTTGGTGATGTCGGCTACCTACATAACGGATTTTTCTATCGCATGTTCAATGTGAAGCTTCCATGGGATGATCCCTTGAACCAAAAAATGAGTACAAATAAACCAGAGAATTACAAGGCCATGGATCCGAATCTATTCGTTATCCACCCAACACGTTTCATGAAAGGGGATTGCTGCTCCCCCAGTGTTGTCGGATACGAGAACACGGAATATAGGCAGGCTCGTGAATCCCGCGAGTAAGTTTTAGTCCCTTCTTGGACAACGAGATTCGGCTCACATTCTCAACTTGCACGTTCTTACAGTGCAGAAGGTTTCACTTATGAGTGCAAGGGTCCCGGAGCACTTTTGTCTCTCCCTCATGATGGTCATCGGGAATCTCTTACACGCGTAAAGGCATTTGAGAAGTACATACGAGACAATATCGACAGCTGGTTTACCTGGTCAAAGCAACAAGACCTGCCCGTTGAGCGCATGGGAGACCTCATTCTCGTCACTGAGCGTACTTTGGTGACTTCGTGGGCCGCTGCTGCATTCATTGGCCGCTCTGAAACGCAAAAGTTTTCTCTGGTACCCTCACCACAAGGTTCGAGTGGGCAAAGCTTCGAGTTTAGGAACGTTAGGGGAGACGTGGCACCCAATTGTAGTCATTTCGACTCGGTCCGCTTTTTCGTTCCGTTTACTCGCCCTGCACTGATTTTATTTGATCGTATAAAAAGGTTAATCAATCCGATACACCGAATCAGTGCGTCTTTATCAAGGGCTTCCGAGCAGAGCGTATCATATTCGGGATGAAACGCATCCGGGCGGCAGCAGAACCCCTTCCTGACGATCCTGAGGACAATCGTGAGGACGAAATACAAGTGACCCGAGTTCAAGATGCTCCACAAGTAGGACTTCTTTCTGTAGTGAAGTGATGAGTGAAGTATGACAGCTTGATTCCAGTATCGCGATCCGCTCATCGGTATTTTGGATTATATCGTGGAGGTTCGTCTATACGTGTATGCCCTTTACTTCAAATCCAATTAGCAGGTTCCAAAAGAAATGCCCTGAGGACGTCATTGCCATTGCCCATGACGATGATCTTCAGATCGTCGAAAACATAGTACGTCCAGGACAAATGTTCGAACTTGGTGCTACCAGTAAAACGCGTGCCTACTAGGAAACCCTCACTGCGGACGCAGTTGAGCAGTTTTTGGATGAAAATCAAATTCCTGTGATCCTTGAAGATGGCGGTATACACCCTATGCCATTCCATGTAAAGTGGGAGGTGCTAAAAGCTAGTTTCGACAGTCGCATCCCTGCGCGCCCAAGAAGGCTCGGTTCGCGATGATCAAGGAGCGAAAATTTCTGCGACGACGGAATTGAGGGTGCGCTATCTTTTCTTGTGGCTAAGAATCTCTGAGAAATGCTAATGATGGTAATTGGACTCCGCCACCGTACGAAACTTCCTCGCTACTGAATGCCAATGCGCTCGTGCCTCCTCAGTACCTCTATACAGCGCTTGCACTGGGGTCACCACAACCTTCGGTGCTTGGTCCCTTGTCCTCCCATGACGAGAAGTTATATGCGTCCTCTTCCCAACGCGTTGAGGAAGTGACTACTCCACCAGCCCAACCTGATACCTCATTCATGACGGTTGGGCAGTCCCAGCTTGAGCGAGCCATCTACGAGATCCAGCACCGATCCAACGTACCCCAACTCGACTTTACGCAACATCAGCTCGACAATGGGTACACGATCAGCACTCGAGAGCGTGTCGTCAAGGAGGTACGTCTCGCCACTTCCTAGGTTTTGTGGCGAGGGTGCAATATGGGTCGGGATAGGTGCAAGCACCGGCGGCGATGACGATTCCGACAGACGATGTCTTCTTCTCAAAGACGGAGAAGGGCAAACCCGACGTTGCGTTCCTCAAGAATCACTTTCACCGAGAGGGACGGATCAAGGAGGAGCATGCTCTGTTCATCATCGACAAGGCGACGCAGTTGCTACGTGCTGAGCCGAACGTCTTGACCGTCGATGCTCCCGTCACAGGTGCTCCCGCAATTACCTCTCTACCTGCTTAGATTTCTGATCGATTTCTCAAGTATGCGGTGACATTCACGGCCAATATGTGCGTATCCAGCCCTCCTTCTGCCTCTCTTCATGCTGATTCTCCGTATCGTAGTACGATCTCATGAAACTGTTCGAGATCGGTGGCAAACCCTCCAATACCCGATACCTTTTCCTGGGAGACTACGTCGACAGAGGCTACTTCAGCATCGAGGTGCGTCCCATCCTCCTTTTCCTTTTCGTACCACTCACTGGCCTGCAGTGTTTACTATACCTTTGGACCCTCAAGATCTGGTATCCAAACTCTTTCTTCCTCCTCCGGGGCAACCATGAGTGCCGCCACTTGACCGACTACTTCACGTTCAAGACCGAATGCAAGCACAAGTACTCCGAACGCGTGTACGAAGCATGTCTGGAGTCGTTTTGCGCCCTACCCCTCGCCGCGGTCATGAACAAGCAGTTCTTGTGCATACACGGAGGTATATCGCCTGAACTTCACACGATCGATGACATCCGCAAAGTGAGTCCCCCTTTCACATCTACGCCTTTCATTCCGATCGCAACCCGTGACATTTTCTGTCCCATCCATACAGTTGAATCGATTCCGCGAACCGCCAACGTCCGGGCTCATGTGCGACATATTGTGGTCGGACCCTATCGAGGACTTCGGCCAGGAACGTACCACGGAGAACTTTGTGCACAACCACGTGCGGGGTTGCTCCTACTTTTACACGTATAAGGCAGTGTGCGACTTTCTGGAACGCAATCGCCTGTTGTCGATCATCCGCGCCCATGAGGCGCAGGATTCTGGGTGCGTCTAACCCTTCCACCCGCTCATCGATGTTCCTGTTGATTTGAGTTTTGTACAGGTACCGCATGTACCGCAAGAGTCGCATGACTGGATTCCCGAGCGTCATGACCCTTTTCTCTGCGCCAAATTACCTCGATGTCTATAACAACAAAGCAGCGATGGTCAAGTACGAGGCGAACATGTTCAGCATCCGGCAGTTCAACAGCATGCCACATCCGTATTGGCTTCCCAACTTTATGGACGCGTTCAGCTGGAGTTTACCATTCGTCGGCGAAAAGAGTGAGTCCGCGCGCCAGCGTGCTGTCCCCGTTCATCGATAATTGATCCTGCCCCACAGTCACGGACATGTTGGCTGCGGTGCTCAACATATGCACCGAGGAGGAGCTCAACGAGAGCGCAGACGAAGCACCGGCGACCGTGGCGCCAGCCGATCGCGACAAGGCCGAGCGCCGCAAGGTGATCAAGAACAAGATCCTGGCAGTGGGTCGCATTTCGCACATGTTCTCCCTACTCCGGTGCGTGTGACCGTGGCTTCTTCTGCCACGTACCCCGATCGCTCCGCCGCGCGGCTCCACTGACGTGACCCCTTCTTGCCTTTTCGGCTTTGCCCTTCCGCCCTTCCGCCGAACAGTGAGGAGTCTGAGCGCGTGTCGGAGCTCAAGAGCATCTCGGGCTCGTCCAGACTGCCCTACGGCACGCTCGCGCTCGGTGCCGAGGGCATCAAGAACGCCATCAAGTCGTTCGACGATGCGTACGTCCGATCCCCTCTTCTCCCTTCCTCCTCTTTTTGCTCATCTGAAGGGTTGAATGATTTTGCCCGGATTTGTCCGGCAGACGCAAATCGGATATCGATAACGAGCGCCTCCCTCCGATCGAGGAGCAAGCGTCATCCACGTCCGCGTCCGTGTCCAGTTCCGCTTCGTTGCCCTTGCCCGGCACAAATGGGGGTGTTGGTGCGGGTGTGAGCACGAATATGAGTGTGAGCGGGGCTCCTGCGACGCCGTTCAGGAGGGCGAAGGACGGAAAGCTGGCGTCGGCGCAGCGTCGGTGACTCCTTTCGTGTCTCTCGTCGCGTGGTCGGAGCGCTCGATTGTATCGATTTCAGCTTGGGGAGTTGGATTTATGTTAGGAGCGCCCGTACATGTTACCTTCGGGTCGTGTCACGGGAAGGTCTGTTTTGTCAAACTGTGATGATTTCTTGTATCAATTAATGTACGTGATGAGAGGGGATGAGGAAACGATATCTAGTTTGCTTGTATTGCCATGTGTTCTGTAGCTTACATTAGACGTAGGTGGAATCAATATCGAGTTACTGACGTTGACGTGGACAACCCCTTGTGCTGTAAGTGTAGATATGCTGTACTGGACTAATCTGAGGCGAGTGACAAAACTGAACAAAGGAAGGAAGCGCAAGTGGGGCGCCCTTCGAGGGGTTTTTTTTAACTTTTACATCTTAAACCAACGTCCTCAAGTACAAGGGGCTAACTGAAAATGGAGTCCCTTTGGCTAAGAATCAAGTTCCCCGTCGCCTGCTCATAGATGAGTGCTAGAAAATACAAGGAATAGAAGAAAAGCTTTTAAAAGATAGCAGTAACAAAAATAAAAGTTAGCTGTCACTTCTCAGGTTCCCTTATCACTTTCCTCCGGGGCTCACTTGCACGGCTCTACGGACTGTGCGATGGTCGCGCTACAGTAGTACAGTAATATACAACAGGCTGGAATTCTTCCGGTTCTCTTCCAGGTCGAGTACCGACACGTGGCCTGGAAAAGAGGTCATATCCCCGCGGATTCTACCAATTCCCCCCTCTCGTCAACACAGCGATGCTCGTTCAGCATCGATAGTTATCGCCATCACCAACAATGCGCAAGTCGAGAGGGATACGCGAGTCTGTCGTATTTGCGAGCATCTAGATCCACCGACGTGTAGACATATCACTGGTCTGTCCATCTCGGCGCAATCCGCGCTGCGCGTGCGTCATTAAACGTACCTTTAACCTGTGGTTAGACACACGGTGGGGGAGACGGAGTGTTTGAAGAGCATACGCGACTTCAGAGACAGAGGTCGATCTTTGAATGTGGGAAGAAAGGGAGGACCCATGTCCTCCCAGAACACCACTGGGACAGGGAAATACCAACATGCCAGTTTGTTCCTGCTGTGAAAAGCTTGAAAAAGCGCCACCACTCGCCCATTGATGACTGGCAGACAGGTGTGCGGGCGGGTTTGTGGCGCAGTTGTGACCGGCCACAGATAAATGGGTTTGGGGTTGTGAAGACTTTGTGAAGGCGCTTCGTCTTGCTTCCCTTCTGAGAATACATTTCAAGTTTTGGGCAGAAGTACACATGGCAAGTAGTGTTGCCGGGGAGTTGAGTTGGCTCAGTTGAGCTGAGTTGAACTACGGCCAATTCCATGCTCGTGCTCTGCGAGTTGACTCTGGCGAACTCAGGTTGGTAGGTCCGGCCCTGAAAATCCACCAATCAAGTTCAAGGTTTGATAAGGCGTCATTTACGTCAGAGCCTGAGATATTCTACGTGAATATGTAAGATTAACACCCTTACGAGCCCACTGGTAGGTACATAGATGGGCATGAAACAGTGACAATAGGATTCATGTTTTTGTGATGAAGTTTCCGGTCCCTACAGAGGTGTTGGAGATGAGTGCCTTGCATTGTATTCCAAGCAATCAATTACACATGTACTTTTTTATCAGCTAGCCAACCCTATCATTTTTTCATACTTTTGTAAAATTTTGCTAATTATCGTCGTCATTGACAGCCAGGTACGCCATCGCCACCAGTTCCCGCTGGCACCATCATGCCACCATGGCAGTGGCACGAGCTTGCACAGTCCATCGTCGCTGTCTACGACGCTTCCTTGACTATAGGCCATCTTCCTACGTATGTCCGACTGCTAGCATGTGCGGGTCTCAAGATCTTCCTTGGAATAAAGCTGTCTATACCATCTAAAAATGACTGGGCCTTGAGCGGCATCGAGGGCCCTTCCCTTTCAAAGTTGGGTCCCCGGATCTGTTAGAATTTGCGCACCTATTCAAATAACTTTTTCCTGCCTTTGAAGGGCAGTCCATCAATGAACTAGATGAGACGTACATCGAGTAGTATGCGTTGGGCTCGAGTCAGACTGTTGCCAGGAATTACGCCACCCCCGCGGACGGCGGACCGAGAGCCGTCCCGACGGACCCCAGAGAGCTGTACGAGAGCCGCCGGCCTGGACCGACAATGTGCCAAAAACACCGTGGCGCCGTGACTGGGAGTTGTGCCCCAAACAACTGCCCTCTGCTCCCCCTCACGGGCAGAACCAGGGCTTCTCGAACTTCAATAGGAATCCGGGGTGCCCTTTGAAACAAACCGCCAAGCCCGCGCAGAGCCACTTCTGCATGATTGAGGATAGGTACATGCCGCAGAGTCACCGTCGAGGCTCGTCATGACTCCTTTTCTTTATGAGAGCTTTTGTGTTCTCTGCTCTCATTGATCATTGATGGCAACTTTTGCATGCAAGCGAGAACATCACAAACAAAAGAAGTCAATGAGATGATATGTAAGTCAGGAACAAACACGACGGGCAAGAATGGATAAGCCATGTCTGCTTATAGTCCGCTCATGGTCCAATTAATGTCTAATACATTCACATCCCTTTACCATCACCTTATCTTAAATAAGAATAGTTGAACAATTAGAAATTAAATGGCCAATTAGAAGAGTACTGCTTATATGATAAAATATTTAAAATAAACTGCATGTTACAGGCCTGGAATAATTATTTAGCTGGGGAAAAACTATTGAGCCTGAAGGGTTTTTCTGATCTCCCTCTAATTTTTAATTATTCAAGTATTCTGATTTAAAATAAGGTGACTATAAAGAGAGGTCAACTTATTAGACATTAATTGGACCATAAGCAGACTATAAGCAGACATGGATTATCCATTCTTGCCTGTCATGAAAAGAGAAAGTTGTATCATCACAATTGAACTATCCAAATTCTAGTGCGAATTACTAGGTGGCCAGTGTAGTCAGTCATCCTGAAAGGCTAGCACGGTGTCCTCGCTCAATGACTTGGGAATGACCGATGTAGGGTTCCATGAATAACTGTTGGGTTAGTAACAGTAGTTATTAACTCCATGTTATTAACTGTTATTAACAGTTAATAACTTGGGATGTCAGGAAGGGCTGTGAATAACTGTGAATAACCTGCACCAGAGAGTCAGTCCAGGTGTACCTAGAAACTTGTGATTACATGCCTTTTTCAAATATGGGAGTGACTCATTGGAGTCAACTACATAGAGCGTTTCCGCTTCTTGTAAACTCACCCTCAACAGTGGTGGTTACTGTGTTTGGTTCAGGGTTGAGTACAGGTCCACATTGAACTAAGTATTCATCTCAGGCTGTTCCCCTGTCCCCACTTTCAATATAGGTTCCCTTTTACTCTCACAGCATTTCAAAAAATGTCTTTATCAGTGGCAGCTGGTCATATATTATTAAAAGGGATAGCAATGATGCAGCTAAATGGTGTAGTGGTTTTATAGTGTTTTGCTTACATGAGTGAGTGGGTTGGGACCGTTGGTTCGATTCCGCTTTGGTGTAATTTATTTTTTTGTCATTCACCTGAGCCCCATGGACACTGAGACCACTGTGATGCCTCCCCCTCCCAGTAAAGACACTTCTAGCATAGATTCAGATATGCTCTTTGCAGGTTGGTAGTCATATACTGTGTTTTTAGTACAGTTGATAGTTATTCACACAAATTATAGTTATTAACAGTTAATAATCAGGTGAATAACTCCTGAGATTCCTGGCGGTTACTAACAAGTGTGAGTAACTGCCCCGTGAGTTGTTCACGGAACCCTAGACCGATGGTGCCGAGACGGGGCTGTCGACCGCGTCGGGACTCAACACATCGACGGAAGGCGGAATTGGCAACTCGGAGGTGCGTTAGCGCGAAAACATCTATGCTGGAGACGTGCTCGCTGGAGGATTTGGAGGATCCAGGACCGCACATTGGCAGGAGTACTCCCTGTATCACAATGCTATGCTCGCACCCCCACTGCCGTCTACATGCAGCCAGCATCTTCGCCTCCACCGTTGTCGCTCGTGCCTCCGACACTTCTGCGCCCGATTGCGCCGCTTCCTCCCTGCCTGCCCATCAGTCGCCCACGTCATTTCCTTCCCTCACTTTTGCGGCCCAAACAGGACGTGATATCGCGCTTTTCCGTGTTTCAGAGGTCGTTAATCCTGTGACCGGGTGCAACCATCGCATGTCGCCTCCTTGGCCCATTGTGTGCAATGATACGGTTACCTTTCATATAACCACCGCATGGACCTCGCCTTGACGAGGCCGACAGATTTATCCACATCGTCACCAAGGCACTCGGCACACGCAGTTCCACTATCTCTCCCTTTCGACATCGTCCTCGGCAGTTTCTAGAAGCTACGCTGTGCCAGGTCGCACCTTGGATGTGGTTGTCTTCACCATGGCTTCACCAAGACTGCCTTCGTCACCATCAGCGCAGCGGCAGCAGCTTCCACCTCTGCCAAGCACCCCCACCGCACGCCACGCCAGCGCGGATCCTACACATACTGGTATCATCCACATGCGCACCAATTCAAGTTGCACCAGCATTACCTGCATCATCGCCACTTGGCTCTGTTGAGCCAGCAGCTCGATGGCGGATTCCAGTCCTCAGGTGCGATCCTCTAACATATATCTTTCGACCCATGACTTTCCATAACAATTTTATCTAACTATCTATTCACCTTGAATATTTGCCACGAAATGCGTCGTCCTTCTCGCGAGAATAAACAGAACTGTTTAACCCTCAAAGCTCCCAGCTTCCACCGCAAGGATAGTCCCTACTTCAGGGAAACGGGGTGTAATCCTGCAGTCGTGCTGCGAGGGACGGCTGTTTGTAAGAATGTCAGAGACGCTTCGAACTGTTCTACTGACAGGAGTACTCACATCCTAAGGCCCAAGTCTATGAACCCATCTATGTCCGGGACTACGTCCCTCCCGTTCTCGTCCTTCACGCACTCGAGGTTTACTGCCCATAAAATCCTCGCTGTGTGTATGAAGAGCGAGTCATTCGCCAAGTGTTTGCCTACACATATACGCCGTCCAAATCCGAACGATGCATGACCTTCCTGATTTGTTTCAATAGGCCCCGGTACGAGTTCTCCTTTGTTGTCGAGATGCCTTTCTGGCCTGAATTCATCAGCATCGTCACCGAAAATGGCACGGTCGTGATTGCATTGCCATGTATTGGGAACACATGTTACACCTTTCGGGATGAACATGGCCTCGTACCAGTCATCTTCTGTGGTTTTGTGTGGCACTCCGAGTGGTGCAGAGGGTCTCCAGCGAAGAACCTCCTTGATGATTGCTCGTACGTATGGGAGGTGAGGGGCGTCAGCAAACGTAGGGAGACGGGAACGACCGACGACGGCATCGAGTTCTGCTTGGGCTCTGCGTTGCACTTGAGGGAAGGCTACCATGGCAAGTGTCCACCACATCAACGAGCTCGAGGTAGTCTCGGAGCCAGCCCCACTGCAATGCATCGTAACTCCTTGCAAGACTGGGAGTAACCGATAACTCACTACATATTCCCGGAGAGGTATGCCATTTCCTTCTCAGATAGACGATACCGATCACGGGATTCTATCAATGATGCGCTGAAACTAGGACGGACGCCCCCATTCATCTATGCAGTTTATCGTTCGCGCGTCACACATACCCTAACACCAGGACGTACGAGGTCGAGTTTGACGCGATTGAATAATCGAAGAAACATCTCGGAGCGTATGGCAGAATGTTCCCAGGCTTTCCTCTTCCACTTCGCAAACCTGGTGGCGCATTAGTGGCCGATGCGATGTTATGGAGAAAACGTATACCTCTGGAGAATGTATAGCATCCAGGGAAGGAACTCAACGAGAGATGTCCCAAGACCCGCTGTTTGTGCGGTCCATTGAATACTTCTATTGATTTCTTCGAGGGCATTATCATGTTCTGATGGGAGTGACGGATATTCATACAAGATGGCCATGATTGTGGAGGCCCCAGCTCGCATGAAATGTTGTTTTCTGTCCTTGGGATTATTTAGGAGCGAAGTGGCTAAGATGTTCGCCTCCTTTGTCTGGATGGGATCGTATTGCTGCACTACCGACTTCGTGAGAGCGTCATGCGAAGCCCGGCGCATTCGACGCCAGCTGTGAAGACGTGCTGGAGTTGAGAATTTCGGGGATCACTGGCAAGGTCTGTTTCCGGTACTCACAGATCCCCATGGTCCATCAGTGGAAATCCTAAACCTTGATTCAGGATCTCGCTCGCCACAATGAACCGAGGGTGGCCTGGAGAATTACGGGCTCGGCGCTCGAGGACATCGAAGGCCGATTTCAAACTATTGAAGACGATGGTGGGTCGTCCAAACACATCCAGGCACATAACTTCGCCTAGTAGACAGCCGTGCTTGTCCGTCAGCATCCTCCAGTCTTCTGTCGAATCTAGATGATACCTACCAAATTGCTCCTTGCACTCTCGCGAAAATAGCCACTTTTTGTTAGTCATCTGGGATAAGTTCCCGATAATTGGGGTGCGTCGTGGATGGGGAGGTAGCTTCCGCTTTGGACCTCTTGCATAGGAAATGGCGATGAAGATGACAAGACAGAACAAAAAGAGATCGAGGGGCCGTGGTGAGGTGAAACGAGAAAACCCAAGGTGTATCCCCTCTGGTGCAGCGGTTCCACCCAAAGGCCCCGCGGGTGCATAAGCAGACCCTGGCTCGTTGGCAACAGAGAACCAGCCCATGTATTTCTTTAAGGCATCAATCAGTGGAGGAATGCGATGCGTCATCACGACGATCTACGCGGGGTGTCCGAGCAGAGCCTTGAAAACGCTCCACAATGGCATGTGGTAGTCGCTACTTATATGGTGTATTCACGAGCTCCCAACTCCTAGATGATGACCTCAGACAATCAGCGAAGCGAATGGTCATTTGCCACCTTGTGTGTCCTGGCAAAGAAGTCATATCCACATCCCCGCGGGTTCTACTAATTCTGGCCCCTCGCCAACACAACGATGCTCGTTCAGCATCGATCATTATCGCCATCACAAACAGTGCGCAAGTTGAGAAGGATAAGCGACGTGATTGCGAGTATCTAGATCCACCGACGTGTAGACAAATCACTGGACAGAAGTGGTGATGTGGCACGTGGGCTGGGCGAGGCCCGTCGATCTCGACACGATCCGCGCTGCGCCGTGTGTCGTTGAACGTACCTTTAGCCTGTGGTTGGACACATGGTGGGGGAGACGGAGTGTTTGACCAGCATACGCGACTTCAGAGCGGGAGGCCGAACTTTGAACGTGGGAAGAAAGGGAGGACCCATGTCCTCTCAGACTACTGGGACAGGGAAATGCCATCATGCTAGTTCGTTCCCCCTGTGAAAGCTCGAAAAAGCGGCACTACTCGCCCATTGATACGGGTGTGCAGGCGGGTTTATGGCACAGTTGTAACTGGCCACAGACCGATGAGTTTGGGGTGTGAAGGCACTTCGTCTCGCTTCCCTTCTGAGAATACATTTCAAGTAATGCCAGTGGCAGAAGTACACATGGCAAGTAGTGTTGCTGGGAGTTGAGTTGAGCTGAGCAGAGTTGAACTCTGGCCAACTCCGTGCTCCGGGAACTCTGGGGCATGATCGGTCCGGCCGGAAAATCCACCAATCAGGTTTCAAGGTTTGATAAGGCGTTGTTCATTTCAGAGTCTGAGATATTCTACGTGAATATGTCAGATTAACGCCCTTACGAGTCTATTGGTACATGGACAACAGGAATCATGTTCTTGTGATGAGATTTCCGGTCCCCTCTGCGACACAAGGTTTGGCCTGACACTCAAAACTCTGGTCCCCGCAGAGGTGTTGGAGATGGGTGTCTTGCACTGTATTCTGAGCAATCAATGCTTCGTTAATACTGTACACATGTACTTTTTGGGCTGAGCAACTTTTTGCAACCCTAGCAAGTAGGGATTATTTTTTCATACCTTTGTACTTTTTTGCTAACAAGTGCTAGAAAAGGACGTGAAATCACGTAAAGTAAACATTCTGACAACGACAAAAATCTGAAATGGCCCCTCCGCCATGTTTTTGAGGGCGGTGACATACTCATAGAGTGCAGCTTCATTGTACTCGAGTTTGTCAGCGGCGTCTTCACCACGTCTTTACCATAACTGCCTTCATCGCCATCAGTGCTAGTGATTTGCAGGGCCGGGCTCAAAGCCCTGAAGCCTGGGCAGCCCGGCCCTAAAAGCCTGAGCCCAGCCCAGCCCTGGTGAGGGCTTTGGCAGGCCCACGGCCGGGCTCAAGCATTGTGCAAGCCTGAGCCCAGCCTGCAAGCCCAGGCTTTCGGCATCACAGCATGTGGGGTATGATATATGATTGATATGGTCCTCCTACACTTGACCACCAGATATGGGGAGTGAGATCTAGTGAGAGATGAGTGTGTGTGTGTGTGATGCAAAAGGGGCTCTGCACAAGCCACTTGAATGACATTGAGATAAGGTGTGATGATGCAGACTGTGGGGGGGTGGCAAGCTGTTGCTAGGGATTGGCAGGGGTAGGGTAAACCCCATGGGGTGCCAGGTAGGGTACAGTGGGGTTGGGGTCAGGGTGGAAGTTTGTCCACCCTGTGAAGACCCCCACCCCAGACTGGGGTACCCTGGGTATTCCGGGTATTGGATGGTGCATGCCATGCCAGTGTGTAAGGCAGCGGTAGTTACGTTGCCTTACACTGTCCAATCACAAGTCCTTTCAGAAATTCATAAGAGGCACACATTGGTGTGCATAACCACAGATTGCGCATGGCAATAAGGACAGCATCACATGCCTATTTGATGATGCACAATCATACAGATGACGTGCAATTGACCCCAGTTGATTGTGTGTGAACTGCACAAATATGCACTAATGTAGATGATGTGCGATCGACCTTGATCGGTCGCACATGAACTACATAAAAGTCTACATAGGATGGTGCATGATATGCACCACATATATGATGTGTGATCAACCTCATTAGGTGGTCGCGCGTAATTTAGATTGCCATGAGCAATGAATGAAGACATGTGCTAACTAGTAGCACATGTAAATAGGAGGGTCCCTGACGGGTCCCCGCATAGATAGGTACAGTAGATACATTATCATGTATATAAAGGTTGCCCTCTTGTCTAGGAGGGGCAGACTTTCTTACCCTTATGTTTAGCTTTTGCAATAACCATCGATTTGATCTGGTTCTGTTGCGGCAAGCTCTTAGGAAATAAGTCAAAGTCTACATCCAACTTATCAATTATATCCAACATGCCTCAGTGTGTTACACTTTTTTGAACCTTTAAATGAAAGGTTTTTGGCAAAAGCGAAATTATACATCGCTATATCTCATACCCACAGCACCAGCATTATTTAACACTAGCCTGCTATCTAGAGAACCATAAGTGATGGTCCTGCCCATAACACTTGAGCAACTGCTCGAAACGCACGCCGTACCTGAGCGTGCGAGAATACTACTCCTCTTGAGGAGTATCCAGCACCTGAACAAGGTGACGTGCCTGCACATCCTGACAGCACAATCACTCGCAAAGAGAGCGTTCTCACTTCACTAATGAACTCTCCAAGTGGTGATCAACCCGAAAGGAGTATCTCTCCTGAAGGAAGTGTCACAAGCAAGCATGGGACCATCCGTGAAAACATCTATGAACAGGAACAGTCATTTACAACTGCTCCTGGGAGCCTGGGTCCTTCTATAGAACCCGTAGGATACTGTAATGCAGAACGGTGCCTGCGTGCCGAGTTCGGGGATGTGCCCCAGGTGACAGAGAGAGAGGGAGAGGGAGAGAGGCCACGTTCCCGAAGATTCGAGAACGCGCAGATGGGGACCGGGAGAA
>Ga0307510_10005809_pt1 | contig 14710 bp, 11 predicted proteins | sample 12_EM_MG_FD_207224 | JGI IMG/M metagenome (GOLD analysis project Ga0307510, IMG submission 207224) | Populus trichocarpa ectomycorrhiza microbial communities from riparian zone in the Pacific Northwest, United States - 12_EM | ecosystem: Host-associated > Plants > Roots > Unclassified | place...
TAAAACATAATTTAGATCACACTTCTAATTGATAAATCGTAACCTGAAATTAATGAAATAGCATGAGATTGAATGCTAAATTGCCCCATAACCATTCTTGTTTCCGTTTATACTAGACAGCACAAAAAAAATAAAATAATAATGCTCTTTTATATTATTGACCGTCATTTCTAGACTAACCTGTAAATTTTTTTTATATAAAATAAAGTTATAAAAATATCGAGTTCAAGATTTAGATTATGGGTTAAGTGATTTGATTTACAATATAATTTTCTTTACATAAAATGATATTGTTTTTTATAACAAAAATCTAATACCCAACCGATTTTTATTTGATTAAGACATGTTTTTGGATGATCTGCTTTATCTTACCCCAACTCTACTTTCCACTAGTGGAAAGTTGGGGTAAGGACTGCAATTATCGAAAGAACCGACAAACCCTAGAAAATGTCCAAGCACCACGCACAAGAATCTGTATTCATGATAAAACAAAGCATTAATGATTCAATAGAGGTAAAAATGGTACAAGGATACTAAAAACTAAAAAAAAAATAAAAAAATAAAAAATAAAAGGTGTACTTGGCAAATCTCTTGTTCATAATGCTGTAATGTCCATCAATCATTTTTTTATAGTGAAATTGCATGTGACTGATCCTCGAAGTGTTGTGTTTTAATACTAAAGTAAGTATTTTAATCATTTTTCAAACAATCTGGTAAAGAATCCAATGTGTTAAACCAGCCAAACAAATTGATTAAAATACTTTTTTTTTTTTTACTATATTGACAAAAAAACCCTGAACTTTGACAAAAAAAACCCATAAAAATTCTCCCAATTCGTTACTAATACATAAAAGAGAGTGTTTTTTTTTTTTTTTTAAGGATTTGCTAACAATTTTCTCAATAAAACCCTAACAGAAGGGACACATTCAAAAAGTCATATTGTTTAGAGAGCAAAATCAAAGGTTTTTTTTAGTCCAGGGAGTATCTATTTTTCCCACTCAAGTCCAAGAGGGTATTTTACGATTCAACCTTTAATTTTTACAATGTCGAAATTCCCTGTCAAACAACAGTAGATGCCAAGATATGGTGATGACAGAGACCAGTTGTACTGTTTGTGTTCTTGTCTAGAATTCTCTCTCTGCAAACCCTTTTCACACAGTTTCAGATTATGAGCGCAAGAGTTTCACTGGTGTAAGAACCTTGAAGAAAACCAGGGAAAATTTAACTCAAACAGAGCTGCTGGCAATCGTATAATTGTTTTGAGGGGAACCATAGCGTCTTTTCAAGGAACTTTTGTGTAGTATAAACGTAAAAAATCCCAACATTTTGGCTTTGTTGCTGACTTGATTCCCTTAATTTCGCATCATTAGCGCAGCTGCTGCTGCTGCATCATCTCTTTAGTCATGATGTGATCCTTAAGCTAGCTATCATGCATATCTGTCTATATATTTACCTATAAAGCACATCCCAAATCATCCCAAATCTATCTCTAAGTTCTCAAATCTAATATATAAGTAAAAAAACAGAAGATATTATATCTAGCTAGTAGGAAACTGACAAAGGCAGGAGAGGTCCAGCCTCCAAGAGGAAATGGAATACAGTCTGTTAGCATTCAACCCACTTACTCTCATTTTTATTATATGTTTGTTTTTGAGGTGAAATTATATTTGTTTTTAAAAAATTTTGATGTGATAATATCTAAAATAAGTTTTAAAAAATATTATTTTAATATATTTTTAAATAAAAAAACATTTAAAAAAAATTGAAGCACACTATTTCTACACTCTACATGACACCCCACTAGACATTACCCTTTCCCCATCTATATATACCACACGTTACCTCTCACTCCCTGTATCCTCAAGGCTCTTTTACTTTCACAACCATGAAAGCCTACCTCTTCTCCCTAGCTTTCCTATTCTTGTCCCTGGTCCAAGGGCTAAACACCAGAGGCCAAGGCACAACCGTCAAAGTCTTCCATGTCTACAGCCCACAGTCCCCATTTAGGCCCTCAAAGCCAGTATCATGGGAAGACAGTGTGCTCCAAATGCTGGCCGAAGATCAAGCTAGGCTTCAGTTTTTGTCAAGCTTAGTGGGCAGAAAATCCTGGGTGCCAATTGCTTCAGGCAGACAGATTGTGCAGAGCCCAACTTACATTGTTAAGGCAAATGTTGGAACCCCAGCTCAGACATTTCTCATGGCTTTGGATACCAGCAATGATGCTGCTTGGATTCCTTGCAATGGCTGTGTTGGGTGTTCCTCTACTGTGTTCAACTCTGTTACGTCCACAACCTTCAAAACCCTCGGTTGTGATGCTCCTCAATGCAAGCAGGTAATTAAATATGTTTGCAACCTTTCTTTATAAAGAATCATCTCTATATTTTCCATTGCTAGGAACATTAAATCTTAGATTTTGTGTTAAGAGTTAACTTCCTCCCTTATTAAGTCTTAGATCACTGTTAGAAAACATGTGGGGCAAGATGGAGACGACACGTTATTTATTTCTTGATCAGTGCAAAAGCTTGGAAGTGATAATTGACAGGATCCTTCACGGGACAAAAATCACTAAGAAATCCACTTTCCCGAATGAGAGATCATTGCCATTCATCACATGATTACATGTAGATATAATAACTTAAATGCATGAAAAATTGCAGGTACCAAACCCCACTTGCGGTGGCAGCACATGCACATGGAACACTACCTATGGCGGCTCCACCATTTTATCAAACCTCACACGGGACACAATTGCTCTATCTACTGACATTGTCCCTGGCTACACTTTTGGTTGCATCCAAAAAACCACAGGGAGCTCAGTGCCTCCTCAAGGACTTTTGGGCTTGGGGAGAGGTCCGTTGTCATTTTTGTCTCAAACCCAAGACCTATACAAATCCACATTCTCATACTGCTTGCCTAGCTTTAGGACTCTCAACTTTTCTGGGACATTGAGGCTTGGACCAGCTGGTCAGCCCCTGAGGATCAAGACCACACCACTGCTCAAGAACCCAAGGAGATCATCATTATACTATGTGAACTTGATTGGAATTAGAGTTGGTAGGAAGATTGTTGATATTCCTGCTAGTGCTCTGGCATTCAATCCAACAACTGGTGCTGGGACCATCTTTGATTCAGGTAATGCTTCACTCATCAATTATTTTCTCCCTTGTTCTTATCAAACACTCCTTGTCTCGATGTCCCTTTTGGCATGAATCTTTTAATTTATTGTGTAGATCCTGATGCTAGACCAAAAACTAAAGACATTTCTTTTAATTATCTAGCTAGAATAACAATAAACTAAACCCAAATGGTAAAGAGTAACATTTAATCTCAGTTCTATGAAGATCTTGCCAAGAGGCTGTTACTGGCACATTGTGTCTTCCAGCTTTCAGATCCTAGTAGGTACAGTTGAACTGTGCGTGGTCTTCAATCATCAAATGTGGACAAGAAAATAGTGACATGCAACAGAACACAACATTAGTCAAAAGATATATCTAATAATTCTTATGTGGGCCAAGAGTGTCACATTGTCCTTGTAATGCTTCACAAATCACATCCCAATGACCAAAAACTGGAGCTTTCTTCCCATTTTTTCAAAATTCCTTATGGCTATTTTGACGTGATCTTAACCAATTTATGTAAAACTATAGTGTCATCAAAGTTCTTAACGCCCATTTTGCTAGGATCACAATTGAAATCCATTTCTCTTGATTTCAGGCACTGTTTTCACCAGATTAGTTGCCCCAGTTTACACCGCGGTCCGTGATGAGTTCAGGAAGCGGGTTGGCAATGCAATCGTGTCATCTCTAGGTGGGTTCGACGCATGTTACACAGGACCAATCGTCGCACCCACCATGACATTCATGTTCTCAGGCATGAACGTAACATTGCCACCAGACAACCTACTAATCCGCAGCACTGCCGGTAGCACCTCTTGCTTGGCCATGGCTGCAGCCCCTGATAATGTGAATTCTGTGCTGAACGTGATAGCCAACATGCAGCAACAAAACCATAGGATTCTTTTTGATGTGCCCAATTCAAGGATTGGTGTGGCTCGTGAGCCATGTTCTTGATTTTGTTAGCTTTGTTTTTTTCTTGGATGTGTCGTGTGATGTGAAGTGTCTTTGCTTGATGGAATCTTATTGCTTGGACTTGTCACTAACATAAAAAGAGGGAAGGTGAGGGAGCATGAGATAAAATTGATGTTATTTTGTAGGCTTTTGTGTACTTGATGTCACGGATTCTCTGTATTGGTGTATGTCTTTTCTTTTCTGTTTCTTTGAAGTTGATGATATATCTTAAACGGCTGTATCAGTGCCACGGGTTGCCTGCAGGTGTTTCAAGTCTTACCCTGTAGATATTGTTCTAAACTCCATCAATAATTATAGCTGTTTAATCTAATGCTTTTCTCTTCTTTTTTTCTCGATTTGTGATTGAAGGTCCAGTCTTCTAGTTTATCATGTGATGACTCAATCCCATATTGAATATGAATTGATATGATTTAAAACACGAACATCACAATATAGTTGTGAGATTTGATGTAGAAATTGCCTGAATTATCGAGTCACGTAATCAATTAAGACAATTATTTTTATTAAAATAATATTTTTTTTTAAAAAAAAAGTTAGTGTTGATTCAACTGGATTTGAATAAAATTTAGCCAGATCGTCGGATCAATTAAATTTCACTATATTCAATGGCTTTTTCGGCTCAACTTAAAATTTAGTCTGGATCAGGCTCTGAAGTGTAAATTTCTTGAATTAATTTGCTGAACCAGGTTGAATTTAACAGTGCATTACCAATAAACTATAGTTCAAGCCTTTTGAGTCATGAAAAACATTACAAATGATAAAAGTGGGACTCTAATTACACGGTTCTTGTCTTGGGAGAGTGTTAAACTAGGATGTATTTTGTGAAAGAATCCCGTGGCGAGGTCTAAACAAGATGAAAGTTTGGGGCAATCGAGAGGTTGGCTCAAGAACTCTGGTGCATTACCAATAAGGGAGCTGGTTCGATTTTCCTACCTTCGTTTCTAACGGTTTATGGGGTTATGGGATATTTCCTCAAGCACAAAAGAGGGACAAGCCCGATGTTGTGTTGTTTCGGAATAAACCTCTCGGGCTTCCATAGCTAAAATGAAGAAGAGAAAATTCTTTTTAGTTTGAGATCACTGACAAGCTGGAGTTTATTAGAAAACAAAAGGAGATCTTGTTTTAAAAGAGGTAGCTCGAGGGAAACCAACACAGAGATTGCCATTTGTTTTTGGGAGGGGTTCTGACAAAGAGATGATAATTGAATAGCTGCTAAATGAATGCGATCGAAGTGGAGATGAGGTTTCTGTGATGCCTATAGTTGGTATTTGCTCAGCTTTTGTACAATGAAGACAGATTGAATGAGAATTATAATGAATGGGAGTTTACGGAATCGTTTGAGAACTGGAAAACAGGGAAGCAGAGTCATTGTGATCACACGCAGTCAGGGTGTTGCATGGATCATGCGAACTCTTCCTGCTCACCATGTGGGGCAATTGTCGTTCGAAGATTGTTGGTCAGCATTTATACGATCCGAAGTCAGTATTTTGCAGAATCAGAAGATATATTATACAGTAGTGATTTATGGGATTTGCCAAGTGAGAAGAGTGATATTCTACCCTACTTGAGATATCACTCTCGCTGTGATGCAAAGATATCACATGCCTCACAATAATTTCCAGGTTTTGAGAATTTTTTGAAGGGGAATCTGCCCACACCAGCCTAAAAGCATCGATAATCAATGAACGGGAGAAGCTCAAATCATTACATGACTTCTCTTCAAGAATTACACATGAGAGATTGTTCATGTTTGATGGCCTTCCTGGAAGTAGGCTTACCAACCAATCGTGTATCATTTCAGATTGAGAATTTTGAGCATCTCAGATCTTTCCCAGAAGGTGGTTTGCGAACGAACCTAAAATCACTCCGAATTGCGAATTGCGAGAACCTCATCTGCTGCATTGAAATGGAGTCGGACAGGCTCACATCTCCAAGAAACTTCAGCATTCGTGGATGTCGCGGTGTGGTATCATTTCCAGGAGATTGGCTGTTGCCAACGGCTTTAACTTCTCTGTGTATCCACGTAATTCCTGATCTCAGAACTTGACCGAGGGAGTTCTACATCTCATGGTTCTAGAAAAGCTAGAGATTAGGGAGTGCAATGAACTACTTTCTTTGCAAGATCAAGGGCTCCCAGAGTCACTCTCTTTTCTAGAGATGTGGAAATGTCCTATGTTTACTGGGAGGTGCTTAAAGAAGAAAGGAGAAGATTGGATCGCACGCATCCCCTGCAAGAATCTTGACTACAAAGTTGTATTGTGACCTGCTTAAGAAGGTTATAATTCCCTGTTAGGCACTTAACATTTCCTGCTTTATTTTGCTGACCAAGAAAGACCAGAGATGTTCATCAGGATTCATTTTTGACTTCTTGCAGCTTCCTTTTCTTTTTCTTTCTCTCTGAGTGCTTTGTTTCAGTACTCGCCCACTGGTTTGGCCATGCCACACCTTTAGCAGTACAGCTTCTTCGTTGAGGTTTCATATCCAGAGGTATTAATATAAAGCTTTGATATTCTTGCATTTGTACTTGGAACTTCAAAGTTATGCGAAGACTCTATTGGGGATTCCGTCTCTCCTGTACGCGGACCGGTGATGTACTGATAGTTACCCATTGGAGACTAAGCACACTGAAACACAATATTTAACGTGGTTCGGCAAAATCGCTTACATCTACGGGAGAGTTCATATTATTAGAAATAAATAGAGAAAGAGTTACAACACACATGGAGAAGGAGGATCACTTCACTCAAAACTCAACTCCCATTGCTCTCACACACTGCTGCACAAGGCAGCAGAGCTGCTGCCCTTGGCAGCTACTCCCTTTTTCTCTCCTCACGTATTTCTCTCTTGTTCTCTTCTCTGCTCAAACTTTGCTGCTCTCTCTCGGTGTCTATTTATAGGCAAGAATGGTGCCACCAGTTCCAGTTCTTCTTCAACAAAGATGGCTGCCAACACCAGCCATTCTTCAACAATGGTGGCTCCCAACCTTTGACATTTGGAAAGGTTGCACATGGTTGGTGCAACTTCAACTCCAGTTGCTGCATTTGTCAATGGACGATGCTGTCCATTAATGGTTGCTGCATATTAATGGCAACCAACCCAACAGACTCCTCAAATGCATCAGTTGTCAATTCTTCATTCCTGTGCTTTTGAAGCATGGCGTAGGGTTCTTACAAGATTTTCTTTCAGGATCTTTCACAGATTCCATTCAATCTATGAATTTGAAACCTTGCTTGCAGATTCTTCATTTGCATGATGGTTGGGTTGCCATGATTATTCCAAGAGAAGGTTAAATCACCGGTGCCATCAATGGAGCTCGAAAAGGAAAATAAACAAATTGAAGATACTGATCTTTGTTCTTCTTGCATTATCACATTTCTAAACATAATTAAATTTGTATTCATCCGGTGATCTAGATTTAGAGCTCAACATAAGTCTTTTTTTTTTCTTCAAACTATTTTGAAAATTAACCTTATCAATTATTTTTTATATTTTATTTTATTTTTTATATTTTTATCCAAAATAAAATTATTTTGAGATAGACCATGATGACCCACCAACTTGTAGGTTGACCGATAAACATGTTATCTGGGCCGTGGGCCAGCCACAATGAACGGACCCAATTAGCACCCCAAACATGGGCTAAAATGGGCTGCTTCTAGTTGCAATTTATATCTAGGCTTGCAGAAGCCCAGTCCAAGACCAATTGATTCTAAACATTAAAGACCTGTCAAATGTGACTGAAAAAGATTAGAGGGTGTTTTGTGAATACTGTAGAATGTTATTTTTTAAATTATTTTTTTGTTATTTTTTAAAAATTACTTTAAATATTAATATATTAAAATAATTTTAAAAAATAAAAATTAAATTTTAAATAAATTTTTTTTTAAAAAAAAAACCCATTTAAAACGCATTCACAAACCTTCCAATATGATTTCTTTGTGTGTAAAGGGTTAACTTGTTAAAGATTCCTTAATTATTAAAATAATTTGTTAGAACAACCTAACTCTGTACGATATCTTATTTAAGTAGGGTGCTTGACAGTGTGATAATGGTTGCTTTTCAAATAATTTTTTGTGCCGAAATGCATGCCAATGATTTTTTTTTTTAAAAAAAAATTATTTTTGACATCAGCACATCAAAACAATTCAAAACGTATAAATCATATTAAATTTTAACAAAAAAAATTAAATTTATTTAGAAATATAGTTTGCACGGTTCCAATAATGTTCAAAGAATTCTTTCATGTTTATATTTCTAACAAATTATTTGCATAAAACAACCCTGGATTATTCCCATATATTTGAAATATATTTCTAACAAATTATTTGCATAAAACAACCCTCCTTTCGCAAATGTCAACCTTTTGAAAAATCCCATATATTTCTTCTTCCTGAGACCTTGTAGTTACGTTTGCATAAAAACATTCTCTCTCTCTCTCTCTCTCTCTCTCTATATATATATATATATATATATATATATATATATATATATATATATAATTTAATTTAACATGAATATTCGGGTCAGCTTGCACGTAAAATTATCTAAATTATCACATTTTAAAATATCTGCATGCTCAAACCATGGATTAACTCGGAATTTAACTTAACTCAAGACTTAGTTTTTATATTAAATTTAATGGGAATTAATCTAATTAAATTTGATTAACTTAACAGATTAATTTATAATCTAGTTAAAATTTAGATGAAATTTAATTTATTCTTTTGATTTTTAAAAAACAACATTATTTTCTATTAACTCATTCGGTAATTACAACGCGAACCGAGAAAAACAGGAGAGTTTGTTCTTGACCATGGGAAACCAGTTTGGTGGCTTAAATTCCGTTGACAAACCAACCGACCAACCTTAATAGAAAGTGCCCACTCTTCTTTAATTTTCGAACTCCCTCTCTAACCTGATCTACTTCGTTAACCAAACATCCGCAAACTTCCTGTTCGAGATCAATCTGTGTCCGAAACACAATCCTCGAACATGGAAGTGAAGCGCAGGACAGCGCGTTTACTAGTTACAAGGCTAGGTTCTGTCTCTGAGCAAACACGGTCTGAAGCCTTAGCTGAACTTCGCTTGATGACCAAAAACGATGCCGAATCACGTCCGATCATTGCCGAAGCCGGTGCAATCCCGTATCTAGAAGAAACCCTTTACTCTTCTTCTCACGACTCACAAGATAACGCAGCTGCAATTCTGCTGAACATCTCTATCTCTTCACGCACCGCCTTGATGTCAACGCGCGGCCTTCTTGATGCAATCTCTCATGTCCTACGCCATCATGCGACCAATTCATCCCCCTTCGCTGTCCAGTCATCTGCTGCCACGTTGCACAGCCTTCTTGTTGATGATTCTTACCGACCCGTTATTGGGGCTAAGCGTGATATTGTTTACTCTTTGATTGAAATAATCAAGAGGCCTAATTCGCCGCCGAGGTCTGTAAAGGATGCGCTGAAAGCCCTTTTTGGGATTGCTTTGTTTCCGTTGAATCGTGCGAATCTGATTGGTTTAGGTGGGGTGGCGGCGTTGTTTTCGTTGGTTTTGAAGGATGGGAGAGTGGGGATTGTGGAGGATGCGACGGCGGTGATTGCACAAATAGCAGGGTGTGCGGAGAGTGAGAGAGAGTTTTGGAAGGTTTCGGGGGTTAAGGTTTTGGTAGATTTACTGGATGTTGGGACGGGTTCGAGCGAGAGGGTTAAGGAGAATGCGGTGGGGGCTTTGTTGAATTTGGTGAGTTGTGGAGGGGGAGGAGTGGTGAAGCAGGTGAAGGAAATGGGACCGGGCGCGGTGGAGGGGATTAGGGATGTTGTGGAGAATGGGACCGCGAAAGGGAAGAGCAAAGGGATTGCATTGTTGAAAGTTGTTGAGGGTGGAGCAAAGGAATGGGATTTTGCGGTTTGATTCTCTTACATGAGCTTTGATCTTTATGAACTAATGGTTACCTGGATTGTATTTTTAGCTAGTTTTTTCTTATATATTTGTTTGCTGTTTACTTGTAGATGAATACGCGTGAATTACCTTCTGTTGAATTCTAGTGATACATGGAAAGGAACAAGATGGAGTGATAGTGGGAAGAGAATGGTATACTCTGTTGAGATTATATTGTAGTGTGAATTGTCTAACAGTTAACTTCAATAACGAGAAGGAAAAAGTTTTCTAGTTTGTAGACTTCTGTTCATTTCTCATCTGGGATTGTGGAATTCTGACTTCATTTCACAAATAAAATCACGACTTAGAGTTCTATTGGGATAGCCCTAATTCGGCCATTACTCTGTCTTTTTGTCCTCGTTGCTATCTTTTTTTTTTTTCCTCCTTTCGCCAGCATCAGCTTCCCTTTATTTTCTTGCTTCCATTTGGAAATAATGCTTCTTGAATTAGGGAAAAACAAGCAGAAAGTAGAAACTGGATTGAGAGTAGAGACCATGTAATGCTGTTTACTGTAGGAGGGGAAACCGGCATAAGTTTTCATATTGATCATTGCTTTTGCATGACGGGGTGGTGTTTAAGATTTTGGCCCTCAATGGGAGGAGGAGGAGGAAAGGTAGGGGCTCAATAGTTAGCTGGATAACATTGTCAGTGTTAAATCCTCTAGGCCCTCGGAGATCAGGCTAGAATCAAGCTATAAGCTAAATATAGGTCTTTAGCAGTAAGCTGTTCTTAGGTAATCCTACTTTGTGGAATTAATGTGGTAGATGTGTATATCATGATTCGCAAATGCTTGTCTATAGGCAGTCTTACATGGCTGTGTTAGTGCCTTGCATTTTCTATGAAAAATAAATAAAAATATCTGTCTAAAACCGATAAAAAGAATTTAATATTGATATGGATCTGAAAATAGTTTAATCATAATAAAATAAAAATAGACTCGGTGATTAAAATAACCGAAAAAACCGATATAAAATTAACCTAAAAACCAGGTGGGATATCTATCCTAAACTAAAAAACTGAATAGAATTTTTTTTTAAAAAAAATTTGATTTCGGTGGTTTCAGATTTGAGAAACTGAAAAAACTAAACAAAACCAAATCAAAAAGATTTTTTAAATCAGACAACTGAAAAATCCCATTACTTCCAAGCTTGTAAGAAAAAGCCCAACTATTTATTTCATATTCAATTCATAGTTTTCTAGTTTGTAGACTTCTGTTCATTTCTCATCTGGGATTGTAGAATTCTTTTCTGATTTTTCTTTCATTATTTGCGACTCTTGATCGGAGATGAACTATGATGTTTCAGTAATAAAACTGGGTTCTCTATCCTGAAAGAAAACTTTTGAAAAACTGGGTTCTCTATCCTGAAAGAAAACCTTTGAGCATGTGCTTCTGTAAAAGGCAAATGCATAGCCAATGCACAATTTGAACAGACATTTCTTTTTTGTTTCTCCTTGCCAGTTTATGCAGTGTTTGTTCATCTTTTCAAGTGTATAGTGTCTAGCGCGATTGATTGAAGAATCGGTGGTTTACTAGTTTCAGAAATTTAGATGCTAGAAATCCCCTTAATTTGCTGTTTATTGAGGAAACTTTTTGCAGTCTGCTATATTTTAGGAACTTGTATTGTCACATTTGCATGCCATTAACACTTGAGCAACTCATAGCTGCTGTTCGGCCATGAATTTGAGCAAGCCAATCCTCTCTGTAAATTTGACTATGATTTACAGAGCATCCAGGTATTGAATTTGCTAGAAATTAGTTCTCTCTACGTGAATGTAACCAGCTAAAAGGTTATACAGTTATGCTGGCAAGCAGATTAACTGAGCTACAACTATTTCAACTGAAATGCCCTTGATAGGTCAGTCACTGCAAGGTCCAGCCAGAAGTGAAACCCCTTCAAACTAAAACACACTGTGAGTTTCACTACTTTCCCTTAATACTATGATTGGATGGGTTTGCTTTGATTGGAAGGTTAACGTGATGATCATCCATTGTTGCTTTTGGTATTGGATGAGGCATGTGTCACTAACAAATACCATTAGCTGCTAAGGAATGGATTCGCTCTGCTTGTTGTGGATGCCAAGTGGTCAGTCATTTGCTTTTTCTGTGTGCATGAGTAATAAATTCTTGTACCTGTTAAATCATCATACAATTTGGTTTTGGAGAACTTTCTTTTATGATGAAACGTTCAAGCATTAGGAGTTTCTGGGACCAATTCTTTGAGGAACTTTTCGTTGTACCAATGGCAACTGTGGGGCTGTAGGGAAGTTATTGCGTTGAGCAGTCAATGCTCAAATAACATGCCATTTCCTGGCAATCCCTGTCTGGAGCATTCAGTGGTGGTTTGAAAAGGTCAATATTGCACTATGAGAGCTGGCGAAAGAAACCATCGCCCGTGGCTATCACTGAATGCTTGGAAGCTTAAAGATTTTCTAGAGAAATTTAAGTAGAAAGTTGTGAGGTCGCATTCCATTAGCAGTATTTTACTTTCTAGGGAAGGCAAATAACACAAGGGCATTCAAGGGAGGGGACCCTTTCTCTATCCTTTTTGGTAGATAATTCATAATCGAATTTACTTTACTTTTCTAAATGGGGAGGATATATTTCAAAAGGTAAATTTCATGCTACTTGCGCGCACACCCATGAACAGGTTCTAATTTTGTTTCTTGGAGAATGAATGAAGTTGTTTTGTGCATAGCCATCAACCCAGAGCTTGGTCTGGTCTGGTAGGGTCTGAGTTTCCTTTCCAATTGAGGTGGATGTTCATCTAGTTAAACCTGGGTGACATGATGAGTCAACTGGTAATCCAATTAACTCTGTCAAACTCGAATGGGACCGGCTAGGTCAATTTCAAAGATTTTTTAATTAATTTTTTATTTAAAATAATATTATTTCAATTAAAAAAAAATTAAAACGATGATGTTTTAAAGTTATGCAATCCATGATATAGACCTTGGATCAGGTTAGATCTGGGAACAATTATGACACCTCCGGTTTTGTGTAACTTTACTTTATTCAGTAAGAAATAGCTAGTTTGAGCTAAATACACTTTTCCACTGTGCCAATTCTTCTCAGAAGCACAACCAACAGATAAATTTTGTAGTGTTTAAACTATAATCATTAATATTTACACAACATAAAAGAGATTACTTCAGAGCCAATAGAGCCTTGAAAGAGTAATCCTAGGAAAATTTCTTCGAACATGAATTGGGGCGGCTGTTTTATGTGTATTGTGTCGGTTTATGAGAATGTGATCCGTGAGATGATATGGTGATGACGAGGGTATATAGGCCCTAAGCTCTTTCAAATGTCATGATGTTAGGTAAGGTTTTGTTGGTATGCGAAGCATTTTCCCACTTGAAAAGAAGAAGAAAAGAAAAGACACCTGCAAAATCATGGCCAAAAAAGATGCTGTCATGGTGAGATTTTGTTTGTCTGCGTGACTGTTGTCACCATATATGGATTCAATAGCGTTTTATCCAAGGTGCATGGTGGGAAAATATCAAGCTCGAGTTTTATGGATGTGATTTCTTACTTTTCATGCAGATTCCAGCTTCTGGTTCTTAAGAATGGCAAGTTAAGTAACAAGGTTGGAAATGAAAAGGCAAGCCACTTGTTTTGCTGGTACGAGGAGGTGATAAGTCATAGATATCTTGTTGTTGAGATTTGAGAAGCTCTAGCATTACATGACAGAGACAGGGCTCGCATATGAGAAGGAAAGTTGAAGCCCTGTGATGAGGGAACTGCTGCCGGGAAACTGTCACCTGTATTTTTTCTTTCTAATTACTTCTATCTTCTCAGATAATCTGAATTAACTCCAGTTTTATTAACCTCTTCTCATCAATCTCAAACCAACAAACCGGTTGATTGTTAATATCAACAATTTATTTATTTTTTAAAAAAACTATTGTTTTTCAAGTAAAAAAAAAACATTTTAAAAATAATCATTACCACAGTAGTTTGTTTGCTGAAGAAAAGAAGCAGAAAACTGGTGAACGAAAGCTACCTTTCAGATAAAGTGGATCACAGGAAGTCGGTCAATAAACCAAACTGGCCTTAGAAGCAACAACATCAGCGCCATTATAAAAAAAGGCTACATGTAGAGAAGACTTTTCATGTAGCCTGCTAGTGAAAATTGAAGGTTATGAACAGTCTTATAGAATTTTGTCACTACTAAAATAATTTATGCAGATAACTTAACATGTACTTATAGATGGTCGTACGATGTTAAATTTAAGAGAAAATTTAATCATATCATATTAATATAAAAATTATAAAATATCAGTTTAAATTTTTTCAAGTGATTCTACGTATTTAATTTTATAAAAATTCTAATTGTGATAACTATCTAGTTAAAAAAAATATCAAATTAATCTGAAAACTCACATAGGGATATCAAATTAAAAAACATTTTAGAATTTTTTTTAAAATATGATTTAATTTCATTTCATTTTTGGATTTGAAAAGATTAAAAAACTAAACAAAACCAAATCAAAAAGATTTTTTAAATTAGAAAATTGAAAAATCCAATCACATCCAAGCTCGTAAGAAAAATCCCAACTAAAACACCATTCAAATAGAAAAGAAAACAAATCAAATTGTCTGGTTTGTTTATTAAAAAATTCAATTTGTTTGGATTTTTTTTTATCCGAAGTAAACCGAAGCAACCAATCCTCACCTCTAACAT
>Ga0307510_10005810_pt1 | contig 14709 bp, 18 predicted proteins | sample 12_EM_MG_FD_207224 | JGI IMG/M metagenome (GOLD analysis project Ga0307510, IMG submission 207224) | Populus trichocarpa ectomycorrhiza microbial communities from riparian zone in the Pacific Northwest, United States - 12_EM | ecosystem: Host-associated > Plants > Roots > Unclassified | place...
AGCACATTCCGTGAGTATCACCTTGTTGGTGTATGAGATTATCAGGTTCTCATGCAAAATCCAGCGTCATTGTCAGATTTATCTTCAGTCGTCAACACGGATGTCCCGGAACCGAAAACTCCGGTTGGCGCAATTGCCGGTGGTAAGTTCTTTGTCAAATTATTAACTCTCCGCTATGATGTTGCCTGTTCGGATTTCGTTTGTTAGGGCCGATCGGTGGTTTGGCCGCGCTGTACCTCATGGGATTTGCACCGCTCTTCTTTCGTAAACGTGGGGGGCTAAATACCTAAAATCCGTAAAACTTCTGGACCGATGTCTTTGTTCGACATTTAAGAAGGGAGACCTGGTCCGGGAATGGAAGAAGCTGTTGTCATGGAGCGTCCACTTGTATGTGTACGTAGCTTCCTCTCTTTTCCATTTTAACGCTTCTTACGAGGATGGCACCGTTTCCAGGATCCTATGAACCCTGCTACGTTCCTGCAGGTCCATGCCAAACTAGAGAGACCCTTTAGACCCTGACAGTGGAACGCTGGGTTCCGTGTGGCGCTGACTGCGATCCGTATCACCCCCCGTAACCCTTATGCTTATCGAGTGATCATAATTCCTGGTACGGCGGGCTTCATCAAGCACACTAACCTCTTTATCACACCCACACACGCCGCGCAACCCTCTACCCGCAAGACCGAAAGCCTATTTACCGCAGCTATCCGACCATTTTCGCGATTTTCCGCAGCATGGGGGACGCTTATGCGCGTTTTTCTGTGTTTCCCCGTTACTCCCTCTTGTGTTTGGCTGGAGCGAGACCCCATAATCTGTACCGTTACATCAGTAGGAGTGTTCTCAATCGTAATAAACTATTTCTCGGTTCGAGCGATCGGATTGTCCTGATTTTTGGTGCCATTTTGTCAGGTTGTGAGTTGAGGTTACGCGGAGCCCTGCGCTTAAGCACTCGTTCAACTATTGTCGTCAAGCGGCGTTGATATAGATTTCGTCAGGTTTCAATACAGAACGCACACCTGACCAGTATGGGGCTGACGTCGCACAGGGCGTGACCCATTTGGAACTAGTAGGGCGACGCATATCTGCTTTGTTCTCCAACACAGGGAATTCATGCACCCTCAAAGTTTTGTTCGAGGTGACCATATAAACGGCATTTGTTCGTACTTACATAGTAGCGGTCAATATCCTACCCTAACCTGAGTTCGAATGAGGTCCCATTGGCCGTGACTCCGTCGTGATATTCGTTGCATGGAGGGTTGAGTCGGTCGTGGAGTTTTAATATCCCCTCCCCTGGCTGCAGATCCTCTGTCACCTTCCCAACGCATCCAGGTATGGATTTCCACACTCCTGAGGAATCCGCGGACCTCTAGGACCCCTCAAAGACTGGGGAGGACCTCGGCGGAACACTCCAACCCAAAGTTGTTGGTCTTGACCTACATCTTCGCCGTCTCGTTGAACCGGGGATGGGAGAGGGGCGGGGCTGCCGTCGTAAGGCTTTGCATTGTTGGGATTCTGGGATATCAATTGAAGTCACTCACCCAAAGCGAACAGCATCATTCGACGTCTCTGATAAGGTTGCGGACGACGTGTGCCTTCGCGAGATTTGGAAGAGCAACTCAGGAAGTTCCAGCCGGTCATCAAGTTGTTCCCTAGTGTTTGCCGTTGTGTTGGGGGCGCGATGTTGGTTTCAACGCGGCCGCGCTTGTTCAGTGTTGATAACAGAATTTGCGTGTTGCATGAAGTCGCGTTATGCTCACTCGGGAGTAAAACATTCGTGGGAAACCGCTGACGTCGAGTGTCATCTGGAGCGTCAGAGGTGAGGCTAGAGTCGGCCAGGTTCGGGGGTCTAGTAGCTTGTGGAAATAGCATAATGATAGTGGGTGGGCGTGCGGCAAACGCAAGAAAATGAGAAATCGAGCAAAACAGTTACCGGTCACGCAGGAATTAATATACGGGAGAAAAACAGACACGAGGGGCTGCCAGGAGATGAAATCTCATTCGACGAAGAGAAGCAGGAAGCCAGAGTAACCGGTCTGGTTGTCTGGAGGCGGGCAAATCGTCTCCGCGCTTAGCCTCGGCTCGGAACGGAAAGAATGCCACGAGGCCAACTATCTGTTATCGCACCACCATCTACACCGACACAGCGACAAAATGGAATCAAATTTCCTCTGCATACCAATAGGCCGTCGTCGAGCGCGGGGCAGGGCCAGGAGCGAGATCGGTTCCATCGAGGACCCAGGCGAAGCCGGTCAAGCAGTACCACGCCCCGCAGAATCAACTCCAGATCTTCGTATCGGCACCTCGACCTCGCCACCTTCCAGGCCCCTGACCCCTCGCGATCAGGATTCGAACGGTATGCAAACAGATTTATTCCGGATGATCTATCTAACCACACTCATTCGCGTGACACAGACCGCCCCTCGTTTTCCGACCGTCTTCGATCTGTTTTCGGAAGAGAACAAAGCGGCCATCCGGGATCCTCGGATAGCACTGTTGACTCAGAAGCAGTGTCCGTGAAAAAATCTGGCCGGGGGTCCACCGTATATGCCACAATCGAGTTAGTCATCAAATTTCTGAAAGAGTCTTCGGATGCCTTTCCCCCTCTCAAGTCTGCTACGGGTGGTCTCTCGGCCATCCTGAATCATCATGACGCACGTCCCATCTCTCCCAGTTTATGGTGTCCATGATGCTTACAGCTATCTTAGCAAACGGTGGCATGTCGCCAAACGATAAAATCGTTGATACCTCGAGTTGAAGGGCTGGCAAAATCGCTGAGTGGGCCGGTTCCTAAGGGCGGGGTCAAGGAGGAAGAGAGGAGGACAATCCTCAAAGGGTAATTCACCATTTCCAGGGCTGATACCTAGTCTGACGTGGTTAACCTGCTAGGAAACTCGATAATATCCTTCGGGACCTCGCTCCACTGGCACAACGAGGCAAGGTCACCCGGTTCCTGAACAGCGACCAGGATGTGGATAAACTTGGGGGCCTAATCGAAGATATCCGTGATGCCATGATGGATTATCAGGTTCGTCCTCAAAGCGCTCGCTCACAGCTTACCTGATCTCTGTGCCAGACGTCGTTGCAACAAGATATCTACGACAAAAGTTGTCGACTCATTGTGAGTCCTGTTTCCCAAGCATATTTCTATGTTTAGTAACCGGCAAACAGAGTCAAGTGGACCTTATTCTTCTCAGAGGGATGTATCATACTCCCGACGCCGGATATCTCTGCGGGAATAGGCAAGGATGCATGAAGGGTACCAGGAGAGGTGTCCTCTCCCAGCTTGAATCCTGGCTCAATGACGAAAAGGATAAACACGTGTACTGGCTCAACGGTCTCGCTGGGACGGGAAAGTCTACTATTGCCCAAACGTTCGCAGAGACGAGCTTCGCGGACGGGAAGCTTGGCGCGAGCTTCTTCTGTTCGCGCGATTTCGACGACAGGAGCAACCTCCGGAAGATCTTCCCTACCCTCGCCTTCCAGCTCGCTCACCGCTATCCGCCCTTCCGAAAGGAGCTACTTCCAGTGTTGACGGCGAGTCCTGACGTCGGGCGAGAATCTCTTTGTTCTCAAATGGAGAAACTCATTGTCGGTCCATTCAAAACCACCCACACTCCGACTCTGATCATCATTGATGCCCTCGACGAATGCAAGGACGAAGAACCTGCCTCAGCAATCCTATCAATACTCTCCCGCTACGTCGGCCAGATACCTCACGTCAAGTTCTTCATCACAGGACGACCCGAACCACGCATCCGTTCCGGATTTCGTTTGCAGGCCCTCCAACCCATCACGGAGGTATTCAAGCTCCACGAAGTTGAACGCCCTCTGGTGGATGTCGATATTAAACTGTTCTTTCGAACACGTTTAGCCGAAACAGCCAAGAACCGGAGCCACTGCGATGTTACAGAGAATTGGCCGCTCTCACCCGATATTGACATCCTCTGCGAGAAGGCCGCCGGCTTGTTCATCTACGCATCGACAGTCATTAAATTTGTGGCATCCCGATATCACCAGCCATCAGAGAGGCTCGCTATTCTTATCTCCCTTCCCCAAAACACTGCCCATGAAGGGGAGTCCGGCATTGACTCTCTCTACACCGAGATCCTGAGGCACGCATATCATGAAATGATTCACCCAGACAACCAGAAACCAGAAAGTCAGGAAGTGTATTGCCATTTCAGGTCTGCGGTTGGAGCAGTGTTACTAGCCTTCAATCCCCTCTCAATGAGGAGCCTTTCAGACCTCCTGCATGATTTCAACACACCATTCCATATCTCCACTACTCTGGCCTCTCTACATTCTCTCCTCCTTGTCCCAGATGGGATAGAGGGCTCAATTCATGTTTTCCACAAATCATTTCCTGACTTCCTCATGGACCCAAAGAGATGCCAAGACTCCCGATTCTATGTGGACCCTCCAGTTCATCATACTGAAATCTTGCTCTCATGCCTCCATCTTATGGAAGAGAGGTTGAAGAGGAACATCTGTAACTTGGGAAATGTCACTGCTCTCAGTGATGTTGGGGACCTTCCCACTTGCAGGAAGGAACATATTGGAGAAGCATTGGAGTATGCCTGTCAATTCTGGACCAAGCACCTTGTGATGAGTCCCAGCAGTGGTCCTGATGCTGGGAGAGTGCAGAAGGCAATTGACAAGTTCTTCACAACACATCTACTATTCTGGATTGAGGTCCTCACCATCATGGGAAAGCTTGATGTCAGTGTGCATTCTATCAATGATATCCAGCAGTGGTATATCCAGGTAAGTAGTGGATATGTTGTTTACTGAAATGTATGTTCACATCTTGTTCAGGGGGGTTTTGTCTGGAAGTGGGCAGATGATAGCCAGCATCTTATATTGGAACACTTTGATATGATCTGCAACTCCCCTTCCCAGATATATGACCATGTTCTCCTGTTTTCCCCCTCCTCCTCCTGGCTCCACAAATACTATGCTGCAGAACTGTTACATCTGCCTAAGGTGGTCAAGGGAGTGAAACCTGGATGGGGAACATGTTTCCGTACAGTTTCATTAGATACCATGCCACTGTCTCTCTCATACTGGAATAATGCTATTGCAGTTGGGTGTAGAAATGGGAATATCATCATCCTTGATGCAATCACTGGCAGCCAGTCAGCTGTCCTCTCTGCCCACACTAGTTGTGTTAGGTCTGTAGCTTTCTCATCAGATGGGAGATCACTTGTATCTGGAAGTAATGATACAACTGTCAAGCTCTGGGATATGCAGACTGGTGGGGTGGTCAAGACCTTCCATGGTAACACTGACTATGTTCAGTCTGTTTCCATCTCAGCAGACTGCACCAGGATTGCCTCAGGATCTGGAGATTACATGATCCATTTGTGGGACATCCAGACAGGGGAATGTCTTTGCACCATAGAGCAGGTGGATCCGGTGCTTCATGTTATGTTCTCTCCCATAGACCCTCAGCATATCATCTCTGTATCTAATAATAAAATCTGGAAGTGGGATGTCAATGGTCACCAGATCCCACCTGCATATGATGGTACCCACATTGCTTTCTCCCCAGACCATACCAAATTTGCTTTGTGCAATGGGAAGGTTGTCACAGTTCAAAACTCTGATTCCAGAGAGATTATGGCTGAATTCCATGTAGCCAATAATAGTGCTGAACACTGCTGTTTCTCCCCTGATGGCAGGCTCATTGCAGTAGCAGCTGATGAAATTGCCTATGTTTGGGACATCACCAGCCCTGACTCTCACCCTATTGAGACCCTTATTGGCCATACCTATGAAATCACCTCCCTTGTGTTTTCCTCCCCCTCCTCCCTCATCTCAGCATCTGAGAATCAATCAGTCAAGTTCTGGAAAATTGGCACCTTGTCAACAGACCCAGTCACAGTTGATCAACAATCCACTCCATTTGCTTCACCTCCAATCATCTCAGTTAGTCTACAATCAAGGGTTGGGATTGCTGTCTCAAGTGATGAAAATGGAGTGGTGAAGACCTGGGATATTTCAACTGGTCTCTGCAAGGCATCCTTCCAGATCCCAGATATTGAAGAAATAGACTTGGGCCAGAGAGATGCCAAATTAATTGATGGCAGGTTGATCTTTGTCTGGTATAAAAATGACAAAATTCACATATGGGATACTGGGAAGGAGAAACTCATTAAAACACTGGATACATCTTGGTGTAGGGGTGTTAGGATATCAGAGGATGGGTCCAGAGTCTTTGGCCTGCATGATGGAAGCATTCAAGCATGGCCCATGTGGACATGGGAGCCTGTGTGTGAGGTGAAGTTGGGGTTGCAGGGAAAAGTATATCTAGACTCCCTCAGCATAGACAGTTCAAAAGTCTGGGCTCAAATTTGCAAGTCATCAACCCAGGAGGGATGGGATTTTGGAACTTTAGGCTCTTCTCCTGTCCCATTTGACCCATCCACAGGAAGACCACACCTGGATTTTATTGGTGGTGCATCATGGCAGACTGATGGTCCATGTTGGATCAAGGACACTGTTACTAGAGAAGAGGTTTTTCAATTGAGAGGGAAATATGCAAAACCTTCTGATGTACAGTGGGATGGTCGGTACCTAGTTGCTGGTTATAAGTCTGGGGAGGTTCTGATTTTGGATTTTGACCATGTACTCAGTAGGGATATGTAGTGTGCTGTATTCTGTAATTGTCTTTGTCAATGTACCAATAAGTGCTTATCAACCCATTTTGAGAGCCTCTGAGTAATACCTCTGCTCCTTTGAGCCTTACTGGCTAGGTATGTCATACCAGAACACTGCATATCAGCTGTGTTCCAATAGTTGTGGATAATTTGACTGATGATGTCTTTTGACTTGCACACTTGTTATGGTAGAAATTGATCACTGGGCATAAATTGGTCATGATTGGCTATGAACCAATTACAGTCATGAATATACTGCCAGAGACAAAATGGAGAAGTGAGAAACAAAGATGGAATGAGGGAGACCAGCTCAAACTGTCACCCTCCCCCTTTTTTTGAAGGGTCACACTGCTTTTTGTGAACCAATAGCATACTCATAAATCCCTCTCCAGCACTACATACCAAAAGTAGGCAGATGTTCAAACAAAACTACCTTAAGATAGCTTCTGTCATTTCCTCCCCAGGGAGTATCACAATACCTAAGATTAATGACAGAAGACCATAACTGCACCATTTAGATCACCAATGAGATAGCTAATACCCTGCCCAGACAGGACTCAAGTGAGACTCCTCTCACAGGTTCTCCATAGGGGTACAAAGGAGGATGCTGAGCTCAGAAATAATCATCCCAACAATCCATGGATCTGCAGATTTCTGCACTGCTAGAGTCCAAAGCTGATGCACAGGCCATCCAGAAGTGAATTGATTGTCAACATCTGTGAGGGAAAGGTCATTGTCCAGAGATTCTGAAAGGTATGTTATGTGCAATTCAAAATCATTGATTAGCTGTTGAATGATTTTTGTGACTTCCTCATTTACTGCAACAGTGGACCTGAGTTCAATTGTATCACTGGCTGTGTTGACTATAACCTCAAGAACAACAGGGAAATGCGATGACATCAGCAAAACCCGGCACAGTCCACCCAGCTTGACAACCATACCTCCTGTGGTGGATGGAACAGGATGCACTTGAAGCATTCATAATTGTTTCAGGCAACCCCTTCATGGATGGAAAACAGAACTTCAACAAGGGTTGTCACTCCAAGCCAGTGTTGGATGGCTCCAAGCGAAACCTGCCCATATGGTACAAGTTCCATGACCGATGACTGGCAGGACAAGATGCACACAGCAACCCTCCCCTGTCGGAGTTGGACCCGCAAGGGGATGATGGGAACAAGTGGCACAATGGGACTATCTAAGTTGATAACATCATTGATCCTCCCGGAATGAATAACCTAGACCAGCTTCCAGCGAGAATAAGCAAAATCTCATCATATTTAACTCACCCCGAAGACTGCACCATTGGACCACCCAAGAAATCTCCTTCTGAGATAAGCGATAGTGCCAGTGAATAGAGCCTCAATGTGATATGGACCACTGAGTGTCCTGACCGCAGATCTTGCAGTGATGCATCCAAAACTTTGGTGTATTGCACAACTTTGTGTTCATTCCTCTGGTGGAGTGGCTGGTCTGGTTGTGGAGGTCAACATCCCCAAATTTGGAAACCCAGAACTGGTTTGGACAGTCACCATGGGAGATAGGTTTGGTGTGGTGGACAACTTATGAGAGCAGAATGATGTCCCACAGGTTTCAAGCCCTGTATGCAGCAGCGCAAGCCCTGCCAGAATGTAAGCACACACCCATAGGGTCAAAAAATAATAGACTCACTGGATGACATTATTGGCGCACTTCCAGTTTGAATATGGCCCAACAACATTGACTACAACCTTGGCTTGGGTAACAGCAACCTCAACTGATGTGTAGTTCCAACGTCTACAACGAGAATCCCAATTCCACCACCAAGCCTGAATTCTCCCCCTGGTTCTAAGTTTTCTTGTGGCTGCCCTGGGATGGTGAAGGTGAATGGGGTTGGACCAGAACATTCTGGGTGAGTATTGAGGTACTTGGTGATGATTTCCTGGTGAAGTGTGGTGCAATTGTACCTTCTTCAATAACTGGAGTTGTTTCAGTTTCAGCAGTTTTTTGTACCGATTGTATTGAGAGCAAGGATGTCATAGGGTGTGGTAGGAGAGGGGTAGAGAGTGCCTGAGTCCAATGATGGGTCGGTTTGACTCGAGGCATGGCCTGAAGCATGTGGGTTGGTCTGTATAACAAGGTGGGCATGGTGTTTGCATCTGGCTGACAACATTGCACTTAAGGCTTGGGGATCTGCTGGAGCATTCCAATGTCAGCTTGGTCTCAGATGGTGTATTTTGAATTTTGTCATGAGGGCGGAGCAAATAGAGGGGGATTTAACACCGTCGGCAATTGAGAGTGGGTGGGGAGCAGGCCCAGGGATGGCCATCTTCATTAGCACAGGTGACAGACTGAAAATACTGGAAGGGTTGAACTTCGTGCAAGGTTGGACTAGTGCAGATACAACTGATTGTTCCTAGCCACCCATGTCTGACCAAGTCCAACTACATTTGTTGAATTTCTATTCATTCTGTTTGGCGTACTTGTAGCAACGCTGGGCCCAATGTCAATACCTCAGAAGCACTATACAACGCTACGCACTCCCAGCTTGCATGCCAAACAAAAGGTGATACAAACACGTAAATAGGGTTAGTAAGGAACAAATACAAAATGAATCAAAAGGTACAGTTGTGTTGCCTTCATTCCCAGAAGTGTTTATCTTGTGCACACTCCTGTGCCATCTCGAACTGAGGGAAAATAATGTTAGTGGGACACGATTGGCCTTCATGCAAGGCTGAACATTGAAGTCATCAGAAAACATGGCACACACTTTTTTTCTCAGTTGTCTTGGCTTATCCGAGGTTTTCGGCGATTACTTGTCATTATATTGTCATTATATAATGTAGGTCCAAAGCCATCAATTTTGAGCGGTCCAAATGGCGGGGAGCCATCAAAAATAAGGTAGAATAAGCTGGGATAAGCGCAATAACTAAATAAGCTGGTGCCCCTTTTCCTGATTTGAACCATGGCACATACCTCCTTGTTTGTCTTGATAAGCAGAACATTTGGTCCCAACCCCGTCACAGCCTTATTACCGTTGGCACCTCCAAAGGTGTCATCCAACTTGAACCCCAAGCACCCAACCTTACCAACCACAGCCTTCCTCAAGTCCCCGCTCTTCTCCCCAATCCCTCCAGAGAAAGTCAAAGCATCAACCTGACCTCCGAGCTTCACAAAATAATTCCCAACGTATCCCACGACCCGGTCCACGAACATATCAAACACCAACTTTATCCTCTCGTCTCCATCGTGCATTCCCTGGACAACCTTCCCAAAGTCGGTGGTGCCAACCATGGAGTACCATCCTGCTTGCTTGTTCAAAATGTCCTCTGCAACGGAGATGTGAAGCTCTTTCGTAGACGATCGTGCGAGGGACGATGCGTCGGATGTGTAGCGGAAAACTAGGGAGGGGTCGATTGACCTGGAACGCGTGGCTCCAGGAAGCCCCTCGAGAGGTGTGAGACCCATGGTTGTGTCGATAGATTTTCCATTCTGGACTGCTGCCGCAGAGGCACCAGACCCGAGATGCAGCGAAATCAACGATGTCTCCTCCGCGGGCTATCGCATAGAATTATGAACACAGTAGACGTGTTGTCAGTTAGTGAGGACGAGTATTGGGGACAGAGAAAAAACGTACTTTCTGGAGGAATTCTGCGGCCTCCTTCAGGACGAACGAATAGCTGATCCCGTGAAACCCGTACTTCCTGATCATCTTCTTCTGCGCCATCTCCAGATCGAGTGGATAGGTATAGACATGAGGGGGGATACTTCTCGTATGGAACATTGTATCAAAGTATGCGATATTGACGGCCTTGGGTAGCTGTTGTGTAGCCAACTTGACCAACGCCAGCGCAGCCGCATTGTGCCTATAAAAAAGGGAGAATCGTGTTAGCTGTCCGCGCACAAAGCTCAACGGAACGTGCCCAATACAGTGGTGCAAGATCCGTCAAACGTTCAATCTCGTGAATCGTCTCCTGGCCCAACACGACCGCATCCTGAAATAGCCCTCCATGCACAACCCTATGCACCGCCAGCTCAATCTCTCCCGACCCGCATTCCTTCAAACTCTCATCCTGTCCGAGGTGCTCCAAGAAGAACCCCAAAGCAGAACTCTGGTCCGTGACTTCTCCGAGCTCTCTGTCTTTGACATTATGCACCTCATTCGCGTTGTTCGAGTAAGAGAACTTGGCAGGAGGTGAAGTCAAGCCCGAGACAGAAGACTTTACAAGCAAGACGGGAGTGGAACCGAGGGAAGCGGAATAAAGAGACAGTTTGATCGATGAGGACCCCGCGTTGACCGATAAGATAAGCCTTGTTGGGGACATGGCTGAAGGTGTTTTTGAAGACGTTTGTTGCCTACGAGTATTTAGTTGACGAGGGGATACAACCGTATGAAGGAGGGAGAGGGGAGGGGCTAAGTATCGAATAGGCCTGGATCTCGAACAAGTCTGGGGGAGTCGGGATACCTTGGTTTACTCCACAAAGTCTGGCCCGTAGCCAGGGCACTCTACTCCAGGGCGACATGGCTCGAAATGGGGAAGGGTGCATGATGTATTGATCAACTTTTTACGTGTGCGCTACGGGAGAGATCCAGTAGTCTAGGCGAACTTTGGGACGTCGTACGTCCCTTCAGGATCGACAATATTCAAAAAAACGTACCAGTTCCAGTCGCATAAATAATCCTCTGAGCTTGCTTGATTTTCGACTGCAACTCGCTGCCCAACTCCATCGCCCTGAGAGCCACTCTCTCGTTAGCAAGGGTGGCACCCCTAACAGCCTCCATAGCAACATGATATCTCGAAACGTGGTTCCTCAACATCATGTCGAACGGAGTTGTCGTGCTTCCTTCCTCTCTGTACCCCTCAATGCGCATCCTATCAGCACCCTTGCGTCCAAACACCAACCCTGCTACATCGCGGCTGTACCCGTGATAGTTGACCACGATCCTCCTGTCCGTGGTGAAGAGATGACCGAAATCGTCATCGGAGAGAGCATGGGGGTGAGAACCGAAGGGTCCAAGGACCATCAGATCGGTGACATTCACAACCCTCACGCGAAGCTCTGGGGCGATCTTGCGAAGAAGAACTGCGGCGGCGATGACTTCGAATGTGACTTCTGTGCCAATCCCAACAAGGACAACATCCGGACGGAGACCTTCGTCGGTAGAGCAAAACCTCCAGACGCTAGCACCAGCACGACAATGAATCTCTGCTTCTTCTGGGCTGAGCCAAACGGCTGTAGGCTGCTTCGACCCGACCATGAGATTGACATAATTTTTCGAGTTAAGGCAGTGAGCGACTGTGCTCAAGAAACAGTTGGCATCTGGCGGAAGATAGACACGGGCAGCCTCGGCCTTTAGGTTGAGAACAGCCCCGATGAAAGACGGGTTTTGATGAGAGAAACCGTTATGTTCCTGACGAGTCCAGGTCGAGGTCTCGAGGTAGTTGAGAGAAGCATTGGGAAGTCGGAACTTGGTCTCCTTGGCCATCTTGACGAACTTGGCATACTGAACCATCATTGTCTGCGCGATACCGATGAAGGCTTCGTACGAAGGGAAGAGTGCCGTCCGTCCAGTTAGGGTGTACCCTTGAATCATACCTATACACCATCGTCAGCGGCTTGAGCAGGAACGTAGACACGTAAGGTGGACCTTGGCAAATGTGTTCACTCAGGATCTCAATGACTCTACCGCCCCGTCCAGACGAGAATTCATCCCACTGGAAGTTCCTAGAAGTGTGCTCGAACACGGCGTTCAGCTTGTTGCTCTCCAATTCGTCCGGTGAGAACAGACGAAGGCCGGTCGGATTTGCCTGGAACGCCAGATCCATGTACTTTCCGACGGTCTTCATGCAGGATTCCTCGCTTCCACTTTTGACGGCCAACTTTTTCCAATCAGGAGTGATGAATAATTCCCGTCCGGCGTAGGCTTCCTTAACCTGACCAAGGCGTCTTCCTTCGTCTTCCGGTATAATAGAGAGAATCTCATCGATAGGCTTCCCATTTTCAGCGAAAAGCTCGCCGGGTTGATACGATGAGAGCCAAGTGTTGAGAGTTTTCAGCCCCTCTGGATCTGTCCCAGCATCCGGGAGGGGAACTTGATGGGAGTGGAAGGACCCTTCAATGAATTCACCCTTGTATTTCGCGGGTGCACCCCAACCCTAGATACAGCATGCGTGAGTGAGAATTCGCGATATACAGGGGATGTCTGTACCTTGGGGGTGCGAAGAATGATAACCGGCCACCTTGGTTTGAAGATCGGCTTGTCCTCACGAGCAGCCTTCTGGATGGAACGGATGACACCCAGAGCCCACTGCAACGAGGCAGCCATGTCTTCGTCGATCCCGTCAAGATCGCGCCCAACAATGCGGACTTGATACCCGTATCCCGTAAACAAGGCGCAGAGTTCTTTGTCATCCATACATCCATAGATCGTCCGTTCACTGATCTTGAACCCGTTCACATGAACGATGGGTAAAACGGCTCCAGATTCTTTCGGATCAATATACTTGTATGCATGCCAGGCGCTAAGTGGTACGTATGGTCAGCTTGGGACTTGCATGAAGGTACAAAACCACACATACGCAGCAGTAGGTCCGGTCTCACATTCTCCGTCTCCGACTACTACCGGCACTATCAAATCTGGCTTGTCCATGACAGCCCCGAACGCCACAGCAAGAGCATACCCGAGCTCTCCTCCCTCATGAATAGACCCAGGAACTTCAGCGTTTATATGCGAAGGGAACCCGCTCGGTGTGGAGAACCCCGCAATAAGGTTCTTGAGCCCATTTAAGTCCATAGTATATCGAGGGAAGAACCTGGTAAGGGATCCTTCAATCCAAAGCGAGGCGAGTATTGCGGGTGCTCCATGGCCTATACACAACGTCAAGCACGATGGATTAGGACCAGGCAGAAGTGAACGAACCGGGACCAACGACAAAGAGCATCTTCCCTTGCTCCTTCTTAATCAACAAATTCAAATGCGCGTACACGAGCGTCAACCCCGGACAAGTGCCCCAATGACCTAAAAGTCTCGGTTTGATATCCTCGGGTTTAAGCCCCCGTTCAAGGGGGACGTTATCCTTGAGGAAGATCATCGCCGCAGCGATGTAGTTCGCCATCCTCCTGAACTTCTGTATCGCATTCTTCTCCTCGTTGGAGAGGGAATTTGCGGTGTCGAGGGTGATTTCGAGGTCGAGTATCGAGTCTGGAAGTTGAGACTTTCCTGGAGGAGGATTTGGACGGTCGAGGATTTCTGCTGGCATGTCGTTGTCGATGTGAACAGAGGTGGTGTGCAGTGGTGAACTCCACTCTGACTCCTATGTACTGGACATCATCGAGCTGGTTAGCCGGAATCACGAGTTCGTCACTGAGGACGTCACTGAGGAGCACTCACATAGTCTCCGTTCTCCTGCGCGTAGAACGCGTCCGACTTTGTGCTTCGACACAGGCTGATAGTGTATCCCTGTGACCCTTGAGCAGAAGCATAGCGAAGTCACAATACGTGTTTGGCGGATGGCGGGTGTGAGTTCGGAGCCAATGATTTCAGCCGGTGGCCTTGAAGCCAAACTTCCCACGTCTGGCACTCATCCTCTCCCTGGCCCAACGGTTGATCTCTGAGCGAGATTCAATCATCCGGATGTATAGTCACCAACAAAGCCGATGCCTGAAATCGACAGCGATTGCCCGCCATATCTCCTGTTCTCCACTATCTCACGGCCTGTCGGATGCAGCGTGTGATGGTAAGTTTCCCCTCGGCTGTGACACCCCCATACGACAACATACGCAAGCATTGCTTGTTGTGACGTGGGGTGTACACCAACTGGTGGGGAAATTATCTCAACTGGTGCGGCTGTATGTTGAAGAGAGTTGGAGGGCATGGCTTTGTTGAACGAGTGGCACATCATGATATACTCCCATTTCTCCAATCCTCATCCACGAGGGTACGCCTGCCCATTTTTTTCTTAGACCCACTCATTTTATCGCCCGCTTCGCAATAAGACCCCTCAGGTTTCTTGCAGGTACGTCATTTAATTCGTCACGGTTATCATCTGAGGGATATTTATGGCCATGTTAG
>Ga0307510_10005811_pt1 | contig 14709 bp, 10 predicted proteins | sample 12_EM_MG_FD_207224 | JGI IMG/M metagenome (GOLD analysis project Ga0307510, IMG submission 207224) | Populus trichocarpa ectomycorrhiza microbial communities from riparian zone in the Pacific Northwest, United States - 12_EM | ecosystem: Host-associated > Plants > Roots > Unclassified | place...
TATAAAGACTGGTCTGGGACCAGTCCAAACCGGACCGGACCACCCGAGTTAGTCGGGTCCAGTCATCGACACCAACCAGGACTGGCCAGTCTGGTCCTGCCTCCAGGGCTTGACCGGTCGGACTATTCGGAACCCTGCATCAACCAGAGATATACTTTGCTGGCTGAGCTTGAACAACAGTCCCATACCATCTTACCGGACCCTGCACAAATTTCACCCATTCGTGAAACTCCATTCATTCTACAGGCCTAGCCGGGGTGCGGGATTTGCTATCCTACGGTGGTCGGTGAAAAGCAGGCACTCTAGGTCAGGGTGGGGGGACTTGTGGCCAGCCTGTGCCCACCACCGGTGTAGACAGTAGAGCGAATAATGGCTTCTTCGACAAAGGGAAGAGAGGAGAGGCGAAGGGAGGGAAGGGAAGGGAAATAAAAAGAGAAGAAGGCCCCCGGATAACAATTTCAACTTTGTGGATTAGAATCCTCAATGGCCATTGGCCGAAGCTTGCATTCCACCTGATGTACCAACTCCACTTGTTATCTTTTATTCCTCGTCGATATTTGGGAAGCGAGGCTAGCTGGTCGGGGGGGGGGGTGATGCAGTAACCCCATCGCTCAATGCCGTGTTAGTGCACACCAGCGTTCGCAAGCGGCCGGGCTGGCCTGCAGATAAGTTAGCCTGTAGATGTACAATCAGGCCGGGCAAGAGCAGGGTGAAACAGGCCTAGGCTTTGTAAGACAGGCTTTTGCGAAGCCTGCGGGATTCCCGCATATCCCGTCTGATTAGTAAATATTTTGCTTATAGGTAACAGACACCTTCAGACAGTGTTCTCAACGGTCCGGGGCCCCCGTAGGGCCCGACCGGGGGACTGCCAAGAGCCCTGGACCGGACGGGACGGCAAAATGCGGTCCACACCCGTCCTGGAAACCTCAGGACGGCCGTCTTTGTGGCGGATGGCGGGCCCTGCAAGGTAAGACATTTTAGCGTGGGGGACTGTGGGGGACTGTGGGGGACGACTAGGGACTGCGAGTGACTGTGGATTACTGCTGGTGACTACAGGGGACTATGAATCCTATCAACAGCATTTCATGACACCTTCTCGAGCAAATACAGAAATTCATCTAATAAGATTACAAGAAAACTGAGGCTATCTAGGAGAGATAAATAGGTATAGAATATATCCCATAATATACTGCTAGGGCCGGGCATCGGGCATATCGCTTAATCCAGCAATCGTACATACCTACCATCCTCTTATTGCAACGTTTCTTACTTCTCTTGCATCATTAAGCCCTGATCCAAGCTAGGAAAACATGTCGGATAAACACGCGGAGCCTGCATCACAAGAAACAATCTAAGATTTATGAGAGAGAGAAGACGTAAAATGAGAAAGAGTTGCGTCTGTTCTGAAAATGGTTGGAGTATACAACTTCTGATGGAAAAACCTGGTGGCGTTGTGATCGTTGTATGTTCCCCCTGCTTCTTTTTTTCTATCATATACTAGCACTCGGATTCCTGCTATAAGAATAATAAGAATATTCCCACCTCCAGGACCTGAGGAAAGCTGGGATGACATAAGCAATCTTGCCCCGAGGCGAGATTTCTTACTAGTTCGGGCGTGTTCCTTGGCATGAAACATGTTTCACGGTGGATGGCGGGGGATGGCGGGGCTTATAGTCCTTCGCACCGGGGTGCAGGGCAAGTTTTGAAAAAGACCGGACGGGACCGCTTAACGCCGTCCACCGCCGTGCGCCTTCAGGACGGACGGACTGCCCCGTTGAGAACACTGCCTTCAGATTCCCGGAAATATGACGCAGATACCTGAAGATCCCCCTAGATATTTGAAAATGCCCGCGGATATCTGAAGATGCACGCAGATATCTGCAGACCCGGTTAGACAGGTCCTTAAAGCCGGACTGTGGCCCACAGTTCTGCCCTGCACGCCCTGTACCCAAGCCTGGCCAGACTGACCGCCTGCGAACACTTTTTATCACTCCCAGCGTGGCATTTGGTTGCCCAGTTAGTTGCCACAGGGGTATTTTTGATGTTAGACCTCTGTCACTTTACACAGCCATAGTCGGGACTGGATGGGGCGCTTCGGCTATACAACTTGAAGGAACCAATTATAATTAAAGAAAAAAAGTGTTCTCGTTAGGTTCACGTCGCTACTTCCTTCAACCATGGCATAGTGCCATACCATTGTTAGGATAGGAAGCCCTCGCAGACCCAGGAAGTTAAAATCTGGCAATGATACCGGTACACAAGGGTTAATTCATTAATTAAGGTCACCAGGCCACTATCGACACGACATAGACAATAATAAATAATAGAAATGAAAAATAGGAGCAATCTCGTAACAAGATTAGACATCAACATGTTGATAGAGGAATAGACAGAAACAAACAGAAACTACCGCTAACCACAGCCTAAGAGGAAGAATCGTCAGAAAATGTAATAGAACGAGAGAAAATATGTGGAAACATCTCAATCAAAGTTAGAAGAACTTCTATCACCCGCTCCAGCGACTTCAACACTTGAGAAACACAAGCCGGCCCACCCCGCCGAAGTAACTTTCCAGGTTATTAGGCATTAAGATCGCAAATCCCACACTCGCCGAGTTATTGGCCGGTCTTCGGGCGTTATGCTCCCCCGAGCTTTTCGTCGAGCCCAGTTTCGGTAATTTGTCCCTCAATCCTCGAAGGGTATGCGAATGGAATTCGCGACTCCGTGTGCCCCCAGTTCCTTGAGTTTATCCTCTGGTCTACTCCACGATATAGTTGGGTGGCTAGCAGAGCGACCCCATTTTTTCTCTCATCAGGTAATATAGACTTTTCTCCTAACCTTGAATGCCGGAGTGCCCAACTCAAGCTCTGCTGGGTGATAAGAAGGAATAAGAGAATGGATGGGACAGAAATAAGGATTCGGGCCGACAAGGTGACAACATCTCCACTTTGAAGGACGAATTGTACAGCAGCAGCTTCTACTGAGCCTCCCGGTCCTTCAGCGATGTTTTGCATGCCATTCCCATTGTATGTGGTTGTATCGCGTAGGACATTCCGACTACTGACCCAAGCAGCCAACACCAAACGTTCGAGGTCCCTTTTAATAGTGAATGCCCCCGCATCCAGAACATACGAAGAAGCCACGAAAGAGGAAGCCGCTTTGAGCGCAGATTGTCCTCCCAGCATACCTACCCAGGCCACACGTGGGTACGAAAACTCCTCCTTGAAAACATTGATCCAGATACTGTTCAATTTCAGGCCAGGCAGCTTATCTAAGTTCCAGATATCCACCTCTTCGCTATTAAGATGCCACTTGCTATCTTCCCAACAACTGAGAACTGGTCGCTCCCGGGCCACCTGATGTGCAACGCTTGCGTTTGCCTCGGACTTTCTAGTTAGGTACCATGGGTCTTGGCCGGGGGTGTCTGAATAGTGCCCGCTAGTGGTAATTATCATGGAATATGAAGAGTTGGATCCCTCACCCGTGTAGCCGAGGCCAAATTTCAGCATTGGAGGAAGACCTATCTCTGGCTGGCGATTGACGCTAAATGTGTAGTTCTCGGGGGATCTGTAGGTATCTACTTGGTCTGTTGAATTGAGGAGCCATGTATAATCTGTGCGGCATGAACCTTGGACCTTGAGCTTCAACTTGGGATCACTCTGCAGGCCCATGTCCACCCCTGTAACATTATAGTTGTAAGTCGCCTGGGCAGAACCACCATCCGTTTTGACAACTACTTTTACTCGTTTGCGGACTGTAACCCCAGAGGCATCGGTAGATCCAAGTGCGCGGAGTACTGGAGGGGCGAACAATGAACCCAATCTAGAACTTCCTGTGCCGTTGTTGTCCGCTGAGCTGTAGAGTCGGATGTCGGGGTAGAAGATGGCATCCTTTGCAGCAGGGGCAACGTTTCCCATCGAGAGGTGCACGGGTACCAGAATACCAGCGGTAACATTTCCAACAGTCATAGCCAAGGCAATAAATACAAACAGGAGGCCCCATAAGAGATCGCTTAACTCGCACTTCGCGTTGGATGAGGAGGAACCTTCCGAAGTCCGGTTCTGCTCCTCTCGGATAGGAAGTACGCTCTCGATCGTGGGGCATATGTCGTTCGAGCCGGTCTTGGAACCCTGGCCGGCAACCCCTTGATTTGGCTGGGCTCCGTTGGCCCCCAGACCCGAGGGGGCCTCTGCAGGATTATCCCCAGCCATGTGTTGTATCGCTCTCTTGCAGTAGGATACCATTAACGTCATCGCATTCGTTGATTCACCAGAGTTCCAAAGAGCGACTAAGACAGTCTGACGGTTTGGGTTATCGCGTGTGGGCCAGAATACCATTATAATTGCTATGATTAAGTTCCATCCAACCATAAAAATCAAGATCATCAAGATGGTATACGCCGAGGAGATGAGAAGAGAAGCTCTTTTGCTAACTGCGACAGCCGGGATCCCACCTGAGTCTGTCGGCATCATAAAGAGCTTTGTGATGCCTGTGACATAGGTACTCTTCGGGGAGTTGGTGTAAATGTCCATGGTGAGGGGGTACGGTGCTGCTGCAAGGAGATCTCTGTTATTGTCATTAGCTTATCAAGTGTTCCTTGAAGGGAGGATGTCTGACAAATACCAAGTTGTGGGCAATATCGTGGACCAAATTTTCAGGGAGAGCGATCTTCGAGGATGAGGCCCTTCTGGTCAGGCGGACTTTCCGAGCTGATCTCCCGTTCTAGGAGAGGGAGAGGAGGGGAGAATATATTCCAACATTCTTTGTAACGGTTGCTAGAGAAATCAGCCGTCTGTCGAACCATTAACCCAAATCTAGGCTTCACACAAGTAGATTCAAGATCACTCTTATGACCTACTAGATTTGTAAGGGCGTCCAACCTTTCACACCACCTTCGCTTTCATGAAGGCACTAGGGTGTGAAAAGATATTGAAATGATCTCCTCGGTAGCATTTGCTTTGGGCCCTAATTGGTCAGTCCCTGCGCTCGTCGTGCATGCCCCTGAAAACCCAAATAATAGAACCGTGTGCTATGTACCTGTAGTTGAGAATTCCCTACTTTAGAATAGGGGCGAGACACACAGCAAAAAGAGACGCGCCCGGCCCCTCTGAACGGTATAAAAAAATAAAAAAGCACCGTCCCTTACCAAAGGAGGCAACTCCAACGACATAACACGCCGTTCGATTATCTGAGTCTATGGCAGCTCAAAGTGCGTACCGGGGGTGAAGGGTAAGTCTGTCGAAGTCCCTCCGATTGGCCCAAGCGCCCTCTCAACCACTCAGAGAGCGCTGTATGCTCCGGCCACCGCCCCAAGAGTTCGACAGACTGTTTTCTCTCACCAAAAATTAGCGCCTATGGGCTATTCAGCCGCATAATTCGCGTTACACACCTGTAATTTCGGGCTGCAGGCCGGGCGAGTTTGTAGATTAAGTTTTTAGTTGAAGACTAGTGACGGTGACGACGAGTTGGATGGCCAATTTGTTTTAGATTGGTTTGATGCACAGCGGAATGATGGGGGAGTTAGTGTAAGTCGATTGTGCTTTGTATTTTGCCTTAGTTATTTGTTTTTTTTGTTTTAGCTAGTGAATACCGGTTAGGATAAATTTAAGGAATTTACGACCAACTAGACTCGACTTCGAACAGACTTTTTTGCTCACACCCTAGCACTCTATCCCTGCCACAGGTGAGCTTATCATATGGAGCCCGACGCGTAGTACCAGTGCCGGGAGTTGCGGGTAAGTCATTGGACTCCTTCCTTATTAGTTCATGAGGCCCCTCTGCCATTCCCAGAACAGTCTTCGCTCCAGCCACTGCGCCATGAGTTTCACAGTCTTTTTTTTTCTCGCATACTACGTATAGGGTTCGACGGAATTGGTGCAGCTGCACCTTGGTACAAGCACCAGACAACACTTTTTCGTACACGGGCTGCCAAGTAGGTCCTTAAGTGGTGGCAAGCGAAGCAAAAAATCACAGAGCACCTAGCCAATACGGTAGAATGTTGTTATGCTTTCCTATGCTGTAAATTCGATAAGACATCTATGCTATGTTTACCTTGTACCAAAAGAGCTTGCCGGTGCTTATACACTGTCGATGAAACTAGAATGATTTGCCCTCAATGTAGGCTTTGGAGTCGCCTCCCCGGCTAAAGCCTGGGGTAAATTTCCTCTCCTTTTGTCTTAGCGGAGCGCTGAGGGGCAGCTTTTCCCCAGTGTTTCCCCCTCTTAACCTAAAGCGGGAATTCTGGACAGCGAACGTGAGGGCCAATTATTCCAGTTTTTACCCTAAATTCAATGGGAGACTCGTGAGTGTTTGCTTTTTCTCATTGTAGATGTGGCTAATTTTCCAAAGCTACAAGAATACATTAAGATACTAGGTGACAGGAAAAATATATGAGAACAGAAACCCAAACTACTATGAACCCAAAAGACTCCTTCGCCGATAGAGATCTTCTCATATGTATCGTTGTTCCGCTGTCGGAGGCATTGGCTGGAATGTCGCTACCCTTGTCGTGGCGAATCGTTGCCACCGATATATCCCGCAATGACAATGAGGGGCGCCGGGGTCACGGTTGAGGGGTGGTGGGTGGGCAACAAAGAACGCGAGCTGTGGCGAGCTTGATGTTATCGTTGTCAGGGAGATAGGTGGAAATATATATATGCCTAGGGTTCTCGGGCCTGCCGGCAGGCGCCGCGAAGCCTCAAGCTAGGACTTCGGCTATACCTTTTTCCACCTCCCCCGGCGATGCCGCTTGTCGGTTCAGGTGACCTCCGGAAGTCTTACCCAAATTGGCCATGGGTTGTCTCAACCCGCCATATGTTGAGGTTGAGAGGGTAGAAAAAAATTTAGGCTGATCAATACCGTAAAATCTGGAATAATTGAACCTTGTGCTATGTCGTCGGACTTTCCTCTCTCAGTAAGGTCAAGAAAAAAAAATTCTTTTTTTCTGTCTCAGTAGGGGGAAAGGGGCTGTGTTTTTGTTTTTTTGGCTCCATTCTAGAAAAGGGAATTTCGGACTTCATAGCACAAGGTTCAATTATTTGAGATTTTACGGTACCTCGACCAACTCTGGCCACTAAGACTCCGTACCTTTGGTCACCGATTTGTCAGGAACAATTACCAGATCAGCGGGCGTAAGTGTGGTGAACCAACCTCATGTCTAATATTCATATCAGCTTACATCTGTTTCCCATTTTCCTGACCCGCAGAGATTGACCTTCTTTGACTATGAAAATAACGTAGAGCGGCGCCGGAGTAGGCAATGATACCGTACCGTATAACCTGGCAAAAGTCGGATTGGAGCTAAAGCGAAACTAAGGTAACCGAGCTAACAGGAGGGCGTGAAGAAGGCGAATTCGCCACAGTTTAAACATATAACCGTGCCAAGGTTGTGGCTCCGCCACAGCCCCAGATTACCAGCTTGCTCGCAACCCGGGGCACTCTCAAGAGAGTGCCTCACAGCCCAACGATAGTTCACAGCCCGACGATAGATTTATTTAAGAATTACGAACCATTACTAAACATCCTCTGATGCTTTAAATGCCCTTCTGATTTTCCCATACATTTCTCTAATCAGGGCCCGTTTACCAATAGACGGCCGTCAAGCAACCGGACTCCGGAGACGGTCCCGACCGTCAAGGGAGGCTAAACGGTCGAAGTGGGGTAGGGAAAATTGATGGGTGTGTGTTTACCTAATATAGTGTGCAGTAGTGTGAAAAGGTTGATCCACAAACGTGTGTGCAACCAAGCAGTTTCAATTCTCACAGTGCTCGACAACCGAGATATTGGACTGATCAACAATCCCCTCTTTCAATCAAACAATGAGAACTTTGTTATTAAACTTACCCCAGGTTATGAGAGGGGGAATGGGTCATTGTGCAAGGAAAATAAAGCGTATTCATAGCTTCTCTTGTTATTCTGGGCATGGCAGGTTGGTCGCATTTTTGTGGTACCAGTAGACGGCGGTTGTAATACCAGCTCTTGAGCCGCGTCCTGTTTTGACCGTCTAACACCCAGAATAGCAGACGGTTGAAATCAGGGTAAACAGTTTTGCCACGTCTATCGGAATATGATGCTGGTTGAGACGCCACCGTCTAGTTTCCCCAGCAAAATCTCGAAACGCAACGGATCAGTAAACGGGCCCTCAGTCTTCCATTCCTTTCTCTCTCTTTTTCAACCTTTATTTTCATGTGGTGGGAATTTTATTTGAAACCTTTCAATCATATTTTATTATTATAAATAAAGGGAGCCATGCCAATCCAGGCTTTGACACCCACAGCTTTCAATATTATTTTATTAATATAAATAAAGGGAGCTGTGACTATCGTTCAGCTGTGAGGCACTCAATCGGAGTGCCACGGTGGTTCGAAGGTCGCCTAGAATCTTTCGAAGTGGTGGGAGCCTTGGAACAGTTAGGAAGCGGTGGTTGGACAGGTTCAAGAAAATGCTCACTAATGCCAATATGACTTTTGCCAGATTATGGTACTTGTATTGGCGTACTGATAGGACCGATGTAGTATACCCGATTGGCTCTGACAGTGTGATATTGGTTGTCAGGGATCAGGAAGGGCTCATAGCGCCCATTGGTGACCCCAAGAATTCTCGGCACTTTCACTTTTGTCGCGACTAGATGAAATCCCCCACTTTTGATATTCGGAGAACACGGAATAATAGATTGATTAAGAGACCTTATGGAAGCGATTCCCCAGCTTACTGCGCATGAATGAAGACTGCCCATACCGGTATTTTGCTAATGATTCCTACATAGTCGTGCCCAGGGGGAATTGAACTGTGCCAACGCTCTCCCCATTGTAGCTAGAACGTGTTCGGTTATTTCTCATAGTTAGCAATCCGCTGTCTCCAAATGAAATTCCCTTCAGGGTGGTAACTTTGATTAGTTTCCACCCACCGGGCTACCCTCCATTGACACAATCATTTGCACTTGGTTTTGCCACCCAAACAATTGGTTCGGCTAGGGAGTGCACAAACCACCTAGCAGCAGGCACTTAGCATAAGCTCTGAGTGCCTAAAAATAGCGGGGGAGGGTATGTTTTAGGCAGGTGTCCAGATAAGCACTGATTTTTAACCATATGTTTTGCCGAGACGGCATCTTCGGATACTTATGGCGCGGTACTCGTGCTCGAGTACCGTAAAAACTCTTGCGATTTGCTAGCTCCGTTGGTCCAGGATAGGTTTAATTTGACGGGTTAGCAGGGTTGTGTATGACCGTTAGTGAGATACAACACGGATGAAGGGTGATCTTATCCATCATAGGAAAGAACTAACCCCTTTTAATACCTCTTGTTTCTGATTCCGGAGATATAGTCTCTCCGAAGATAGCGCGCCGCAAGAGTTTTTACGGTCTTAAAAGAATACCAGGATCGATTACAGGGATCACACACCAGCACCGTACCAACCCTATTGCTGTACCGTAAAAACTGGAATAATTGGCCCTCGCGCTAGTATGTTGATATAAGGTTGAGCGCACGGAAAGTCCCTATTTTAAAGGCAATTGGTGTTTCAACACTGAAAACTAGGGTTCACTTCTCTGAGTCTGAACGCTAGTCCTTGATATGACTGCGGTCATTGGAGTGGCGAAGTAGAAAGAGGAAAAATTTAAACAAATGTATGAACCTTGGCGAGATACACCTTAAGTCAACATACTAGCGTGAGGGCCAATTACTCCAGTTTTTACGGTATGCAGTATGCATGGAGCCGCTAAGATTGAGCCATGCGACCAAACCGGGCGATTACCAGATTCGGAGAACGGTCCCAGCTATGATACTGTACCAGCGCTTCCCGGAACACCTCAGTCCTAGTGGGATGGTGGGGCTCACGCCCTGGACGGAGAATTTTTACGGGCTGAAGCTCTCAGAGTTGGCGGAAGCGGATGGATTCAGAGATAAGAGTTGATTATTGAGGGGCAAGGAGTGATAACAGGGTCAGCGATTCAATTTCTTCCACGGAGGTACAGGGCCTAAGTTCTGCAGGTTCCACAGGCGAGGTTTGCTGCCCTTACCCCCTGTGGAACATACAAAACTTAGGAACTGTACCTGCGTAGAGCTGGAGAGATTAACGTAAGGGTTTATGGTCCGTGTCATGCCTTTCCTTTATTCTTATTCCGGAGGTACGCGGGCAAATAGGGTCATACATGGGGAGAGATGGGTAGGTGTGGGAAGCGATGGAATGATTGAGATTGTTTTATTATTTTTATACAGATTTATTGTTGGTTGGTGAGCGAATGGAGTTTACGATTATCTACCGAGTAACCGTGCCAAGGGTCCTGCCGGTTATGTATCCGCGCGCTGCAAAACCCCCGCAAGCACGTCTCTAACGTGCCTCTCAGCTCACGGGAAGGTCTCAGCTCAACGTGGGATTCACGCTTAATTCAACCCAAACACCCACCACACGAAAATGGGAGTTGTAGGAGGGAAAGAGAAAAAAAGTAAGACTTATTTACAAAAGATTAAAACAATGTGTGAGAAATTTGGAAGGACATTTTAAGCATCAGAGAATGTTTAGTAATTCTTAAATTTAAATACAAATTGAAAGTTGCGTCGAGCTGAGATCTTGCGTCGAGCTGGGAGGCACGTCTAGAAGACGTGGCCGAGATTGCGAGCACGGGAGCAATCGAAGGTTGTGGCTCCGCCACAACCTTGGCATGGCTAGGCTACCGTAAAAACTAGAATAATTGAACCGTGTGCTACAGTATGAAGTCCAGAATTTCCTTCTCTGGAACGGGGGCGAAAAACGGAGCAAAAAAACAACCTCTTTCCCCCTTCCGAGACGGGGGGGAAACCAAAGTTTCTTGACCTTACCGAGAGAGGAAAGTCCAACGACATACCGTAAAAACTGGAATAATCGAGTCGTGTGCTGTGTAGTCGGGGTTGCCCCCTCTGGTAAGGTCAGATGTTTTTTTGTTTTTTTATGTCTTTTAGAGGTGCTGTGCCGCTCTTTTGCTGTGTTTTTCTCACATTTTCTAAAGTAGGGAATTCTCAACGACATGGCACACGACTCGATTATTCCAGTTTTTACGGTGGCACACGGGTCAATTATTCAAGTTTCTACGGTAGCCCTAGTCTGGTTGGGGAGTTGGACAATTGCGGCATAAAACTCCGGCAAAAGCACGTTCCCAAGGTGTCAGATTGGGGGCGTTCGGGAGATCGTACAGCCATCGGTAGAAAAAATCGGAAAATGACGAAACAGCTTCTAGGGTTCTAATTGGAGCGTTAGGTATACCGGTACACGGGCCAATTGAAAAACCGTGTTTCGAATCTTTAATTTCAATATTTTCCGATTTTTTCTGCCGGCAGCTGTAGATGTGAAGAAAAGGCACTACCAGTATGCTCCGCTTACAAGTAGAAAGTGAAACAGATCCGGGAATGACAAGAGGGAAAAAAAGAAAGAAAAAAGGTTGATACCGTATTAACTTGAATAAAGAATGGTGTGCTATGTAGTCAAGAATTCCCTACCGTGGAGAAGGGGCGGAAAACATAGAAAAAAGGGGGTGAAAAAACAAAAAAATACCAGACCTTACTAGAGGGGGGCAACTCCAACGACATAGCACACCGTTCTCTTATTCAAGTTAATACGGTATTATGCATGTAATGTACTCGAGTACTCAAGTGTGGTGCATGTGGTATGCTGCTTTCTGCTAATTCAGAGTTTGGTATTAAGTTTGGTTTGGGAGCTACCGATTTCGCACCTAATAATAAGATCGCAGAAGGTACTTGTACTCGGGCGCAGTATTCAAGGACAGTGGTTAAATTGTAGTGCAGATCCCTCCCCTAACGTACCACCAGGGGCTGCTCACGCAAGGCATCACTATGCTCAATTGATGTCCTTGGCTCGTTCCAGTCTAGCTAGCCCACCTGTAAATATCGCACAGTAGGCACCAAGGCATCCGAGCGAAAGAATTTACTGTAATGTACTGTCATTCTGGGCATTCGTATGTCCTGCTTTCCCAGAACCTTGGCGTTATTTTATATTTTTTCTTCCTCACCAGAGCAACAGAATCAAGTCTCTTTCAGAGCGAATTATCCCATGTAGAGCAAGAATACCCGTACCCGGGGAAGCGCCCGTACCCGCATTCTAAGGACCTGATTAGATGACTGAATATTGAGGTTCATGGGATTAGGGATCTGTCGCTTACAAAACAACAAGCAAGAGCTTCGAATCTTTTGGATTTTTGGTGGAGCTCAACAAGTAATTTCACTGGTACAGATTTGGTAGTATTAGACTATGGAGGCCTATAGCGATCAAATTGCTACAAAACCTAAAGACAAAAAACAATTCATTAAAAACACAAAAACCAATTTGGATTCACAGCAAATTTCAACAACTAAGAAAGTAAGAAACATTGAAGTATAATCAATTTAAGAGATGTAATGTGATACCAAAAAAAGAACCAAGAAAAAAGAAAGAAAAAAAGAGCGAGGAGACAAAGTAAGATTAAAAAAAAGGCAGAGACAAGAACAGATCATGTAGCATTGTAAATTTATGGGCCAATAATTAGAAGAGAAATCTATGGGTTCACCCAGCAGTCGGATAGTCCTCCAATTTGGTACCAAAGGAGCCTGCCCATTCTTCCTACAGTGAAGCCGATTATTCTCTACGATAATCCAAGTCCCCTACCCAATCCTATCCTGTGCAGCCCACTATAGATACATTAAACATACTTCAACAAGGGGTCATCAACCATGATAATTGCATTTTTCGAATTGATAGTTTTTAGTCTTTCTGTACATTTCATTGTTCCAGATCACAAGAGGTAGCGACCGGACTCTTCCCAAGCATGGCATCAGCTACAAACAGAAATTATAAGTGTTACTTGTTCAATACCTACTAGTATGCAGCGTGATGATGGTATTCCTATGCATAAGGTTTCTTGTATATGTTTAAGAATGATGGGAAATCATTTCGTGGCTCATAGACGTAATCTGGCCCTTAAACAGACCGGTACCTATTGCTAGGAACCTCTCGTCAACATACATCAAGAATCACCTTTGCCGCCGATTAATCTAGAAATTGATCAACACTTGGGTGCAATGGACTATATATATACTTCACAAGACTCTGATCAGGGAGAGTGTTCGGCCTCTGGTGCAAAAACAGGGTATGGGGGATAATAATACAATAGCAACTCAATATTTTTTCTTTCTGTTTCTAAAATGTTTTGCTTTCCAGCTGTTATTTTTGGTTTTGGTTTTGTAGTCAGTAGTTATTTGTTAGTGTTCTCCTAATGTAAAATAACATTCCTTTTCCGTTGCAATGTTTTTTGCCTTTTCGGTTTTGTGTAGTGATGGACACGATCATGCTCGATGATAGATTTTTGGTGTGACTGAGCTCGATCAATGCTCGAGCATGGGCCAAATTTTCTGCTCGAGCATGATCGTGTCCATCACTAGTTTTGTGGCGATTTGGTTGTTATAGGCCTCCGTATTGGAGGCTTACGGTGGAAACATCCGTCCGTCCTGGAAGTAGGGTCTGGCGGACTATGCATCACAGCACCTCATCCTTTCGGTGAGAGGTGAGAGGACCCCCTACGCCGGGTAGCCAAAGACACGGATGGACTGCAGGCCCTGGCGTCCCGTACATGGGAAACTCCGACCATTATGCTCCATCCGTTACACCACCGCTCTCTTCTATATTATGCGACTACAATAGCTCACAGTGGCATGCCTCTTTATTTGTCCATCGCTCATGAACCCGTTTGACATGAGCACCCCATATTAGTAGCTGTTTTACTGTTCTATAGAGTTCAGAATCTACTGTCCTAATAACGCTCCCGAGGATTGTGGAGTCATCTAAACTGATTATTAATAGAAACAACAGCTAAAGAGCGAAGATTGATTCCCCAGTAGGAAGCATGTCCACAAATTAGACTCCAAGATTCCACCCCAGGTCTCTCCTGGACTAGATTTCAGAGTCGAGATAGCCAGACGCGAAATCACCAAATATCACTCATCCAACCCAGCCGCCACCCTCGGCCACGCCGAAGCCATTGCTCTACTAGAGCGCAGGCCTCTAATCTCTAGAGTAAATTTCCTGAGAAGGGCTAATGCCTTCCTGGCACTGTATAGTCTGAGCCGGTTGGGCGTGGTGGATCCCATAAAATAGTTTTCGCTTATTCCTGACCCGCAAAACTAAACCCGTCCGATGCTAATGCGCAACGATTTTTACCGATAATCCACTAGCGAATTTTAATAACCTTTATGGTATCATACAACAGCTCCCTGCTTTGGACCTCATGCTATCGATACTGTAGAAGGGTAGAGAGCAATTAACCCCATCAACCAGAGATATCCTTTGCTGGCTGAGCTTGAATAACAGTCCCATACCATCTTACCGGACCCTGCACTAATTTCACCCATTCGTGAAACTCCATTCATTCTACGGGCCTACCCAGAGTGCGGGATTTGCTATCCTACCGCGGTCGGTGAAAAGCAGGTACTCTAGGTCAGGGCCGGGGGTTCATGGCCAGTTTTTGCCCGCCCTTGTAGACAGTCGAGCCAATAATGGCTTCTTCCACAAAGGGAAGAGAGGAGAGGCGAAGGGAGGGAAGGAAAGGAAAATAAAAAGAGAAGAAGGCCCCCGGATAACAATTTCAACTTTGTGGATTAGAATCCTTAATGGCCAAAGCTTCTATTCCACCTGATGTACCAACTCCACTTGTTATCTCTTATTCCTCGTCGATATTTGGGAAGCGAGGCT
>Ga0307510_10005812_pt1 | contig 14707 bp, 14 predicted proteins | sample 12_EM_MG_FD_207224 | JGI IMG/M metagenome (GOLD analysis project Ga0307510, IMG submission 207224) | Populus trichocarpa ectomycorrhiza microbial communities from riparian zone in the Pacific Northwest, United States - 12_EM | ecosystem: Host-associated > Plants > Roots > Unclassified | place...
CGGTGGCTAGCCTGTAGCCATCTGTTGTTTTATGTTTCTGTTATCATTGTAAATCTGGGGTATGCCCCTTATAATGTTTGTATCTTCTTCTTTTAATACATACGTCAACTTACCAAAAAAAAAAAAAGATGAACATTTACCATAAATTAAAGGTATCTTATGGTATCAAACTTGTTATTATAAAACATGTTTTAGTTAAGGAGTTATTGATACTTAAAGTGCAAAATGATGATATAAAACCATGATAAAAATGCACTTTTAAGTACTAATCATCACACTCCTATCAAACCTATTTCGGCTTTCCGAGATCAGATCTCAATCTTGATTGTGGGTCGCGTGACCAAGTGCTCACGAAGCTCGCATTAGATACGGTTCATCTTTGTGATACGACTCAATCAAGGTCAGATTCGGATTTTGGGGCAAAATATGCAACAGTCTAGGTTCACGGCAACAATCATACTTATCAATCCGATCGTTGGATCGGGCTAATACTTTACGTGGACTTTTTTTTTTTTGGTAAGTTGACGTATGTATTAAAAGAAGAAGATACAACTTTACGTGGACTTGCCAAACATGTTGTCCTACCTTGGGTCACATTTTCAAGTCAATCAGAGTTCGGAAAGGCATCGCAATACTGGTCAACAGAGGTTGGATGAATTTTGTTATTTACTTCCTTTTGACTTGTGGACTTCCTATTTAGTTAGGATTCTTTTCCTACAAGAATGTGGAAGCTGGTTTTGGGAATTTCCTAGTTCCACAAGATTCTTTAATGAGCTGCAATATAATTTCCAAGTGTGGGCAAGTATTTATTATTGTTTTAGAATCCTTTTCTTATAAGGATTTCTTATTTATCCTAGCTACACAAGGAAATAAGGGCTAGTGGTATTTAATGACAAATTAGTTATTTTTATTGTTTTCTTTCATGTCCAAGCTTAATTAAAACTTTGTTTTGAGCTAGGATCCAAGGCTTGTTTGGATCAAGTTATGGGCTTTTCAGTTTAAGATTTTTAGGGTCAGTTTTGTATGTGGCCCAGTTCAGCCCACAAGGATAGATCGATTAGGGTTACTTTGAAGAACTATTTAAACACATGTAACCTAAATTTCAGCAGCTTTTGATGATTATTACTTCTGAATTTTTCATTTGTAATGTGTGAGAGTGATTCTTGCATTCTTCAGTTCTTGAAAGAACTGAATCTGACTTATCGAAGATTAACCAGCTTCGTGGCGTCATTCTACTAATTCCAATAGTGTTGGTACCTTAGGGCAGGTTTCCATTGTGTCACACTCCTATCAGGCCTATTTCTGCTTTCCGGGATCATATCTCAATTTTGATTGTGGGTTGCGTGACAACGTGATCACGAGGTTCGCGTCAGTTGGAGATTTTGGTGTAAAATGCACAACAGTCATAATTCTCAATCCCACCGTTGGATTGGGCTAATATTTTACGTGGACTCTCCAGACATATTGTCCTACCTTGGGTTAAAATTTAAGTCAATCGGAGTTCGGGAAGGAATCACAATACTGGTCAACAGAAGGTGTACGAATTTTGTTATTTACATCCTTTTGACTTGTGGACTTTCGATTTGGTTAGGATTCTTTTCCTACAAGGATATGGAAGCTGGTTTTGTGAATTTCCTAGTTCCACAAGGATCTTTAATGAGCTGCAATATAATCTCCAAGTGTGGTAAGGATTCATTAATGTTTCAGAATCTTTTTCTTACAAGGATTCCTTATTCATCCTAGCTACACAAGGAAATAAGGGCTAGTGGTATTTAATGACAAATTAGTTATTTTTATTAGTTTCTTTCATGTTTGGGCTTAATTAAAACTTTGTTTTGAGCTAGGATCCAATGCTTGTTTGGATCACGTTATGGGCTTTTCAGTTTATGATTTTTTGGGTCAGTTTTGTATGTGGGTCAGTTCAGCCCTTAAGGGTTGATCGATTAGGGTTACTTTGAAGAACTATTTAAATACATGTAACCTAAATTTCAACAGCCTTTGATGATTATTACTACTGAATTTTTTCAGTTTTAACTTGTGAGAGTGATTCTTGCATTCTTCAGAATTAGTGTTGGTGGCTTGAGGCAGGTTTTCATTGTGTCACACTCTTATCAGACCTATTTCGGCTTTTCGGGATCAGATCTTTATCTTGATTGTGGGTTGCGTGACCACGTGATCACGAGGTTCGCATCTATAAACAGATTCACCGTGAAAAAGAGAGAGGGATTCAAACCCTCGAGAGTTCGGAAAGAACTATATCGGTTTTCAAGAACAGAGCTATCAATCACTCAGCCATCTCTTCAAAAGATAATTTCTATTTTACTATTTTATTTTTATTCTGTCGAATAGGACATAGAACACGACCGTAGGAATTGATAACATCGTTGTACTATAGATAGCTATTGGGTGTGAGTCGATGAGTCTATTTATATGTATATTCTAGATCCTACATCTATATATATATATATATATATATATATTCCAAACCTACCTCCTTGAAGAAGCAGGTTTTGGCCAATGATAAAAATTTAAGGGAGAAGTCCAACCGAAGTGTAATTGTGATATAAAGTGTTTCAAGTGTCAAGGATACTCTATGCATTAGAGTGTGCAAATCATTGAGTTATGATTCTAAGGGATGATGGAGATATTGTGTCCACTTGTGAGTAGTCTGATTGTGATGACATGCCACCACTTGAGGATGCTGGTGATTTAGAGTATTCTGTTGGTGATAAAGTTTTGGTGATTAGAAGGTCGCTTAGTGTTCAGACTAAGGAGGGAGATGTGGAGCAACAAAGGGAGAACATTTTCCAGACTAGATGCCTAATCAACGATAAGGTATGTAGTATGATCATTGATAGTGGTAGTTGTACTAATGTTGCTAGTGTTAGTTTGGTTAGAAAGTTGGGATTGAATACCGTAAAGCATGAGAGGCATTATCAGCTTCAATGGTTAAATGAATGTGGTGTTGTTAGGGTGAATAGACATGTGATGTTTTCTTTTTCAGTAGGCAAATAAGGATGAAGTGTTATGTGATGTTGTGCCTATGCATGCTATTCATTTGTTACGAGGGAGGCCTTGACAATTTGATAGAAAAGCCAAGCATGATGGGTTTAAGAACAGGTATTCATTGGAGAAGGATGAAAGGATTTATACACTTGCCCCACTCTTACTAAAGCAAGTGTATGAATATCAAATTCAATTGAAGAAGGGCTATGAGGAAGAGCAACATGTTTCGGGCAAAGTGGAGGAACAAAAAGATTCGGTCAAAATAGAAAAATAAGTTGAACAACATGGTGAGGATGTTAGGAAGAGAGAAAAGAAAGTGAGTCATGAGTTGAAAACAAAAGGGAACAAAGTTTTGGCCCTTAGGATATTTAGGGGAGGCTCACGACCGAGAAAAAAAAAATCAAAAGAAAGCCGAGAGTGGAGAGAAGAAAGAAATGGTGAGAAAAGAGGTGTAGAAAAAATAGGGAAACAACTTCATTTTTTTTTTGCAAAATCTAATGATCTATCTTTCTGACTTGCTTATGATTTTACTTTTGTATAAGGAGGCATTCTTTAACTCAGATGATTTAGATTCTTGTGTTTCTAGTGTTGTTAAAGTTCTTTTACGGGAATTTAAGGATGTCTTTCCGGATGACATTCCTAGTGGTTTGCCACCAATTAGAGGTATTGAGCATAAAATTGACTTTGTTCCAAGTGCATAACATGTAAACAAGCTAAGTCTAGGGTAATGCCTCATGGACTATACACACCTTTGCCTGTTCCTAAGGAACCTTGAGTTGATATTTCTATGGATTTCATTTTGGGTCTACTTAGTCTAGGAAAGGGAGAGATTCTATATATGTTGTTGTGGATAGATTTTCTAAGATGACACATTTCATTGCTTGCCATAAAACCGATGATACGACAAATATAGTTGACCTATTTTTTAGAGAGGTCATTTGGATACATGGTCTTCCTAGAAGCATTGTATCCGATCGAGACGTTAAGTTTTTGAGTTACTTTTGGAAGGTTTTGTGGGGCTTGAACTAAATTTTTATATTATACTATTTGTCATCCATAAACAGATGGTCAAACTGAAGTTGTTAACCAGACTACTGATTATTCACCATTTGAGATTGTTTAAGGTTTTAACCCTTTGACACCATTAGATTTGATTCCTTTGCCTGTTGATGAAGGGTTAATCTTGATGGTAATTAAAAAGCATAGGTGGTAAAGGATCTTCATGCAAAGATTTGGCAACAAATAGAAAAGAAGAATGAACAATATGCAAACAAAGCGAATAGGGGATGAAAATTGGTGAGATTTGAATAAGGTGATTGGGTTTGGGTGCATATGAGGAAGGAAATGTTTCCTGAACAAAGAAGATCAAAGTTGATGCCTCGAGGAGATGGTCCTTATCAGATCATAGAAATGATTAATGATAATGCCTATAAAGTTGATCTACCAGGTGAGTATGGTGTTAGTGTTACATTCAATGTTTCTGATCTTTTTTTATTTGATATAGGTGATGATTCAAGGTTGAATCCTTTGAGGAGAGAGGGGATGATGTGATCCAACCATTAAAGGATCCGTTGGAGGTTCCGGTTGGTCCTAATACTAGGCTAAAAAGATCAAAGCAGCTCTCAATAGACTTCTTCAAGATACATGGGCTAAGGTGGACTTCAAGAGGATTTGTAATAATAAAGAGCAAGCCTTTATTAATCTGATTCATGTTCAAGAGGAGCTTGTTGGTGGAACCAAGACCATTACACAAAGATTGGGAGAAGAAGATTAGATTCGGACAGTTTGACCTTCTGTTACTCTTTTTGTCATAACTGGAGCTACAGATTTAATTAATGTTAAAGTTTTGTGTAAAGAGATGTTGTATAAATATGTGAGAATTTTAATAAAGATCTCATCAAGGAGATTTTTTTAGAGATATGGAGATTTCAATAGAGATATAAAGATATGATGTGATTCTAGTTGAGCTGCAAACTAGACTTCCATAGCTTTCCAACGGTATATGACATGTCTTCTAATTCATTAAGCTGAGAGAGAACTATCCGTTTTAAGTTAGGCTTTGTTGCTGCCAGACAGAATGCGGAAACAACGAACTTGTCTTATTTAATTTGTTGGGCTATCAAACTTTATTTATTTTGAGAGGAGACATTTTGTTTGGGTTTTAGACTTGTTTATTTTGTTTATTTTAATTAGTTTGGGCTAGTTTTAGCTTGGGTTGATTATTATTTAAATTGGGTTTATGTGAGACCTATTAGAGAAACTAGGGTTTTGGCTTGGAGTTTAAATACTCTTTAGGAATAATTTCAGAGTAGACTTTTGATGACAATTTCAGCATTGTAGCCAAATTTTTGGTTGCTCAATTTGAATGGTCAATTCTTTGTTGTTAATTTATACTTTCTTTGCTCGTCTCCAGGTGTAGGCGTTGTGATCGAGTTGGTTTATAGTTTTGTTGCCTTGGGAGCAAGTCTTTCATTGTAATAAGCTCATTCAAATCTCAACAAACTTAGATTAGATTGATCTTGGGGTCGCGAATTCCATTAAATTCAGCTAGGGTACGCATCATAACCTTTTCCATCGAAAGAAATGATATTCTCGCGGATACAGCACATAAAAGAATTAACCAAATTTGCCTGATGTAGAGCAATCAAGAAAGCCATATAAGTGAAGATATAACCTACAGAAAAGTGGGCTAATGATACGATCCAAGCAATGAAAAAACAATCAGATTCGGATTCTGACGTTAAATGCACAAATGTCCAGTTTCACGACAATAGTCATAATTCTTAATCCGACAGTTTTATCGGGCTGAAATTTTATGTGGAGTCTCCTGACATGTTTTCCTATGTTGGGTTAAAAGTTCAAGTCAATCAGAGTTCAAAAAGGTATTGCAATACTGGTCAACAGAGGCTGTATGATTTTTGTTATTTACTTCCTTTTAACTTGTAGGCTGCCTATTTGGCTAGAATTCTTTTCTTACAAGGATGTGGCGGCTTGTTAAATATTTAATGGGAATCTCCTAGTTCTACAAGGATCTTTAATGGGTTGCAATATAGTTTCTAAGTGTGGCAAGGATTCATAAATATTTTAGAATCCTTTTCTTATAAGGATTCCTTATTCATCCTAGCTACAACAAGGAAAGAAGACTTCAGAATTAATTCTACCTTCACATCAGATTTGCTAATCTATTTGGAACTTCTTAAGAGTGACAAATCTGATTCTAGCGTATTTAGGATAATAATTTTTGGATTTTTATTATTTTCTTAGTCTTTGGGTTATTATTACTTCTTTGGGTCAATTGTAAGTAGGCATCATATAAGTCCACCTAAAGGGGTCCATTAAGGTTTACTTAAATCTAGAGTTAGTATAAATAAAGGCATAACCAGACATGTAAGTTAGACAATTCAGATTAATAAAACTTATTGTTTGCCGCGCTTATTTTTTGTTGGTGGGATAATCTCCCTTCCTTGGTTCTCTAAGGAACTGAAAATGACTTATCGAAAAACAACTAGCTTCGTGGCGTCATCCTTATACATCTCGTTCACAAATCAATATTCGTTGGGTGGGGGTTTTCCGTTTCCAATAGTGTTGGTGCCTGGGTACAAGTTATCTTTGTGTCACACTCCTATCAAACCTAATTTACTTGGCTTTCCGGGAATTAGTGTCTTTGCGTGGGTTGCGTGACCACGTGATCACGAGGTTCGCATAGGATAATCCAACCAATCTTGCTTGCACAATGGAAAGAGCTACTATTTTATCTCTCCATCGAATCAAATTAGCCAAAAAGGTCGAAAAGATTGAGAAAAATTGGTCATTCACAACCACTGATGAAGGATTTCTCGAAAAGTTAAGGATTAGTAATCCTTTTTGGAAATCGAATGGATTCAGTCTTATACATATGCGAGGAAGATAATCAAAAAAGAAAGAAGATGAGTTCTTCTTTCTTTTATCACTTTGGAGCCGTGCGAGATAAAAGTCTCATGTACGGTTTTGAATGAGAGAAAGAAGTGAGGAATCCTCTTTTCGACTCTGACTCTCCCACTCCCGTTGTTGCTTTTCTTTCTATTACTTCGAAAGTAGCTACTACAGCCACTCGAATTTTCAATATTCCTTTTTATTTCTCATCAAACAAATGCATCTTCTTCTGGAAATCCTAGTTATTCTGAGCATGATAGTGGGAATCTCATTGTTATTACTCAAACAAACATGAAACGTATACTTGCATATTCATCATAGGTCAAATTGGATATGTAATTTTTGGAATAATCGTTGGAGACTCAAATGGTGGATATGCAAGCATGATAACTTATATGCTCTTCTATACCTCCATGAATTTAGGAACTTTTGCTTGAGTTGTATTATTTGGTATACGCACCGAAACTGATAACATTCGAGATTATGCAGGATTATACATGAAAGATCCTTTTTTGGCTTTCTCTTTAGCCCTATGTCTCTTATCCCTAGGATGTCTTCCTCCACTAGCAGGTTTTTCCGGAAAACTCCATTTATTCTAGTGTGGATGGCAGGCAAGCCTATATTTCTTGGTATCAATAGGACTCCTTATGAGCATTCTTTCTATCTATTTATCTAAAAATAATCAAGTTATTGATGACTGGACAAAACCAAGAAATAACACTTGCGAAATTATAGAGGATATCCCCTTTAGAATCAAACAATTTCATCGAATATTATAACTTGATTGTATGTGTGATAGCATCTACTATACCGCGAATATCAATGAGCCCGATTATCGAAGAACAGTTGTCTTCGTGGTGTCATCCTTGTACTTCTTGTTCGCGAATCAATATTCGTTGGGTGGGGGTCTCCATTTTCAATAGTGCTGGTGCTTGGATACAAGTTATCTTTGTGTCACACTCCTATCAAACCTGATTTACTTGGCTTTTTGGGAATTGGTGTCTTTGCGTGTGGGTTGCGTGACCATGTGATCACGAGGTTTGCATCATAGAATCTATTTTTTAGTTCAAAATCCCTCTTACTAACTGGAATCAAAGAATTAGTAGATCTGTTCCGCCCAAAATGGGAATGGGCTAGGGTTATGAACTTATAATCTATAATCGAGTCGATTCCATGATTATAAGTTCATTTCATACCGAACCAGACCGAAATAGGCTTATATACATTCTCATTATGAGAAAAGGTCATTTGAGCGTATCTAAATAGAGACTATATTTACATATGGACCCCCCCGTCACTACATTCCACTTAGGGTTAGGAATAGGCGTAATCGGACCTATTTTTTACATATCTCTCCTTATTTGGGACCCTATTCCCTATTTTACTCACCCTTTTTGGCTTCTATTGAATCAAGAAATAGGTTTAATTGTCCATTTTTTTTTTTATATAATATAGATAATGCATCTTCCGGATAATTCAAATTGAAGCAATTGGATGTCTGACTCGGACCTATATGACATGACCGATCAATAGAAATATTCCAACACTCCACCTTTGTCATATATTCCATACATTAGATAGATATCATATTCATGGAATACGATTCACAAATGTATTGGTGGTGAATGATACACACAAAACTCAAAATGAGGTGAACCTCGTGATCACGTGGTCATGCAACCCATAATCAAGATCGAGACTAATCCTAAAAAGCTGAAATAGGTCTGATAGGAGTGTGACACAATGGAAACCTGCCCCAAAGCACCAATACTATTAGAATGAATCTTTGATAAGTCAGATTCAGTTTGTTTAAGAACTGAAGAATGCAAGAATCACTCTCCCACATTAAAACTAAAAATATCAGAAGTAATATTCATCCAAGCTACTGAAATCTAGGTTACATGTGTTTAAATAGTTCTTCAAAGTAACCCTAATGGATCTACACTTGTGGGCTAAACTGGCCCTCATACAAAACTGACCCAAAAACCCTAAACTAAAAAGCCCATAACCTGATCCAAACAAGACTTAGATCTAGCTCAAAACAAATTTTAATTCAGCTTGGACATGAAAGAAAATAATAAAAATAACTAATTTGTCATTAAATACCACTACCCCTTCTTTCCTTGTGTAGCTAGGATGAATAAGGAATCCTTATAAGAAAAGAATTCTGAAACGTTAATGAATCCTTGCCACACTTGAAGATTATATTTCAGCTCATTAAAGATCCTTGTGGAACTAGGAAATTCCCAAAACCAGCTGCCACATCCTTGTAGAAAAAGAATCCTAACCAAATAGGAAGCAAAAAACAAAATTCATACAACCTTTGTTAACCAGTATTGCGGTGCCTTTCCCAATTCGGATTGACCTGAACTTTTAACCCAAGGTAGGACAACATGTCTGGAGAGGCCACATAAACTTTTAGCCCGATACAACGGTTGTATTGAGAATTATGATTGTTGTCGTAAACCTGGATTGGTGCGCCTTTTACGCCAAAATAAAAATTTGACCTTACTTGGGTCGTATCCCAAGGCTGAACTGTATCACAAAATCTAATGCTAAAGAGCGTGGAGGTTCGAGTTCTCTTCAAGGCATAATATTGAGAATGCTCATTTAATGAACAATTCAATGAGATCTCGGATCGAATCGATATTGATATACCGATTCGATATGAGATCTCTTATTGAATTGGAATAAGTTTTGCCGCGGATCACGAAATCTTGATGATCTTCTTTATCTAATGAATAATGAATGGGGAGTCTGCTTTGAAATCGTCCACCCTAGAACCACCCCCAAGTCTATGTCTTCAACATGAATTACACAAGGGTAGATTGATACAATAGAAACCTCTGGAAAATGCTCGCCCATAAACCCAGCAAATAAAGTACACTACACAGTCCATTTTAGGGATTGACGACTTACCCATTCAGTGACTTTGGCACTGGATGTTATGTTCCCAAAATAAATGGATACTATCGGGTCAAGTGAATTCAATAATAGGCATCTATTGGCATTCTAGCCTTCATTCTTTTTCTCCTTTCAGAGCCTATCCGAAAGACAATCTAGTACTTCTTGGTCGTGAATATTTGAATAGGACGAACTGCCTCTTGGATATCTTTGCTTCGAAACAAAAGAATTAGAATTAGTCCCGGTCAACTGGAATGTGTATATTATCCATATAGGGGATCTTCCAATTGAAAAGATCCATCGACCTAAGACGAAGAGAAGGTTATATCTATTTTATTTAGTTATTCAGTTAAACCAACGATTCGTTATTGGAGCAGATAACAACAACCACCATTTCATCCGACATACGTATTTTTTATTTTTCCAAAGGATTTGCATCTTTCATTAATGGAAATTTTTTGATGTAGTGAGGAACCGCTCTGGTTGCTCACTATTCAAGAATTCTTGTTTAAGCAGTTCATACCATCCATACATAGTGTTTTGATCTAAGATTTCAATTCTTCCACGATTCAGCAGTAACATATTGTTCCGTGTCCAAAATATGAAAGAAGGAGGTGTTTCCACGACTCTACCACCCAGTCTTTCAGGCTACATATCTTTCAGGCTAAGGAATGGGAAACCTTTCTCCAATTATATGAATCAAATTTTCATTTCATTCGAGAAAAGTCATCTTTTTCTCAACAATGCCTTTATCATTTGATCCAATAGCCTTCCGTAAGTTAGGAGCAGATTTGATAAATACTGATAACTCGGATAGAGTATTAGAGCGGAAAAATCCATTAGATAATGAACTCTTAGTTCTAAGTCATCTCTGGCGATGAATCCACAATTCAAAGTGTTTTTCTTGCGTATTCTTGATAAACCAGCGTTTATATATAGATGTAAGAGGATCTGTTTGGGAAGTAAGAAGCCCCTTTGACATTTCTTCATCTACAAAGAATTCTCGATGTGAAAACACAGAGACAAGGAGCTGGTCTTTGAGTAGGAAAAGGAGTGGATTTGCAGGGTCCCACCAAATGAATTGGCTTATTCAAAAAACGCCTTGTTCTTTGGAAGATCTATCTTGTATATGGTACTGCATGGTTCCACTATGTAAGAACTCTGAATCATTCTCTTGAAGCTCATCCTCTTCATCATAAATGATCCGCTTACCCCGAAATGACATAGCCTAATAGGGAAATCCCAATGAATTGGGCCTTTGGATACAATCAAATAGAAAGCTCCAAGGGCTCATATTCTAGGAGCCCAAACTATGTGATTGAATAATCTTCCTCTATTTGTTGCGGGTTGATGATTCCTTCTACTTCCCCTTCTTCAAACTCCGATTCATATTTTTCATAGAGAAATCTCTGATCAAGGATAGAACAAGATCCATTTGGCATCATATCTAAGGGACTCCTTGGTTTGGGCCGAAGAAGCAATGTCACTCGATCATTATCAAACTGACTACAATCTTTTTTTGTCCATGAGGATCCCACCAGAGCGCCTTCTACTTCTAATAGGCCATGAACTATATCAAAACCATTCTCAACAAGTACATAATAAGCGATCCCATTTTTTTCATCGGGTCCGGGTAGAGACAAAAGGTCTTGCTCCATATATTCTGTACAAGCCCATTCAATGTTTCTTTAAGCATCTTTGCCCTATTTTTTGTAATTGGACCAATTGGCACCTCCAATGTGTTGTTGGTATGAGTATGCTTGGTGTTGGGCTGATCCTCATCATGTGGAATCGGGCAGCAATGGTTAAACATTTCTGGTATATTCATAATCCAACCAAATCTATATGGTCTTCATGGATATCTTCTTATTTGTTGTGTGGTAGGAGTATTTGAGAGATTCCTTGCCCTAGAAATTATTCTTGGGGTTGGAGAAAGATTCTTGGTCTTCATAGTGTTATTCAGATATTTATCTACTTGTGTGTTTGTGATGGACGTTCTATTTCATTATGGTTTGATAATCGGCATCCGTTGGGCCCCTTGGTGGAGTTCTTTGGGTATAGCATTATTACTGATTCTGACTTAGGAAGGGATGAGCGACTGAGTTCTATTATTGCTAGTAAGGAGTGGATTTGGCCACCTTATAGATCCCCCGAATGGATTGATCTTATTGGATGTACTCTCCCTTCCTTTCTCCCAGATGATGGAAGGAGTGACCTTGTATGTTGGAAGGATGCTCCCAAAGGTACGCTCCCTATTCGTTGTGTTTGGAACTCTATTCATCTTGTTCAGGACAAAGTGGAATGGTGGAATCTTGTCTGGTATAAACATGCTATTCTGCGATTTTCATTTATCTTGTGGATTGTTATTCACGACACTCTATCTACTCAGAATAAACTAAGGTACTAATGGTGTTATTCAGACTATTTGTGTGGAGGTGATAGGGAAGATGTTGATCGGTTATTCTTTGATTGCCCATTCTCGCATTGCATTTGGTTTGATTTATGCTCCAGATGCCCTTTCACCGCTGTTCTTGGGTTAGCATCATCTCTTGGCTTTCTGACTTAAGTGGAGATCGCTCTCTTAACTCTGTGATTACAATACTGATGTTAGCTGCTGTCGTTTAATATATGATGTGGACCAGCCAAAAAACACCAGCAAGGACCCGTTACAAGTTCCAAATGGTCTAATGACTCGGTCTAAGACAAAGGCATTGAAAGAGGCATTGAATGCATTGGTTTTGAAGGTTTCGACGAAGTCAAATTTGAAGGGTCCATTGGAGTATCAAAAAGAGGCCCTAATACATCTTATCCATGTGCAAGAGGGGCCCAATCCAACCTCATTTGGACCATGAGGTGAGGACAGCATAGGAAATAAAAGAATCCTACTGCAACTTGGAAACAACATGGGCGGCTACCCTTTCTTTGGTTTCTAGGATTAATGGGCTGCATGGAAGGCTATAAATAAGCCTTGAATCAGATTTATAATATTTTATTTCCTTCTCTTCTTCTCATGGCAGAACATGGATTTAATATAATGGGCTTTATTTGTTATTTTTGTTAGTTACAGCTCGAAGATTGTTTAGGCTTAATTAATACTTGTTTTTAGTTAGGATCCAAGGCTTGTTTGAATCAGGTTATCGGCCTTTTAGTTTAGGGTTTTTGGGTCAATTTTGTATGTGGGTCAGTTCAGCCCACAAGGGTAGATCCATTATGGTTTAATTCTTAAGGACTCTTTAAACACATGTATCCTAAATTTTTGCAGCCATTAATGAATATTACTTCTGAAATTTTCAGTTTTAACATGGAGTCTCCTGACATGCTGTCCTACCTCGGGTTAAAATTTCAGGTCCATCGGAGTTCGGGAAGGCACCACAATACTGGTTAACAGAGGTTGTACGAATTTTTTTATTTACTTCCTTTTGACTTGTGGACTTCCTATTTGGCTAGGATTCTTTTTCTAAAAGGATATGACAGCTTGTTTTGGGAATCTCCTAGTTCTATGAAGATCCTTAATGGGCTGCAATATAGTTTCCAAGTGTGGCAAGGATTCAAATCAGATTTCCTAGTTTATTTGAGACTTTTTAAGGGTGACAAATCTGATTCTAGCATATTTATGACAGTAATTTTCAGATTTTTATTATTTTCTTCTTAGTCTTTGGGTAATTATTACTTGTTTGTGATACGATCCAGGAAAGGTCAAATTCGGATTTTGATGTAAAAAGTGCATCTATCCAGTTTTACGGCAACAGTCATAATTCTCAATCCAACCGTTGGATCGGGCTGAAAGTTTACATGGAGTCTTCTGACATGTTGTCCTACGTTGGGTTAGAATTTCAGGTCAATCGGAGTTCAGGAAGGCATCGAAACACGGGTCAACAGAGGCTGTACGAATTTTGTTATTTACTTCCTTTTTGACTTGTGGACTTTCTATTTGGCTAGGATTCTTTTCCTAAAAGTATGTGGCAGCTTATTTTGGGAATCTCCTATTTCTACAAAGATCTTCAATGGGCTGCAACAAAGTGTCCAAGTGTGGCAAGGATTCATAAATGTTTTAGAATCCTTTTCTTACAAGGATTCCTTATTCATCCTAGCTACAAAAAAAAAGGAAAGAAGATTTCAGAATTAATTCTACCTTCAAATTTGATTCTCCTAGCTTATATGGGACTTCTAAAGGGCAAAAAATCTGATCCTATTATATTTAGGATATTAAATTTGGATTTATTATTGTTATTATTATTTTCTTCTTAGTTTAGGGGTTTATTTATATTATTTGGGTTTAATTGTAAATGGGCATCATATAAGTTCACATAAGGGGTCCATTAGGGTTTATTTTAGTTTGGAGTCACTATAAATAAAGGCATAACCAGACATGTAAGGTTAGACAATTCAGATTAATAAAACTTCTTGTTTGCCGCACTTTCTGTGTGTGTGTGTTAGTGAGATAATCTCCCTTCTAAGAATTAATTTTGAAGTCTTCTTTCCTTGTTGTGGCTAGGATGAATAAGGAATCCTTGTAAGAAAAGGATTCTGAAAGGTCAAATTCGGATTTTGATAGAGAGAGAGAGAGAGAGAGAGAGTGGTGCTGTCGGAGCTACATCTACTCCGTCCACCGTTGGATTGTTCTCATTTCTGACTATGTTGTTCCTTCCAACCTTCTCTCAACATTGACCGAACGGATTTGTTATCCAATCAACGAGGTAAGAGATATTGATCTCGCAATATTTCTACTATTCTGCATTTTCAGTTCTGGAACTATGAAGAAGTGGTGAAGTTGCAGCATAGTGAATGGATTGTCATAGACATGAAGGCCTTTGCCATATGTGAAGATTAAATCACAGTTCTTTGGAAAAAGTTTCATTTTTTCTTGCTAGTTTCAGAGTGGTTT
>Ga0307510_10005814_pt1 | contig 14706 bp, 14 predicted proteins | sample 12_EM_MG_FD_207224 | JGI IMG/M metagenome (GOLD analysis project Ga0307510, IMG submission 207224) | Populus trichocarpa ectomycorrhiza microbial communities from riparian zone in the Pacific Northwest, United States - 12_EM | ecosystem: Host-associated > Plants > Roots > Unclassified | place...
TATGGTCCACTTTATATATATATATATATATATATATATATATATATATATATATATCAAAGGTCTGACAATCAATCATCAAAGCTACAAAACAAGTTGTTGAGCAATGGAGGAAATGGAGTAATATCCTTCATATTTTGTTCATGCCTTACTTTGGAAGTTTTATGCTAAGTTGTAAACACCGTTCCATGTGAAATATTTTGGTTTCGATTCATTTTGGCATTCTACAGCGGAGATTATAATAACATATAAAGTAGTTTTAATATATTTAAATATATTCATTTTATATAAATTCATTATCTAAGGTTATATATAACACCCAATTACTTAATCAGAAAAATTATAGTAGAGACTAAAAGAGGTGGTGTTTATATTGTGCACTACCTCATAAAATACTATTTATTTAAAATTATTTTTTTCTTTGTTTTTTTTAATTTATATATAACTTTTTTTAATTCTATACTTCAATATTTAGTTTATTAGTTTTCTTTATATGTGGTGAGCTTGGTTTCAAGTTTGACATGTTAATCTAGTTGACTTAAAATTTTTTTTTTGTCTTTTTTAATTGGTATTCATTTATATATTATCATTCGATATTGAGTTGATTACTTCATGATTTTTTTTGTTTGTTTTTTGTGAGTTTATCTCAGTCTTATAACATTAGTCACATGTTTTGTGGGTTAATCCAAATAAACTCAGGTCGTTATACTATGTCATGTTTGTAGATTAACTTTTTTTTTTCCATTTTCCACCTTTAATAAATGAGTTTATTAAAAATTGAGTTTCATAATTTGTTTTTTTATGAGGTTATCTCAATATCATGACCTGGATTACGGGTTTGGCAGGTTAACTCATGTCAAATTCTTCTGTGATTTTTGAAATATTTTTTTTTAATTACATTCTTCAACATTGGATTTATTAATAATTGAATTTTATAATCTGTTTTGATTTTCTTTATATGAAATTATCATGGTTTCATTATCTAGATTATGAATTTAACAGGTTAACTTAGATTGATCTCAATCGATCCAATATATAGCCGTTTCAATATTGTTTTTTAAAAAAACATTGTCTTGAATTTTCATGATCAAACTATATTTTTATTGGTGTCTGGGTTGTCTTTGAATTTATCAAATTGATTAGGTCATATTAACTCAATTACAAACAATTTAAATTTTTTTCACTAGAAAAGTGTTAACAATACCTCAATATTTCTTTATATGTTTTTTTAAAATTTAATTCGACCCACAGCTATTCCGAGTTAATAATTTAGCATTCACTATAACATATAATATTATTAAATTAATTAACAGTGCGAGTAAAGTAGTAAAAATTTCTAATAAATTTTTTTTAAAAATTAATGGAATGGAACAGTTGGTGAAATATCTCGAGCATTTCATCTTGACTCATCTCAAACAATATAAAATGAAATTTTAAATGATATAAAACAAATAAATATTTTTATATTTTTTTAAAATAATTTGAAACTTCTTAGATACACCGAACGAAATGGAAATGGACTGAAAACCCTAGAAGTAAATTGTGGGTCAAATGTGTGAGGCCCAAATAGTGTTTACATGGGTCTAGCTGGCCCAAACTGTTGTTACAAATTTCACGTCTTTCTTCTCCTTCCTTGGCGCCCATTCTGGGGATTGCAGTGGAAATGGCAGTAAACCTCCAAATTCCCAGGCTCTTTCAAAAGTCCCTCTCTCCAAAACCTTACCAAATCAATCACTTATTACTCAAATATCTATGCACCACACCCGATTTTCCCCTCACTACTCATGACACATCCAACTCGCCTGAGTCTCCTGATCTCCCAACTTGGCTCTCCAACAGCCAAAACCAAAAACCCTCTGACCCGGATGATGGAGATTTTGTTATCCCTTCGCTTGCCAGCTGGGTCGAGAATCCCAACCTTGAAACGCACAGAAACGTGCCCAGTCCCTTGCTATTCGAACCACAAGTTAGCAATGCCGATAAATTGAGTGAAATCCTTAAAAAACGCTACTCATCTGAAGCTGCTGTTGTGAAGGCGTTGAATGAGAGTGGTATTGATGCCACAAATGAGTTGGTTTCACAGATTTTGATGAGATTTGACAGCCATTGTGTCGTGGCTTTTGGGGTTTTCATTTGGGCAAAAAATCAAACAAGTTATGTGCATACACCTGAGTTATATGATTACATGATTGATATATTAGGAAAGTTCAAGAAGTTTAGTCTTATGTGGAATTTAGTTGAGCAAATGAAAGGGTTAAATGGGTACGTTTCATTGGCGACAGCGAGCAAGGTAATGAGGCGGCTCGCTAAAGCTCGCAAGTATAAAGATGCTATCGATGTATTTAGAGGAATTGAGAAATATGGTGCTAGCAAAGACAGAGAGGCATTGAATGTCCTAATGGATGCATTGGTGAAGGAGGGCGATGTTGAGGATGCTCATAGTGCGTTTTTAGAGTTTAAGGATTGTATAACTCTGGATTCTAGTAGTTTCAATATCTTGATACATGGGTATTGCAAAGCACGGATGTTTGTTGTTGCAAGAAAGATAATGGAAGAAATGGAGAAACACGGGTTTCACCCTGACGTTGTTTCATACTCTTGTTTCATAGCAGCATATTGTGAACAGAAGGATTTTAGAAATGTAGAAGCTGTTTTTGATGAGATGCAAGAAAAGGGTTGCAAGCCTAATGTCATTACATATACTACTGTTATGCATGCTTTAGGGAAAGCAAGGCAACTAAATGAAGCTTTGGAGGTTTATGAAAAAATGAAAAGAAATGGTTGTCTGCCAGATTCTAAATTTTATAGCTCCTTAATATATGTATTAAGTCAGTCTGGAAGGATAAAAGATGCTTGGGATGTATTTGAGGACATGGAAAAGCAAGGTGTTTGTCGGAATTTGTGGGTATATAATACCATGATTTCTTCTGCTTGTGCACATTCTCAAGGAGGGAGTGCTTTAAAGTTGCTTGAAAGAATGGAAGGGGATTCTTGCAAGCCAGATGTCAAGACTTACGCACCTTTATTGAAGATGTGTTGCAGGAGGAAATCTATTAAGCTGCTCAAGTTTCTTTTGAGTCACATGTTCAAGAACAATGTCAGTGTTGATCTTGGTACATATACTCTTTTGGTGAATGAATTTTGTAGGAATGGGAAACTTGAACATGCTTGCTTCTACTTTCAAGAAGCTGTGTTGAAGGGAATGGTTCCTATGGTTAAGACATTCAAGGCGCTGGTGGAGGAGCTTGAACAAAAGAATATGAAAGAAATGAAGGAAAAGATTGAGAAGTTGATGTTTCAGGCGAGAGAGCGAAATTTGACTTAGTCTTCACCTTTCGGGAAACTTGTTTAACTGTAAGGATTCATGAATTTTTACTTGAGCCTTAAGGAAGCTTGCTTTCATATTCAGTATGAACAGGTTGGTTGATTTTCAGCACTTTTTGCTACTTAACTCCTGTTCTTAACCCTATTACTTTCATGGTTCAATCTAGCACCTCAACAGCTGAAACTGAGCTCAGATGAAGAATGTGATGCACTGGTGAAGAGTACATCATTGTAGGCCAGCACTTACACTTAGCCTGTTTGTTTTTATATTTAAAAAGTATTTTAAAAAAAATTAATTTTTTTTATTTTTTTTTAGTTTAAATTAATATATTTTTGATATTTTAAATTATTTTAATGCATTAATATTAAAAATAATTTTTTTTAAATAAAAAACACTTTAAAAAAATAACCCATACTATATTCCAAGTTTCTCTTATCTTCAATCCTTATATATATATTTTTTTTTCCCTTTCCTCTTCTTTCCTTTTGTGCATAGGACGGGGCCCGATGCCCAATAAAAAGACCGAACACCTCACAGATAGGGTACAGTAACACCTTTTTTCCAATAACTGATCCAACTCCCATGGAAGATTATCTTAAAATCCAGGCCTCTCCCCTTCAGAGGCTCCCAAGTTGACCGAGAAACCCACCCTAAAATTGTGTCAAACCCGCACCCTTCAATCTCGAACAGAGCTTGACCTATGGAACAAAGCAAACATGGCTCTGGAACTGTATCTTTCTTTCTGGAACATTTGAATCACAATACTAGAGTCCACTTCCACATTAACTTGTCTAAGACCCAAACTTTATGCCAACTCCAAAACTGTCTGAACTGGCCATAACTGAGCTCTGCAGCTCAGGAGGAACCCAACTAACCTGCATATGAGCATAGAGAGCGCGAAGCTTGATGTAGCAGCCCTCCTGCGTCTTAACTCATCATTTGCCAAACGATTGAACATGTTTTGAGAGTTGGGACAGAATACTACAGCATATCGTCAACTCTACTTCTAAATGAACCTGATTTATTTTCGTTGCCTTTTTAAGCTTGAAGCACTGTAGCCTTAATCCAAGGGATAGGCTTAACTCCATATTATTGCGGTCCAAAAGATGTTTTTTTATATTTTTAGATTATTTTAATTTATTGATATTAAAAATAAATTTTAAAATATAAAAAAAATAGTATTTTGATATATATTTTTTAAAAAATATTATAAAAAAAACAGCTATTAATACTTTAAAAAAACATTAGTGGTCAAGAAAGTTTGTTTTATGTCGTGACTTCTTTAGTTTGAATTTTGAGATCACATTCAAGAGAAATTTTCTCTGAATTCATCTAACCAATGTAGGAGTTATGGCCTTAGTCTCAATTAATGCGCCAAATATTCCAAAAATATTTACTATCATTAGAAGAAAAAAAGCCTGCCGTAGCCTGAAGATCCGTCCATGCTTTAAATCACACAAACCTACCAGATTCCAAGCAACGAATGACTACCACCAGTGTGGTCAGTCTATTAGTCGACTTCACTCTGGTTTTGTACTTGCAAGTCCTCCCTACTTGTTCCAACAAAATTGGGAACTTTTTTTCTAAAAGTATCTTCAGGGTTGAGAACTATCCATTCTTGAAGTCTACAACTCTACAGGTCCAGTAACAAATTCCATCAGTTTCCGAACAGAAGATCCACAGCTGCGCGCGCACAATCACAATAAAGGAGGGTCTAAGGAGTTTAAAAGCTTTTGTCTGCTTCTGCCATCATACAAAACAAAGGGGGAATTTGTATATTTTCATCGTTGTAGACAAATTTTTACATTTGTGTTTGTGTAAAAATTACTTGTACATAATTTGATAAAATAAATCATGGAAAGGGAAGGAGAGGAGAGGACATTCGTTTGAGTATTGGAGGAAAAAGCTACGTTTAATAGCAAAATAAACAGTGAGGATGGGAAGACTGAAGTCTATTCATTGACAACGGAACAGCCATTGAAAGAATACGTTAGGAGAGAATAACATTCTACCACCAGTACAATATGAGAATCATTTCATACATATTGCCGCGTTTCTTTGGATAACAGAAAACCAGAGTTAACACGTGATGGTAACTTTCTTGTTTTTGGCTGCTTCTGCCACCCGAATCTTTCCAGGAATTCCTCGATCAACCTACAAATTGGAGGTGGAAGATAAGACTCGGATTACAAGCTAAATGAACACAGAGATAAAAGACCGAGTCACACTCACAGGCCACATATTGCCTTCTGGGAGGCTGCGAGCTCTCGGTCAGGAAATGAATCCTCCAAACGGAAACTTAACCATACATAGAGATCCAAGACCTGCAGTTTAACCATAAAAGACAGCATTATCAGCATACACATTTAAGTTTAATAGTTCCAAAAGGACCGGATTGCATCCTTATTTTCAGTAACTTAAAATGTCTAACTCAACCATCATTTTCAAGGACACTTCCTCTCCAAAACCAAAACTGCTGTAAATTTTGCTCTGGGTTTTTAGGAAAAACTTAAAACAGAACCATTGATTCCCCCTGTGCTTGAAAATTTTATCAAAAGATTTTTCCAAGATAAAAAAATTTAGATCAGCTCGAATCAGAAAACAGCAAACCAAGAAGCTAATGTGCTGCACGGAAATAACTTCTGCAAGACCAAAAGGGCCAAAATGTCTAAATAATTTTGTAAAATGGGATGGTGCCCAAAATCACCCAATATTGGTTCTGATGCCAACAGCAAGTTTCAAGTGAAAATGCAGAGGTGACTTGCTAACTACCTTTACCCTAACTGTGAAAAAATAAATATTGATTTCCTATTCAAGTGCTCCATTTTTCTATGTTGAGGAGGCAGAGCTGCAGAAGATTTGGTAAACTTTGGTGCATGAGAATTTCAACTGCTGCAATTTGGAAACTCCGCCTATCATTATTTCTCAGAATGTGCAAACGTACAAAGGTCTACCTTGTGAATAGATTCAAGCTCCTTGAGTGCAGACTCTGTTTTTGGCACCTGAAGTGTCCCCGGTGTAAATATTTCTTTAAGTCGAACGATGCCTTTCTGTGCATAGTTTTGGGCAAACTGATCCATCACAAGTAATAATTAACCTTTCCATTCAAACAAGCATATTAAACAAATTCAAGAGTGAGATATAAAGTTCACCTGCGTAAGACCCTGAGATGAAATTTCATTGCGCATGTCAACAGGACTGCACATCAGAAATATTAATAAATTTGAACCTGATTGTCATAGTTTACTACCCTAAACTGCTTCTCAAATAAGTTGAGCTAGTAAATAAAATCTAGCAATAAAAATAGTTTTGCTTCATGGCATTTGCTACTCAAATAACTGTTGCCGAAAGGAGGATCATCTAGGTAAAAGCTGTCATCTGAACCATTTTATCATTGACTGGGATAAAGATTTTACCTGATAACAAAAAGGTATTTATCATGCAATGAAATGGGCAATACATCAACAACCGCAGCAACTTTCTGATGTCAAGCATTTTAAATGAAATTAGATGCCAGGTAATTATATATCCTAAATATAATACCACTAAAAACAGCGGTATCTTTTTTGCCAACAACATGCTAAAACTATACAAGCATATTCTGTTGTAGGAAAGGGAATGTACCAGCATTTCCTCACAGTTGGCAATGAAATAGTTTTCAGATAATTTGGCGTTCTCCAGAAAATGCTCCTGTGCAAAAAGGGAAGCCCAAAAAAAAAAGGGTCAGATGCATTGTACATAGTAGAGGAAAAATCAATGGGAAAATCGTATTTGCAGGTAGGAAAGTTTGAATTCTGACTCAAGTTTAAGTCTTAGCAATCATGCTTAACTCTGAGAAAGTCTCAAACTTCAACACCATCAATTTGTACAGGTCAAACCAAGCATGGCGGATGTCAATGCAATTCTTTACGTAAAGCTAGAAGACAGTACTTTAGAATGAGCATTAAATGTAACTGCAGGATGCCCTTTCTTTAAGTTGGCTAGTATTTTTGTACCAGGAGAAAGCTATAACCATATAAATCAAAGTTGATGCTGTGAAAAGTGTGAACCATTTAGGTCATAGTTGTCATTTGACTACTGGTTCACACTGCATTCACAGAGCTCCTCCGAAGTAAATAAAATCTCTCAAAATTGCAAGCGATAAAATTTAGTTAGAAACAATTATTTAAAGCATTTGTGCCTGAAGAGATCAAAATGAAGCAGCCAATAATTTCAATTGACTGTGGAAAGAAGTCATATATTGATGTTTTAATAGATGAAAATGTCAATACAATAAAAACAGAGATGGTCAAAAGTAACCCACCATTATCCGGTAGAGGCCTTTTTTTGGGTGTAAACGTGAATACATAAATATGAGATCAAAAGTGGGGAATAATCCGGCACACTGCAATGTAGAAGTTAATCAGATTCAGAAACAAGTATCATACTCGTATGGTATGAAACTATCGCATGCAAGCTTGTTCATATACATTACCTCCAAAATAGGAGAAGGCGATTTCAATGATGAATGAAGCAAGGGTAGATCATCCGCATGTAAACAGGTCACTTCTCCAACTGGAAAGTCTGATCCATACCTGCCAGCTCTCCCTAAAGGCGTAACTCTTCAGCCATGAGAATGAAACCAGCCACCACACAAAGGTTGGCATGCAATGACAATACAAATAACAGCATCTACACATTAATACATCACAAAAACATAACTTAAGAGCAAATGTTATGACCACGATCTGTTGTCTAATTATTTTCAATAAAGTAACTTCTATTGAAACCAGCTACCCAATTTTTTATCCCTTTTTTCCCTTCTTGCATCAGCTAAAAACTATAAATTCCTAGCTCCCAAAAAGGATAGCTGCCAATCAGATAAGAATCTAAAAAGGCAGACATTTATGCATATGCAACGAGGAACATTTGAGATGAGGACTGTTGGATTTAAAGCAGCTGACCCAGCAAAAAGTTTGTCAAACCATGAAAAAAAAACAATTAATTGAGTTAAAAGTAGAAAATAGAAGAATCAACAATATTATGGAATCGGAAGGGTAGAGAAAAATAGGGCACAGAAGCCAAGTCCTTGGGGAAGTAAAAGACAGCTTTTAAGCAATGAAACCTGTTGAATCCAAATGTCTGCTCTATAGGCTCACATAGCTACAGGCAGGGTCTCAGGACATTAGTGCTTAATCATGTGTTAACAGGTCTAGTCTTGATGTGATCCTATCTAGCCAGCATCCTGACAAATAAAGCTATCTGTCATGAACGTTTTTTTATCAAATGATACACAAATAGAGATAATTAATTAATGCCCAGAAAGTTGACTTAAAAATTGTGTCTGTTTGTGATTTATTCATTCCGTTTTGTTCTTGATATGTACCATCACTCCATACTGACACCTCAATCCACAAACAAAACTTGATGTGTATTTCAATCATAAAAGCTCCCCACTAATTGAAATTGTACAATCTGCAGGTACAAATATTCAGCATTCCACTCCGTGAATCTTGCACCATAAAGCATGCAAGACAAACAATTTTTACAGACTAACAGATGGCACGAAACTTGTTTATTAGTTTTTAAGGTATTCTTAACGCAAATAGATTACAGCACCATTCAATGCAGAAGAAATCCACAATTTATCACAAGAGGCAGCATTGTTTACTCCATACTTTAGGAAAGTCCCCATGCCCAGAATGAAATTGGCACACAAAACCAGTTATACTAATAATTTAGCCAAACAGTTTAACGAATGAAATTCCACGTAACGATGTACCTGCAATTTGTTTAACCTCTGATATCGTGAGGTCCCGCATCTCAACACCGTCAAACTTTTTCATAGTTGAAAATATGATCCTAGAAATATTCAGGTTTAGACCCATCCCAATGGCATCACTAGCCACAAGAACATCAAATTCACTGCTTGCATCATTGAACATTGTTGCCTGCAATCCTAGAGAACACACTAGTTAATCCATTCCTAATATAGATTCATGGGAGAGGACATAGATAAATAACCTCTTAACCGCATAGACATATCAAATTTTAAAGTTATGAACTATAATACAGATTACAATTAAGATCAATTACATATGAAAAAATAATCAAAGATTTAATAAAAAGGCTAAAAAAGGTTGGTGATAGGCTAAAATAAACCATTGCCTCCCCTAGTCGACGATCAATCACATAATTGCATTAACATAAAACTGAAATGCACGTTTAATTATTAAAAAGTAACAGCAGAATCATGGAAGCTTCCACAACAATGGCTCATGGAAGGAGAGCAGTTGTAAAAGCCAACACTTTTTTCATGGAATGACAGCTCTCAAGACTTGAACACCTCGTGGTTGCAAGTCCAAGGCTGGATTTAACTCTTAGAGTTAATTATAACTTAGTTCCTGTGTTTTAAAGAAACAAATAATTTAGTCCCTCTTGTTTAAAAAATAATAACTTAATCCTTTGACCATCAAATCAGTCAAGAACTAACAGTAAAGTAATTGAATCGATGACAGCTGATCAACTCACTAACAGAAAACTAATGGAGGGACCAAATCATAAATGGAAAAAACTACTATTACAAAACTACAGAGATTAAATTATTTGTTTCTTAAAACAAAGTGACTAAGTTATGATTTACTCTTAACTTTCAATGGTAAACTTAAATAAAGGGATAAGCCACGGATGCTTATTTGGACTTGTGCGTTCTATCTTCATCAAGTTAAAACAACAATTCTTGAAAGTAAGAAGGAATCAACACCTGTCTGGTTCGAGTTTCAGGTGGCAGTGAACCATAAACAACAGAACAAAGATGCTTCCTCCCTCTTTCAATTTGTCCCTGGCATCAACAACAAAGATGGAAATGCACATAGAAAAGTTAGCATGCTAGTGAGAGAGATATTGCATGTCTAGAAATCATACCCAATTTCAAATACGGAGTATTGATTAAAATATTGTAATATGACCACAATTGCATGACCAGTACATAATCAAACAAGACAATGCCATACTAAGGTGCAATGCAGTACTGGAGCCTGACAGACCCCAGGGAGAAAAAACCACAATATTTGTGAACATTAAAAAAAACATAGAATAGAAACCAAGTTAAACAAAATTGAAATAATCACTAACCTTCAATTTGTATATCTCGCGACGTGAAAAGGTTACAATGCAATCACCTGTTTGTATATTCTTAAATGATCCAAGAGGTTTCTGTGATGGAACTAAAGGTGAAAGTCTCTCATAGTATTGAACCTGGGACATCATGGCACACAAGAAAGGTTTAAAAATCCAATTAACATGACATGGACAGCATAACAAGGGTACACGTAACATGTATTGACACAGGCTTAAACTAGTCATTTACGTTACTACAACAAATTGCCTACACATAAGGACATGACTTTGAAATTCTGCAATCATTAATAACAATTAGCACATTGCCATTCTTACATTAGATGGAACAGTCCTCAAAATCTTTACAAGTTTGTATTCCATAAATGTTCAACACTGTCCCTGCAGATGTGGTTCTCTGCATATGTAAAACAAAGTTGATGGCTACAAACTGCAGAGAGGGTTTTCATCTCTCTATCCTTTTTTTTTTTTTTTTGACAAAATAAACGAAAAGAATGAAACAAAATATTATTACATTGAATTTCACAAATTTTCCTCATCATTTCTTCTCAAACCATAAAGTAGCAACGTGAAACAGAGGTAGGACCACTAAATATAATGTACATCTGTGTTTCTACAGTGCATAAAAAATCCTCATGGTGAAAACCAATTATCATAAATATTGTCTTGCAAGTTTGAGAAAACTAACATGGATATCATCGCCAGTCGGTTTTAGTATTTCCTGAATAAGAGGAACTGCAGCAGGATCTCCACAGAGGTGGAGTTCATCAGCAGAGATACCTAAAAGAGCACGTGTAAATGAGAAACCCCTTGTCATGCACCCCAACATCTGAAACAAGAAGAGAGAAAGACTCAGAATAGTTAGAAATCCACTGATGCTCAAGTATGATGGCCTAGCAACACAATATCTTGACTCGGTTCACTACCACGCTGTTGTACTTTGACAATAAGTTGTCATGACAAATTGAGGACCATTCAACAGCCTATCATCATGTAAATCATTTGGCAGCATTATTGGTAAACTGGTTCATTAAAAACTTTATAAGTTTTCAGAACAAAACTTCAGCTTTAACAACAAAAGAGAGACTAGAAGCAAGTTCAGATTAACCCCCCTCTCTCCAAAAACGAGATGAAAAATATTAAAGAGGGAAAGTATAGTGTGTTCAAAATTGGCTACTCCAGATTGGCACGAACAAGACCCATTCATTATATTCACTGGCATAAGAATCTCAGATTTTTCATAGTGTGCAATAAATCTTTCAATTGAACCATCAATATACCTGAATTTCATCAACAACAGCGCAGCTATAATTTGAGGTTACATCAGCCATTTCAACTGTCACGGCTTTGTGCTTTGCCCCGTTAACTTCCTCTCTCTCTTGCCCTGTTATTAAATCACAAGGAACATTTGCCTTGTTCAACCTTTTTGCCACCTCCCATGCAAGCAATCTCAAAGGACCACAATAGACACCTACCAAGTAACAAAACCAATACAAAAATAATTTGAATGTATAGCTGATGCACCTCAGTTTTAATATTTCTCAGGTGGATACGGTGGTTAAATTTAAAGTAAATCATGATAAAAATTATACCAGAAGGACTTGACTCAAGCTGCTTCAAAGCATGGTATGTTTTACCACTATTTGTGGGGCCCACATGCAGGAAAATCTTGCGATTCTTTCTTCGTGCAACAGGGTACCATGCATGAGGACAACTGAATCAACCAAAAAACTCAATCAACATGGCAAAGAACAGATGATATAAACCAATTCTTCTTTGACATTTACTTTTTACCCACAAACAAGTATCGCTAGAAGCATAACCGTATCAATCAAGAGATAGAGCATCACTTGAAAGTAAGAGCTGAAACTGAGACTAAGATGGCTTCAGATGATTTCAAACCAAAATAGTAATTCCTATAAATTACTAAAGATATTTTCAAGCCGAGCCTAGGAAGGTTTAGATATTTTCTGAAAAATAAATCTCAGACCCAGTGAAATAATACATTTAGTTTGAAAAATCAGCAATGCAGAATATCTTGGGGAAATTCATTCCAGAGACATAAAAGATGATAGTGATTGAGCTCCACAAATCAAGAACTTAAAACCAATCACAATATTGCAACTACTACGAATTCCCATACTAAACCTTGTAATTCCAATCCCCAATTGAAAAACGAAGCCAGGTTCAGTTTTCTAAAAACCCCCCAAAAGTAGAAAAGTGAAATAACGAATCCATCAGAGCATTATATTCCAAATGAACTATATAATGAATGGAAGTTCAATCCTTTATTACATAATTTCATGTACAAACACATTAGCTTTCAGTTTTTAATAAAGTAACAAAGTAGTTGCAAAATTCAACCAAGAAAACAAATCTTCGCGTGAGAAATCAGCAAGGGAAAAAAAAGGGAGAGTTTCTTACGTCAAATCCAAAAAATCAAACTTGTGGGCACGATTGTCGTTGCTGGTGCTGTACTCCCTTAACAAATTGCAAACACCAGCTAGAGCTCCAAGCCTTGATTCTACATGTGGCCGGGATGGATCCAATTTATCTGCTAAACATTTAGAGAAATAAAAAAGAACAACAACATAAACAACTCAAAAGAAAAAAAACCAATATTCTTCAAAAACCAAGAAATCACACTCTACAAGCTATTAAAAAATTGCTATCTAAAAATAATTACGAAACAAATTCAATCAACCATAAAAGAGAAGAAAAATAAACCTTTTAGAATGCCAGAAACTCCCAAAGTTGAGACCTGTCGATGGCGAAGTAAGAAAGCAGCCATTTATTTTTAAATTACTAGCTGGGTTGATTAAAAGAAAAACATTAGAGCTTTGAAAAATGAAAAAGCAACAAGAAGAGCTGCTTCCCGTTATGCATAAAAAGGGAGAGAAACAACAAAAGCAACGAATTTAGAGGGCAACATGCGGTTGATGGAAGAATAGAAAAGTTCTGGTGCTGTGAGTGTTGGCCACTCCAGCTGCGAAACTCATTAATTTGGGAGTTTTGCGGTATTTAATGCTTTCCGTGATCCTGAAGCTCAGGCCAATTATATACTTACCTTACTTCGGATTTAGGGTTGTTCTGTTTTGTTGTCTCGAGAAGGGCTAGCCCAGTCCATACTCCTAAGCCCAACCCTGTTTGAAATAGTTTGCCTTCTCTTAAAATCTTTTAATAAAGGCATAATCTCGAAAGGACACTTATTTAAAGGGCTCGAACTAGCCCATATTATTGCTCAGTGGGCTGTTGTGCTGATTGTTTCTGAACCAAAAACCATGATCTTTCTTCTCTTCCCACATGCACTTTCAAACCAGGTTTGTAGATTTTAACGTAGGAGGAAGAAATCAGGAAGATTATTGTTGACAGCCAGTAGATTTCGCAATATTCACCTACGCTGTGCACTCATTCACTGGGAGTTCGAAATGTAACCTACGCTGTGCCCCTGCTATATATGAAGTCATTACATCCCATGACATGATGAAATTCACTTCGAGTTGTTTAGTGTGGATATTGCGATGATAATTGTATAAAATAGTCCGTTAATAAGGTTAGTCGACTGAATCTACCTGACAATTCCTGGATGATGAAGACAGCAATATTTTTAAGCTTCGGACAAGATTACCATGATCAGGCTGAAGGACTTGACATGGGTGCATAGCAACTTGAGAAAAAAAGTTGGATATGGGAAGATATGCGTGGAGGATGCCACCGTTGAAACTCCTATCAATCAATTCTAATTAGGGGGGTCTGTGGAGGGCGATGCACGAAAGGGACAGAAACCTTGTGATTTGATAGGGCAACATGGAAGGTGGTATGAAATGCTTTAGAAAACGGGGGGAGGGGGGGCAGTGACCACCAACATATATCAATTTGTCAATGCAAGTGAATGGGTGGTCGCTCTTTGTCACTGATTTTTAGGGTTTGTGAGAATATATATAATCATAGTTATTTTATAAAATATTTTTTTATTTATTTAAAAATTATTTTTAGTATCAATATATTAAAATAATCTAAAACACTAAATTTAATTTAAAGTAAAAATATTTTTTTTTTAATTTTTTCCAAAAATATTTTTGAAACGGTATTGTACCTCTATCCCTCTTGTGCTCTCTGGATCTATAATCATACAGAAACATCTACATGTATTCACGACATTTATGAGATCATTTATATTGTGACCTTTCATATGCTTTTGATTGAATTCCTAGCCTCACAAAATATAGTACGGACGAATTCATCATACAACCTAGGAATTCAGT
>Ga0307510_10005815_pt1 | contig 14706 bp, 18 predicted proteins | sample 12_EM_MG_FD_207224 | JGI IMG/M metagenome (GOLD analysis project Ga0307510, IMG submission 207224) | Populus trichocarpa ectomycorrhiza microbial communities from riparian zone in the Pacific Northwest, United States - 12_EM | ecosystem: Host-associated > Plants > Roots > Unclassified | place...
GCGACCAGGCGAAAATGCCCGGGTGGCCGTAGAACACGGCGCAGACCCGCTTTCCCGCCCGCACCTCGGCCATCATCACGTTCACCCACTCGCGATAGGTCTTCATCCGCGACTTGCCCGGCCGGTAGTACGGCTGAAGGCTGCGGACCTCCGGATTCAGGCGTCGCAGCCACAGTTCCACCACATAGTCCGAGAGCGCGGCGAAGACGACGTCCGCCGTTTCGATATGGCTGCGCGAAAGGGGTGTCAGGTGGGAGCCCAGGGTGATGCCCATGCCGACGCAGGCAATGCTGCCGCGGCGGGCTTCGGTCGATGTTGGAGTGGATGTGTTCATCGGGTGATAGTAGGCAAAATAATTGTGACCGGCGTGGGCACTCCCAAGCCGGGATCGAGAAGACCCCTCAACAGCTTCCGATGACGGTCCCCGCTAATTCGTCATCATAATGTGACACAACTCACATTCTCAGTAGAGGGGCCTGGGGAAGAGGACGCCCGCAGGCGGGCTTTCCCCGGAGGCGCCATGGCGCTCGAGGTCTCAAGGCGAGACCGGAAAATCATGGGGTTACGGCGCCACCGAAGCCAGGCGCCGTCGCACATATTTGCGATCAGGGCAGGTTGCTCAGGTCCGCGTGGTAGGTCCACGTCTCGCTGCTGGCGCCCTCCATGGCGTTGCCGAAATCGTGCAGTGCCTCTTCGTTCTCCGCCTGCGGCCTAGACCCGCTTCAATCGAAGCGCTGACCAGTCTTCGTCGATCGCGATCTGGCTGACGGTATCCAGGCCATGAGCCGGGGCCGCCTTGTGGATGATGTCGCGGCTGAGGTCACCTGCCAGCCGGGAGGTGAGCTTGGGATAGGCAACCCAGAGAATCGCGGTGGATTTCAGCTTCGGAAGCTGCGCGGCAAGGCTGGCGTCGAGCTGCGCGCGCGAGCTTACGAACAGCAGCACGACGTCCGCCTGTTCTGCTTTCGCGCCCGGCGCGCCGGCAAGGGCCGGTTCAACGTTCTTCGGGGCATTCAAGGCAGCAAAGCTGCGGCCATGTTTTACCTGCAGGCGCTCGAGAACAGGTTTGTCGGACATTGAAAAAGTCATCCCGGATGGCAATCCCGGGTGAAGGGTAGCGCACGCCGAGGTCCGCTTACGACTTCGATCGATGATAGTAACGGCGGGCCTTGTCCCGGCTTCCGCAGTCGGCCATGTCGCACCAGCGGCGGTGGCCGTTGCGGGTCTGGTCGTCGAACAGCCAGTGGCATGAAGGGCAGAAGCGCAGGCGGTCGTGGTTGCCGGCGGTAACGAGTTCCGCGGCGTCGATGAGGATCGGATACACCGCTTCAGCGGTGCTGCGTGGCGGCAGCCAGCTCCACGTGAGGGTAGCCGGATCGATCACGCGCCCCTCGTTGGCCTTCGCCGCCGCCCGGCTCAGTTCCGCGACCGCAGCATGCTTCGGCCGCTCGGCGTGGGCCAAGGGCGTAAGCACGATGGCGAGCATGCGGCGAGATTCATGCAACGCATGAAGGTCGGTGTCCTTGCCGCGCGGAAAGGGCAGGCCCGCAGCGGCGAACCAGCGTTTGGCGTTTTCAGGCGGCCTCAGCCAATCGTGCGCGTGTTCGGTATCGGGCCAGCTGATGGTGTTGACGAAGTCCAGGCACAGCCGGCCACCCACGAGTTTATATGTGCCCCGGTATTCACCCGGATCAAGGTCGATGACGTCCATGATTAAAGCTTACCATCTATCTACATTTGACAGGTGAGATTGTTGGGTTTATAAATCTCACCATCATGAATGCAATAGATGGTAAGAATAGACCGACAGCACCGCTCACGCAGCGGATACCGCCGCACGCATTCTTTGTGGGCAGCGCGATCTTCCACTACCTTGGCCCGTCATTCGCCGTGCTGCTGTTCGCCCGTGTGCCGGTAGCGGGGGTGGCCTGGCTACGCATCGTGTCCGCAGCGGTCGTGTTCGCGGTGTGGCGTCGCCCCTGGCGGGCATTCGGCGCGGCGGCAAGCCGCACGCGATGGTTGATCGTCGCCCTGGGCGCCGTCTTCGCGGTCATGAACTACTGCTTCTATCGCGCCATCGCCGAGTTGCCGTTGGGCACGGTCGCGGCCATCGAATTTGCCGGCCCCGTGGCCCTGGCGCTGGCGGGTGCGCGATCACAGCGCAATATGGTGGCGCTCGCCCTCACCGTGGCAGGCGTCTACATGCTGACCGAGGTGCGTCTTGCCGGAACGCCGCTGGCTTTCGCCTGGGCCTTTGCCAATGCCCTGTTGTTCACGCTCTACATCATGCTGGCGCATGGCGTCGCCCGCGCGGACCCATCCACCAGCCCCATCGATCGCCTGGGTGCATCGATGATGCTGGCCGGGGTGATCATTTCCCCGTTGGGCTTCCGTGATGCCGTTCCCGCACTGCTGGATCCCCTCACGCTGGGCGCCGGCGTGGCGGTGGGGATCAGCTCGTCGGTGATTCCCTATGTCTTCGACCAGCTGGCGATGAGCCGCCTGCCACGCTCGACCTATGCGCTGTTCGTTGCGCTATTGCCGGCGACGGCGGTGATCATCGGCGTGATCGTGCTCGGTCAGGTTCCCACGTTCTTCGAGAACGTCGGTGTAGGGCTCGTGGCTGCCGGCGTTGCGCTTCACCGCCCAGCCCCGTAGTACCGGGGTCAGAGTAATTACTCTGACCCCCTCGAAGCAGGAGTGGCTATGCAGTACATCAACGTCGGACGCAGTGGATTGAAGGTGTCGCAGCTGTGCCTGGGCGCCATGAGTTACGGCCTGCCCACGGCGAGAGCCTGGATACTGACCGAAGAAGAGGGCCGCCCCATCATCCGGCGCGCGCTGGAACTGGGCATCAACTTCTTCGATACCGCCAACATGTACTCCGGCGGCGAAAGCGAGCGGGTGCTGGGCCGGGCGCTGCGCGACTACGCACGGCGCGATGAAGTGGTGGTGGCCACCAAGGTGTTCTACCCCATGGGCGAAGGTCCCAACCAGCGGGGGCTCTCGCGCAAACACCTGCTCGACGCGATCGATGCGTCGCTCGAGCGCCTTGGCATGGACTATGTCGACGTGTACCAGGTACACCGGTGGGACAACGAAACACCGCTGGAGGAGACCCTCGAGACGCTCAACGACATCGTGCGTTCGGGCAAGGCGCGTTATATCGGCGCGTCGAGCATGTATGCGTGGCAGTTCCAGAAGGCGCTGATGACTTCCGAGCAGCACGGCTGGGCCCGATACATATCGATGCAGAACCACTACAACCTGGTGTACCGCGAAGAAGAGCGCGAAATGCTTCCGCTGTGTCGCACCGAGGGCATTGGCATCCTTCCGTGGAGCCCGTTGGCGCGCGGTTTCCTGACCCGGCCGCGAAACGCGGACGCCACCACGCGGGTGGGCAGCGACGCCTTCGCCCATGAGCTGTACTACACAGAGAACGACTACCAGGTGGTCGATGCCGTGGCTCACCTTGCCCAAGAGCGTGGTGTCGCGCAGGCGCAGGTGGCGTTGTCGTGGTTGCTGCATCAGCCGGGTGTGACGTCGCCGATCATCGGGGCTACGAAGATGGGGCATCTTGAGCAGGCGGTTGAAGCGGCAGAGCTGAAGTTGTCGCCCGCCGAATGCGCGATGCTAGAAGCGGCCTACCAACCACATCGAGTGTTGGGCCACGCATAGTCCAGAAGCACAGCAAGGGTGGCATGCCCATAAGCCGAGCTCAGGCAGGGCGGATGAACGCAAGGAACGTGTAAGAAGGGTTCTTAGTCGGCTGACCGGTCACTCACTCGCAGTGGTCGCGGTTGATGGCGGCTAGCCCGCGGCGTTCATCCGGCCTACCCGGCGCCTTTACCTGACGTTTGTTCTAGCGTGCTGTAACAAATTGTTACGCCGCCTCTTCAATCAATCAGCGCTGCAAGCACGTGTTGCGGATCTTTCTCAATGGCGCGCAGCAAGGCTCGTGCTGGACCCGTCGGATTGCGACGCCCCTGCTCCCAGTTTTGAAGCGTTCCAATGTCCACATCAATGACCTTCGCAAACTTGGCTTGGGAAAGCTTGGTGAGGGAACGGATACGCTTCACCTGCTCGGACGCGACGTAGGTTTCCCGCGAAGGCGCGCGCCCGCCCCGACGGATTTCATCCATCTGGGTGACGCTCTGCAGCAGTTCGTTGAAAAGTTCGTTGTCCATGGTTATCTCCACTGCTCGACTATTTGCTAGATCACTCAGACGCCACCGCGCTTACCACGACCTTTGGCAGCCATGCGAATCTTCCTCAGGCCGCCGGTGCCAGGAATCACATCGCCTGCCTCGGGATCATTGGCAAGTTCGCGCTGAAAGTCCGCGTAGTCATCGTCATCTACAAGTGCATTGATCTGACGGGTGAATAGCGTGGTCTCAACAAAGATCATGGACGGATTATGCGTCAATGGCGGATATACGTCAATGGCGTATAGCTGGAAACGCTATACGCGTCCAATCTTCCGCATAAGTCACACTTGAGCCGGGTCGGGTGCTGACGTTGTCGGGCTATTTTTGGAGGCTATTGCCATGTCGAAGATTCGGGTTGCCGGCTTCTCGCTTTCCATCGATGGTTTCGGAGCCGGGCCCGAGCAGAGCCTGGAGAATCCACTGGGCAAGCGCGGGCCAGAGATGTTCCAGTGGTTTTTCGGTACGAAGACCTTCAAGGCGATGACCGGTCAAAGCGGTGGCTCGGAGGGCGTCGACGAACAGTACGCCCACCGCTCGATGGACGGCTTTGGCGCCTTCATCCTCGGCCGCAACATGTTCGGACCCATTCGTGGCGACTGGCCGGACATGGACTGGAAGGGATGGTGGGGAGATGATCCGCCTTATCACGCGCCTACGTTCATTCTCACGCACTATCCGCGCGATCCCATCGTGATGGAGGGTGGCACGACGTTCCATTTCGTAACTTCCGGCATCGAGGCCGCGCTTGGGCAGGCCCGGGCCGCGGCTGGTGGCAAGGACATCAAGATCGGCGGCGGTGTGTCGACAGTGAGGCACTATCTCCAGGCGGGGCTTGTCGACGAAATCCACTTCGCCATCGCTCCTGTCGTGCTGGGGCAGGGCGAAGCGATGTTCCGGGGCATCGATCTGCACGCACTGGGATTCAAGGTGGTCGAGCAGGCGGCGACCGAGCATGCGACTCACGTCGTGCTCAGCCGCTGAGGAATGTAGTCAGCTGAACGGTGGCGCCGGCTGGCGCAATGCAGGTACGGCCGGGGCGACAAGGCGGGGGGATGGACTGCCCTTGACCTCGCCGAAATGCCGATGCTCATTCCACGCGGCCGTGGCCTGCACCATTTCCTCAGGGCGCCGGGCGACGAAATTCCACCACAGAAGAATTTCCTCGCCGAAGGGCTCGCCACCGATAACAACCAGCCGGCATGCCGAGGCGCATTGCAGATCCAACTGCTCCCGACCGCTGCCGATATAGAGCAGGGTGTCAGGTTCCAGTACTTCGCCTTCGATCCGGGCCTCCCCGCTGAGCACAAGCACCGCGTATTCGAAACTGGATTGAAGTGGAACCATCAAGCGCGCCGCATCGTTGGCGGTGAAATCCATGCCAACCAGGGGCGAATAGACTTCAGGCTTGGCTCGTTGCCCGAAGGCTTCGCCAACCAGCACGGTCATGCGGAAGCCTCCCTGCTCGACCATGGGCAGATCCGGGTAGTGCTGGAAGTCTGGCGGCCGATGGCGCTCGGCCTCGGGCAAGGCAATCCAAAGCTGGACGGCATGCAGGCGCCCGGCAGCGGGTGACGCTTCGTCTTCCGCGTGGGCAATGCCTCGGCCCGCCGTCATCAGGTTGACCTGGCCTGGGCGTATCAGCTGCTCGTAGCCCAGAGTGTCCCGATGCATGATCTCGCCCTCGATCATCCAGGTGAAGGTCTGCAGGCCGATATGCGGATGCGGACCCACGTGCAGGCCATGTCCGGAACCGGCGTCCACGGGACCTGCGTGATCCATGAAACACCAGGCGCCCACCATGCGGCGCGCCGACGCGGGCAGGGCCCGGTGGATGGGCAGGCCGCCGACATCGGCTCCCCGTGTGCCGATGCGCTCCATGACGGGGCCCCCGTGGGTATCGGGTTTGGGGAAACGATGTTCGGTGTCGGTCATGGAATCACCTGCTCAAGTGAAATCGCGGCTCGCGCTTGGCTCGACGCAACCTTCCAGGCCCGCGCCGGCACTCACGCGGACAAGCCATCGTGCGTCCATCACTATAGTCCACGGCATGCATACCGGAGAGCAGTACCACGACTTCATCCTGGCCTCGCAGCGGGACCGGCCGGTGCGCGACAGATTTCAGAAGATGGTGCTGGACCTGCTGCCCAAGGGAGCCGACGTGCTGGATTTTGGCGCAGGCACCGGCATCGATGCCAAGGTTTATGCCGCCCACGGACATCGGACGTTTGTCTACGAGCCATCCGAAGCGATGCGCAAGCACCTGGCAGTGCACTGTCGCGACGAAATCGCCCGCGAAGCCATCACCACGGTGACATTGCCGCTGCCTTGCAAGGTGCACGGGGTGACGGCCAATTTTGCCGTGCTGGATCATTTTTCAGATCACACTTCACTGTTTGAAGATCTCTCGCGCATCGTCCAACCAGGTGGATTCGTCCTGGCCAGCATGCTCAACCCTTATTATCTTGGCGATGCGAAATACGGCTGGTGGTTGGCCAATATCGTGAATCTCGTGCGACGTGGCCGATACGCCGTTTCAAGCGAAAGCGGCGTCCACCGTTTCGCGCCGCGAGTGGTCGCGCGCGCGGCGTCGCCTCATTTCCAGCTGGAGCGCCGTACTCCCCGCGGGCTGGGGCTTGCAACGAAACCTTTCGTGTTCCTGCTGTTCCGGCGGGCCTGACCATGTGGAAAGACTGGATAAGGCCGTTCGTGCGTCCCTTGCCACAATGGTCCACTGTTCGCGTGGTGCCCCCGCAGCAGGCAGTCACCGCCATCTTGCGTTGGAACAATGGCTCGGAAGACGTTACGACCGATCACACCGTCGCTTCCCTCAAACCCCTGGTGATCGCGACCAGTGTCGATGCCGGTGAACGTCCCGCACTTCATTACCGTGACCGCGCCACGGGAAAGCTGCTGGGAACGTTGCGCCTGGTGCGGATGGCCTCCCTTTCAGCGGAAAATACGGTGCTGACCCTCTACCTGGTTTCAGCGGGGAGCCACCGATGCCTCGGCTGGCTACGGGGCTCGTGGAATGCGTGGCTGCAGAACCGCCAGATGCTGAAGAATCTCCGGACCAACCATCTGAATACCACCCCGGATGCGGTACAGCAGCTGATGATCGCTTACCTGATTCCCCGGCCGGTGGTGCTTGTCTCGATCGATACGCCGGACCACCGGAACATGTTCCCGATGGACCTGATTGGCCCGCTGCAACGGAGTGGGATTTTCTCGCTGGCACTTCGAAGCACCAATGTATCCGTGCCTGTCATGCGCGAAACGCGCCGGGTTGCGCTGTCCCATGCGCCTGCAGAGATGAAAGCTGAGGTCTACAAGGCCGCCGAGCACCACAAGGAACCCCTGCCCGATTGGAATGCCCTTCCGTTTCCCGTCCGGCCATCGAAGGAATTTGGTATTCCCACGGTTGCCACGGCGCTGCGCGTGCAGGAGTTGGCCATCGTGCACAGCCAGGAGATCGGCCTGCACACATTCTTCCTCTGTCGCGTCATCGGTAACGAGGAATGGTCCGAAGGCGAGCAGCTGCACCATACGGCAGGCTTTCATCAAGCCTACCGCCGCCGGCAGGGCTCGCCGTTCAAGGAAGCCTAGGCGGATAGAAGTCCGAAGCGCCTTCATTTCGCTCGTCGGGCAGTTGTTCGCGTTCGATATCCTCGCGGGCGATAAGCGAGATGTCGCTATTGGTCATTCCGGCCTGGCGGGCCTGGGCCATGGCTTGCGCCGCCTGGTCGACATTGGCCGTGCTGAATACGTGCCTTCTTTTGACCATTTTTAGTCTCCTGCCATGGGTTTGGCTGTGTTGGGAATCAGCGTTATCCGGCCGTTCGGCTCGAGGCGCCCGATGGATATGCCTTCTTCGTCCTCGCGTCCGGCCTGATGAAGCGCCCGATCGAGCGCGGCGCCTGGAACGTTCTCCCGTTTCATGGCATGGGTATCGCGCTGGCCTTGGCGAATCAATATCGCCGGTCTTCCCTCGAAGATTCGATTGATGGCGGCGGACCGTGAACAGAGCCAGCCGACATGAGGATCAGTAAACCGAAGTACGTCATGACTCCCCTGGCGACGAACGTCCACCAGGGCGCTGACAATGGGAAATAAGTTTCCATGGCTGCCTCCCGTTGCGTTGGGCCTTTGATAAGCCCGCAAGGGCGTTCGCTCCGGATGGTCCGAGCCTTCGGGAAATGCATCCTCGCTCGACATGTCCGAATGGACTGTCCAGGGACGGTGAACCCAGTGTGATCGGTATCAGGCTTTGCGCCCGATCCGGTTCAGGGGGAGCTTAAGAAACACCGCGCCATTATCATCGGGCTCCGGCAGGCGGCCGCCACGGATATTCACCTGAAGCGCCGGGAGAATAAGCCTGGGAACCGCAAGGCTGGCATCGCGCTTGCGCCGCATGGCGGTGAAATCTTCCTCGGCGATATCGCGGCCGACATGCACGTTGGCTTCGCGTTGCGCCGCGATGCTGCTTTCTGCCGCCTGCGTCCTACCCGCGGGAGGATAATCGTGGCAGAGAAAAATGCGCGTATCAGCGGGTAACGACAGGATCTTCTGTATCGAGCGGTACAGCAGCGTTGCATCGCCGCCTGGAAAATCGCATCGTGCGGTGCCGATGTCCGGGGCGAAGAGCGTGTCGCCGATAAAAGCGGCATCGCCGATCAGATAGGTAAGGCCGTCCTCGGTATGGCCGGGCGTGGCCATAACGTGGACGATCATGTCGCCGGCCGGCAATGCATCGTTTTCGTCGAGCAGGCGATCGAACTGGTTCCCGTCGGGCGTGAACTCATTGCCGAGATCGAACAATGCCTTGAAGTGCGCCTGTACGCCGACGATCTTCCGGCCAATCGCCAGTGGGGCGCCGAGCATGTCGCGAAGGTAGTTGCCGGCGCTCAGGTGATCGGCGTGCGCATGGGTTTCCAGAATCCACGCCACGCTCAATTGCCGGTCGCGAACGAACGCGGCTACCTGGTCGGCGGACGTGGTGCCGGTTCTTGCCGCGGCCGCGTCGTAGTCGAGCACCGGATCGATAACCACCGCCGAGCGGGCATGATGGACGACATACGAAAAGGTGCCGGTATCGGCGTGGAAGAACGCCTCGACGGACGGGTGGTTCGCGTCATGTGGCGACATGGCAAATCGATGCCTGGATGGATCGGCCCCAATCTAGTGCCTGCCGCATGGACGTGTCGAGCTAATTCCTTGATTCGGCGCCGAGTGCTCCGTTGACCGATCGGAGGGCTCGGCGCCGGGTTTACTTCATTTGATGGTCAGGTAGTAGGTAAACGTGTTGGTGGTACCCATGGTGCTGGTGGTCTTGCGCACGATGGTGTGCATGCCCGGCGATAGCGGCCGGAACATGAAATACCAGCCGTTGGCCACCACCGGCTGCCAGTTCGTGGTGATGCAAGGGTCAAGGGGTGCCTGCAGGCTGGGGTCGCCTTTCAGGGAGAAAACGTTCTCCGAGACATAGTGGTAATCCAGCGCGTTGCGCACCGGCCGACCGTCGAGCGTGATATCCAGCTTCTTCGTCATCAAGTAGGTTTCGGAGTCGGCCACCAGGAAGTCATAGAGCGACATGCCCGCAGGCGGGGTGAAGGCGGGATCCGGGCACGGATAGGTATCACTGACGAACTGAGCAATCAGGAGGATCGCCTTGCCGCGCGGAATCGTGCAGGCGCGCGTAAAGCTGCCGGCCGCCATCGAAGCAATCGGTGCAAGAAACCATACCGGGCCTTGCTGCGCCACGCCGCAATTGGCGCCGGTGGGGTCGAAGAATGGATTCTTGTCGAAGGGTTGCGCGTAGACCCACTGCACCGACGCATCGCCCCAGCCGTAGATGCTTTTGTCGAATGGGCGGGAGTCTTTCGGGTAAAGCATGGGGTTGAAGTCGCGGCCGAAGTCGAACGGGTCCGGTTGGGTGGCGTTGGCCGCGGCAACGACACTGCAGGCGGCCAGCAGGGCGCACATGAGCTTGTTCATGGGACTCTCCTCCTATGTGGGGCGCAAACACGGGCGTGGACCGTGGCGTCAGGCCGCGATCCTGGTGATTACGCACGACAAGCGTGCTACCCGTTGGGGCGGCACGCTTCCAGAAACGTGCTCGTTCACGGACTCCATGGCTTGTGTTTGCGCCAGGCTTCTACAGCCGCGAAGGCGGCGTATGATCGATGCCCTGGGGCAAGCCTGGCTCGTTGCGGAGCAGTGCCGATGTCGATCATGCAGACCGTATTGCATTCAGCGAACTTCAAGGTGGTCAGCCATGTGTGCAGGCACCCGCGCGTGGATTGCGGCTATGTGCAGGGCGACGATCCGGCGCGCGTCCTTTTTACCCGCCGCGGCGCCTTTGCCATGCATGTCGGCGCCAAGACCTATTTCGCCCGACCCGGGCAGGCGGTGCTGATTCGCAGGCACGTCGAATATCGGGTGACACATCCTGATCGTGAGGGATGTGATTGCTGCACGGACGTGCTGCTGGATGAGGCGGCACTGGATATGTTCGGCCTGCCGCAGGCCTCGATGTCCCCAGCATGCGTATTCGGGCATGACATGGCGCTTCAGGTGACCCACGTCGAACTATTGCTCGGCTTGCGGCGTGGCCATGCTTCGACCGTCGACGGGGAAGACCTGTTGTTCGAACTTTTCGATCGATTGATCCAGCCAGGCAGGAAGCCGCCACGGATATCCCGGCCGGTGGCGGCACGGCAGGTGGCGAAGGCCGAGGAGGCGATCATCGGTCATGCGGGGGAAAATCTCAGCGTCCAGATGCTGGCGGAGATGGCAGGATGTTCTCCCTTCCATCTGTGCCGGATCTTCCGTCAACATACCGGACAATCGCTACGCCAGTTCCGTGTACGGCAACGCCTTGGCAATGCCATCGACCGCCTGGCCGAAGGCGAAGACGATCTGGCGGCACTGGCTTGCGATGTCGGTTTCAATAGCCACAGCCACATGACCGACGCGTTCCACCAAACGCTGGGGCGTTCGCCCAGGCAGTTGCGCGAGCAGCTTCGGCAGGTGACGCTCAAGCAGCTACGGCGCAAGCTGGATTGTCACCGGATGCACTCCTAGCCGAGTCGCGTTGACCTATAAGTCAATCTCGCCTGGACATGACATCGCCCAAAGCCTGCAAGGCAGGCAAGAGCGTTTCCGGTTCACGCATGGCTCTGCGGGCGGCGCCCACGCCTTTGCGTACCTCGCCGGGGGTGGTGCCTTCGTTGATCAACGCCACGGCGGATTCACGGCAGGCAAACAGGGCGTCGATCCAATCCGCCGGGTGCACCGTTCTCAGCCAGGGCGTTAGTAGGCGACTGGCCCTGAATGCCGGGGCCACCTGTTCGACCTGATCGAGTGCGGCGACGAAGGCGCCTGGTTTCCGTTCTTCGGTAGCCGGGTCCAGTGCATCGGATAAAGCCGCCAGGGCATCGGCGATACGCCGGCGCAACACGGCAGTGGACCTGACCGGATACACCAGCCACGCGGATGCGACGCCGATGATGGCGCCGATGACGATTTCCTCCAGGCGCGGCCACAGGATGGTCTGCGCGGTCGCACCACTGAACCCCTGCAGCAATGCCAGTGCGATGGTGATAAACAGCGCCCACCATGCATAGCTCAAAGGGCGCAGCCATAGGCCAAGAAACACGGCGGAAAGAATAAGGGCGACGGTGGTGGCATCGTGGTTGCCGACGTGGATCGAGAGCGTCAACGCAACAATGGTTCCGACCCCCGCCCCGGCGACCCGAAGCACGCTCTTGTAGGCAACATCCAGACGTCCGCGGTTACCGCTGTTGACGATGAAGGCGGTGAGCACGATCCATGCCCAGCGCTCGGGGAAAAAGAGGTAGCCGACCAGGAAGGAGGCGGCCAGCGCAACGGCCATTTGAATGGCCATGCGCGTGCTGGCCGACGGACGCAAGGAGCCTTCCTGAGGCGGAGCAACTACGGCGGCCGCGGCCGCATTGCGTATCGGCGGCAGCATGCCAAGACGACGGGCTGCGGCCTGAAAGGCGGTCACGCAGGCCAGGGCGAGCAGCGCGACGATGATCGGCATGAGGATCGCCATGAGATGACCCATGTGCTGGGCCGGAACATGGGGCGTGGTAAGGATAACGATAAAGGGCAGTGCGATAAGCGATCCCGCGCGCCTGGCCATCAGGCCGAAGCGCCGCAGCCAGATCGACATAAAGATGCCCGCCACGAACACGGTCGCGCCCACCCACGGCATGTGGTGGAGCAGACTGCCGACGCCCACGGCAACCAGGCCGACCAGGGGAAGTGCGACGGCGGCTTCCAGTCGGCCACGCAGGTCGTGGTCGAGATGGCTGCGCGAGAACGACAGGCATAGCACGACGGCGAGCACGGCAGGGCTGGGTTCCGGTGCGATCGCCAGGGCGCAGGCCAGGGTAGCCAGCGTGGCCAGCATGGTAACGACGGCGGCGGCCAGCGAGCGGCCTATGCGGCCTCCACGCGCGGCAGGGTCTTGCGGTAGCGCGATGGTGTCTGTCGGCATCATGTACGCGGATGGTTTACCTGGTGGGGGAATATACGCGAGACGGTTGCTTCTGGTTGCCAGGTTGCCTGTGTCCGCTTGACCTGCCAGGTCATTGCCAGGGAACAAAGGTAAGGGAAACACTGGCCGTACCTTTGAATCCCGGAGACTTTCGATGCGAGCAGCGAGTTGGACGTGGATCATCCTCGGCGCATGGTTCGTGCTGCCGGCGCATGCCGAGCAGGGCGTGGGCGACTATCGGGGCCTTCCCGCGGACCTTGCCGCCGCAGCGACGGCATACGACGTGGCGCAGATGAAAGCCGACCGGGCCGGGCTGGAGCGGTACCTCGCCGACGACTACACCCTGGCGAACCTGGACGGCGGAAACCGGACCAAGGCCGAATCCATTGCCGCGTTCGTCGCCCCGGGCAGCAAGACCACCTACGTCGCGATAAGCCAGCAGGTAAGCAAGGTATGGCCCGATGGGGCGGTACTGGGCGGTATCGTCGACGCAAAGGGCGTTGACCATGGCAAGTCTTTTACCTTGCACGCGCGCTTCGTCGACGTATGGGCCAAACGCGGTGGCCAGTGGCAGGTCATCTTCACCCAGATCCACGACGCGCCGACGGGCAAATGAAATCCAGGGCCGGATCGATGGCGGGTTTTGCAGGCGGGAATACCCTGAAGGTATGCTTGCATGGCATCGCTCGAAGGATTCGTCATCGCCATGCTCCAGGCCACTGCATCCCATCCGCCGATCGGCGCGTTGCTGCGCGAATGGCGCGCGGCACGACGCCTGAGCCAGCTCGACCTGGCGTTGGAAACAGGCATATCCACCCGGCACTTGAGCTGTGTCGAAACCGGCAAGGCGCGTGCCAGCCGCGACACCGTATCGCGCCTGGCCGACGCGCTGGGCATGCCGCTAAGGGAGCGCAACGCGCTGCTGCATGCGGCAGGTTTTGCTGCCATGCACCCGGAACGCTCGCTCACCGCCCCCGCGCTTGATCGCGTGCGCCAGGCGGTGGACCTGATCCTGGCGCATCAGGAACCCTATCCGGCATTCGTGGTGAGCCGGCACTGGGACGTGCTGGCCACGAACGAAGCGGCCGTCAGGCTCAACCAGATTCTGATGAAAGGTCGGACCTTACGGCACAGCAATCTTCTACACCAGATTTTCGACCCGGAAGACTTCCGGCCGGTGATCGCCAACTGGCACGAAGTGGCCGCGCGGTTCATCCGCCACGTGCACGACGACCTCACCGCCAATCCAACCGATCGCCGGACGCACCAATTGCTCGACGAAATCTTCGCCTATCCCGACGTGCCGGCGCGCTGGCGGGATCGCGAACTGGGCAACGAACCCTCGCCCATCGTTACCTTCACCTTCCACAGCGACGTCGGCGAGCTCCGTTTCTTCGAAACGTTCACCACCTTCGCCGCGCCCTACGACGTGACCCTCGACGAGATACGGATCGACTGCACGTTCCCGGCGGACGATTTCACCGCGGCGGTGTGCGCGGATCTCGCGGCAGGGAAAATCGGCACTTGAAGGCATCTTGAGCCTTGGGCATGCTCGCGGCCAGCAGGGGGGAAATCATGCACCTAGGTCCATGGGCTCTGCACTGAACCGCGCAAAACCTACCCAAGGAACCATGCAATGCGTGATGCCGTGCTCAATCGCTACCGGACTTCCTTTCCTTTCTTTCTTATCGCCACGTTTGCCCTGAGCTGGTGTATCTGGCTGCTCCCCGCGCTTGCCTCGCACGGTGTCATCCACCTGGGCGACGGCACCCAGATGGCAGCCATCGTGGCAGGGTCCTTCGCACCGTTCGTGATGGGAATCGTGTGGGTTTACAGGGACGGTGGGTGGCGCGCCGTGCGCGAGTTCGCCAGCCGGGCACTGGCCTGGCGTATCGGTTTCACTTACCTGCTGCCGGCGCTGTTGCTGTCGCCGCTGCTCGGATGGGCCGCGTCGTTGCTCTACGCCTCGCATGGCGG
>Ga0307510_10005816_pt1 | contig 14705 bp, 14 predicted proteins | sample 12_EM_MG_FD_207224 | JGI IMG/M metagenome (GOLD analysis project Ga0307510, IMG submission 207224) | Populus trichocarpa ectomycorrhiza microbial communities from riparian zone in the Pacific Northwest, United States - 12_EM | ecosystem: Host-associated > Plants > Roots > Unclassified | place...
GGGTCTGGAAATGAGTCAGGACTAAGGTACAGTAGATGCGCTGAGGTGTGCCAATTTGGGGGCCAAGGGAAGACAATTCCAAGGACGCGTGCATGTCTGAGTGCAAGGCAAGTGGTGAGTCCCAATGCAGTAATCGGTTTTGATGGGATTAGTGTTGCCACAGCTTAGCTAAACAGCCGCTAGCCAATTGAGCCGAGCTGCATTTGAGCCAAGCTGAGCCGAGAGCTTGGCTCCCCTCACCAAGTGGCTCAAGAGCTGAGCTGAGCCGGTTAACAAACCGGCTCAAGCTGCTAGCTGTGGCTCAGCTGACCCAATCAGGTAAGTCACTACATCTTTGGTGACCTTTTGCGTTTCAGTGTGCTGCATGCATGCCTGCCCTTCCACAGCGATAGATTTAAGTCATGGGCCAAGGTATGTGGGTATAATTGAGTCTGATGGTATCATTTGGCTGACTCAATTCTTATACAGCCACGTTGTCTTGTGGCAATAGATACATTATGTGCTATTTGCCATGAACAAAAACTTTTCAACTGTTGATGGCTCCATTTGGCCCTGCGCCGAGCCTTTCCATCCACCTACGTTGCAGTTGTGACACCCTCAATCATGCCAACAAGTTCAATGCTGGTGGTGTTCTTGATGGGGATGGGTGCAGCGTTTACAAGTGGAGTTGTATAAGGCCCTGCAACAAGATTTCTCATATCGATTTGGTGGCACAGACACTGAGCGTACATCTCTTTCACCGCTTACTCCTGTCCTTTTTCTCATGGGATAATTTTATCAGCTCTGGAAAGGATCTATGAGGAGTGCCCAAGCTCTATTGTCTGTGAGAACAGCCTTGCTACATTATTCAATTACCTCGATTTCTTTTTGATCATTGTGCAGTGTACTGGCCTGCAGGCAGCCTTGAACCAATGTCAGGATATATCCCATGAACACTTCCAGATGATCCATGGTGTGTGGCCCATCATATCTGGGCTACTCAGATCAACGCCTTTGTCAAGTTTGCATGCCTCTGCATTATTCGCATCATCGACTTGTATTATTGATCATCTCCCACCCTACATTGATTTCCCCCCTCTTCCTAGCTCCCATGCAAACGGTACTCTCTATTGTAAGGATGGCATGTGCGTTGAGCTCAGAAACAAGTCATGTGACCCATGACACTGCCCCTCAGAGACCTGTGAGTGGCTCACACGACATTGTCGATGCTGATCTTACGCAGATACAGTCCACAAAACATGATCGGCCAGTCGCAATCTGGGACTGGTAAAACCGCTGCATTCACCCTCACAATGCTCTCATGGGTTGACTTCACGAAGAATAAGCCACAAGCTCTGTGGCTTGCTCCTTCACGTGAGCTTGCCTGCCAAATCATGTCTGTCATCGCAGCAATGGCGAAATTCACTCCCATGCATATGCGATCAAGGACCACTTACCGAGGGGCATGAGCAATATCACAGCACATATTGTTGTTGGCACACCTGGCACAATGACGGATCTCATTCGTTGGCACATCATCGATGTATCTGACATGAAGGTATTCGTTTTCGATGAAGCAGATAACATGTTGGACAAGGATAAGCTAGGAGACCAGACACTACGGATTTAAAAGTGCATACGTTCACTCTCTGATGTTGCTGTATCTATTCCTCGTTTAGCATGCTCCCACAGGGTGGACCTCTTCTCAGCAACCTTCCCCGACCACGTGTGTAACTTCGCCTCAAAGTTTGCACTGAATGCAAACAAGATCGAACTGAAACAGAATGAGCTGTTGGTCGACTCGATCAGGCAGTTCTATATGGATTGCCAGAGCGAAGAACATAAATATGAGATCCTTGTCTTGCTCTATCACCTCCTGACTATCAGGCAGAGTATCATCTTCTAACAGCAACGACGTACAGCAGATCGTATCGCACAGTGTATGATCACCAAGCGTCATAAGATTGCTTCTCTACACGGTGCAAAGGAAGGTAGCGAGCACGATGCTATCATCGATAGCTTTAGGGAGGGCTGAGAGAAGGCCTTGATCATAACAAACGTGATTTCTCATGGGATTGATGTACTACAAGTCAATATGGTGGTAAACTATGACCTACCGCTTATGAACGATCGTGAGGGAGCAGGGGGGCCTGGAGACCAGTGGCCAGACATTGAGACATATCCACCGCATCGGTATGTGCCTGTCCACAGTAACAGCAGACAATTCCAATTGACAGGATGCGTGGCTTTTCAGGACGAACTGGATGCTTCGGCTGCAAGGGTATCTTGATTAACTTTGTCCACGACAAGAAGACATGGACCCAAATGGAGGTGATTGAGAAGTCTATGGGCAAAGCCATTATATGCATCGAAACGACCGATCTTGATGTCATAGAAGAGGTGCGCACATCTTATCTAGTTTCTATCTTAGCGGCATTCATATGGATGTATGATGTTTAGCAAATGAAGAAGGCTATGAAATAGCCCTTCAGGAAGGATGACATGGGTTCTTCGAGTGTTCATGGACTCTATAGTCTATGGAGTGGTAGATGTTCTGAACTTTGCAGCCAATCTATTCTGTATTCATATATCGGTGTTATGTGTGGCATGGACCAGCTAGCACCTGAGTTTTATTCACTTGTGGCTAAGCTCAAGCTCAATGGAACAGATTAGTGGGGCAGTGAAGGACAGTAACTCATGTTTGGTAGCTTGTATGGGGAATTGTCAGAATCAGAATGAGTAAATAACACACTATCTCTGAGTGCGGATCTCCTTTCACGCTACCATCTTGTGTGTGCTGACGAATCCACGTGACACCACTGCCTTACAAGTCGAACATGCCCACACCTCATCCCATCGCCTCCTTGTCTATGCATCATTGTTATCACCCATTGCTTCGCCCTCATTGCCTCACTCACACACCCTCTTCTTGCCTTGCCAAGACACTGTGCCCAAGATCTGTGCCGAAGACACTCGGATCGCCCACCATCGTCACCTCAAGCCAGCAAACAACAACGCACGCCCTCCCTTGTCACCTCGTTCCCTTGTTTAAATATCTCCGCTTTCTTTTCCCCTTCCTTTTCCACATAGCTGACAAACAAAATGCTCTTTCAACTTCCCTTTTTCCACTTAGTCGACAGTCCAAGCACAAACACCGTCTACACTTTGACCTTGTGCCCGCAGACATGCCCCTCAATACGACGATCCTTTCCCCTCAAAATTGAATACTGAACATTCTCCAATTACATCGCTGTGCGGGACCATCGCAGGCTACATTATTTTATTTATTTTCCCTTCTTTACTCACAAATTATTCGTAGCATACTTGTTCTTATTGCTCCTGCCTCGACATATAAAAACTATTGCCTGACCTTGCTGAAAGGCAGGCAATTGTGGCCCCATCTTCCCTATTTCTCTTGTGTGTGCTCTCCTTTCTTTCTTTCAATTTGATCGACTCCGAACCAGCAATGTTGCTGTCACCATCGAAGTCATTTGCAAATCCATATGTTTCCTCTTTTCATCGACATCTAACATCCCTTCTAGATCATTCCGCGATCAAGTGCTCTCATCGGCGGTCGTGCAACTAACAATCATCTATTTGCCACCCCTGTTCCACTCCATTGTGTGTCCCCACTTCAGGCGTGACGCTGGTTCTATTTCCCCATCCTTCCTTCCTTGAACTCACAGGCGCGGACTCACTGTTGGTGTCACACCATCCTCAACTCCAATCCCTTCCTCTGTCTCAAGGAGAAGAGTTAGTGGCAAGCAAGAAAAGCCCTTCACTTCACCCCAAAAACCCAACAGACACTCCCACGCTCACAACATTCCAGGTAGGATCAGGCATCTCTTCCACAACTCCAAGTGTTGACATTGTGTCTTGACCCACTCCACTTCCCTGGCATCTTCTCATCATCCGATGCGGCTGAGGCGCACCTCTTCAACGCCTGCCACCTGACAAACCGAGAGGTGAGTGTTATGAGATTTGAAAATGACATCCGCTTAACTGACCCCCCATCGTCTCATGTTCATCATGTCAAGTTTCTCCTCAAGACTGGCCACCACAAAAGACGCGATGCATCATATTTCTGACACACGTGATTGAGCGACAGCGTCTTGTCAGTTCCATTTCCAGAGGTACCACTGGAACCCATTGCCCCTGACATCCGTCACATGGTGTATAGCCATCTCCCTCCCTTCGAAGATGCAAAAGGGCAAACTCTTCTTGAATTACTCATCGTACATGTGTATGCTTCAAGTATTATTCAGCAGATTATTCATACTTACAAACAATCTGTGCTGTGCAGGACCTCTTCCTTGACGAGAGAAGAGATATTACACATTCTTGAAACTGTGCATCAAAACAAGTGCGCACCAATCTGTTTCTTTTTTCTGATGTGCTTTGGTTATTGAGGTTTCTTGCAGGAGAGCTGAATGACATCTGTATTGACTGGCTGGCTGTGCCAGAGCATGGATGTACAATGGGATAGCCATGAAGCTCGCACACAGTGTAAGTACTGTACAGTTGTTATCTCTCGATGACTGTTTCTCACTGATAGTCCAGATAGGTCTTCGTGAGTGCTCAGCGATCGATCATCGCTCCTTCCGTTTATCAATGCGTCACTCCAGATCTCGCAGGTGCAAGATTCCAGCTAGGACAATGTGAAATTAAGCGGCGTGCACGAGTTTTTGGCACCTCCTTTGTTCAGACGTATGGGCTGTGAGCACTGCATCATTCTCTCATCCATAGATGCTAGGTTCAAGCACACAAATCTAGAGTTTCATGTTGGCTGACCACCAGGTATTTCGTTAAGCTTCGTTGACTGCGATCTTCCCGATGACAATGAGAAGCAAGTTGGGAATGATGGCGAAAGACTCATGGGTTGTACGTCCTTTAGTTCTTACACGAACACCCCTTACAAGTCTATCACCCAGATCACCGTTGGAATTACAAGTTTATCAAGTTGATGTCTTGGGTTATGAGTGTTGCATTTACCTCACTGCCACCCCCATAGTATGCGGCCATCCTTGACCTTGATAGGAAGTCAAGAGATGTTTATGTACCCATACACTGGAGACTTCAGTGGACAGATCAAGAGTTGTTGGACCATCCACGTTTGGTCAAATGCCGGGTTGTACATTCCAACAAGGAATGAGGTAAGTGGTTTTCCCTTGATTTAGGGTACAGGGAACTGAATTCTCCTGTAGCATGGTTAAATGAACATCCATCGTGCATACTTTGCGCAAGCCTTTCGCAAAAATACCCTTGAACCCCTGAGACATCAATGTGGTCTCTCTGTCATGGCGCTCTCCCACTTGGCGTTCTGACTTGTTGAAGGTTGGACAAAGACATGTCAAGCATGCCCGCCAAACTTCCAATTCTTCCGCACCAATTTTGCAAGCTCCAAGGTGCTTTCTGTTGTTGTATGTTTTTTCACCCAGGTGCTCTTCCCCAGAACTTTGCCATAATGCCTTATGCAGATTGTGATGTGTTTGCTTGCATGTTTGGCGCCCAAGTCAAACTTAGCGAGGCCTGCCCTGGATGTGCTCAACAAGGTAGTTGCTCTGTTTGATACTGGCATCAAAAGTGGCAGCATGCACATATCTGAGAATATGGTGAGCCTGATTCTGCTATCGCATGTCACAGGCCCGCACTGACACTGGAGTCACTTTGCAGGAAGCCGTGCGTAACCTGTACCAAGAAGCCCAAGAAGCAGTGGAAAAAGCCAGAAGCTCTGGCGAGGCTCACCAGATGCCCCTGCGAGTGGAGGAACTTGATCAGCTCTCAGGCATGTTGTGGTGCAAGGTGGCCGCGTCATAGGTATCCATGGTACCTGAATGTCTAGCAAACGATTATCGTGCAATCAGCGGGCTCGACGCGCTGATGACATCTGGGGTCGTCCCTTGTTCTACTCTGGAGGTTCAACACCATCGGTCCCAGTCTTGGTCCTGTACTCCCATTCCTATCAATGTCACTTTTCCGTAGAACCTACCCGACTTGCCTTGCAAGGAAATTAGTTCTGAGGTTCTTATGTCACTTGGCTTTGCATAAGATGTTCTGCCTCAGTATGCTCGCGATTGAATGGAATGCCTTGGCCCAAGGTATGAGTTTGTATTATTCCGTTCAACTGGTATCGATTACTGATGTATTTTTCATAGTAGGTACCAAGCCTTGCGGTTGGGCATGGCTACATTCTCAGGGTCAACATTGCGCAAGATGCCTGGCATCAATATCAACAACCGGGCTTCAACAATCACACCCACACATATGGCAGCCGTCTACTCATCAGATCCCTCAGGTCCTAAGCCGTGGCACATCATAATGTATCCTGTCCACCAATCCATCTTATCTCTCTACTGTGCCAACCTCCCCATGCTTCCAACCTTGGTACCTCCACCGACAATGCCAGAAGCCCCTCATGAAGTCCCTGTCATGTCAATCCCCCTCCCAAATCCAGAGTCATTCCCCTTCCTGATGTAGTTCTTGTATCTCAAGAACGTTCACCAACTTTCCGACACACTCCACCCTGGCGAACGGCATCCCTGATGACCTTAGAAAGTGTTCTTATTTATTTGATGGGATCAACACATGGATGATGAAGTCCAGGTGACCCCATGCCACATACTGTATGTGGAATGACCATGATCCGACCGTGATCTGACCCTTTCAACAGATTTGCAAATTCACATCTCAAGATGCCGTCTCCTATCTTTTCCTTCCACCATTCCACCTTTCCTTGTAACCACCGCCATTACCTCCGCCAATATCAAAACATTGCCATCACTGCAACATGAAACCATCCCCTAGTTTCATCTTCTTCCAAATCCCACGTCATCGCCTCCTATTCATACCCTCCCTCTTTGCTTGTGTCCCTGCCTACTCAAATGGCATCGCTTAGGTAGTGGTCACTATCCAGCAGTGGTATGACTCCATCCTTGACCCTTTCTCTAGTCCTAATTTTTCCTAGCTTGCATCGCCTTGTCTTTTACAGTGTATACACTGTCGTCATCACCCCCATTTACTTCCAGCACCCGCTGTCATTGCCTCCTGCCTCCCGATGGTGCTGACATCACCTCTTTGGTGTCATCCCACATTGCCTTCTTCACTTTGCATTTGCATTTGCATTTGCGGCGTCTTCACAATACCCTCACTTTAGTATGGACTTGGTAGGTATTGTGTTATATATAAGACATGTCTCCTCCTTCATACACCTCAATCCTATTTTTCTCTGCTTATCTTCTGTGCATCATCATAAGACTGTTGCCTGCCATTTTCTCATCTTATATCCGTCATTTCTCACCCATTTCAGCCTCTCACACAGAACTGCCATCCACCTGCCTGTGCTTGGCCTGACGGAACTATCATCTGTGATCACACCTGTCTTTTCACCCTGCTTCATGCTCCTGGGCCCCCCCCTCTCTTATCACAGCCACCATAACTACGCTGGTATGTTACTGTTTGATCTTGTTAAAAATATATTCTTACCGCTATCAGAAGAGCATAGCTATTGACAATGCGAAAGTCTCCTTGTAAGAAACCCACTACCACTGTCTTTCTGAATGGGTTGATGGAGACTTCATTCCATATAGAAGGTCAGTTATCTACCTGAAATAAGGCCATGGGCCTATTATGATTGCCATAGGTGCCCAAATTCTGAAGCGATTACCAAAGCCATGTCCATTGAAGAATCCTAGACAAGCTGCCACAGTGCCACCTACTGCTGAGCCTTCCCAAGTAAGCAGCAGGGCTGTAGCAACTGAGCCATCACTATTTCAGCAAAGTACCCACTGTTGCCACCACATGCAACAGGAAGATTGTGAAACTTTGGAAGTAGAAGTTGACCCTCTCCCTTTCTCAACCAGCCTTTCCCATTGCACAAGTGACGGCCACACATTCCAGTGAGTTATAAAGGCTTTGATATGATGGAAACCAAGCTAATTAACTCAAGCTTTACCAACCATAACATCAGCTACACGTCATGTCACATTTGAGCTTGATCAAGATGTATCCTCAAGCCCAACTCAATCCCACCACTCCATATCCTCTGAGTTGTTGCAACTCTCCTCCTTTGTAACACCACCACCACTGTCCAAGTCTGGTACTGATTCGGAGTCACAATCTGGAGCTGAGCAGGAGGGCTGTGATCTTATCAGCTCTGAAATGGATTCCAGATCAGTGCAACACCGTCGTACTAAACATAAAAGCAGAGCCATACTGAGCCCACGTGCACAGCGCCATATAAATCATGTCAGACATATGGGCCCTGTAGGTAATAAACGCGGCAATAAAGCACTTGACATCTGGTCATTCTTTCTACAGGAAGATGGCAAGAACGTTTGTGTTTTTTGCAAGTATGTCATTATCTTGTTTTTACAATGTGTTGAACTGATCAGGTCAATTAGAGAACTTCATACCATCGACAATAATCACTGCATCGCCCACTTTAGTGTCCAGACAGCAACTGGACCTCTTCACTCTTATCTATCTCTTCATCATCACGACAACTGGGTTAAGATGTGTGGCAAATTGGGTATCAAAATCAAGTCACTAGTATCTCAAAGTGGTGCGAATGAGAACAGCATAATTGATGATAAGGGATATCTGCATTGGCCATTCTCACCTGAGAATTTTGTTGATGCACTTATTGAATTTATTATTGATGATGATATAGTAAGCATCTCTTCCAACATTGCGGTCTTATAATTGATCTGTATATGTTTAATAGTCCATAAACATCATTGAATCGCCCCACCTCCATGGTATTTTCCAGATGCTAAAGCCCAATCTCAAAGAATCCAACATTCCTGGCCGGACGACACTCCATGATCGGATTTTAGAGATATTTGAGGAACATCTTGACACACTTGAAGAGGAGATGAAGGTATGACATCAGTTCTTCCATTGATCATATGCTTATTGACTTCAGAAATCACTTGGCAAGATTTCATTTATGACAGATGTCTGGTCAGACACAAACTGGACACCGTTCATGGCCATCACAGCCCACTGGGTTGCAGCTACCACATCTTCGGGTCAATATACAAAGCTTTCGCTGTGTGCTGACCTAATAGGATTCATTCATGTCCCTGGTCGGCACACTGGCGAACATTTAGCTTATGCATTCCTTCATACCCTGGATTGCATAAATATAACAGAAAAGGTTGTACCACTGTCTAATTATTCTATCAAAGCTTTACTAATTTCTATTTTTTTTTATGTAGATTGGTTGGGTAACTTCAGACAATGCATACAAAAACAATGCCCTTATGTCAACTTTAGAGTGTGAGCTCCGTTGCCGAAAGATTATATTTCATAAATGCAAGAGGCAGATAAGATATGTTTGATGTTTGATATACCATAGAGTTCTTCTTCTAAACCAATATGTTATATTTAGATGCTTTCCCCACATTGTAAATTTGGCATGTAAAGCTGTCCTTGCCAAATTTACCAACATTTCATATGCCGCCACCAATCCTGAAGAATATGACCCACCAGCCCCCTTGGATGATGGGTTATCCTATGCCTTACAACGGGACCCAATTGCAATCATACAGTCATTTACAACTGTGGTACGTTATCTTAACATTATTATGGAATTACAATCTAATATATATTTAGGTTCGGCATCATCACTTCGGCAAGGACATCTGGACTCAATTCAGATTCACCTTAACAAAACTAAGCTGCAATTACTTCGGGATGTTGATACAAGGTGGTCATCCACATTCTTAATGATAGAGCAAGTTCTTCAACTTCACAAGGTAGGAACTATATCTTGATACCATAACTATTACTAACCCTATACTTCAGGCAATTGAGGAGTTTCATAAATATGACAAGTTTATAGAGTTATGAAAATTTGCTCTTATGGAGAGTGACTGGGCAGCACTTGAGAGGATCCGTGACACTTTGTTGGTAAGTTAAATCAATTGAGAAATGGCTATTATCATACTTATGACTCTCAGATCCCGCATTCATTTCAACAGATTGTATCAAAGGAGACAATGCCAACACTCTCCCATGTTCTTCCAGCATTTGAGGCTATGATTAAGACATGGGAAGAGTATTCGGCACACCATACTGAAGTGGAAGACATCATACAGGAGGGGCTGATGAAGCTCGAGTCCTACCAAAACCATATGGACCTTACACCAGCATATTCCTTGGAAATGCGTATGTGATTTTTTTATATTACAATCCTTTCTCTCATCCCCTCTAGTTGTTGATCCAGCTATCAAACTAGATTGGTACCGGCAGAATTTACCTGACCATGTTGAGTGGGTCAAACGGTTATTTATTGAGAATGTAAGCATTGAGCTGAACGTCAGGTCTCATAACTAATTATATTACTTAGCTCTGTCCTTACCACAATCAACACATTGAGCACATAGTGCCGGAACAAGGTGCGACAGCAAATGAGGTAGCACCAACCCCTCAAATCCCTATAATGCACCGTCAAGCACTGGATATCCTTGGCCTTAATTGCTCCCAAACAACCACAGCTTGGTGTTCTCTTGAGATTGAGGTTGAGACCTATCTGAATAGCAGCAGCGTTGAAACAGATCCCATGGGATTCTGGCAGGTGCATGATTACTCCAAGTTTCTGTCAATTCTGCTAATGCCATTGCATCACTAAAGGAAAATCAACGACACTATCCAACAATTTTCGCATTGGCAATGGATGTCCTTCCAATCCCAGCATCCGCTGTGCTATGTGAGAGGGTCTTTTCCTCTGCAAAAGAAACCATGGCTCCACAGCAGAGTCGTATCTCCCCTAATTTGATGGAGGCACTTCAACTCCTCAAATTCACGCTCCAAAATGGCAGATCCTTGGACTTTACATCAGGGCTGGATTATATGGACGAGCTCAATGAAATGGAGAAGGGGGAAAGCAGACAAAATGACATTCCTGAGGACATCGCTTCCTTTGTCCGGAGTCTGTTGTCACCTGTTTCCTGATTTAATAGCAACATAGTGCATGGTAACTTCTTCCACCCTAGTCTTATGCTTTTAAGCATGCAATTATAACACTATTTTATCACAGACGGATCGTCTGCACGCATAAGAGAGAGAGAGAGAAAGGAAATAAAACCCAAGCGGCACGCCCGTAAACAGGAGCATTGTCGCGAGCAGTACTCGCGCCCCCCAGTCTCAGCTACAAACCTGTGACTTCAGCATCATGTGACTGTGGGAACATATCACATGACCCTACACGTGACCCATCACGTGACCCCTCTGCCATTCGTATATCACGTGACTTATCAGCACGTGACCCTGGGAACCTACGGCCCCGTGACCCTGGGAAGATAACACATGACCTATCAAGGAATTGGTCATCAACAATGTCACATGACAAGATACGCTTCGGACGTGCGTCTAACCCGTTGATCAACATGTGGCAGATCGTGGGAACGATCAACAAGACGCGTCTACTAAATGATCAATGAAGATGCGACTCATTGGGGCTAGTCCCTAATCGAGATGTATAATGTAATCCACAGTTACTGCGCATTGACTGCGCAGTCCCCCGTTACCTGTAATTGTACCTACCCTAAACTGCGCACAGACCACCCTGTATTAGTATATAAGACCTACGAATTTAGGTGAACAGTCCTTAGACTGTTCTCTTGTCAACCCCCACACTGGAGCCCTTCAAAGCTCCCTTATCGTCAGCAGCTCACTCCTCAACAGTCTACTCCGTCCCGCCTCTCCTCACCTTTTGCCTCTTTCTCCTCAACATCTCCCTGCTGCTCCTTTGGATCAGTCACCTTCAACTCTGCGCCGTTGTCAAGTCTTGCTACCCATAAAAGTAGTGAGTTCCCAACATTAGAACAGTCTCTTAAGTTGAAGCTGACTGTTTGGAAGTGTCCTTACCTTCCCTCTCCGTTGCCTCCTGGTCCGACCTGAACACTGTCTATCAGGAGAACTCTGCCGCCGCCCTTGAGGTTGTCAACAATGCCCTCAACAGTCCCCACAACACTTGGAATTACCCAAGTCCCGGAAGCCCCCGTCTTCAGTATCCTCCTACCTCCCGCACATCATCCCCCACAGTCCCCTGGTTGCCCACCACCACCAGTCCTGAACCCCAGTTCGAGTTCGACGTCCCTGGCTTCCCCTTGCTCCAACCCACGGGCCCAGGCCCCTATGATACCTTCATCCCCCAGTCCCCCCAGTACTCTACGTCGTCGGCCAGCGCCAGCATTACTCTTGTCGACCCGGACACCCTCAAGCCTACCCCCATTGACCCCAATCCCTATGTTGTCCATTCCCCATCCCCGCCCACTCCCGCACCCACCCTTGAAGCCCTTTGCACCATTGCCAAGTTCGACCTCGAGCAACTCAGAGAAGAAACTGCCGCCAAAGTCGTCCATCTCGCTCAGGAAGAGCTTGACATTCTCCTCCCCCCACTCACTCAAGACAGTTGGACCCAGTACCAACTTACCAACAGCCCAGTCGACCACACCTCGACTGAAGACATTCCCATCGAGAACATTCCCCCGCCCATCATTGAAGCCCCTGTCGCTACTGTCACTTCCCCTGCCCCGCCATCGCCCACTCTTGGAGCTACCCCCATATTTTATCCTACAGCCAACGTCGCCCCCTTCGACTACCTCTTCGCCACCCCGCCTTGCCTCCCTGCCAACGGTCACCCTCACCAGTACACCGTCCACTATGAGCAGGACCGACACGTCTGGTTCTCCTCAGAGGAACTTATCAATAGCAGGTTCCTCGACTTTATCCCCTGGGCCCAAGACCTTGACACCGCCACACCCCCATACTTCGTCACCCCCTTCCGCGCCGATGCCCATCATTCCATCCACATCCATTCTGACAGCGCCCTTCCCCCGGTCCACATCTGTGCCAAAGTAGGCAAGCACCCGTGGTCCCTCCATTTCCCCTTTGGCTACATTGAGACCACCTTCTTGGACTCAATTAAGTTTGTTTTCTCTTGCTTCCCTTCCCTTTGGCTTGCTCACTTTGAAGGAGCCCTTGTCCCCCTTGTCGCATACGACTTCTTAGACAGTCGTACGGCCATCCTTTGTGGCCACTTACATTTCACAGAGCAAGGGATCCTCTTTGTTAACCGTAGCACCAGGATTATGGACTTATTGCGTACAGACCCCCAGTTCGCTTGCTTTGTGCCTACCCCTCGTGTCCCCACTAGACCGTTCGATTTCATTACACCCCCCTCAGAAAACCCTTTGTAATACTTATTAGTAAGTTACAAAGGACTTATTGGTGTAAATAAATCAGAGGTTTATTCCTACTTCTTTTTTGTTTGTCTTAAGTGGCAAATTTTCGCGAAGAAATCTTAAGACAGACTTACTCAAGAATTGCCAATCTCCAGGAACAAGTCCAACTTACTTATTGGAGTGAACATCACTTGGTTCTTCAAGACCTCTTAGATATCCTCCCCTTCGGTCGTCTCTTCAGCGCCCAACGCTTTTATCATTACATTGATTACCAACTTATCGACATCCTCAATGCAGCAAGACGCTGCACCGCCTATTGGTTACTCTCTGGCGCTTATAACTTCGACCAATCCCCGGCCACCCAAATCTCCTTGTTCTATGATGAAACCTTCCTCTGGCACTACTTCGTTCCCTCGGTCTGATCGGAAATCATCACGCAGATCCAAGCCGGACACAGAATTAGATTTCTATCTAGATTTTTCATGTCAGAAACCAAAGTTGAAGTGGAATTTAACGAAGTTCGACTACAGACAATCCCAAGTGGAAATTTTACTTCAACAGGATTATACCAGTTTATCTACAGCAACGAACGAATCCTCATGTATCATTGGAACAACCGCGCCTGGACCACAGATCTCCTCACCCCACATACCAGTCTTATCGATCCCCCTTCCGGTTTTACCCTCCCCATCACCCAGCCAAATACCCAGGGAAGAGACACCAAATACCTGGAACGTTTCCAGTGTATCCTCTTGGAACCAGATCTTCTCACGCTCAATTCATCCTATCATGACAGCATGGACAGTTCATTACCCCCCACTCTGGTTGGTACCCCTGAATCCAGTCCCCCAAGTACACCTGAGTCGGTATATCAGTGTGCCTGAGAGATCACCTTTTCGAATGACAACCCAGATCTTTGTTTCTGCGGAATCAACCTTTGTTGTTGCGATAGCTGTCACCCCGGAACCCCACCCACCCCACTTGGAATCCACCTTTGGGACCCCCGATTCTTTAGAGCAGGACCTGTAGAAGGTCTCCACTACAACCGACAATCTGGCCAGTCCACATAACAGGAGAAATCACTCAGCCCCAGCCCAGGAACAAGGACGTTTCATACCCTCTAACGAAAGAGGAAGACCCCGACTGCGTAGAACTCAGAACTTCGTAGACCGAAGACCCCAGCACGTTCCATCTCCCCAAGTTTATAGACAACCAACTCCACCCCCGAATCCATTCACAGTCCCAGTAACCCATCACCTTCAGGAAATCCTACAAGGACCCTATAACAATCTACCAAGGATCAATCAACCGTTGCCCCCTACTCCCCATAGTCACCACACTAGCATCTCTGGAAACTCCAATCTTATCGGAGCCACTTAGGGTGGGTGGCAGACAGCACGAGCGAAGCAAGGGCTGGATGCGCGGGGGGTGGCTTCGGGGGGTCGAAGCGGAGTCAACTGAGGGGGGATGCGTTCCCTCCTCACTCAGTTTCGACCTTATATGTCTCATCAGGACTCCGATTCAAACTGAGATTCA
>Ga0307510_10005817_pt1 | contig 14704 bp, 13 predicted proteins | sample 12_EM_MG_FD_207224 | JGI IMG/M metagenome (GOLD analysis project Ga0307510, IMG submission 207224) | Populus trichocarpa ectomycorrhiza microbial communities from riparian zone in the Pacific Northwest, United States - 12_EM | ecosystem: Host-associated > Plants > Roots > Unclassified | place...
AATTTTTTCCCTTAACATTTTATTTCATTTTATTTTTGTATCAAAGTTAATTTTAATTCTTTTGATTGTTATTTGTTTTGTTTCAAATATTTTTTATTGAGACTTTCTTTTTTAATTTAATCCCTCTGCATTTTATTGATAAAAAATTCGGCTTCATAATATTTTTAAGTTTGTCTTTTATAAAATAATCCTGATCTTAGAACTCAGGTTATGAATTTAAAATATTAGCTTAAATTGAATTATATCTTTTTCAAAGTCTCTTTTTACAATTTATTTTGTTCAATTACATCATTCAATCTTAATTTTTTTAAAAATTAAACTTTACTTATTTTTTTCTATAAAATTATTCCAATATCATATATCAAGTTATAATAAATTAATCCAAACAATAACCGAAAGGACCTCAACAAAACCCATCTTTATGACCCTCTACACCAGCCTAGAGTCCTAGACCTCAACAACCCAAATTTACGACCTTCAATCCAACGCTTCACATAGCAAGAAAGCAGAACTTCAACTTTGACATGATCACAAGAAGCGTTGCAAAGCATTGAAAAAGGCCCTACTAACCTCGTGTGGTTTAGTCAAATTTGACACCCATGGGAAAAATTCTTTTCAAAAAGGTCCTGAGCTCAATTCGATTATGGTAGAAAAAGCTTCAAAGCATGCTAAATCCCCAAGAACTCAACTCAAGAAAGCTAGCCACTTACAAGTACTAAGAACTTAGTTTGTTTATGAATATACCATTTCTCTTATGACTTCAGTTCTTATTACAACTCAATAATTCATATTACTGTGCATAGAGATTATCACTAGGACAATACAGCACTACTGCTTCCATTTGACACATTCCTAACCTACTTCAGTTATAATTAGGAGACTCAATAGGGACATTTACAAATCAATTTCAGCATCTAATCAAAGAGGATAACCCGTGGTTGGCTCAAGAATCTGTAGGCAAGAAAGTGTCACCGTCCCATAACGTTTCGAGATTGATCAGGTCATCAAACTCGACCATCGCTTCTGAATTGTTTGCCCATTCGTACATAGCCTGTAAGATTTACAAATCATAAAACCAATCAGATTATCAAAAATGCGTTTGCTGCATCCCCTTGAAAGCTAATGGTTGTCGTTGATTAAAGCCTTGCATTAAAGAAGGTTTCAATTAGGGATAATTCCAAGGTTACAAACTACCAATTCAGAAATTTTGAACATTTTCCCACTGATTTACATGTCCACAATTCATTTGAATCTTACTCTGCAGAGTGTATGAGGGCTCGAAATTCAAATCATTTCCCATGGTCCCAACCTAGTCCGCTTACCATCAACTGTTTAACATATTTCTACCAGTAAAAACCTGACTTGGCATAATATACTGAAGAGAAGTGGTTTTAGTGAAACAACTACCCTTCACTGTTGTCTCTAATGCAAACAACTGTCAAGCAACTGCAAGGAAAACAAATAAAATAATAATCCGTTACCTTGGTCTCTTGGATCTCAGCAACAACATTGCGCAGCCTGTGATACTGTTCTCTTGCCTCCGGATGCTGATGCATGGATTTCACCCTTGCAAGGGCTATTTGTGATCTTTCTTCTGTTTGCTTTCTGCCTTCTTTAAGGAAATCATCATCGTCATCCTTTGTAGATACAACTTGCATGCTGGAACCCTCAGTAAGTGCTTCAGATTTGAAGCCACGCAAACCACTTCCTTTTCGTCTCCAACGCAAGATTATTTTATCCAAAATGCCAACAGACCAGATTATCTTCCTATAGTTTTTCCTGACCTGGTGGCCTCGTACATGGGCCTTCACAATAAAGCAATTAGAGTTAGTTTTCAAGAGTTCTATGCTTCATGCAAGGAAATAACTTGTAAGAGAGAGTTAATTGTACAAAGAAGTCTAAAATAAGAAAATAGAAACTATAAAATAAAGGGGGCAAGAGCAATAAATGCACCTGAATTTTAACAATTCGCTGCCGAATTATCAAAAATTCTTTTCTACCCTTCCAACCGCGGAACTTGTTCTGAATTCGTATTGCTGCATGAACTGGCTCATCATATTGTCCTGCCTTTTGTGACTTGACTGCAATAAGCGAAAGAGCACGCTCGTGTGACATTCCAAATTTATCATCACCGTACTCTTTTAACTGCTTCTTTTGGAAGGACTGAACTCTGAAAACTTGATGAATACGAGCAGCAGCTTGAGTAGCATTACAAACAGCAGCTAATGAATCCTTCAGGGACAGTCCAATTGGTATGTCAGCATCTTTGACGGGAGTTTCATTACAGTCTGAAACTGTCAGTGATGCTGGTATTCCAGAACTTTCAGCAGCATCACCATCCTGCTTTTCCAAATTCAGAGAAGATAGGTGGGCACTCAAAGCAGATTCAGCAAGAAAGCCGGAAATCCCTTTGTGTCCATTAGCAGAAGCTAAGTCCGCAGGTGTTCTGCCTGTGGGATATTTGGGAGTTGGATCTGTTAATGCTCCAGGAGCAGCGCCGAGATGGATTAGGGAAGCAACTGTTCGCTCTCTGATATTTGAGCCAAAGTAGAATAAATGAGTACTAATTCAATAAGCATTTTGAAAAAGGTAACCAACAAGAAATTGTAAGAGACAATAACTGTGGATGTAACTAGATCCTAAAGCTAGAATTGATGCCACTATAATTAATAATAGCATGCTGTCATTTGCAACATGATATTTGGTGATATCCTAACATCACCAATAATATATACCCCCGTGCATTCTAGGAGGTTTGCTGCCCAGTTTTTATATGAAGGTGGCTTGTTACCCTAGTTAACATTTTTCAGTAGCTTATTTGGTTTTAATACGGTACATTCATCAAGAATTCCTGTGTCCAATAAACTATCATGGTATAGTACCCCATGTTAATCCCCAGCTTGGAATATGAAGTGCAGAGAATGGAAAGGAAGACAAGGAAATGAATAAAAAACTCATTTCTCTCACCTGCCATAAGATGCTGCCCAATGAAGTGCAGTCCATCCATTAACATCGCGGAAATTGACACTTACACCAGCAACTATTGTAGGTTCCAGGGCCCATTCATAGCCAAGAGCAGCTGCAAAATGTAGCACCCCTTGGCCACCCTCATCTAATACACTAGGGCCTTTTCCGCCTTCAGCTACCTTCTGCAAAAGCCATTCATGTAACTGTTCCTTGAGTGCCTTTTGAAGAAGCTGATCCTTTAGTTTTTCTGAGGAAAATCCCTCCAGTGAAGTAAGCTTTAACATCTGGTCCCATGTTTCATTGCCCTCTTTCAGCAATGAACTGATTTTATTGCTCAATTGGGAAATCTCATCAACATCACTGGAGTCATATTTTGAAGGGAAGGCAGAGCTCAGAGACAACAGTTTTGCTAATCGCATATGAAGATCTTCAGTAGCAATGTTAATATAGTTATAGGTAATATCTTGGACATGGCTAAGTCGATATTCAAATTCACGCACTTCACTACATGCTACCCTATTCGAACATGTAACATAAAAAGGAACCCTTCCAGCCTTATGCGAAGGAGTAGTGCAACGAAGAATACCATCAGCTATAGTCTCTGCTGGAACTTCAACTTCTCCAAACATAATTGACCATTTAAAGTTTTCTGCTTCTTCTCGGCTCTTCAAGAATCTTCCCATGACTAGGATCTGTATAAATTGTACAACAAATGAAAAAAATAACATAATTATATTAAAATGAAGTGAATTATGAGACTCCAGCGAGGAGTGGTAGCTCAGCTTAGAAATCTCAGCATTCCATTCTATACTCCAGTACCTTGATCTCTGTGCCTGCATATGCCCAGTTGGGCGAGAAATCAATAATGCTAAAGAGTTGGTCCTGGGAGAGAGATGGACCAAGCGTATATGTGTCCAGGTGTCCATGTGAGGGATTGTCCGCATCAACCACATTTTCACTTTCAGCCGAAATCCAGTATGTCCCAGAACTGGATTGCAAATGTGGCTGATCTACATCTTCAAGTTCTTTGCTCATCCATCGGGTGAAACTATCGAGCTTCTTCAAACCTTCTGTCCTTGAATCATCCAAAATATGCTGTTTCATAGATGTAGAGTAGATGGATTTCTCATCTAGGGTCATACCATGATCTGAATTTGCAGGCTGTATTTGAAGGTCATTTTGGATATGATTATCATTTTCCTGTGCACAGAAAGGTTCAAAAGTATTGATAAAGTTGCCACTATCAAGTTGTTGATCATGAAACCTAGCAGTGAGATCCGAGTCCAGATGCAACTTTTGATCCAAGGACCACTTTGGCCGATGCGAATACCCACCCTCGATAGTCTGTTTGAAAGGCAAGTTAAAACAAATAAGTGAATCGGAAAAAGAAAAGATAACACATCTTTAATTAACATATAACAAGACAAATGCATTGATTTAATAATTTAATGAACTTTTAGGAGGCAAGTAATTCACAACTCAGCTCAACTAAGAATCAATCCCAAATTAGTTGAGGTTGACTACATGGATCTGTCTCCTTCATTCAGTTCTATTATGGGATAAGCTTTTTCTAAACTATTATAACACCAGATCCTCTATTAATCAGAATGGGTCATTTCTGGTCTACATATCCCCTGGGTTGACCACGTGGATCTGTCTCCTTCATTCAGTTCTATTACGAGATAAAATTTCTCTAAACTAATGCGACACAAGATCATTCTTTATTAATCAGCACACGTCATTTCTGGTCTAAGTCCCCCCTGCTTTCTCCTAAAATTTCAATATGATCGATTTTTCTCCCCAGCACATCCATAGGTTGAAGTTAGAAATGGCAAAAAGAAACCACCATTCTCAACTTCCTAATCTTCCCACAGATGCACTCATTTCTTACTCAGTCTTATCTTGCGTTATGACTCATCAATCTTACAATCACATCCCAGCCATACACATGTACGGCAATTCATCTATTATAGATATCGACATCTGATGTGTATGTTATAATCAATTGCATGAGAAACAATTATGAGATTGAGACTTCTATATAACCACTCATCAATTTCACTCATGAAGCATATGAATAAAAAATGGCTACCACCATTCTTCCATCCTTGAAGATTCACATAGAAGAGTTTGGCATTCACAAACTACCATTTTATCTGAATTAAATATGTGCTGCAAGGATTTATAACATACAGCAAGGATCACACCGACCTGCCATGCTTCTTGATCAAGTAGGTGACTCCCAATATCCTGACTTCTATCAAAGCTATTGGTAAGAAACTTCTCCAGTATATCTTCTTGCTTAGGGATGACTCCCACCATACCCTGCCTTTTATCAAAGCTATTGGCAAGAAACTTCTCCAGTATATCTTCTTGTTTAGGGATGACTCCCACCGTATCCACTTGTGACAGCAAAGTTGTCTGGAAAGGCACAGATTCAATTCCACGAGAACAATTTTCTAATACATCCTCCCATGATGGTAAGTCAAAGACTTTCTGGGGCTCGGATGCTGGTTCAGTACCAATAGTGTCTTTAGCTGTATCCACTTGGGCAGGTGAGATAAATTCCATCACAGGAACAGCTGGCATTTTTCCTTGATAACCACCTATTAAAATACAAGTATTGTTGTGTAAGTTCTTATGTATTACCTAAAAATATTGGCGCAGTTACTCTAGAAAGATAAAACATCAGAACCAATATACTTGAAAACAGCATGTGATCATAAGGAATAGATGTGCCTGTATCCATTTTCTCCATTGCTGGCCTTTGCACTTCGAGAAAAGAGTTAAATCTGGAACTGGCTTGGTTATTATATCCTGCAGTAAATACCATAGCCACATATGAGAATATGGAAAGCCAATGCATTTGTCATCCAGAAAGCTGCAATACATCTTCTAAAGAAACTGACCCAGAAATTCTTGTTACTAGAAACTAATGCACAAGAAATGAAAAAAAAAAAGGACCTGATTCAGCATCTTCATATTCTGATGCCAGAGCGCTATTCATGCTTGTCGAATCTGTCGTTCCTGTGGGTACCTGGTAACCATTAGAGCGGAAACTGGAAGAAACAGAAGTATCCATCTCTGAATTCGGCATCATGTCTTTGGTTTCTTGGGAATAAGGTATAGGCTCTTCATACTCTTTAATGCGGTTAAAATTTGTCCTGGTTCCCTGATGAAATATGAAAATTAAAGCAGTTTAAACCCAATAAGAAGATTGCTAAGTTAATAGAAGATAAACACAAGCTAAAATAAGAGATTTGAGAAACTTTGATGAGGTCAACCTTGTTCCTCTTCTAGACTAAGTGATGCAACACTCATGACATCCGTTTAGGCAATAGCCACAAGACAACAATCATAACTTAAGCAACTGTACCAAATTAGAGTAACAAAAATCTGAAAAACATGAATATCAAAACTGAATCGTGATTTTAAGCAACAAAGACAAGAAATAAGTGCACATAGATTCTCCTGTCAGAACGGTGGTGCAAAAAGATTCTCATGAGCATTTCCAGCATGACATTCAACAGTAGACTTGATGTTTAATTATTTGAGATGGAAAAAATTCCAATCCCATGCGAAGGTATCTTATTAAATAATTTATTTGAGATGGAAAAATCTCCAATCCCATGCAAACTTGCTAAATAATTTCTGTTTACTGTTCCTGCTCTTAAGTCTGAAACACCAATCTACTTGTTTTCATACATGGCTATTGTACATATATTTCAGGTCTAGATTCAGCACTGCAAAAGTGCTACACATATTTATCATCATTTTATCATGCCAAGAGTACATCATAAATTTTTTTTCTTATCCAATGACTGCTATTTTAGTCTGATTCACAAATACACAAACAAATTATCTATTTTCAAAAACCCGCTCTAAGGCTCAAATCTAAACATAGATTTATAATTTTAAGTACTCAGAATTCATCTATTAGCTTTTACACCAAAGATACATGATAGTCACTTAATCCTCAGATAAATAGTTATATTTTCATTGAGTTTGTAAAAGACATCCATTCATTATAAAATGCTTCAATATCACAAAAAAGTTTACTAGATACCAATTTAATGAAATGACACTCACAATCCAATGATCAGTTAAGGCATCATTTTCACCAAAAGGATCAAACCCCATGATATTCCTCTCAGAGCTAAAAGTCATCATTATATTCCTATTCCTAACTTAAAAAAGCCAGATGTTGGAGCCTCAGAGGTGTGGCCAATACATGTTCACCATTATCCAATACATCTTGACATTCTAAATTGTGGAGACAGATTGCTTTCCTTTTCCTTTAATTTTTTTCATTTCTATTCCTTTTTCTAGCATGAGAGGGGTTCCGAGTATTGGTGTTGTGAACATAATAATATGGAAAATACAGACCAACCCATTCAGTAAAAACCCACGGAAGAAAAAAAGGCTAGGTAATAGAAGTATTGGATTCTATCTTTCCCAGCACAACCAAATAAATATTTGACAAAGAATAAAGGCAGCAAAAAGTAGAGTCGTCTTTAAAGCTATCCAACAAAACCAAACCTTTTGGAAGACAGGGTGACAGATTAAAATAACTAAAAAAGATGGAAAATATAGGAGTGGGGAATAAAGAGTTACCTTTACTTCCCGATAATGGACAAGTACAATGTGTGAAAGTTCCCTGCAGTAGAGGTCAACTATGTAAGAAATAGTAGAAGGTCATCTGTCTCAAAAGTGGAATCTAGAAGAAAGAAACCAGCTATTATTTCAAGTGGGCATTTTAAACCAACGAGATCAGCTAAAAAGATCAGGTGGTGGTCAAAACTGTCAAAGGCTTTAGCTAATTTACACTTCACATGAAAGGGCACAAGCATAAAAAGATTTTAAGCATCAAAGCACTATTGTGCAGTATATGTGTGCTAAGAGAGAGAGATGAGTGAAGGTTAAGCATAACAAGAACAAACTTAACTTTCAGGCACAAATAAAGATTTTTTTTTTGTGTGTGTGCACATTGATAACTTTATATGCATTAGGCCCAAGGTTCTTCAGAAAGTTTGTGACCAAGCCTATAATTTTTTAGAAACACTCACCAAAAGAAAAAAAAAATAGTGAAGAATTACATAGCCATGGAACTCATGTGGGTCAATAATTTCCTTAATTGCACAAAAAACTTGAAGCCTTGATTATCATGCCTCTCATTATTGGAACCCCAAAGTAGAAAGTGAAATAATAGCAAAATCATATAGTTACATAGTGTTCCAAATAATATAAAATGACAGCTATAATTCAGTGTGGAATCCACATATATCAACACATTCAAGTTAGAACCAGTCCAATCTTCTAAATCTTGCCAATTATGCCACTTTATAAACCATTGCAAGTATGAGACCAGACAAAAAGTTTGAAATGCAATCATTTAGATCCAAAAACAAGAGATTGGAATGATCAGAAATGAAAAGATTCAAGAACTCACTCTTCAAGCATCCAATAACTGCGCCTTTGAAAATTTTCATTGTCTTCTCCATGTGCATAATAACAATGCAGCACATCAACGCTTCCAGACTGGAAGAAAATACACTTTTTTCAGTAACTGTGATTTGGAAGAACACAAAAATAAAATATAAATAATGTCTCTGCACCTGAGTACGTTAGCTAGAAGACAAAGGCATAGGCTCAAAGATGCTAGAATTAAATTTTTCCACCTCATATTCTTGATCAGTGCTTATGTCAATAGATAAAATACCTAATATGCTTACCTTAAGCCTCTCGTGTGCTTCTTTCACTGTTTTCCCATCTTTTTTCTTTCTCCAGTTATGGCCATCTTTTCTGAAGTATCTGAGCACTTTGCGATCAAAAAGGAACAATGAACCACCTGAAATTAGAGCCAAGATATGTTTATGACTGCAAATTACCCCGAGGAACTTAATCAAATTGAGGCCTATGTGCCCATAGTGGAGAAGATATCGCACTAAATGTAAATAAACACTAAAATAGGACAGAAGCACTCACACTACAGATTAGGCTGCTATCTATGAGCTTCTCCTAATGTAAATTACCTAGACCCATTAATATTCAAACAAGAAAGGGGAGGAATCCTAATGTGGGAACTCCTCAGATAAAAGAAGCCACAGAAACTTGAAACTCAAAACAAATAGAATTGTATATGAAAAGCGACTGGAGTTGAAACAAACAGAGTTTTATTGGATAAGCGAAACTTAAACAAGCTGTTTTATCATTTCCTTTAAAATTTAATAAATAACAAAACAAAAAATCAAAATCAAATCGTTGTTTTAGAATAAATGTGATTGCAATTTAATGTTTCAACTGCTGTAGACCTGTGACAATGATGTCCAATCTGATGTCCGACAGAAAAGGTTCAAACGAAAGAGAGTAAGAGACCAAAAGGTGAACACATGATTACTGATCTGACAATCACTTTGATCTTAGAAACATAAAGCTACTGCAAATGAATCTATCAAACATATGCCGGTTCTATGGTCTTCCATCCCGTATGACACCTTTATCCTCAGGATCCACCCATTAGGCGATACGAAAATAATAAAATGAGAGATAGGTCTGAAATGTTGCTTGCAAGACATTATCCTTGGCTCAAAGGCAGTTAGGATTTTTAAAGAAACTTGCCACATGGATCACATGCAAAACAAATTTCATTGTAGATTCTCACAAAAGAGCAGAAAATAACTAGAATGAACAAGCTAAAAACAAAAAAGAACTATTGTTATCCCCCTAAAGACAATGCAAGGCAACTGGAGTAAAAGGTTCATTGAATGATTTCTCAATGAAGGCAATGTGGTTAAAGTCTTACTTGGAGGCATATGTGCAGGTTCTGGGGCAATACGAAATCTCTGATAATTGCTAAGAATTTCAACTATTTCGGCAGGGCGTAGCCATCGATTCTGTGCTTCTACCAGTATCTGCTGAATATCTGCATTCCACCATAGGAAAAATTTTTGTTCTTTTTAAAAGCACAGCATGAGCAATAACTTTACAACATTTAAGTATTAAAAAAAAAGAAAAAAAAAGACAAGAGGAGTGTATAAAGCATGAAAACTAATGCCACCATTGCTAAACTACTTTATTTCACCTTAAGCCTGCATGAGAGAAGAAGTTAGAGACTGATATAGCATGTTGAAACTATATCCTTAACAATAAAACAGAAATTTCAGTCCAGTTTTTATCATTACTCTGAAATCCAGCTATCAATTAATGATAACATCTTGACCAAAACTTTCCTTCTTTTTCACAAATTCCCCTCAAAATCTCAAAGCCCTCCCCCAGAAGAACATCAAGATTATCACTAGATTCGGTAAATAAATTATCTTTGCTGGACTATTGCACTGGCAAACAAATAACAAAGCTTAAAAGCTGTCCCTTTCGTCCTAAAAGTAAGAACCCAGCAATAAAAATCCAAGCTTTGAGCCCGGATCACAAACTGAGTCCTACTAATTAATATCTTCTTCTCCTAAACATATACAAGCCAGTCATCAAACAAAACTGAAATCTTCAAAGAAAAGTTCTACAATACACTATACAAATGAATCCAAAATCAAAATAAAAAAATAAATAAAAAGAAAAGTTGAAACACTCTTACCTAGCTGGTTACCAAGAGGGTAACGTCTAGAGTCAGCCATGATTGATCAGCTCCTCCTTTTCAGTCTCTATCTTTGTTTCTCTGCGATGTCAAATCTTGAAAAGAGACATCAATTACTGTGTAAAACAAATAATTAGGAAGCTCTGTCTTTTGATCTGACTTTCTGGGAAGAAATCTGAAGGAAAGAAGTTGAAGAAAGTGAGTTTCTTTATTCTGATTAGAAAATTAAGAAGGGGATAGGAACAGAAGGAGAGGGATCGGGTAGCAGCCTAAATGGAATTTCAGACAGGGAAGGAGGGCAAGGCGAAAGTGCTGAGTGAGTTGAGTCTCCCTTTGACGTGATTTCCGGGATGGTGCTTTTTATGTTTCAAGTGTGAACACTGGACAGAACAAGTAACTCTTTGACTTACCCTTTTATTAACAAGGAAACTTCATTTAATCCTCTAGTATTATTAATTGATGTTGGAGGGTAATGTCGCCATTCATCCCATTAATTGTTAATATTAACAATTAACATTAACAATAAAAAAAAAAATTAGTGTTTTTACTGTAACTCTTATCTCAAATCAATATTTTTTTATTTTTTTAATCATTATTTTTTAAAAATAATAATTAAATTTGATTTTTTTAGTGGTCATCTCACTTTCATGATACAGTTTATAGGTTTTGCAAATTGACCCGGTTTATTTAATTTTTTTAATTAATTTTTTAAAAAATTGTATCATTTAATATTAGATTGATTGAAAATTAAATTTTATGATTTATTTTGTTTACTTTCTATTAGGTTATTCTAGCATCATAACCTGAGAATAATGTTTGACGAGTTAACCTGAGTTGACATAACTTATTTTTTGTATCTTTTTTTTTCTAATTTCATTATTCAACACTGGATTAGTTAGGAATTCAGTTTCGTAATTTATTGTTATTTGTTTTCTATGATGATATATTGGTCTCATGATTAGGGTTGTGGATTTTAGTATTTTAACCCTGGTTAAATCATGTTGTTTTTTTATTATTTTCTTTCTAAAAGATTATCTTGGTCTCATGACCCAGGTCATAAATCCTTCAACATTGGATCTGCTTTTTATTAGATTGTCCTCATCTCGTGGCCCGGGTTGCGAGTTTACCAGGTTAACCTAGTTGGCTCTTTTTTTTTTCTTTTTTAAATTGATTTCTTTTCTCAATTTCATAATTTAATATCGTGTTTGATTAAGAACTAGAATTCATGATTTATTTTAATTTGCTTTTTATTAGGTTATCCCGATCTCATAACCCAAGAATAATGCTTAACGGGTTAACCCATATTGACTCCACTCATTTTTTTAATTAGATTTTTTATGAATTTCATCGTTCAACATTAGATCTGACATGATTAATTAAGAATCAAGTTTCGTAATTTATTTTGATTTGTTCTTTATGAGTTATCTTAGTCTCATGACCAGACTTGTAAATTTGACAAGTTAATTCGAGTTAAATTATATTATTTTTTTATTTTTTTCTGTGAAGTTATCTTGGTCTCAAAACTCGGGTTATGGATTTGAGGATTTGACTCGGGCTGTTTTATATGTTATTTTCTTAATTGATTTTTTTTAATCTCATCCTTTAACACTGGGCTGATTGAGAATTGGACTTTATAATTTGTTTTGATTTGTTTTTTATAGGGTTATCTCGGTCTTATAACCCGAGTTACGAGTTTGACAGGTTAATCTGAGTCGCTTTTTTAGGTTTTTTTTTATATTTTTTTTTCAATTTCATCATTCAACATCAGGTTGATTAAGAATTAGGCTTTATAATTTATTTTGATGCATTGATGTTTTTAATGCATTTCTAAATAAAAAACAATTATTATCACAAAATCAAACACTAGAGTAACATGTTCTGCTGGAGATGTTTGGGAGTAACGGTTTCCAAAAAAAAAATTAAATCAATAATACATATTTTATTTTATGAATAAAAATAATATAAATTCCAAGATCGTAAGTATTTAATATTAAGAATATGTCTAGGTATCATGAATAAATAAAACTTAAGTTGCAGGACCAAAATTTATTTTTTTCACCGTACGAGCAGTGATAACTTTTTGCCTCATTGCTGTTTTGCCTGTAATTAAGACCCCCTGGTTTTAATGTTTATAATAACAACGCCGGCGACGAGGAGGAGGATTGAAGCTACATAATATACTTCAATACTGCCAGGTGCTGACTGGGGTAGATTTACTTCTTAAGCTGTTTTGACCACCTTGCCAAATAAATTTGAGGATAATTGCACTATTAATTAGTACACTCTATTTTTTCTCAATCCACGTGAATTTTAATTTTTTTTAATTCTGACACACCAACTTTTTTATTGTTTAGATTAGATATTTTTGTCAAATTTTCATTTTTTAATATGCATTTATTTTTAGTAAAAACAAACAGGGACTTAAGAGTTATATTGAAAATGATAATGACTTCATCAAGTAGACAAATTAGTGTCAAACGTTGAGAGTATTTTATATAAATTGGTCCAACGACGACGAGCTGCATGATATATTGAACTCTCGAACGTTACTGCCATGTCGTGTCTGGAAATTGAAATTACAAGATTAGGTGAAGTTTTGTTGCTCTAAAAGTCAACCCTGTGCTTTTCAACAGAGGGTTTCAATTCTGGAGATCGCAACTGGCAATCCATGAAAAGTCAGCAACAGTTGCAAGATTGATTTCTAATTGCTTTACAGCACAGCCAATGTTTGGAATCTGCGAGTTCATGTCCAATTAATGCTTTCTGCTCCCATTTTCCTTTGAACTAAACTGGGATTTTCCCTTGCACTTCTCCTTTAAAACACACGCAGGAAACTAATGGATGGTGATTTTCCCTCATGGAGTTGACAAAGATCAGCCTCTTCCAAGTATTTAAGCACCAAAACAGCAGAAATTAATTGTTTGTGCTGCTCGACTTTGAACACTATCTTCATGGATTCTGATGGCTGTGCGTGAGCCAATGTCCAAATGACCCGATTTTCTCCTCCTCCCCACTCCCACCTTTTCTCTTGCATAGTCTCTTTCTTTCTATCTCTCAAGAATCTTCCACACATATTGTACATTATGCACCCATCTAAATATTTTTTTCAATCGTGATGATATGCACCGTCCATTTACAAAATATTATTTTTATGATTAAATGATATATTCTCTATAAATACATACTATAAATACATACTTTTATATGAATTGGTGACACCACCTCTTACAAGGCATTACAATTAATAATGAGCACCAACATATTCATCATTCCTCAAACTCTCCAAATCCAAGGAAAGCGTTATCAAGATTTATAAATATTTAGAATTACTGGGTAAACACAATAAGTTATAATTTTTATCCCCTTAAAATTACCAGTCTCCAATTAGAGCATCTAAAAATAGCACTAAGAGGAACATTCATGATCACTTGGCATTCCCGAGCTTTTGACCATGCCTCTCATCTTCACATATACTGAGGTATTAGTCTCTATCAGGGAAAAACTTTATGCAACACCCATCCATCCACATGAAAAGTTGTTCAAATACAAAACCTTAATAAGTTTTGTCTCTTTGGATAATGATCATGAGTATTATATTAATGAATGTTATACCTTGAAAAAAGAAATAGAAAGATTAATCGCCAAGGGTTATTTTCCTGAAACTCTCCACGTTATTAGGTGAACATGATCAAGATCTATAAATACCTTAAGCTACTAATTAAACACGAAAGGATCATAATTTTTCCTAACACAATATTTCTCTACATATTTTCTATCCTGAATTATATCTCTCGTATACCTACCAATTTAAATATTAAAAAGTCTCTCTTTTCACGAGATGTTTATTTTCTCAGGAACGAACGAGTCCATAACTAAACCCATAAATCAATCCAATAATCAAGTCCACATCTCTTGACTCGAGATCACAAATGTTCAAAACCTAATATTTTTGTCAAGTCTTTCCACGGCTTCGTCAAATTCGCACACAGAGTAACTTGTTTCATCTGATGGTAAAACCTGCTGGTTCTAGGTCGGTCCCAAATTTATCTCCCAAGAGAATGTTTCATCAAACACTGCAAACTTCAACTAATTAAGTGAGATTAGATCATTAAAAAGAAATTGGGAAAAAAAAATTCCCATCAGCAGCCA
>Ga0307510_10005819_pt1 | contig 14703 bp, 17 predicted proteins | sample 12_EM_MG_FD_207224 | JGI IMG/M metagenome (GOLD analysis project Ga0307510, IMG submission 207224) | Populus trichocarpa ectomycorrhiza microbial communities from riparian zone in the Pacific Northwest, United States - 12_EM | ecosystem: Host-associated > Plants > Roots > Unclassified | place...
GATCAAACGTACGAGCAATCGTTATTGGGCATAGACAAAGAAAAACAAAAGTATGCTCAGCGTCTATTCCAATGCCTCTCAGTGTCCATTCGGCCCCTTCGCGTTGAGGAACTCGCGGAGATTCTTGCAATACGATTTGACATCGCGGGATCCCCCACATATAACCCAGATTGGCGCCCACTAGATACAGAAGAGGCGGTCTTGTCCGCATGCTCTAGCCTTATCGCCGTCGTCAATGTTGAAGACTCCCAAGTTGTCCAATTTTCCCATTTTTCGGTCAAAGAGTTCCTGACATCGGACCGTCTCGCGACGGCAGATGAACACCTTTCATGCTATCATATTCCCCCCGAATCTGCGCATATCACTCTTGCGCGCTCTTGTCTCACTGTCCTCCTTCAACTTGATGAAAACATCGACAGAAATACCATACGACACTTTCCTCTCTCCCAGTACGCCGCTCAATACTGGATAGATCATACCCAGTTTAGGAACGTGTCATCCTGCGTTCAGTACCTTATGGAGCGACTCTTTGATCAGGCGAAGCCACATTTTGCAGCATGGACCTGGTTATACGACATAGATCGTCATTGGGTGGGACCCATGCCCGGCGTACACCCACGGCTGCCTGAGGCGGTACCTCTGTATTATGCCTCGCTGTGCGGTTTCCGTGGTCTCGTGGAGCATATCATCGCGGTACATCCTTCACACGCCAACTCCGAGGGCGGTTTTCACGGAACTCCATTGCATGCCGCCTCGGTCGGGGGACATTCCGAAGTTGCGCAGCTGCTACTTGGCAACAATGCAGACCCCAACTCCTACAACAACGAGGGTGGGACTCCGTTACACATTGCTTCACATTATGGGCACCTAGAGATCGTGAAGATGTTATTGGTACGCGGCGTGGATGTGAACCAAAGGATGAATAGCGGAGAGACCCCATTGCACCTCGCTTCGGCCCGTAGGAAGTTCCAAGCCGCTCATCGGCTGATTCAACGCTTCGCGGTAGTTGACGTGCGTACTGACAGGCAAGAGACCCCATTGAACAGGGTAGCAGGCAGAGGAAGCCCTGACATTGTCCGGCTCCTCATTGATTCTGGTGCAAATGTGACTGTCGCGGACAATGAAGGCTTGACTCCACTACATATCGCAGCAATATATGGGAATCGTGACATTGCAGAACTGCTGCTTTTATCTGGAGCAGATATCGATGCACGGAGCAACACTCAGAGGACTCCATTGTATATGGCTTGTCGTTATGGGAGGCTTGCAATTTCACGTCTCCTTTTGGACCGTGGATCCGACTTGAATTGTCGAGATGAAGAATCCTGGACCCCATTACACACCGCCTCACGATATGGACCCGTTGAGGTTACAAAGCTACTACTAGAACGAGGCGCCGATGTGAATGTACAGAAGGCAGACCACTGGACTCCGCTTCACGAGGCATCAGCTCATGGGCACCTTGACATTGCACAGTTCCTCATCAAGCATGGTGCAAATACTGACAGTCGGAATGACCAAAAGGAGACTCCTTTGGACCTCGCATCGTGGCATGGGTACCTCGACATCGCACGCTTTCTGATTGAACATGGTGCCGCCATATCTCCCAGGGATAACAAAGGCTGGACCCCATTCCACTCAGCATCGAAATGCGGACATCTTCACGTCGCCAAGTTCCTGCGCGAATGTGGCGTTGACGTCGACATTCGGAACGGAAACCAAGAGACATCACTAGATCTAGCATCTAGCCAAGGGAAGCTCGACGTTGTGCGCTTTCTAGTTGAGCAAGGCGCAGATATCCACGCCAGGGACATCCAAAGCTGGAACCCGCTGCACACTGCATCTAAAGGCGGACATCTCGACGTCGTGAAGTTCCTGCTCGAGTGTGGTGTCGACGTCGACATTCGGAATGGAAACCAAGAGACACCACTCGATCTAGCATCTAGCAAAGGGAAGCTCGACGTTGTGCGCTTTCTAGTCGGGAAAGGCGCAGATATCCACGCCAGGAGCAGCCTAGGTTGGAACCCCCTGCACATTGCATCGAAATGCGGCAATCTGCACGTCGTGAAGTTCCTGCTCGAGTGTGGCGTCAACGCCGACATTCGGAACGGAAACCAAGAGACACCACTATATCTAGCATCTAGCGAAGGGGAGCTCGACGTCGTGCGCTTTTTAGTCGGGCAAGGCGCAGATATCCACACCAGGGACAACAAAGGCTGGAACCCACTGCACATTGCATCACAAAACGGGCATCTCGACGTCGTCCAATTACTGGTCGATGCTGGCACCGCTGTCGATATTCGGAGTGGGACCCAAATGACCCCTTTGGCTTTGTCATCGAACGAGGGAGAAACCGAAGTCTCTCGGTTCCTGATAGAGCGAGGGGCCGACATGAACACGCGAGACGATTGGAGTTGGGCTCCACTGCACTTCGCGTCAAGAACTGGACATGTTGAGACGGTGCGGCTCTTGCTAGACTGTGGCGTTGACCCAAACATTCGGAATGACAACCTATTGGGCCCCTTACATCTCGCATCAGCTAACGGCTATCTCAAAGTTACTCAGTTACTAGTTCAACGTGGGGCAAGACTCGACTTGTTCGATAATAAGCAACAAACACCATTGGACCAAGCAGCAGGGAACGGGCAACTCGAGATCGTCCGTTTCTTAATCGACCATGCAGCTAACCTTCATACTGCCGATACCAATGGCTGCACTCCGTTACACGCATCATCGCGGAGTGGCCACCTCGAAGTTGTAAAGCTGTTGCTTAGGCGGGGCATAGATATCGACGTTCTCGACAAAGCGAATAAAACTGCAGCAGAATTGGCGTCAGAGAATGACAAAGCTGAGGTTGCGAGCTTCCTAGCTGAGTACAAGGCAGACGCAAATGTTCGAAATAACATACGCTCGAAAACCTTGGACACAGCTCAGCTCGGCGCGGATGAAGACGGGAAGGACGAGGAAAGGGCTTCGTTGCACACCGCGTCGAAAGAGGGGAAAGTCAAGATGGTCAAGTTCTTGCTCGACCGGGGTGCAGATATCAACTCCCGGGACCAAGAGTACGAGACCCCACTCCACGTGGCAGCTACCGAGGGCCACCTGAAAGTCGCGCTCTTACTTACCGAACGAGGGGCAGAAGTGGATTCACGTGATAACAAGGGGTGGACCCCGCTACACAATGCATCGCGATATGGACGTGTCGAAGTTTCGCGGGTTCTCCTTGACCATGGTGCAGATGTGAATGCACGGAAGCAGAACTACTGGACACCGCTTCACCTCTCAGCAGGCAATGGACACCTCGAGGTTGTGAAATTATTACTTGGACGTGGTGCGGATGTCCATGTGTTGAATAACGAGGGTCAAACTCCACACCAACGATCGATGCAAAATGGATATTACATAATTGCAGATCTACTCAAGGAACATGGCGCGGGCGAAGACAGAACTGCACAAGGTTCGACGAAAATCTCCTAACGCTCTAATGTAATGTCTAACTGGTATTTCAATCCTTAGTTCTTAGCCACGATGCGACATGGCACGAGTAAACGTATTCCAATTCACCATCGTGACGGTCTCACTGTATTTCGGGATTCTGTCCCAAGTGAATTAGGCGTGTTGGTGCGGGAGAATTAATGTGATATAACCTAATCTGACGACGACTGGATAGCGATGTGCGGAAAGATAAACATTATGGTAAACTTGTACAAGAGGTCTGAGTGAATGAATCACATGAAAACTCAGTGCCTTCTGGCGATGGGATACAGGAACATGACCGCACCCACTACAATCCCACTTTTCTACCACGGTCACACGACTTTTATAACAGACATCGACTGCACTTCTCACTATAATTTCGATTCCAAGAATCCCCCTCTACTCGGATCCATACCGCTCATGTCCCCTCGGATTTGGTCTTGCTCCCCTCCTCCAAACTCCGCTCTCTCCTCCCGAACGATTCTTACAGCCCAAGCAACAGTCGCGCTGACTAGCGTATCGAGCTCTGCCCGCGTATTGCCGGCGTGTAAACACACACGTACTCGATCGGTGCCCTTTGGCACCGTAGGCCAGCTGATCGGACGTGCATTGAGTCCATGCGCGAGGAGGTGAGCGGATAGCGCCCGGGCCCGAGGCGTCAAAAGCGGTATGATCGGTGTCGGAGGTTGCGTCACCGAGGGTTGTAGTCGGAGGTGAGCGGGCAGAGAGAGTATGTGCGGCAGGATAGACGATGCGGTGAGGGATGCGGAGAGGCGTTCTTGGAAATACGTAGAGTGTTCGAGAACCTGGGCGGCGAGCTTCGTAGCAGCAGGGAGAAAAGGTGCGCGTGAAGAGTGGTCAGGCGGGAAGCCTGATAGCGGAAGGGCGGGAGGAAGGAAGTACCTTTTCGGCTGTGCCATCTTCGAGGAGATCGAACGAGCACGATGCGGCGATTATAGCGGCGTTGCTGAGAGATGTTGTGTAGATCAAGGGACGCGCGTAGTTGAGCAAGTAATCCCGGATCAAGGTATTCGTCAATATCACGGCTGAGGGTCAGCGCTCATTTAGCACACGGATGACAGTAAGCAGATATCGAACGAAAACGCACCACCGGACGCTGCGAGGGCCTTGCCGAAGGTGTGTAACCGCGCAAGGACACGGTCCTCCAACCCAAGCTGCGCGACCATCCCGCGACCACCAGGACCATATATCCCCGTCGCATGCGCCTCATCGACGACCAAATGTGCATTGCGCGCAGGGAATATCTCGTCCATAGCATCGATCATGGCACGTATCGGCGCCACGGTCCCATCCATACTATACACGCTCTCCACCGCAACAAACACGCTACTCTGACCCTCCTTGAGCGCCACACATTCTTCGCGAAGCGCCCATAGGGCCGCCCGGAGCGCACGCACATCGTTGTGCGCGAACAGGCGACGGAAGCGCGGTGCCACGCGCGAGGCGCGCGCGCCGTCGTGGACGGAAGCGTGGATGGCGGCGTCGTAGAGGAGCGCGTCGCCCGGCTGCGGTATGCACGCGAAGAAGCCCGCGTTGGCGTCGAAGCCCGAGTTGAAGAGGAGGGCTGCGGGCGCGCGGAATGTCTTTGCCAGGCGGGTCTCGAGCGCTGCGTGCGCTTGGTTGTAGACTAGGAGGCGCGAGCCGCCTGAGCCGAGGATCGCCGGTGATGCGGTTAGCACTGCGAGGACGCGCGCGCGTAGGAGCGGGGAGGTGGAGAGGGAGAGGTAGTCGTTTGATGAGAAATCGGCGGGTGGTGCTGCGCTTAGACTCGGAGGTGTGGGTTGTGCGGAGACGGAGGCGGAGGCGGAAGGTGATGCTACGGCTGCGGTGATGGTTGTAGAGACGGTGGAGGGAGCATCGGAAGTGACATCGGAGGTGATGCCGGGAGTTGGCGGGAGAAGCGAGAGGGAAGGTGTAGGGAGACGGCGCCTGATGCCACGATCTTCGCGAGAAGCGAGCGCAGCGGCGAGCTTTTGGTCAAGAGGGGACATGTTTCGGAAGTCCCGTTGCGAGAAGAAAAGAAGAGGTTGCGGGCCGCGGTTGTTCGTATCACAAGGCGCTCGCTCACAACTCAGCCTCCTCGTCGTCGTCGTCGTCGTCGTAGAGATAGATGGTCGTAGTGGAATTTGCAGTGGGTACGGGTGCAATTTATTTATTTTCCGGCCCCTTGGCACCCCAGCTTAGCTTCCGTTGGGTGCGGTGAGCTCGCCCCAACGATAAAGAGCCGCGGAATGATGTTTTTCCGTGAACGAAATACGAATTCCGAACGACCTGCTGTAGCCGTATCGTACTATCTGATACGTGACTCGGATCTAGATGCACTTCTCAACTTTCGGCTAAGAGTTGATCGCGAGCAATCAATTGGCAAAAGTTTCACTACAGGACAACGCGGACAAGTTTACAATGGCAATCTGCGTACGTTTAGGAGGAGCGCTGTCAGGGTCATGCGACTAGCGTATTACAAAACTGACAATCCCAATCTGGGGCGAAGGGGGTCGAGTACATACGATAACGGGGGTGCATGACTAAAATACAGATGAGGTGATGAGGGGCGATAAGTAAGATCGCGTGTGGGATGGGGGGTGGACAACAAAATAGAGGATAGCCATGGATGGAATGTCACGGAAAAACGGGGGTGATGAACACACATCAAGTGTAGTCTGCCATGAGAAGAAGGAAAGAGTGGTCCAACACGAGTAACAACTACAACCGAAACGGAAAGCAAGTCTTTAAATGAACCATGACGTGGACGAAAAGCAGCGGCGGTAAGGGAGCGGCTTTTCGATTAGAAGACGATGGTTCCCTTCGATACGTGTGCGCGTCTCCCGTCGCGATGTCTTCAATGGATCGTGCCACAGGCAAGATTACTTCTGCATGTACGCAAACCGGGGACCAGACGGGGGAACCACCACGCACAGTCCAAATCAATGAGCCACGTCAAAGTCGATCCACTCGACGCGGAACTGGTGCCAATCGTCATCCAGATCGGACTCGTCATCATCCGACGACTCTGACGTGGATTCCCAGACGGTGTCCTCGCCCAAGTCGAAGGTTGAATGGTATGGGCGCTCGGGCACCATCGTATGCACGGGGAGAGCCTGTAGGGATACTCGGCGATCGAGGTGGCTCGGACGTGATGGGGCGAGAGGCTGAAAAGTGGGTAGCTCGTGCTTCCACAGAGAGGCCACGTTTGGCTGCTCAGTAAGGACCGATGATCGAGCTGACTTTGGCGCGTCGACAGGGTCCACGCATTCACCCTCCTCTCTGTAGATGTAAAACATTACCAGTCAGGGGGATTAGCCGATGATGCATGATAGGGGAAACTCACTCCAGGGTTGTATTTGCGAAGGACATGCGTGTACTCCAGTCCCATATCCGCACGTCCAACGTGGTCTCCTCCACGATACCACCCGGCATTGACCGCCGACGTGTGGGCCTGGACCTTGCATCGTTCGTTGCTGTCGTGTTGGCGTCCGCGGACTCACTCTTTTCATTCCGCGGGGACGGGAGGCACCACAATCTTGTCGGGAAATGGAACGTCTTCAGAGAGGGGGGGGGCCTGCTTGACGCCGGGAGCTGTTGCTCATGATGAACTGCACCCGTAGATGGCGAATGTGAAACGAGGGGGCAAAGCAGTGGATCGGACAATTTCCGGCCCGTACTCCGTGAGTGGATGACGCGAAGGCCAGCGGCGAAGAGGTTGGAGTAGCTGGATTCAAACACGTTCATGATAAGGAAGGTGTGGTTGATCAAGGCACGGGAGGGGTTAGGCGTCCAGACGTCCAAGTGGCGTCAACCAGCGAAGGGGGAGGACGAACAAAGAGCAGGAAAAGGCAAGTGGAAAGGAAAGGTGGAAAGGGGAAGGCGGTGGAGAGAAAGAAGGAAAAAACGTGGGTACTTGTAGTAACCAGACGAAGAGAGAACAATAAGAGATGTCGGCTTAGGTCCACACTTGACAGGGGAACCGAGAGGTGTCCTTATAACCATTATGGTGATGGATAAGCGCCGCATCCAAAGGGTCGTAAGAGGAAGTTGAGAAGACAATAGGTTACCGCTCAAGTCTGGATCTGTATGATGAATCGACCGGTCATCGGCCCTACGCCGCGGATACTGTCGCTGTTGCCTAGGAAGACGGAAAGTGAATTGGGAATCAAAAATCCGATCACTGGAACCAAGTCTGTGCAGTGCAAGATTTGAGAGGACCTGTTTCGTGTTGGTCGAGTAAGTTTATTAATTATGGATCATTGCTCGCGGCACAGATTGCCATCGCCATCGGTCCGTATTTGTCAACCGTGTTGGTCAGCGTGACTGACCTACTTATGGGGGTATGAGACTGTCGAAGTACTGTAACAAGAATACAATGATAAGACATCGGCCATGTCCCATAAGGTTCAACCGTGACGGTTAGACGTACGTACAGTATACGCCCTGCGTTGTCGCCATTTGGGACATGGTCACGTGTGATGGCATTGATGGCCGCCACCAAATTTGCGACGGGCTTGTGACCCTGTATATTACATACAGCACAGCCTAGACCGAGTGGAGCCAATATGAGCCATGCATTGCCAAGGGCGTGTGTGTGTGAGAGAGAGAGAAAACCGGCCGGGTCAAACTGAACTCTCACTTTTCTCGTCCGCCGCCTCGAGCTCTGTAGGCACGTGAAAATTTTTTGATGTTAGTCCCGCTTTCCCCGGCCACAGTGTACCCAGCCGTCGTCACCAGGAGGTCGTTTCCTCCCTTTTCTCCATCTTGAACAGCCATGGTGTCCTCTTACAGGATATCCACCGCATGGGACAAGATTCATCACTTTGCCTCATTCCCCCAGACAAGCGGTGAGTTTGGTTACCAAGTAGCTGTGCGTCCGGTCTCACTGCCCCGTCCCTTCAGTATCTTTGCAGCAAATGGTCCAATTTGGGCAAAATCCCTGTCAAGGCACCCTCTTAAGGGCTAGTCAGTTCTTGCTCGGTACGTTCTTCCAAGCCCTTGGCACGTATATCCTCACATCCATCAACATCATGCTCCCCTGACCCAATCAGAAGAACTCCCTGTCCGACTGGCCCATCGAGCCAAGGAACTTGATGAGCTCCCGCACGACATGAGTGGCATGCCGTCTATTCAAAAGGTCAAGAACTGGTATGCACAGTCCTTCGAGGTGCGCAATCACGTTCCGTGCCTGTGTCATCTCCATCTAATATTAACTACGCCCATCTCTCGTAGGAACTGATCAACTTCCCTCCCATCTCTCTCTCGTCGGATATCCGCACTGCATTGACTCAGGGCGACGTCGCCCTCCCCATCTCGACACCAAATCCAGCTTTCAAGGAGAGCACATACAGCCGCAGCGCCGATAGAAATGGGACCACTCGAGGCAGATTCCGGATACCAATTGAAAAGCGGTACGGTGATAACACTCCTTGTTTGTGAAAAAAAAAAAAAAAGAATAGCTGATGAACGCTCGCGGCCTTTGACCGTTGCAGGTATTACGACGCAAGGACGACTACGAAAACAGAGTGGCCACCAGAGATCTACGAGTACAACAAACGTTTCACCCGGACGCTCGAGGCCATCAAGAGGCGTCACGACCCCACGGTGACTACCGTCGCGCAGGGCGTGCTCGAGTGGAAGCAGAGCCAAAACACTCAGAAGATCGGACTCGACGTCCAGGCTTGGCTCGACCGCTTTTACATGTCTCGGATCGGAATCCGATTCTTGATAGGACAGCGTGGGTTCCATTATTCACGTTCACCCCTTGCGACCATTCTCCGGCTTTGACACCCCTATTTTATTGTAGACGTGGCGCTCAATACATTGGCTCCCCACTTAGACTACGTTGGGATCATATGCACCCGTGCCGTAAGTGACCCGCCGCACATATCCGCGGCGCCAATCCTCCCCCAGAATTTTTCATAACCACGGTCTGACACCCATCTGCCTCGCTCCGTACAGAACGTCCACGATATCGTCCACGAGGCGATCGAGAACGCGCGCTACGTCTGCGAGGAGCACTATGGGATGTTTAAGGGCCCGCCCGTGCAGCTGATCTGCCCGAACGACCTGCATTTCGCGTACGTGCCCGGTCACCTGTCACACATCTGCTTCGAGCTGCTCAAGAACTCGCTCCGCGCGGTCGTGGAGCGGTATGGGCACGATAAGGAGGACGAGATCCCGCCGATCAAGGTGATCGTCGTCGAGGGCAAGGAGGACATCACGATCAAGATCTCGGACGAGGGCGGCGGGATCGCGCGGAGCGCGATACCGCTCATCTGGACGTACATGTACACCACCATGGAGGGACAGCACATCGACCAGGACTTCCAGGCGAGCGATTTCCACGCGCCCATGGCCGGATTCGGCTACGGCCTCCCGCTCTCGCGGTTGTACGCGCGGTACTTTGGCGGCGACTTGCGCCTCATCTCCATGGACGGTTTCGGCACGGACGTGTACATCCACCTCAATCGTCTCTCGAGCAGTCGGGAGCCTCTCCCGTAGTGGCCCCCTGTTTCATTGGTCCGAGGAGGAGGGACCGAACTCCATTCATTCTCTACGGTACATCCCCTCGGACTCGCTCCTTTTCTTGGTCTTGGACACGGACACATGTGCATACACGAAAGAGGTTGTGAAACGAGCAGCATCAATAACAACCCACATGTAATACCGTACATTACCGTATTTTACCGGAAAAATGATTATGTTTCGCCAAAATTCTTTGTGGCTTACGCGCTTACGCCACGATTCATGCATGCTATACACCCGGGTATGACTAGCCGATTCGAACAACTACAGTATACCACTTTATTTTTTTTTCCTTTTGTTCCTATCGATCGCAGGCCGCCGTGGGCATGGGGAGAGAAGCGCAGAAAACACATGGTTCTGCCAGGCTGTGTGCTTCGCTTCGGGGAACAATAGGCGCGGACGGAGGCACACACAATTGCCCCATCGGAAATGGCACATGTCGCATCGTTTGCATGTGGGGCTCGCGACTTGTATCACGGTGTGAATCCCCCGATAGTCATATTCTGTTCAAATTAGTTACTTGCGACGTGCGCCGCACACTCGATGGAATTTTTTTTGTCGAGGGACAGCCTTGCACTGATGCGAGCGAGCGAGGATGCGCGTGTGATGAGGGGGGGATGATGATGATGATGATGATGGAAGATGTCGATGATGCACGGAAGGTTGATGGTGTGTGTGTGTGTGAACAACGAGGTCATTGATATGTATGAATGGGATCATGGATGTCCCGCGAATTTCAATAAGCTGGAGACGGAACCGCCTTCTACTGTAACAAATTTCTAATTCTCTTTTGTTCTCGCACATGAAACGTAGCGCTAGCTGTGATGGATGCCACGGCCAGAACCGAAACTACTGAAGAACAGAAGAAGTATCACTGGCAGTATCTGTAGTCTGACTCGGATGGGACGGGCGGAAGGACAGCTCCGATGCCGCACGTGCAGTTACGTTGACGTTGACGGCGTTGACGTTGACGGCGCTTACTACATGGCCAACTACCTGAGCCTCAAGTCAAAATCCGAAACAGAGGGGCGCAAAAAAGTCCGAAGGCTGACAAACGACGCAACGACGACGATCCTCGTACCGTTCATTTGAAACCGAGTATCCCGTTCCGAGTGGGGTGGATGGGTGCTACGCAGACCGCAGTAAACGACTGTAATCGTGATGGCTTGGCTGCGGGTACGTATTTTTGTCGAATTTGTTGGGTTCTCGGGTCTCGAGGAGGCCCGGAGAGTGTGACTGTTCTGTAGCAGAACAGTTCGGGACCAGGACTCCGTACCCGTACAGTAGCAAGCTATACTGTAGCTGTTTGCCCGTGGAACCGCGTAAGTACGGTACTCAATCGACCGTGTGGGCCTGCGCGCAGCGTGGCATGCGTACATTTTTCAAGGAGCTTTTTTTTTTTTTGAAAGAAGAGTTTTAGAGTGCGTTTATTAATTGCCTCCTCCTCTTGGTAACCGTCGGCTTCCCCAAGCCGACGGTAGCACATGGACGCATGCCTGAGCGCATGCTTGAGCGCTTGAACAAGTGAACAATGTGAGGTTTCTCCGCACGAGTCTGGTCGCGCGGTCCCCCATTGCGTCGACTCGGGGTGAAACACCCGAGTCATAAGCTACCTTACTGTCTTCGACTGCACCCGCAAGGAGGTGGGGTCGCGTCATTCGTTTATCCCACAGCAGCAATTAATGCAGCCGCGGGTCATAAACGTATAAACGCCCGGCTGCTATTCATCGTCTAAAACTGAAAATTAGACCATGTGAACCCATGGCCATGATATTAATGATCCTTTCGAAGGGTCGTCGAAGAGTCGGAGATTTCAGACGTCGTCGTGTACCGAACTACTGTCACTCTATGGTTTCGGCGGCGGCGCACACCCCTTCGGTATTTAATTTTGATTCTCTCGGTCTCAAACTTTGTATGGTACGCCCTTAGACACCATGACGATACACACAATTTCCAAGTCGAATGATTAAATTGTCACCCCCAGTTGTGGGGACCAAGTGGGCACACCTTTTGCCGCCGGCAACACGTGCTGGACGATGTTCGGTGCACCGTTTAGTAGTATGCCCATGGGGCCATGGCGCGCGGACCCACTGTGTCCTAGTCTGCGCAGGGCTGATCCGGAGGCTCGAACGGTCGTGGAAGGGCTTGACTTAAGAAGTAAACGGGTAAACGGTTCTTGCGACCCTTGCCTGGGGACACAACATGTATGGTTCAGCTGGAAATACCATACTTCCAGAACATGGCGACGAGAAGCACAACATACGATGCGTAATAAGCTGGCGCCTTTGCTTTGCTTCGGGTCGGACGTACTGTTACGACATACTCACTGTACTACTGTAGTAACGCTGTGTTGCCCGGGAAGGATGATGGTCAGTGTGTGTGTATGTTCAAGTTATGTGTCAGTGGCCCGGGATGCCTGCCGCGCCGTGCTTCGTCACCGGTATTAACTGAGCGTGGACGGGAGAACCCTGCTTTCGCTTACATGGCCACTTCTGAGTCAGGACTCGGATACCGGTGCTATGTATGAATTTTCTCAGCCAGAGAAATATACCTGCATACTATAATATTGAAATGATCCCGTCATGTGCAGATGATCGCATGTGCGTTTACTATCGGCCGGATCATGTGGCCTGGCAGACAACAGCAATTCGGTTAGTTCTCACTATGAGTCATGTTATGGCCCCTGCGGAATTCCAAGGGACGATCGTTCGAAGCCAATTAGAGGACGCGGGTACAAGAATAGATCGAGAAACTTGAAACTCCTTGAAGTCGTCGCCGCGCCGCCTTGGTCCTTTGATTAAGCTTGATTAATCTTGATTTCCTGTCGCCGCTGACGGGGGACCGAACTTCGGGTTGTCAGCTGCCACACATTTACAGTACTGTACTACAGTAGTCTCACGATGTCTCGCCCGGCGGACTTTGGGAGAGTTTCCTTCGAACGATGGTTCCATCATGTATCTTTTCCAAGTAGGAGACCACAGCTTTCAAGTTGCTATAATCGCCAGGGAAACCCGGCGGGCCCGACTGACCGCAAGAGAGCGAACAGACGGACTCGAGTGCCATGCGACGCTTTCGCGCCCGCCGTCGGTGTTGCGCTCCTCGGTGTCAGCCATGCGTGCAGTGCTAGTACTGTACGTAACTGAACTGACTAACTGTCGAGATAAGCCGTGAACGCGTGATCCCCAGGGCGAGCTTCGACGTTGCCCGGGCCAGTGGGTCCGCTGTCGGCAATGCGCGCGCGTGGGGCACAGTACTTGCAACCCACACGGGGCGCCCATTGTGATTTGTTGTTTGGCGCCGCGAGATCGCCTAGGCGTACGGTGCCTTCGGTTAGTACTTGTGCCACAGATTTATCGTTGGTCCGGAAGATTTGTTTACTCGAAACCAAGGAGGGAGGGGAGAATGCCGAACATGCCCTCTTTTCTCCGATTGGGGTCCCCACCGCCACCGACAAACCCAGAGTTATATGGTTGGTTGCGCAACGCCGTGGGCTCAGGCCCATGCGTCACGGGCATGATAAGTCTGGTTTGTGTCTTTCGCACACCATTGGCCCCTGAGTTTATGGAGTTATCAGAGTTTTGGGGGGCGAGAAGCACCCCCTGGATTGCGACGACGATGCTACATCGTAAAAGGGGACCCAATCCAAGACCACGGACGAAAAAAGAAGCCCATCGAATAAGTCGGCGCGGTGGCAAAAAAAGCTCAGAGTTTTTCATATTCAAAGTCAGAATGGTGCACGGCACGGGCTGACACCCTCAGCGAGTGAAAAATGCATCCGACGAGAGCAAGTCCTCAGGGTTCCCCTTTTGAAGCGAAGCCTATTATTTTCCGATGGTCGGAAATTATTAGCTTCGAGATAACGGGATTCAAACGCACTGCCGTAGCCAGGGCGGAACAATCCGCCTTGGCATGAACAGATCAGTATTGGACCTTGGGAAATAAGAGTAAGTATCGTTGGACACTCCTCGGACCTCGTGTCTTACAATGTATGGCGTTGAGCAGCCCTAGCAAATGCGTGACGACTCGGAGTTCGACTGTAGGTAGATGGCATTGTCCTTCATATGATCGGCTTCGTCCATCGTCGGTTGACAGCCCGTCATCTTGCTGGCACGGGCATGGGCCCTCATATCATATCGGTCCAGATCGGGCACTGCTGCGGGGCTTTTCAGCCCTGATCGGGCCAAAAAAAACAAAAACAAAAGGTGCCTCGGGACTTACTACTTCCTCCAGAAAATGAATGTTTCCCGGTACAGCCTCCGCTGTGGCTGACCTAGCAACGAGCAGCACCGGCGTGGCATGTAAAATGCCGAGATAACGGGGCGGTTCTTCCACTTTTGTTCGTGCAGCTGCAACCGCAAGCCTGACGGAGGCAGAGATAACCCCAGAGAGAAACGCCGTCGACGTGTGCCGAGCGGACGGTGGGCCTCACTTTTACCGGCCGATAAACGGGCCCGACGCATTAGCAACGCAACAGGAAGTAATCATCTCTGACCGCCCAGCTGAGTCAAAGAAATTGGTTCGATAGGACGTACTCGAGCCGCCTGCGGAAGAATCCGAACATAAAAACCATAAGGAGGAACGGCTATCGTATGGAAGATGAGGAGGCAAAAGTGCAACCTTGAGATAAATGAGCCCGAGGGGAGTCGCGAACAGAGATTGAGATGATGGCGCACAAAGCTCGTCGGCCCAAAA
>Ga0307510_10005820_pt1 | contig 14702 bp, 14 predicted proteins | sample 12_EM_MG_FD_207224 | JGI IMG/M metagenome (GOLD analysis project Ga0307510, IMG submission 207224) | Populus trichocarpa ectomycorrhiza microbial communities from riparian zone in the Pacific Northwest, United States - 12_EM | ecosystem: Host-associated > Plants > Roots > Unclassified | place...
CGAATTTGTTTCAGTCATGCCTCAAACGCTTCTTCATTATTGGAGTTCCTTTCTGAGCTCTCTTTCGTCCAAGTTTTGAAGATTAGGGTTCTCTCTATGCAGCTGCAAAATCAAGGAAAAAAATGATGGGCTGAATTGGGCCTCATCTGATTAACACTTGGATTTGAAACTTCCTAAGAACTGTCCTCAATTTTAATGTAGTGTGTGTGTATATTGATCACATCGTACATCATAAAAAAAAATATATCTACTTTTTTGAAGAAACAATGTATTATAACTTAGAATTTTTAAGTTAAAAATTTAAAAAAAATTACTCGTTTTTGAAATGTACTTTTTATTTAAGTAAAAAGTTATTTCTAATCAATTATATTTATGATTTTTAAATTAAAAAATAATTTAAATCAATTTGTAAAAGTCATGTCAAACATAATTAACGTCACTTAGATGATTAATAATCTTCAATCAAGGCATCATCCGAATTAATTTATAAGTGGAACCATAACGGCATTAATCACCATACTTTAGAGGCAATCATAGCCAGTTCATAAATTCTTATAGACTTTTCCTAGTAAATCAAGTTGCATGCAGCATGCCGGCCGGTAAATTAGTTCAAATCTTACGGAAAAGGTGAAACAAAGTTATTATGGTCAATGATCACGGGATAAAGCACAAACTAGGGCTCTCATGATGCATGAAAAATTGAACGTCTTGTGGATGGGAATCGCAACGTGAGAATTTGACTTCTTACCACCTGGTTTGATTGCAATTCAAATCCTGCCTTCGATGCAATATAAAGCATCATTCTCAAACATTAAGAGTGTGTTTGATATTGCGGTAGCTGTTATGATTGTGATTTGAAAAAAATTATTTTATAAAAAGTATTTTTAGTTGAGGTTGGTTTGAAAAAATAGATGTTTGGTTAAAACTGTGGTTGAAATTGAGGTTGAAGAAAAAGTAGTTTTAACATGTTTGGTTAAAAAAATGCTTTTCAAATTGAGGTTATATATATATATATATTAATGATTTTTAACTTAAATATTGTAGATTTAACTACTGTTATTACATCATGAAATAAATAATATTGATATCAAATATTTTTTATTATTCCATTAAACTATATGCAATGTCATTACATACGAAATCTATCCAACAAGGACTATATTTTTCATGGTTTCTTAAGCGCGCAACAACAAAAACTGAATTTTTTAATTTATGTAGTGTTATTAAATAATAAAGATTGTGATATCTTTATTATTAGAATTGCGATCAAATTCCACAAATGTTACGTCATCATGCGATATCTTTCTAATTTATATAGTGTTATTAAATAATATTAAATACTAATTTTTCAAGTACAACACAATTTTTTTAAAAAAATTTACAATTTCATTACAATACGAATAAATTTAATTTACCTTAAACTAATTTTTTTAAAAAAATATATATATATTGTCCACGATTAACTGCACTGGTGTTGTTCGGGGAAAAAAAAACTAAACTTTTTTCATTGATTTTTCAAAAAAAAAACTGAACATTGCAACAGTGGAGCATGGCTCCACTGTTCCAAAAAATTACCATATTTTGCTGCTTCTCCATTTCTGCGGCTGGGCAGCAAAAACCAGTAAGCCCTACCAAGTAAAATCAAGTTTGCTTTATTTACCAAACATCAAAATGTATGGTAGCGGGTGAACCTCACCCGCAGCCACAAAACCAAACATCATCGTAATTTATAGAAAATCTCACTTTTCAAGGCCATGCAAGTTATTTTATTATTCTTTAAAAGTTAAAAAGACGAAAACACCCACGTATGTAAGTTTAAAAAAGGTTCAAGTATAAGGATCCTTTTACATTGGATTATAAAAGTGACTCTCTTTAAAATTGTTGTGAAGTTACTCAATTGCCCCCAATAACATGTTTCTTGTTTTGTTTTCGAGGGCAAAATAGATTCTTCACAACGACTTGCTCACGCCTTTGAGAGTTTGGTAGCTGTTGGATTCATAGATGATAGTTGATATAAAAAGGATGGCAGAAAACTATGTCCAGATGGTGGAGGTTCACAGTTTCTCAACTAAAAAGAGAGGAAGACAACGTCTTGATATACATCATATACTAACAAGGAGTCTGATCAATGAGCAATTATTGATCTGAGCTTAAATTCAGTAGAGTTAAACAATGGTGGTTTGTATTGAATGAGATGACAACGGCACGAAGGAGGTCCTGTGCTATCCCTTCTCATGTGCATGAATGAATAATAATAATTCAAATTATGGCTCAATGATTGAGGTAAAACGGGGGTAAAAGAATGGGTTAAGGCAGCACTAAACCAATGTCACTTATCCTGTCATCTAAAAAACTGAAGATTCCTTCACACCAGTCAATCTTCTAGCCTTTCACTTTTTGCAGCACCCGACCCTTCATCTCGGCATCTTTCGAGGATCATGTTGCAGTTGTTCATCGTGGATGCGTCGAGAAGACCATGGTTCCAGAGTTTGATCATAAATAACCTCCAACACCTGAGCCCATGTACATTTGACAGTTCAAATAAAAAAATATCCGAGAAATGAGGCAATCATGCAATTGTGCAAGCCTTTCTAAATCACTGTTTTAATGCATGCACCGCAATGTTATTTGGAATTTAATATGCAACACAATGATGTTTAGAATAACATCATTATTCGGAAAGAGCAGCGGTAAGAGGATGATTCGGCTGTTCAGGTGAGGACGCATCCACATCAAAAGAAGCTGCAACCAAAAATCTTACAAAACCATGCTGTCATTTAACAGCAAAAGGATCTTACTTCCATGATTCCAATTTAATGCAATCTCAAGAGAATTTGTTTCAAAACTTCAATTTCATATCAACCTTGACTTGATAAGAAATTTGCCAGAGAGAATTATATCCTACAGAACAGGAATATATATTTTCTGAATCTTCGAAGAAATGTTGATAGTTGATCAAGGCCTAGTCAATGGCATCCATTGGTAGGTCAATATGATTATCAATAGAAAAGTCGAATCGATGCAAATATGATCGGTGTTCAATAGAAAAGATAGTGCCGGAATATTACCAAAAGAGAGCAGGAGAGATGACCAACTCCTGTCCATGAAGTTTTGAAAATGCCTCACATGCCCACGGAACGTGACCATCTGCTAGGACCCTGCCCAAGCAAAAGGCAAGCATTTTCATTATGGCACCAAACACTGAACAAGAATTACATGGCCCACAGCAGGTTTTTTCTGACTCTGTTTAACTTCTTAAATTACAAAGATAAAATGAAAATAAGCAGGAGAGCAGAGGAAAACAAAGAAACAATGAAATCAAAAGGAATTGATATAACCCATGCACCTTTGCTTTCTCACAAATGAATTCCAGAGATGCATGACTTGCTTCTCATCTTTGCTAACATCGACGAAGTCATCAAGCATCTGCAACAAATTGATGCAATGTTATCTTAAACACTACTAAGAGATGAGTTGAGTATATCTTGTTCTTGGATGCAACTAGGAGCTGAAAAGCCAGCACGAACCAGATAAAATCATGTGAAAATTAAATGCAAATGTTGCTCAATTTTCTATAAAGACAAAGGAACATAAATGGATTGAATCTAGAATAGAAGGTTACTCACCCATCAATTATTGAGTGGCAAATTTTACAATATCAAGATCACATATTGATGGGACTCTATGAAACGTTGGAGAATAACGACATGCAGGGTGGCATGTAGAAAATTTTAAGCTTTGACCTAATCCCATTAGAAAACACGAGATATATATCACCTCTCATTTCTGGAAAACAAAACCCGCTTATATGAGGTGGTCAGATTTCTTTTATTACCAACTTACTACTCTACATTAGCTGAATTAGGAAACATTTAATAACGAGTTCAATATACCATCCTCCCATTGATATTTCCATTAGCCACTAAAGAACTTCAACCACTGACAATAAGTTCATCTCTTCACAATTCTTTTACTAAATTTTCTGTAATCAATTCTAACTAGACCTTTTCTTTTCTCTATTCTTCTAGAAGTTTTTTTCAAAGAAGTTTGGGATATTGGCATAAATGAGAAAAAACTAAAGTCTTCCAGTTTTGCATAGTTGGACTCCCACAAAGTCATGATTTCCTCCAATCTTCATTTTGATTCACTTGATCCCAGCCCCCAGGTCAAACTCACTATGGATACAGCCAAAAGTTTCAAAGGACAAATTTTGAACCAGGCTAAGGTGATTGTGCTAATTCAAAATCACAAAACCACAAGCCTGTCATTCATGTTATCTCTCATTACGTAGTTAAAGAAACCTCTCTATCAAAAGACCATGCAAAGCATTCCTAATTACCATAAAAGCAAACAAACAAGTTCTTCACATGGCTATTCAAGCATATGAATAAGCCAAAACACCTCTTATTGAAATACAATGCACAACAAATTTAAACAAGTCAAAAAGAACTTGAAAATGAAGGAAAAGCAACTTCCACTGTTGTAAACAAAATCAAGATATAGAAAACAAAGCAAAAAAAAAAGAGACATAATCAGCAAGCATACCCTTCTATCTTCAAAATCTGCAATGTCATCATCAACTTCATCTTCACTATCTCTATCTGACATTACTTGTTCTAATGCCATAGGCTTCAAGTTAAAAAAAGGCGATATCATCAGTAATGCGTCAGCAAGGGGGAAAGTAACACAAGTTTAAAATAATGGAAACTAACACCGGCCACTGGAAAAGGTCAATTAGTCCTTAGGGAAACTGTTCACAAAAGCAAATTATTAACTGCGGATAATACAAGCATTTAAAGTCCCAAAGAAAAGGAACATAAGAATTAACAGGAAAAGGAAATTAGATGGTGATTAATTGTTTTTGCCACCTTGTTGCTACAAGGTGTTCTACAAAACTCAATCAACATACAGAAGAAGAATCATTTACCACATTTTGGTCAACAGTGACCAAAAAATAAAGCATCTGATGTGCACCATCATACGAACAATTACCACTATTTCAATATAAAATTTATGAAAATTAGTTCCCTTTTGACAAATGACATTAAAATCTACAATCTCAATTCCTACAGTATTCCTGAAAATGCACATCCAGAATTCATCCCCCTTAAGATCATCTGGTGTGGATGAAACATAGACCAACAGCTGTTTCTGATAAATTACAAGCATTAGTGCCTAAGTTTCATTTGTTTATCGAGTAAAGTTGCACATATATGCCACTTAGTAATACGAGAATGCAAGTCCTCAAGAAAATTTTATCGAAATTATTATTTCAGTTCACATTCAAATTAAATCATAAGTCTAAATTGTGAAAACCATAACTTCGGGAATTACCTTGGTGTTATTTAGTAAAAAGCATATGCAAATGTTGGAGTGCAAGAAAAACATGGTTTGACAAGCCAACAGTTAAAGTGATCCACGTAAAATTGGAAGATAAAGGGAAAACATAACTTGAAAGAAATGCAAAAACACGAGGAAAAAAACATAGAAATTTCAAAGAAAAAAAAACAAAACAATAGGTATTAGCAACTCTTGGGCAATTTTCCTTGCATAATAGAAACCATTTATCCAATTCAAAAACAAATATTTTGAAGAATCCTTAAGTAAAAATGCATATACACTGGATTCATTAAAGTCCACTGAAAAACATGACGAGAGGAAAACTCATGATGCATTCAAATTCTTAAGACAGTGGAAGGAAGGAGGCAGGGAAGAGGAAGATCTAAGATAACACGAAGGGTACTGCTAATGAAGGATCTATTGAGGCAGATTTGGTCTATGATCGAGATGAATGGTCCAAAAGGATCAATATAGACCTTAAGATTATCAAGGAAAATTAACATGGCATGATAGCCTCACAATTTTGATAGGATGAAAATAATATGCTATTTATATTCATTAAGCATGACAGGCTTAATGCTAAAGTCAATTCCATCACAACTGAACTAACTAACAATTAACAGATCAGACAGATGAAGCAGAAGATAGTTCAAGGTAATGGTTTCAGTAATAATTAATCACCTGAACTCTATGAGAGTGATAGAATTGTCGTTTCTGCAGAAGCGCACGGCTGGAAAAAAGAAAATTTCAGAAGACATTGGATTAGAATTCCCAAGATTGACAAAATTAAAGACAAAAATTTTGGCAAGCAGTTTTCTCTTCATGTGATGCTGCGTTATCCCATATCAAGCTTCTAATATGCACAAAGATTAATGACTGCACTTTAAAAAAGCCATACAAGTTGAAGCCACCATAATAACAAGACAAAGGACAAAACGAGATGGTGTGATGCTATGATAATTATATGATATGCACAGCTGAATTACACATGGTTAGAAGAGGCATTGCACCTCCTTTATAAAAAATCTTATCTGCTTGGTTAAAACACATGTACAGAAATAAGCACATGCCTATTCTACCTTTGAAAGTGAAGTAAGGGCCTTACAAAAACAAAATATTGTGAATTTGAAAAGGAAAAGGAAAAAAAGAGAAGGCATTGAATACAGTTGAAAACAGAGTAGGAAGGAAAAGGCCAAAAGAACATACTATTTAGGGTCTGACCGTTCCACAGTTAGCTTCCTTGCTTTTGCAACATGGAGTGCAGCAGGAAGTGAAGGTTCACTTCCAGATTGTGATTTAACACATTCAGGATCCACGGAAGATTGAGCCTGGGCAATTGAAACACCAGGGATACTAAAACTGGATGCAACACGCTCCATTAACTCTGTAGCGGTAGGACACTCAGAACCATAGTTTTCTGTTCCATCTCTCATGTTGAGCAAATCTTTCTCACTAGAAGATGACTTGGAAGCATTCTCACCTATACAAGATACATCTAAATGATGAATATAAACAGCAACGCTCATAAAGAAATTACATGAGCAGAAGAACCAAAGTAATGGAACTTGATTATTTATCAGTCTCTCTGACAAATTAAAATGTGTATATATAACAAGGCCAGCCACAGTGGTACATCCCATCTACAGGATTAAGAAACTACACAAAAGAACTTCAACCTACAGTTGGTAGAAGATTGGAAACAAAAACAAAAGAAGGCAAATCATCCTCTAAGTCAAGGATTGTTCTGTGTGCCAATTATGTAAGATGCCAATCCAAATATCCTTCAACAAAGTAAGCAAAGATCCTTCTCCCTCAAATGCTCTTCTATGATTTCTTTTTTTCCCCTTCATATGGTCTCTCTAAAAGAATAAAATTTATATATTGGTACTGTGGAAAATGTCCAATTTATTAGAAAAGAAGATGGAGGAGCCAGGCAAATCACCAGAGTAAAAGTGAAAACCACTAATGTGATTTTCAGTTCAATCATTACTTAAATGTGATCATAAAGGTCTCCAAGGAAGTTGGCATCTGAAACTATTAATATACTTACAGTTGAACCTGAGAAACATCCTCAATATTTCAGAAATTTCGTCATTAAAATACTTTTGAAGTAATTGTATATGCAGCAGGAAAGAAACTGTACCCTCTTCCTTCCCCAAAAATCCATTGTTCGTGCCTTCGGATGAATTCAACTCCAAGAACTTTATGGAAACTTTCTTCACATTTTGGTCAAGGTTTATTGACTTGCGTGTTCGTGGCTTTGAGCTGTATATACAATTTATTTCATGATTTCAGTTCTCAATACTTTTACTGCAGAAAAGATAAAAATTAAAAGAACTAGAATCTTCATGTAGATATGTAAAGACCACCAGAAAAAAAATGTCTGCTGTCGCTGCTCTATTCCATCTGCAACAGTCTGTACACATTGATGAGATGCAAATAGTTAGATAAGAACTTATTCTGGTTCTTTTACCTAAAGGTGTGGCTACTTATTATATAATAATGCCTTTTGCATTAGGTTTCCAGAAAGCAAAAACAGTTACAAGCTAAAATGGACCCTCAAAAGATAAAATTCCTCATTCTCTTCGCTAAATTGCAAAGAAATTCAATTTGATTGGACCCTGATAAGAGATTTTTTGTTAAAATTCCAAGAAAATTAAAATCAAACAGGTGCCTAGTTCACTTTGAGTTCCTTAATGTGCAACATGCAATATTTTCTGACTAAGAGTAAAAAAGATGAATCTTCCAAAGTATATCCAAGACAAACTAATTTTCTGACCTCTGATATAAATCTATCAATATTCACAGAGACAGTCACTGCTTGATACTCTTCAGTCACCTGCACAATAATGTTAATTTGCTAGTGCTTTTACAAGAATTCATGAAAGAAAATTGAATGAATTCTAATTACCAACCCAAAAATCGAAGTTGAATAGGTCATGAGAAGAGCACAAGTGATACCGCAGGCCCTAGAAACAGAGGAGTAAATTTTGATTTTTGAGTATCCAAGTGAACAGAATCTTGTAACTACATTGAGGTTATAGCATGTCTATGAATATGTGAGCTGAAAAGGGGAAGTAGTAAGAAAAGAACCAGGGACATCACCTTTGAGTGAATGAATTGCAGATTATTTGGTGGGAAAACCAACAATTTACATATGCCATAAATTCTAGTAATATGTAGTCCAAACATTTTCAATTTTGTTTTTGGATCGCCAAACTCAGAATTTAGGGTACATTTGTTTCGCGATAGATATTTCCCAAAGAATAGCATTTTCTTGGAAAATGAGTTATTTTCCATTGTTTAGATGAGAAAGTTGCGATATTCGTGATAAGGATAGTGATTGTGACGGTGGTAGGGGTAGTTATGATGGTAGCACTAATGATGATTATGATGGTAGTACTTGTGATAATAATAATAATAATAATAATAATATTGGTGGTGGTGGTCATAGAATGATGGTTATTGTGATATTGGTCATGGTTGCAATAGTGATGAAATGATGGTTATTTTAATAACAAGGAGGTGGTGGTGGTGGTGAAAAACTGTGGTGGGATCATGGTAAAATGATGGCAATATGGGTAATGAGATGGTGATCATGGTTATGGGCGACGGTGGTGGGGTGGTGGTTGATTATGGTGGGATGATGATAAAAAGGTGGTTATATTAGTAATAAGATGGTAGTTGTGGTAGTGACTGACAGTTGATGGGGTGGTGGTGGCAGTAATAGTTGGGTGGGGGTTGGGGTGGTGGTGAATATTATGAGTTGTTAGTACTGAGGTTAAAATATTTTCCTCTAAATTGTCACTGTTTTGGGGTTGATTGAAAAATATTTTTCATTGACTTATATTTCTGTATTTGTTTCACACTGAAAAATGAAAGAAAACATTTTTCTAAAAAATATTTTCCACAAAACAAAAAAAATCTTAGGATTCTTTTATTTAGTTCCTCACCAAACTGTATATTTTAAAATACCTATTTGCCCTTCAAACTTATGGATAGAATAGCAGAAAATAGCAAAATCAGAAAAAGGTGAGCACGTATCTAAGATAGAGCATCCACCTTAAAGCTTAAACATTGCATCAAGCAAAATGGACAGGAGAAGTCCTCGGTTGCTGCAGGTTGAGAAAGCACACAGAAAAAAATTGGTTAGCAGCTCAATAAAACAATGCTCATAATATGATAGAGCTGCAAAAGGTCACATTCTGCCTTTTATTAAACAAGAGTGTGCAGTGCAAACTATAAGAGGTAACTTCATTTTGAAGAGCTGGAGGAAAGTTTCGAATAAACAAAAAGTGTGTCAACAATTATATTTGCATGTACACCAAGGAAAAGTCTGGTTTCTGTAAAATAAATTACTGGCTTGATCCAAATTATTTACCAGCACTGCTCTCTCAAAGGAGAAACACCAAGATTAATACATCACCTCCCATGCAAGCGGTCAACAGATTTTCAATTAAATAAGCAGACCTTCATTCCAACTAATAGTTACCTTATTTCAGAAGCCAAGTCTTAACTGTCTAAGGCGTTAAGATCTCAGCGGAGTGTAATTGATATGCAAAAACAAAATCATTAAAGCCTCCACCTTCACAAATGATAAGAGCAAGGGAGAAAAGTGCTTTGAGAGGCTCAGAGTAGAAATACTCAGAACAGATCATGTTAAGATTGCATCATTGCCAGTATATTTTATACGAATAGTGGTTCCAGAATCATAATCAATAGGCTTCTAAGCAGATGGTGAAATAATTAAACATGTTCTCACCGAGTAACCAAAGCATTCTAATTAGTGATTCTACCCCTTGATAACCTGATTTCACAAGGACACTTAAGATTTCTATTGCATATTAGAAAGAAAGGTAAATTAACCACATATAATATGAATATCCTTGACAAATTGAAAGTATTTGTTCTGAAGAATCAGAAAGAATGATGGTCATCTTTTGATTGATAAAAGCATCTAGAACGGTGAATATTGATATTTTGTCTTAACAGATGGAACCATGCAGTATGGTCCTAAACGTTCACGGAAGCAATTATTCAGTCCAGACAGCAATATACGTCAACCAAAAGCTGCACATGTCAAATTTCATAGCATTCAACAATTATTCAGTCCAGACAGCAATATACGCCAACCAAAAGCTGCACATGTCAAATTTCATAGCATTCAACGTGAAGTTACCAGGCCCCCTTGATAAATAAGAAGTTTGAAATAATTACACAGTTCATGTCGCATAATTTCAATGTAACTAATCTCATTTTAACATATTGTTTTCAGCAGCTAATGATCTGGCGAGGGAATTTACCACATGCTAATCAACAAGAAAATGAGAGTACTTAATGGACAAACAACAATTTTACCTTAGAAGATCACGGTGGGACAAATTTAGTTGGTAGAACATGAATCTTAAAAGTTTACCAGCAATCCACAAAAAAATAAAACAAACACAGAGAAAACAAGTAACATGCAAGGACAAAATCTTAAAAGCATTACACAGAAGAGTCGGAATAACCTTCAGTCTTTCGTAGCATGTTCTTGTAGTCCTTGTAGTTGAAAATTACAATTCCATCTCTTAACCTAGACAAGCATATGCAGCCACATATATTAAGCAGATGAAGTTATAATTGCCAGTGCCTTGCAATGAAACTTATAAGGGTTGAAACACATACCTCTTTTTACGCCTTTCTTTTATTTTGTAACGCAAACATCTCCGAAGAAATGAAGGCTGCAGCGAATAAAGCATGTGATTAGAAAGTAGAAACATCGCATGAATGTCTAAGAAAGAAGCCCTGGAAATTAAGCACAAACACATAACACATAAACATGAAAAGGGCATCAAATATCTTGTGCTGAATAAATCAAGGATAACAATTCAATCCAATTGATATAGCATAAAAAACCCTGTTGATTTCTTGCATTTTAACAGATTTAAAGAAGAGTTTGATGATGATACAGTAATTAAGCTAAATGAGTCGCATACCTAACCATCGTATTGAACATATTTTATCAAATAAAGGTGATCACAGTGTGACTATTTTCCATCACTAGAGTCCAGTATACAAAAGAGAAGGAATAATGTGAAGAACATCAGGAACGGAGTCAGAGCAATAAGGTAGATAACACGCTATGCATCCTTATACCGTTGAAGACAAATTGCACAAAAACCACAATCAGACTGACTATATTTTACGTTAGCAAGTTCCAGGAAGTGAAAAGGTAACAAGGTCATACGATGATTTAATAAAAAAAGCATCATTTAAAAAAAATTGACTAAATATAGAGATTCTTGGATTAAATAGAATAAGAAGTAAGAAAAGGGGGGATTAATTACGTTGTCTTGAGCACGGCGGCGAAGGATATTGTAAAGCTCAACAGGCTTGCAGTAAATAAGTAGACTCTCATCAGCTGCTATTGCCTCTTCTACGGACAAATGCTCCACGCCACAATTCTGATGGCACATTTTCTCCGTTACAAATTCCTGTTTCATACCAGTTAAATAATTAAAAAAAAAACTGCATACGATCAAAAACAACAGCTTGAAGCATCATCGATAACCTAGCTCAGCTTGATTCGCGAAAGAAATCCCTAATCAGAACAAATCTAAGATAATCCACGGACCAAATTTGAATTTTAAAGCACCATAACGGCAGTAGATTAATGTAAAGTACAAGGAGAAAAGAAGATAGGTGAAAAAAAATTGAAATTGGTAGGTGGAAATTTTTGCAGGAAAATCACCGAATTCAAATTTGGATGCTTGGTAGAACAGTAGAAAGTGAGGAGGAAGAGGTCAAAGGGAGGAGGAAAATGGTCGTCGGGGTTAATACCTAACTAAACTAAATTACATTAGATTAGACGTCCATCAATTGGCTTCTTCTTTTGCCCTTTTTAGCTCTGAATTCTAAGCTCACGGTCTCCTTTATCTGTTACCGATTTCCTATCTTTTCCAGGTTAATTTTATTTACTTTGCCTTCCCCAAATTTATTATGGTGGTTACTTTTTTCTTTTCTTGCCCATTGGACTGACCTTAGTCATGACGCATGGGCCTCTGAAGAAGCCTGCATGATCCATTCTAGTAACTTGGTATGGACCATAACCTGTTATTGGACTTCTTCTGCTCCTTAAAATAATCAAAACTGTGAAGCCTAAGTTTGGGCCAGAGACAGAAGCCTAGGTGATTCTAAATTTCATAATTGCCTTCTTCGATTGATTTGAGTCATATCCAAAATTTTAACGGATTGTGAACTTTTAAAATTTAACCAGATTTGAGATATTTGTTCTTGCTTAGTTTTTACAAAAAAAAAATTAATTAATTAATTAATTTCACCTGATTTATTTATCTTTAAAATTTGACTGTCATTCATTCTTTTAATTTTAATTGATGTTTATTTTATTTAGCAATACTTTTTATTTTTTTTTAGATTTTTTCTATTAAATTTTATCCTCACAGTTTTTTAGATTCATACACTTTTTTTTTTTTGTTACAGGATTATATTACACAACAAAACATGCATTAATTATATAAAATTACAAATATAAAATGTGAAGTACCTGATATTTATACAACACTCAACATAATTAGTTTACACACAAAGCAGTTGTTTATCCTCCACATATTTCATAACATTTCTTCATCAATATTACTTTAATATTATATAAAAATTTCATAATTTCTAGTGGCTCAAAATATTTATAATTCAAAGCTTCACCAAGTTTTTCCATTACAATTAAATATAAGATTTATATTTTTTTTTCCGATCTATTTTCAACATATGCTACAGTAATCACAGCTAAACAATATTCATACATTGCTTTTTTTTAAAAAAAAAGCATCTTTTCTCTTCTGATGGTCGACACTAAATTCTTCACAACACTGGGATTTTTTTCTTCAATTACTTATTATTTTAAGTTGTCTTCATCATTTTCCATCATAATTTCATCAAACACTGAGGAAACAGCGTCGTTGTTCGGATAGTTGTGCTTGGCTCTTGCTTTGTTTTTTTAAAAAACAGGGTGTTTTTAGTTCTTGAGAGGTCCTGTCTTGGTTGGTTGGCTGGGGGGAAACTGCGAACATTGAATCTTAATTTTCTCAGACATTAAAGTTTTCTTTACATTAAAAATTGTTTTTAATCCAACCTAGAACGTACCACGGTGCTATGAACTGGACAGTCCTGAGCTATGAATCTTGACTTTTTGCAGCAACTTTTCTCAGATATTTCTCTTAGTTTTTGCTTGTTCTTGTTTCTGGTCGGGCTACAAGACTTTGTCTTTCTTTTATTTATTTCTTCTATTTTCTTCGTGGCAGCTATTATGCTTCCTTGGTGCTTTTAAAATCGTCCGACTCCTGAGCCATTGAATTAAAAAAAAAAGAAGAAGCAGCTGCTATGTATGAATCTTTCACCCGGGCTGTTGCTACAGTGCCTGTTGAATTGTTATTTTTCAGGGATTAGCACCCGTTGGTTGGAATTGACTTCTTTTAATCAGAGAAAGATGAATGTAATTAATTTCCTTGAGGAACAAGCAGTGAAACATTCTTGATGACGTGTACTAGGTGCTGGGAAGTGCATCATCTTTCTCTGGTCAAGAATTCTCAACTCCGACTTTCTTGATGTTTATGTCAACATCCACCTAACAGGTTTTGAATCATATTACTTTCCCCCCCATGACCTTAGAAGGAGAATGATCAGAGATCTGGATTCCCAGCAAATACAAATATTAGTAATGGAATATTAGATCATGAATATTATATATGAAAATAAATAAAATTTAATTCTCAACAACTATAATATTAAATAATGAATTATCATTATTATTGTTATTATTATTATAACAATTATTATTCTTATCTTTATTATTATCATTGTTAATATTATCACTGTTATTGCAGCTACTACCATTATTGTTATTATTATCAAGTAATATCATAATTATTATTAGTATTATTATTGTGATCATTATTATTATCATTATTATCGTTATTATTATCATCACTAATATTATTATAATTATTATCACCACCACTATAACTAATAATACCATTACTTTTATTCTTATCACTATTGTTGTTGTTGTTGTTATAACCACAATTATTATTGTTGCTGTCACTTTTATCATAATCACTTTTATCATAATCACTATTATTAATATTACTATTATTATTATTATGGTATTGTTATTGTTATCACAATCATAATCATAATCACAATCACTGTTATTGTTATTATTATTGCTATTACTATATTATTATTATTATTATTATCACAATTATTACTGCTACTACAATTATTGATATCTTAACCAGCAACTATTATGATAAATTATTATTATTATTATTATTATTATTAGCATTATTATCATTATCATTAAT
>Ga0307510_10005821_pt1 | contig 14699 bp, 13 predicted proteins | sample 12_EM_MG_FD_207224 | JGI IMG/M metagenome (GOLD analysis project Ga0307510, IMG submission 207224) | Populus trichocarpa ectomycorrhiza microbial communities from riparian zone in the Pacific Northwest, United States - 12_EM | ecosystem: Host-associated > Plants > Roots > Unclassified | place...
CGCTCGTTGCGCTTGCCTACAAGGCAACAAAAAACAAGAGTCCACCCTACCCTCACCCGCAACCGCATGCCCCTCGCCCCCCTTGCCTTCAACCCCAACTACACGCCTATCACCACCACCACCACCAGCATCCGTGCCTATGCCCCGATTGCATACCACGCACCTGCGCTACCACCCATGCTCACCGCTTGCCTACATCACTTCACTGCACACAGCGAGCGGCCTCACACACACCCGCACCAAGGCACCGGAACTCCTCACCATGGCCACAGACCAGTTTTTGCATGGGATATTCCATATGCCGCACAACCTGCCCACGATGCAGACACAGACGTGGCATGTGCCACCACGGCCGCATGTGCTCTTCACACTTGCATCGGAGGTGCTCGCGGTCTTGGAGCGCCTTGAAGACTTGGCAGCTTGAGTGCGCTGGGTGGCATGGGCCGACACAATCCTTTCACAGATGGATACAGGGGGCCAAGGTGGACGTTGATGTGTGGCAGGCGTGTCTTGGTTCTACCCATGGACAGTGCTGGCTCGTTATTGGCAGTGCGCGCAGTGAGGTCGGTGTGCTGGGGAGTAAGGGGACAGAGGAGAGACCCGTGCGGGTCTTAATACTGGTGTGTTTCTTTTTTTTATCTTGGGACCACTGGCATGTGGCTGATTAAGTTGTTTGTCGCTGTAGCCATATCGTTCTTTGATCATACAAAGGGGTCCGACAAGTCCCTGGTTGATGTGCAACCATGGGTGAGGTCTTCGAGAAGCATTTACCGCCACTGGTGGAGGATGAGGTGATGCTGGACAAGATCATGTAGAGGGGCGAGGCTTAGCTCTAGTTAGTAGGTTAGCTAGCTAGGGCTATATTGTCTTATTATCAAATCATCATCGTGCTACTTTTTGTTCGTTGACTTGCTAACTGCATTAACAACTTGCCAAATGCCTTAACAGCCCTTAACGGTCGCTAACGCGAATTAACAACCCTTAACTGTATTAACGCTCGCTAACGCGGATTAACCACTGAGGTTTTCCCTGATGAACCACCAATCCATGTCGTGGGGAAGCATTCCGTGACGCTGTCTTGGGAGGCACCATGGACGTAACCACCGGTCCATAACATGGGGTAGGAGCGTGCCGTGACGCTGTCTTGGAGGGCACCGTGGGCGTAACCACCAGTCTGTATCATGGGGAAGCGTTCTGTGATGCTGTCTTGGGAGGTACCGTGGGCGTAACCACCGGTCCATGTCGTGGGGGAGCGTTCCGTGACGCTGTCTTGGGGGGCACCATGGGCGAAACCACCGGTCCATATCGTTGTGTATTCGACACCATGGGCGTAACCACCGGTTCGTATTTAGCCATATTGCGCTGCGACGCAACTATGCTTTTCTTGGATGGTGACATCGTGGGCGAAACCACTGATTCACTTATCATGTCGTTGTATTCTCCGTGTAGATGGGCCATAATGCATTGTGTTGGATCTATGCCCTGGTAGTTGGATTCGAGGAGATCATCGTAGTGGGCTTCCAATTCTTCTGTTGGAAGGAGCTGTGCAAGTTCTGACGTTTCATCTGGATAACTTGGGTAACAAGAGGTGGGGCAGCGGTCGAGGCGTAAGTTGTTCTTTGCCCAGTCTATCTGGGGGTTGTGTGCCCTGAACCAGTCGGTTCCTAGGAGTATGTCATGCCGTCCGATATTGGTCATGGCCATTTCTGTAGTTTCCTTGTGTTCTTCGCCCATCTCCATTCGCAGGATGGCAGTATGGCGGATTGGTCCTTGTTTATTCATGGTTCCATCGACGTTTCTTGGGTAAATTGGTTTCGCAAGTGTAGTCATGGGGATCTTGTGTGTGTTGATAAACGAGATATTACAGTAGACGCCTTTGGCTCCACTGTTGAGTATTGCATGAGCATCGATTTTTCTCCCATGGCATACAATTCGAACTTTAACCCGAATTGATGGGGAGCGTATATTTCGAATCGTATCTACTGGTACATGGGGAGTCTTGGGAATTTGGAGATTTCGGAGATTGCTAGAATTACAATGGGATGGTGGTACAACTCTCACTGACGATGCAGCAGGAGAGTGCGCTAAAAAGACAAGTGATTGATATGGGCCACATCAATGTTCCGGAGGTCTGTATTGAAGACGGATAACATCTTGATGGGGGCATCCATGACGTTCATGTCTGCGATAGGTGTGAAATAATTGGTGGACAGCTTGTTTGCTTCCACATTATCATGGATACTCATTTTATCCATGCTGTCGTCTGGGATAGAGTCCATTTGACGTAACAAGGTCCTGGGGCGTTTGCCTAGATTGCAATTGGTGGCGACGTGTCCTGGTTTGCTGCAGTACATGCAGAGTTTCTCTCTGAAGCGGCGTTCCCTTTCTTTGGGGGAGAGCTTTCCTTGACGAAACGAGGTTCCACAACTACGTCCTCGAAATTGACCGCGTCCTCATGTTGCATTTATTTCCGTGGTGGGTTCTTCTTCTTCAATTGAACGAATTCGAGGGGTAAAACGACCTCTTCCACGTCCTCCTCCTGTAGAGGGTGTATAGGACCGTGGCGCAAACATGTGGAAGGAACGATCCAGGTCTCAAGCTTTATCGACGAGATCTGGGAGTGTGGCTGGCTGGGGTGACAGGGCAACGAGTTTCTGTTGGAGTGCCGCATTAATGCATTGCCTGAAAGCGTACATCTTGGTATTGTCATCAACGCCGGATCGTCAAGCGTGGTTGGTCCAATCTTGGTACCAGTTGTTAAATTCTCTGTTGCCCATGTAGGTGTCATGCATCCCTTTAATAGCTTCTTGTTGGACTTGGGGGGGGATGAATTGCTTTTCAAAAGCTGTCTGGAATTGGGCCCATGTTCCATAGTTGGTCGGGTTGGCTGCTAAGGCTTCAGCGATGCAATCGCTAGCCCAATCTCCTCCATGAGTACCAGCTTTGAAGTTGGTTAATGCTGCTGGTACTTTCTTGTCGTTAGTATTGTAGACTGCGTCGTTCATTGTATAATAATTGGCCAGGGTGTTCCAAAAGGCTTGGGCCTTTGTTGGGTTCCCATCATAGGGATCAGGGGTACTTCCCAATAGTTTGGGAGTCGCGACGTTTCCTGCCATGATAACTGGGGGTGGGGGTGGTGCTGGGGGACTAGGTGGTCTCTGTGGTGGGCCTGTTCTTCCTGAACGTGGTTTCTTCTCCAAGTTGTTCAAGGTCGAACTCGGCGGTGGTGCGAAGTGCCTCCTCAGTGGGCTCAGGAGTAGGTGGTGATGGAGAGCAGACCATGTAGGGGTCGAGATCAATGGGGGTGGGTTCGAGGGTGTCTGGGTTGATGAGGGTGATGCTGGCACTAGCGGATGAGGTGGAGTATTGTGGGGACTGTGGGATGTAGACGTCGTAGGGGCCAGGGCTGGTGGGTGCGAGGAATGGGAAGCTGGGGACAACAAATTCGGAGGTAAGCTCGGGGCTGGTGGCAACAGTGGGCGACCAGGGGACGATGGGGGATGATGTGGCACTGGGGGGGTACTGGAGATGGGGGCTTCCAGGACTTGGGTAATTCCAAGTATTGCGGGGACTGTTGAGGGCGTTGTTGACGACCTCAAGGGCGGCGGCGGAGTTCTCCTGGTAGATGGCGTTCAAGTTGGACCAAGAGGTGACGGAGATGGAAGGGGAGGACACTTCCAAACAGTCAGCTTCAACTTTAAGAGACTGTTCTAATGTCGGGAACTCACTACTTTATGGGTAGCGAGACTCGACGACGGCACGGAGTTGAAGGTGACTGATCCAGAGGAGCAGCAAGGAGATGTTGAGGAGGAATAGACAGAAGACAAGAAGAGGCGGGAGTGGGTAGACTATTGGTGACGAGGGGCAAGCTGCTAACGACGAGGGAGCTTTGAAAGGCTCCAGTGTGGGGATTGACAAGAGAACAGTCTAAGGACTGTTCACCTAAATTCGTAGGTCTTATATACTAATACAGGGTGGTCTGTGCGCAGTTTAGGGTAGGTATAATTACAGGTAACGGGGGACTGCACAGTCGATGCGCAGTAACTGCAGATTACATTATACATCTCGATTAGGGTCTAGCCCTAATGAGTTGCATCTTCGTTGATCGAGTCGCGTCGTGTGTTCGTTGATTGTTTAGTGGACATGTCTTGTTGATCGTTCCCACGATCTGCCATGTGTTGATCAACGGGTTAGACGCACGTCCAAAGCGCGTCTTGTCATGTGACATTGTTGATGACCAGTTCCTTGATAGGTCATGTGTTATCTTCCCAGGGTCATGAGGTCGTAGGTTCCCAGGGTCACGTGCTGATAAGTCACGTGATGTATGAGTGGCAAAGGGGTCACGTGATGAGTCACATGTAGAGTCATGTGATATGTTCCCACAGTCACGTGGTGTTGAAGTTATGGTTTTGTAGCTGAGACTGGGGGGCGCGAGTACCGCTCGCGACACTCTTCTTTGTGGTTCTGTCCGCATATGGGGCAGACCAGACGTGTGGAGGGCACAGAGCAGCGTTGTGCCAAATGGCCAAGGTGGTGGCAGTGCATACATTCTAGCAGGAGTGGACGGGAGATATACTTACGGACCTTTGTGGTCCTATTTCCAAACAGAAAGGGTGGGTTCCGGATGAGTCTCTGCAGCTTCAACCCATCCTTGTCAAGGAAGGCAAAGGAGATCGACCCATGATGGGCCCCTGCCATCCTGGCCATCAGCCAGTAGGGGTCACCAAAGATGATCATGTTCTGGCAGGAGTCATTGCGATCCAGCTCGTCCTGAAGGGATTGAGCGGAGGGGAGAGGGTCAGAGGGGTTGTTCCATAGGGTAGGAACAGAGTTCATGACGACACGGGTGTAACCACAGGCCGGGGTAAGGGCAAAATCGGCGCCAAAGATGTGTTGGAATATGTGAGTCAGTTTAAGGACTGATTCATAAATGGGGTTCCCGTTAAAGACAAGGATGAAGTTGTCTGGGGATTGGGAGCTCCACCTGCCGCCAATGAGTTGTGCAACGTCCTTGACTCCTGATGCTTGCACGAGGGATTGAACCTGTCGTACAAGGGCTGCAGCATCGCCCTGGGCTCCTTGGCGGGCGGGGCGGGTGCCTTTCAGGCCAAGAGTGAACTTGGTGTGTGAAATGGGGCGCCTGGCTTTGGTGGAGGGTTGGGGAAGGCGGGCAGGTTCTTGGGCCCTGGCAAGGTACATGGTGATGGATGTGTCTTTGCTGGCCCTGGCAGGAATACGGGGGCCGGATGGGAATCTCAAGTTGAAAAGGTCCACAATGGTGGCCTTCGGGAGATCCACAAGTTGGGGTCGTGTGATGAACCCTGTCAAGGCATGGTTGCGGGTGATGGGTACTAGCTCTGGGGTGTGTGGGGTCTGGGCCAGCGAGTCCAAGGGTTTGGATGCAGCAATGGCCGCCCAAGACAGTTTGCCCTTCCCTTTCTTGCCTGCCATGTACCAACTGGGCTCAGGGGCCGGGAAGGTAGAGGGGGTGGGCTCAGAAGAGGAGGGAATGTCAATGGGCAATGATGCACGGTCACCCGCCATGACAGTAGTCTGGGCAACACTAGGTCTAGCCCAGCCCTGGGCGTGGTCGCTTATGGGGGCACAAGACGGAATGTCAGGGAGGGATGGCCACATGCTGCCACCAAGGAGGCCAAGTGTGGTGCCCTTCAAGATGAACTGTTCTGAGATGCGGCTCCGACAGAAGGCGAAGAACGGGGGTCAGAGGTCTCTGGGGGGAGGGACGACACCACGTCGTGCATGTGTCTTGCGGGTGAATTCGTCCCAGATGACCGCACAGTCATTAGCAACGTTGGTTTCGGTGATTTGTGGGTTCACCACAAAGTTGGGCCGGAGAAAGTCATCCTGCATAAGGCCGCAGGCGAGTTCAAAAAAGAAGGGGTGGACTTCATTGGGGGGGTCGGGTTGGGCAGGGGTGCCTAAGAGTTCAGCTGCCACTGGGGAAGAGGCAAACTCATCCTCAGCGCGGACGCGGTCCTCAACGTTGTCGGTCAGGGCCTTGGTGAGGCATGAGTAGCCAGGAAATTCATCGGTGTTCTGTGCCCATAGATTGCTGTGGCAGTCTGCAGTGGGAGAGCAGGGCACGAGGGTGAAGGGGTCAATGCCCAAGTCCATGTCCTCATCATCTCTCTTGGGACACCAGTCCCAGTCCTTCTTGATCTCGGTAAGGCGTGATGCGACATCTGCCACAGCAGCCTGAACCGGGGCCATAGCAGCTTGGAGGAGGCGTTGAAGCATCAGCTCCATGTCTGAAGGCTGTGCTACATGCGACGGTGTCACCGGCTGACCATAAGTGGTCAAGGCTGGATTCACAGTGGGTGCAGGGTGGGCAACATCGTTTGCCATCTCAGTCGGGTTGGGTTGGGACGCGGTGTCCACAGGGTCGGGGCGGGCTGGCTCAATGGCCTGCTCCACCACAGTGGCCCGTATACTGGACTTGCTCAGCTGGGGGGCCAAGGCCACGTCCTGCGCCATCGGGACTTCGGCTGGCGCCCACATGGAATCCTTGGTCGTCTGACCCATGCCAGGCACGGGTGACATTGCGAAGCGGTCTCCGACCGATTCTTCCATGGGGATGTCAGATGTTGGAGCCTGTTTACCTGGGGCAAAATCCGCCTTTGTTGGCGTCTTGTCCGTAGCACGAGAGGAGGGAGACAGGGATGGGGCCCGGGAGGGCATGCAGGAGGAAGCGTGGGAGTCCTTGATCGGATCCACATGCTTCTTCTGGCGGCCGGCCTTCCTGACTTCAGCGGGTTTGGACGGGTTGACAATCTGCCGGATAGCTGCAAGGCGCTGTTGCTCCTTGAGATTGTCAGCTTGGATGGTCATGGCATGTTTCTCTGCATCCAGGAGCCGGAGCTTCTTGATACGATATGCCTCCTCCTTGGCCTGGAATTCGGGTTCACAGACCGTCGACTTCCAAATGGCAAAGGCGGCTTCTGCGTCGGTGTAAGCGGTGGATTGGCGGCAAGCAAGCTCTGCATCATAGAGGTTCTTGGCGTCGGCGCAGGCGTCAGATTCGGCCTGGTCGAGTTTGGCCTGGCATTCCGCCCGTAGGCAGTCGCAGATTGGCTGGGGGAGGGCGGATGCAGCAACGTCAGTGTTAGCGTCGTTTAGAAATGCCATCATGGCCTCACGGATGCGGCGTGACCACTCTGCAACTCGGTCATCAGAGATTAAGTGTGCAGAGATGAATTCGGGGTTCTCAGCCACGAGGTTGTTGATGGCTGCATCGTGTGCTGCTGTGCGTTCCCCAGCGACCCAGGCGTCAATGAGGGAGTGGGCGTTGCGGATGGTGTCGTTGAGCGCCGTGGCGTGGGCGGCCTCGACGTCCTGTGCGCAGGCGAGGAGGTGAGATTGCCAGGTTGTCTCGTTGACTGGGAGATGATGATGGGCGATGCAGGAGGCACAAGTGACCCATTTGGCATTGTTATACTGGGTGATGTATTGGAAGATGGCGCCCATGGTCTGCGAGAGGCAGTCCAGGTTGTGTTGGTCGATGGGGGAGAGGTGGTTGAAACGGTGGAGGTCCTCTGTATTCTGGAGGCCTGTCTGCATGTCCCGGAGGAGGGTAGAGGCAATGAAGATCCAGCTTCCTTTGTCTGCCGTGAAGTCGGTGGTGAGGAGGGCGCATACCGTGTCAATGGCAGTCGGGTTGTCGACGTCCATGACAATGGATGGGTTGGATGCGGGTTGGGCGAGGGACGGCGTTTCGGAGGGGGAGCGAAAGGTGACGTGTACCGCACCCTGGGGAGGGAGAGAGGGTTGTATCGGGGTGTATGACATGGTGCCAGAGGCGGGGAGGGGAGGGGCGAGGGTTGTGTTCAGGGCGGCGTAGAGTATATTCAACAATGACAGCAAGTGGCAGGGGTCGCGACGCGTTATCCCGATGCTATTGACCAACAGAAAAAAGGTTGGACTCTTGTATATTCTATCCTACTCTAAGCTACCACTTTCTTTGGCGAAGATTTTTGCCGCAGAGGTGGTGGTTGCCGAAAAAGGAAGGTGGCAGTCCACCTGTCCTTCTTCTGGGCTGACACGTCGACGCCGCGCTCTACGAGCATCCGTGCGAAATCTACATGGCCATTAAGGGATGCCCAATGCAGCGCAGTCCACCTGTCCTTGGCTTGGGCTGACACGTCGGCGCCGTGGTCTACGAGCATCCGTGCGAAATCTACATGGCCATGTCGGGATGCCCAATGCAGCGCAGTAGACCCGTCCTTGTCTTGGGCTGACACGTCGCCGCCGCGCTCTACGAGCATCCGTGCGAGATCTATATGGCCAAGTCGGGATGCCCAATGCAGCGCAGTCGACCCGTCCTTGTCTTGGGCTGACACGTCACCGCCGCGCTCTACGAGCATCCATGCAAGATCTACATGGCCATCTTGGGATGCCAAATGCAGCGCAGTCAACCCGCCCTCGTCTTGGGCTGACACGTCGGCACCGCGCTCTACGAGCATCCGTGCAAGATCAACATGGCCATTCCGGGTTGCCAAATGCAGCGCAGTCCACCTGTCCTTCTTCTGGGCCGACACGTTGGCGCCGCGCTCTACGAGCATCCGTGCGAGATCTACATGGCCATGTCGGGATGCCAAATGCAGCGCAGTCCACCTGTCCTTCTTCTGGGCTGACACGTCGGCGCCGCGCTCTACGAGCATCCGCGCGAGATCTACATGGCCATGTCTGGATGCCAAATGCAGCGCAGTCGACCCGTCCTTGTCCTGGGTCGACATGTCGGCGCCGCGCTCTATGAGCATCCGTGCGAGATCTACATGGCCATGTTGGGATGCCCAATGCAGCGCAGTCGACCCGTCCTTGTCTTGGGCTGACACGTCGGCGCCGCGATCTACGAGCATCCGTGCGAGATCCACATGGCCATCTTGGGATGCCAAATGCAGCGCAGTCCACCCATCCTCCCTCTGGCCTGACACGTCGGCGCCGCACTCTACAAGCATCCGTGCGAGATCTACATGGCCATATTGGAATGCCAAATGCAGCGCAGTCCACCCGTCCTTCTTCTGGGCTGACACGTCGGCGCCGCGCTCTACGAGCATCCGCGCGAGATCTACATGGCCATATTGGGATGCCAAATGCAGCGCAGTCCACCCATCCTCCCTCTGGCCTGACACGTCGGCGCCGCACTCTACAAGCATCCGTGCGAGATCTACATGGCCATATTGGAATGCCAAATGCAGCGCAGTTGACCCGTCCTTCTTCTGGGCTGACACGTCGGCGCCGCACTCTACGAGCATCCTTGCGAGATCTACATGACCATTCGCCGATGCCAAATGCAGAGGTGTTGATGCCTCATCAAATCTCCGAGAACTCACACCCTCTGGGTGCTCAATGGCCAAGATCTTCGCAATGTCGTGTAGACCGCAAAACGCGGCATAATGTAAGGGGGTACCACAGGGTGGAGACGGCCCTTCAGCCCGTTTCCCTCGATTCCAGGGGAGTACTGTCGGGTCATGTATCCAGAGCCAGATAGAAAGATGTGGTTTCGTCAGGTCAAAGAGCTGCTTCATCCCTTCGACTGCATCTTGCGATACTCCGCCTAAACGGGCATGCTCCATCCAGTGCTGCGCTGCGTATTCAGCGAGAGGAAATTCCGTTAGACTCTGCCTGGTAATAGGTTTTCCCAGGTGCAATAGCATACCCAGACATGCTTGGGCGACCAAGCTATGAGCAGGTGACATAGAAATATGGTAACGGCGAGAAATATTGTCTTGTTTTTGGGCAAACCGGCTAGACATTAAGAATTCTTTCACGGTGAAGTGAGAGAATTGTACGACTCTGGAAGTTTCAAGCCACGTTTTGACATTGACAACGGAAAGTAATGTGGAGCAAGCAGATAGTATTGCTTCGACCGGATTTTTTCAGGCGCCAGTTCTTGTGAAATTGCGGATTTGCCCCCGACTTGAAATCGAATGCCAGAATTTCCGCCAGTTCCTCTACTCGGAGCGGGCGGGAAGCCACTGTCACACAAATCAGGAGTCGTTGGGCGGATTCCCACTTTGGTTCTTGAATCTCTTGCAAAGTACGCTCGTATGTCTCATCAAGTGTCGCCGGCAATCCGCTCAGAATATCCTGGATATGTCCTGGGAAGCAGTTGGCGAGGTATGCGAGCTGGCAATCTACCCATCTAAACCTATCGGATGTCCGAGTGAGATGGATAAAAAGAGATGAGGTATAAACGACTTACATCCCATCCGCATTTTTTGTCAGCACATCAATCACGAGCCGCTTGTGCTCTGGATTCCAATTTTGCATGTTTTTATTTGTCTCAACGATCGACTTGATATACTTTATGATGTCTGATTTTTGTCCGTTTTCGTCGTGTAAGGAAACGGAATGGAAAGCTAGAGGCTCGAGGATAGTCTTGATGTCGACCTCGGGTCGGCTCGTCACGCATATACGCACGTTTGGGAGTCGTGCCTCGATGAGGTCCTCCAAAAATGATAAGAGCACCTCGCGGGGGGACGACAGAGAAGATGTGCTTGGACATTCATCCAAGGCATCTATCACCAGATACACTGGTCGTGGTTCTGGGTGCTTCAATATGTTCATCAAACACTGGACAAGTTTGTCGTCGCCGGGACTGTGGGCACCATTGCGGTGTGTCGAATAGAAAGTGGACAGGATATCGTAGTAGGAGTTGGACTGGTCGCACAGCTGGAATAAGACCGATGAAAGTAGCCCAGTGAGATCCTTCTTCCTATCCTCCCTGAAATCGTAGAAAAATATTGCAAGTGATGCGAGCCCAGATTCCTGCATTGTCTCGATCTCCTCGATAACCGCGGAACTAACCAAACTGTAAGTCCTCAAGAGAAATGTATCGAAATTTGAACGTACCAAAGCACGCTCTTCCCAGCGCCCGCTACGAACAGTGAGGGGATCAGTCTCTGCGAACGTGTATGCGCTGGGCGACAACTGACGTTTCCCATTGATCCATAAGAGGGAACTTGGTCCCGAATTCTTCCATTCTGAGAGTGTGTTGCCCTTAACGAACCAAGCACCAGTCTCGCTGTGCCGTGACTTGCGCGCGATGTTGAGGTTTTTCCAGGGATCAGGTGGAGAGAGCCACTTTTGAATATTAGCCAATAACTCGTCACCTGCCAGAGTATCTCAGCATTTCAAGCAGCAATGCTAATGTCAGGGGATAACTGACGTTTCGACTTGTTCACGTCACTTGTCATTCGGTCTAGCACCCAGTCAGACACGGAACTCGATCGTTATCGCCGACAAGATGAAACGTACCGATGGACGCTTTGTTGTCTTGGAGTAGAAACGTATTCAATACACGGCAGATTACAAGCCGAGGGCGTTCACTCACCCTCGACAGTCCTGAGTGTCTGAACTCCGACAGCCAGATCCTCTTCTTGTAGGAGTCGATCAAGCCTCAGACGTGCTTTGTTGATATCCTTGACCCCGAAAAAATTATTTACCCATTTGACTGCGTCGCGCTGAGTAAAGGAACATATTGGAAAGGGAGGACTCACGCGAACGTCGCTTCTCGAGCTTTCGCGTCACCAGAGCAAGCGTGGAGATTAGCCCCACCATCAACTTGACCACTGTCTTTTCCAATGCAGGCGTAGAGTGAGGCATTTCGACATATGTGCTGAGGCGAGTGATGAAATTTTCAATCGACTCGAGCATCTCGGCGAGTGCGTCGAAGCTCGTGATTACGCCATTGGCCGCCTGATTGACCTGGACGTCAGAGGGATGTCTACGTATGAACTTAGGAATGGTACTCACGCCTAGTATGGTACCGAGAGTAGAATGTATCGCTGTTGCATGTGGGAGTAATTTCTGTGAAAAAAAAGTCAGAAATGCAAGGCAGGCCTTCAGGACCTTTTGGCGTACTAGGCCGGCGTCGTCGGCGACGGATGTGACGGTAGAAATCGGGGTTAAAATTGATACAGTAGCCCTGATAGACCTGATGATTCTATCACGCTGTTGAAAATCATTGAAGGCCTGCGTTTTGACTTGTAACAAGGTAGCAACGTCACCGATATTGTGGCAAAGCTGTAGTTCTTGGATAGCAATTGAATCTTTCCGGTCGGTCAATCTGACGCCGGCCTGTTTCTCGTACTCCTGCAGGGCAGACTCTAGAAGCGCTTGGAAACGATCCGATCCTGGCTGATGAGTCATTTCACGAGTAGGAAATGGATGGGGTGTGTGGGAGAAGGATTGGTTGTCGATGATGGTACAATGGCGAGACTGCGGGGCGTGGTGGGTGGAGGGTTGACGAGCGAAGGTCAGGGAACTGCCCCAACAAGATATTCCATAGTCGCACGCAGACACGAGGTGATTGAGTTTGATCGATCGGTTGATCGGCTGAAGTAGATGGGCGCAAATCGGGGTCGAGCGGCGAAGAGTTTTTAGTCCACCATGTAGAAAGCCCAGAAGGGTGGAGATGTCGGTCGTCCCGGGGGAAAGAAAATGACAATAATCAGTGCGGTAGTGAGAGGTCGCCGCGGGAAGGAAGGTGTTTTTCCGACTGGTTAATTGCTTTCAAAGTTTGCCTGATATTGAACGGGCCTGAAGGGAAAGGAAATATTATTTTGATTAGGATGAAAAGTGAATGGCCTTAAAGGTCTACTGTATACTGTATAAACAAACGGGATGTAGCAATGATTGAAAGGGACGAAGTACAGTAAGTCACCAGTACTGTAACAGAGGTCGGGTTGACCTTGTTTTTTTTGGTTTGTTGTCCCAGGCATACGACCACAAGACATAGTAACAGAACTAAATAGTCGAAACTAAGGAGGACGGTCAATGAGTACATAAAAGGAAGAAGAGTAGGTAAGTAAAATTCCGGAGAAAGGGGCTTTCGACAAAAGGAAGAGATAGGAAGCGCCTGCTGCCGACTTGGGAGTCAAGGTTCTCACGGGGGTCTGTCTGGGTGCCCGAGCAAAGGGCGAAGGAGGCCTGGGCCACATGTAGGAATTCACAGAGTTTAATGCCTCCCGGTTCCGTAGCGAAGATATATGGGAGGGTGTGATGTCGAAGATACGGGCACGGGGTGACTTGTGGAGGTTCGTGTTTGTTGACTCATTGCAAGGGGCCGAGGGGATCGGGCGCCGAGCGGAGCCAGCATCTGAAACTGAAATTATGTTTGGTTATGTTTGATCGTGTTTTGTTCAGATTGTTGCGAAATGTGTTGTGTTTGGAGTTTGAAATTGGAGTTTGACAACGTTTGGTCCGTAGTTGGGGCCTTCGACTTGAGTGAAGTTGGGCCACGATGCGTGCTTTGTACTTCTGTACACTGTCATTTAGTCCACATTTACGACAAAGTACCCACTTAATACCGATAACCTTTCAGCCTTCCGGGTGCGGGACCACATCGTAAACCCCCATCTGCTGGAAGTTCCGGATTTCGTCCAACACTCGGAGACAGCCGGTGCGGTGGCTGAAGGTCCCAGCGTACTCGACTGCACCGGCGGCTCGGACACATCTCCACTGACGCAGTCCATACGCATCTCCGACAATGTACACTTACGATCCGTGCGAGCATGCAAAGACCACCCACAAGCCAATTCGGAAGAAGTGCGTTGCACCACAGGCGGACAAATTTGGTGCGGAAATCCACTCATCAGATGTGCGCCCCTCTCCTGTCGAGGAACGCAGATATTATCGTCACATTCACACAAACCACACGCACTACACGTGCATCACCCTCCTCCGCACCAGATATGAGGCTCTCGACGCCTACGAGGCATTTCTGCCTCGGCCGAGAAACTAAGACGGGGCGGATCAAGCGTTTCCGTTCCTATCGTAGGGGTGAGTCCACCAGGACAGAATTTGACACATTCCTCGAAGGACAGGGTATGGGGTGTCGCCTCACTGCACACGACATGCCACAGGCGGAATCACAGTGGGATCACCCGACCGCCGTCTCCTTGAGCGTGTCCCCGCCATCCTCCACCACAGCCGCCTCCCCAAACACTCTGGAGCGGGGTCATCCACTTTTCCTTGTGGGCCTGTGGCTTAAGAACTGGTCCTCCACCCGAATCCTAGGTGACATCGCCCCATATCAACGCATCTACCGCAAGGAGCCTAACCTTGCAGGACTGTCTGAGTCGGGCCTGCACGTTTAAGTGCACAGTAGCACTGGGACCAAGTTCGACGCACGAGGAATCGATGGTCGATAGGTTGGCTTCGACAGCGCGAGCACACATGCTCACCGCATTTACTGGCCTGGAAAGAACTCGGGCTCAGTCGAGCGCAACATCAAATTCACGCCGGCGGTCTTGCAAATCACCTCCCTCTTCCCAGCTAAGGGGGAGCAGGATATCTCCAGCGCCCCGGCCAACCAACTACAATTAAGCCAGAAAGAGGAAGAATTACTCAACGCCGTCACCGACACAACCAAAGTCGACTCTGTCTCTCGCACTTCCGCGCCCACTCAGTCCAAGACCCCGACTCTGACAGCATCGCGCCCAACAACACGCTCTGTGTCACGAACAGCCTATTCGTCCAGCACCGGTGATGGGATGACTACACGTGTTAACATGTGCGCGGATGCACAAGGCTCTCCCAACGGCATCAGACTTCAGGAGAAGTCATGGGGAGTCGACTTTTTACTTCAGCTCTGATAATAACCATGCTGATTTCGCTCTCCGTGTTGATCTCGATCAAGATATGATATATGACAGTTGATGTACAGGAAGCCGGGA
>Ga0307510_10005822_pt1 | contig 14699 bp, 14 predicted proteins | sample 12_EM_MG_FD_207224 | JGI IMG/M metagenome (GOLD analysis project Ga0307510, IMG submission 207224) | Populus trichocarpa ectomycorrhiza microbial communities from riparian zone in the Pacific Northwest, United States - 12_EM | ecosystem: Host-associated > Plants > Roots > Unclassified | place...
TATATACATTCTTCGTGTTTGTGTGGGAAATCTACTGGTTAGAGGGGGGGGGGTTAGTGGTTTTGGATTGTGTGGGTGGGGTGAGTGAGAGACTGTGGCTCAACGACAATAATAATGTCCGAAAAAGATATTCCCTCTGTGACATTATACCCGGAAGCAGTGGCCTTGGCCATTATAACAATAATATACACTACCGGGAGTGCAGCGGCAGCTGGGTTTACACATATACTGTTCAAGTTGAATGGGAAGCAAGTTGTTTGTTTGTCTCCCCCCACCCCCTCCACCCCCTCCTTCCTGCTTTCTTCCACCCCTCTATGGGACTAATACGGCATAGACGTGTCACTCCTCTCCCTCTCGATATTCCTTCAACAGCTCTTCACAGTGGCGCACGGGATTGTAAATCTTGTGCTGTGGCCGACATTGCAGATAGAGGAATACGGAGCCTATCTGGAACAATGGAGGAATCCGAACGCTACGATAACGTATGAGACTTCGCCGAACACTGTGGTTAAGATTGTTTTCGCTATTCGTAATTACTTACACCCTGCTTTGGATCTTGGAGAAGAGGATGACTGATCCATTGGGAAAATCTATTTATAGGGAACTACTTCTTCAACGTGGCGAGCTTACTATTCTTCTTCTGGAGTTTAATGCTCTTCGTCTCTGTTTGGGAGATAAAAAGCCGAGTGCTGAAGAGTGATCGGTTCATCACGGGGTCGAAATGGATATGCTTCCTGCTCCCGGCCGTGCAGGGTATCCTCTCAAACTTGCCTCAGATAAAGAAACTTATAGCATTACGTTTGGTCTTATGTAATTGCATAGGTACGGCTTTCTTCCCCCCCTCGTCCTCACCTTCCACCAACTAACACATGACATAAGTGGTTACTACCTGCACCTCGGGCTCAGTCTTCCTCCTCCTAATCCTCATACGCTGCATCCGCGTAATGTGGAGCGCAAGCTGGACCCACAAAGTCCGACAGTGGGGACCCTACGACCATAAACCCCACACCCCCCCTCCTCCCCAACCACACTCGGAAATGACCCATCCGACAACCTCCACGACGAGCACAACGACGACAACCAGCGATAGTGAGGACCGCTACGTTCTAATCCGCTTCGTCGCAGGATTCCTCATAATCGGCGGCCTGCAAGCCACATTTCTGCTCGCGCAGTACTTTTACGCCAAGGGCGTGATCGAGCGTAGGTCACCACTCGCGGAGAGGCCACACTTGGGCTGGACGGTGAAGCAGCAGCTTGTGGACTGGTCTTACTTCCTCGCCTCCGGGTCAACCGGATACCTTATCCTCATGGTTTTTGGGACTACCCGTGAGTCCAGGCGGCAGATGCGCCGCATTGCCGCGAGGATTAAAAATTTCCTGTGTGGTAGCAGGGCTAAGGACGAAGAGTATGTTTCGTTTAGAGCTGATTCGGGGGGTATTGGGGGAGCCGATTTTACGGATGATGAGAGCGGGGGGAGAAGGGGGCGTGATAGTGATGGTGATAGTTTAGATGGAAATGGTGGAGGAGGAGGGGAGAAGAGGAGAGCTCCGCTGCCGAAGCTTATAACATTTGTTAGTTCCAGGGCTACGCCGTTGGGAAGTCCGGGCGAGTTTGCAACGAAAGAGAGTCCGTCCGGGTTTTCCGTGGTAGATTTGACCCCTGCGAGGAGTACGCATCGGGGGAAGTATGTATAGGGGGGGGGGTTTTTTTTGGGGGGGGGGACTGAGGCGTGCTTTCTTTTTATAGCGTTTTTGAGGGTGTTTGAAAAAGAGGTGGAAAAGGTATATATTATGCCTGGGAGTTTTTCCTTTGGGGGGTGGGAGCTGTGATTTTCTTGCATGGTGTTATGCAGCCTGCCCCGCTCTCTTCACTATCACTCGCTTTTTTTCCTTACCGTACACTCACCACTCACTCCCAATCATACCATTACCCTCTCAAAGGTATCACCGCAGATGACTCATTCATTCTACAGTCCGTCCTTCTTTTGCTTTTCATCTCATTTCATTCCTAGATAAGCCATAATACTTTTCCCCGTCCTTTTCTACCCACCAAACTGCATATAACATATACTTCTATCCGCCAATCCATCAATCAGCCAAAAACACGCTCTCTCACACTCCCCATCGTATAAAATAACCGTCGAATGATTAAAAAGGTATCATATCATACCAAACAAGCAGAAAAAAACAACTCTCGCCACTCCCCGTCGTCACCTTAATTAGTTGAATATTTACTTTTATTCTCCCATGACAATCCTAACATCCCCAACCGCTGTTCTGGCGGCCCTCTTCAGAAAGGCCCTCTCGTCCGCTTCTCTGTACCTCTCCCATGCGTCGAGTCCGTCTTTACTCGTAATGGATAGCGTTTCGTATCCGCTCTTTATGACTTCCCCCACTTGCTGCGGTGATAGATTCGATTTGGTCCTACTTTGGTTCTCGGATATGAGGGCGTAGTAGTGTTCCGAAACGGTGATGAGTGTTGAGATGGAGTTTTGGGGTCGGGAGGTTAGGTCGTCTACTTTATTAGCCCGCATCCTGTGAGATAGGGGGGGGAGGGGAGGTACAGGAATCGCGGAATTTAACGAGCGTGTCGCCAGCTTCCACGAGTTTGTAGAATAAGTCGTCGTATTCGGCTGCGTTGGGGAGGAATGCATCGCCGGCGGAGAGCGCTAGGGCGATTAGGTTCACCAGGTCGTCTAGGAAGGGTGGGAGGTCGGAAAGGTCTTTGAGATCGGGCGAGTAGCTTGTCAGGAAGCGGATTAGGGAGAGGATGGAGCGCCAGAGGTCTGTCCAGTGATAGGCTTTTTTTTCGATGTTAGTTAAAGAAAAGAATAAGTGGGTAGTATGAAAGGGAGGGTACCAAGCCGGATCCTACTACGGATTAGGAAAGATATTGATCGGGAGAGTATGCCGATGCTTGCACTATTTTTTGAGGGAGAAAATTCATAATTAGCTTGGTTATTCCGGCAATAATTATTTTGCACTCCTCGCCTTCAGAAGACCTTAGTTTGATTTTAGTTTACGTACCTATATAATTCCACATCCAGACGTTTTCTCAAGTTATGGTTGATGCCATCGACGACTGCATCGATGATAGCTGTTAGAAGCGGCCGTTTCGAACGAACAACTGGTAAGTGCGGGGGTTTCTGTCTGCATAGTCTTACGAACGACTTTGTCTCGTCGCATATTAGGCGTTTGCAGAGAGATTGGTCTTCCAAGAGGATACGTAGAACGAGAAGGTTTAGCCGGGCGTATAAGGATGATCGGGAGGAGCGGTGAGCGTGGTGTAGGAGGTAGGATGTTAACGATATGTAGGAACATATGGGGGACTCGACTGTATGGTGCAGGGAATAGTTAGTTGGCGAACGATAGGTCAGGTGTAGATTTCCACAAACCTTTCGGGTCAGAGTCTTGGTAGTTCACGAAGTTATGGCAGAATAACTTGTTAGCGTTGACGAAGTCATATGTTGCCAACAGGATTGCGGCGTTTGGTCCTGGTCTGTCATAAGGCTCGGAATGTAAGCAAGAAGTACACGCCTAATTGATCGCGAATCTGAAGTACTTACAGATCATTGAAGGACAGCTTCGGATCTGAGGCAGGAGTTGGTGCAGGTGAGGTCGGGCGACTCTTAGGGCCAGCCCCAGATAGCATGGTGAGCCCAACATAAGAGAGGACATTATTCAAGGACCATCCCTCAGGTAGGTCATCTTGGATAGCTATGTAATCAGCCCGGCACCGAACTGAGGAGAATCCGATCTCTTGAACGATTCTCTTGATTGTAGGTTCGTTGACAAAATCATCCAACCTCATCTGGTACGGATTCTGAAATTCAAATTTGTTGTCTTCAATAATTAGCATGGACAGTATATCGTATCACGTATGAGCAAACCTACAGTTCGCAAGCGTAGCAAGCAATAGAAAAGGCTCATATGCAAGACCGGCAGTCTCGGGGTCATTAGTGTACTGCATGGATTAAAACCGGTAAGCTAATCATTTCGAAAGCAAAAAATAAAAGTAAAGAAAGCCCGAAGACAGCATACCTTCATAAGCGCAGGGAAGAGGTCTCGGTGTGTAAAGTAAGAAAGCAAGCCGGTCTGAAAGGCTCCACAGGCTATGCACAATGCCACTTGAATGGCTTTCCGCCGCACCTCAACTGTACCCAGCTGTTTGTTAGACCATTCAAATCGACCATAATACCGAGTGCTAACACAACGTACCAGTCCGGCCATTCTTGATATGGGTATCTAGCGACGTAACAAAGTCCGTAAACACCCAGTCCACTTTACTCAATCCCGTCAGGATAGAAATGATGTCTGAACTGAGGTTGGTGTATCGCTTAGCCAAGACCGCCCGTAAGAACACATTCAATGTCTAGGCCCCACACGCATTAGCATTAGTTCTTCCTTCATCTCCTAACGAGAAATAAAAAAAACAGGGGCCCCCACATCTAGAGCAATCTCATCTGAGGGGTTACCACCGGATTTAACGCAATTGACTGCGTGTGAGAACAATTGTCTTGTTTGAGGCTAACACCGATTAGCCTTATGCCTCTGCTCGCCGCAATATTAGAATTCCCGTTTATTCACCTGCATGTGTAATAAGTCGTCTGGGGATATAGGATCGAGTATGGTAGTTAAACCGGGCGGGTGACACTTTAATAGGAAGAACTCTGTCCAGAACCCCTCTGACTTTTCCTGTTCATCGTCCTCATCCTAAAATTTATTCTTAGCATCGCCCAACTAGAGATAATAATGCGGCGACCGCTACCTTAAAGAGGCTTTCGTATAGGGAAACAATCTTGGGTTGGAAGCTAGGCCGTGGATCATGGGTGAGTGGAGAGGCCATGTCGGAGCTTGGGGAAGCTATTCAGCAACGTCGCTTTTCTATGAAAAACAGATCGCAGGGTCGCTGTTGTGGGAGCCGAGGGTAAGCTGGGAGATAAGCAAAGTGTGGATGAGCGACGGGAGTTTGCAGATTGTATGGAGGTTGGGTTAAGAGTGAGTTAAAATTGGGATAATAGGGGTCTGACTGTCGATCTGGGTGGCGTCTGGTGTTTCCGGGTTGTCAATCAATTTAGCTTGATCCGATCGAACACCGCTTGGACCACAGAGGCAACCAAGGATGTCGGAAAAGAACCTTGAGGCACGCGACAAGCTCTAGGTAACAGCACAAAATATCAATCGCTTCTTTCAGCATAATATGACCTTCGTAATATCATATGAAGTTTTCACTTTTTTTATATGCCTATTCAGTGTTCTGATGCCATTATCTGATTTCCTCAGAGCCTCAAGATCATCCTGAACTCCCAAGTCCGTGAAGATTCTCCAGTATCCCGCGGAAGGCTCGCCAGAGGCGCGCACGTTCCCGTATCGGCCTACAACAAGTTATCGCAAACTAAAATTCCTAACTGTTATAATATGTGTTGTCATTCACTTGCATCCCACTATGACCTAAGGGAGCTCCACCGGCTCCCGTTGTAGCGGTGCATCACCGTAATATTTCCGTGGTTAAACTCTACCGGTATGTCTTAATTATTTTTCACATAATATGGGGGAAGAATTGAATTTTAGTTTTATCGTCACAGAATCATAAAAGATGCGGGTGTAAAACAGTGTACTTGGGCATTAATCACAGAGTTCGCCTTCTTTGATAATGAGGATGGTAAGCAGAATAGGGTATCAAAGAAGTAACACCTGGGCGGAAAATTCGTGCGCTTTGATCTAAGCGCTACGGTTATACGCTGCTTACTCGGGGGTCGCCTGGCTCATCTCTATCAACTGTTTTACTCCGGACATCCAGGTGTCGCATTCTGAAGTTCGGTTTGTTACCAAATCCACCTGGATGGAGTGTGCTGTTGTGTAGTCCTTGGTAGCGAGCGCTATACCAAAATGTTAGAAATTGATACGGATATAAGGTGGAAAGTGGACAAACTCTTGGAGAGCTCCAACATACTCTCAAGTGCCTCCTGAGAGAGAGCATCCTCGTTGTTAATATGATAGTATAGTATATTCAACCTCCTTTCGGTGTCTTTCCCTTGACGGTGGAACACAGGCCGAATTGGATATGCGTTAGTATTCTATCAACCCCTAACCAGAAAGTCTAGAATGGTATGTATACCGGAGCACGTGGTTTGATTCTCTCAAAGTCGGAATGCAAGAGCTCAAAAATGGGACGGTACTGTGAGGGAATAAGTGTTCGGTCACCCGCAGCTAGTATGCATGTTAGAATAAGGACTATTTGGATGCATGATACGCTTACGATGCTTAGATGGAGGTGGGACAGGTGTCTGTGCTTTTGGTGGCAGAACGGTCTCCGGTTGAGCGGGCTGAGATGATGGTCTTTGGATAGGCGGGGGCCCATATTGACTAGGTCCTGGGGTGCGCCATATTAACCGCCCTGGTTTTGAGGAGGCGCTGGTGCATAAGGCGATGGCACTGGTGGCTGACCGAAGGCGGTTGGCGGAGGTGCGTATTGGGGCCCCGGCCCACCTTGCCTTGCGCTTACAAAAGCTCCCTGGGGGGGGCGCAGGTAGTGCTTGATTCTAGTGAGGTTGCGAAGCTGCGCTCGCAAGTGCGGGGGTAGGGGCATACCTACTCACCGCCACAACCGGAGGAGAAATATCACAGCTAGGTTGCGAGGGGGGGAAAGTCTGTGTAGTCGGGGTATAAGGTGTCTGTGCCTGAGCAACTGGGGACTGGTATCTCAACTGGTATTGGGCAGGAGACTGAACCCGTTGTGGGGGTGCAGCGTTCTTGGGGGGGGAGGGGCACGGAAGATCCTCTAGAGGGAGGTGCGCCAAAAGGCATAGATGGCGTTGGTGGTGACAGTGCGCTTGGGGCACTTGGGAAAGATGAAGTCACCGGCGCTATCGTAGAAGGTGTCGCGCGGCGCGGCACTTTGGTCACGTTAGGTGTATCGTTCCAATTGGACATATCGGATACCTGTGAAGGGGGCGGCATTAAGGCAGTTAGGCCAAAGCTTCTCTAAGGAGGGGGCTAGCCAAAGCTAGAGGCATTGTATCTCGGATACCCTGTTCCATATTGCCCTGAGGCTTGAGCTGTCTGGGTAGGTTGATAGGAGGTCGGCTTATATCCTTGAGTTGCTGTTGGAGGAGCGTAGGGGCTTACTCCAGCTGGAGCGGGTTGCTGTGACTTGCGGGCTTGTGTTGTAGTTGCTCCCTTGCCGGAGGCTTCTTTCGCCCGATCTCTGGCTACTGTGGCTGCGGGATAATTGGTCGGGAGAAGATCCAGATATCTCTCCGCAACTTCTAGCTGTCCGTAAGAAGCAACTACGTCTGCGTACTCACAATAGTTCTCATGGGGGAAATGGAGTTTCCAGCCGCTAGAGAGGTTCTTTTCTTGGTCCGAGAACTTCACTGCCTCCCGGAATACAGTAACCTTTTCAATGAAGTTTTGAAGAGAGTGGGCGTGAACGGCAAATGTTGAATCATCAGAAATCTCTTCTAAACCAGCCTTCTCACCCTGATGAAGTTCTTCAATCTAGATATCAACAACCTTTTCAAGTTTGGAGCTTGCCAGGTAACAGAGGGACGCATGCTTTCGGGCCTCCTTTCTTCCTTCTGTGAGCCCCAATTCCTGTTCAAGTCTGTTTCCCAAGGCTTCACAAAGGTCTGGGAAATCCTTTCCGTCCGCAAAACTGCAAAAGGCGACCATAACCTCCTTCAAATTAGCCAGGTCCGCATTGTGGACTACGTCTCAGAGATTCTTTCCAACGATCGAAGCTAGAACACGGAGATAGTTCGGGCCTTTAGCATTCTTCGTAAAGCATGCCGTTTTGACCTTTTCGATGCACTTTTCTCCTCCGCAGATTGCTAGCATGAATGCGTCAGATATACGGTCTTCCTTCAAGCAAACTTCAACCACCTTTTCAAACTGGCCTAAAACAACTGCGCGAGTGATCTTCCTGTCTGCCTCAGACTAATCTCCCGTAAATATTTGGAAAGGGTTATTCGTCTTCGCCCCACGATTTGACTGAATGGAGGAGAGATCCACCAAAAAGTTTTCTGAATCGGCACCGGCACCTGCGAAGAATGACGAAGGCTGTTTGTTCTTGACAGCTGCGCCACCTGACTGGTCCGAGCTCTGGTTTTCGCCTTCGCCATTAGTGTTCTTTGTGTCTACCCCTGCATCTGTATCTTCCAAATCCTCCTGTTTGAATCCGAGATACTCAAATAACTTCTCCCGAGGATCCCCCTCGAATAATGTTTTAAGAATTCGCCTTCTCCTCATATGTTTTTGCATCCTGGCTCCTCAAATGACAGACGTTTACAAGGTTGCCTTCCCTCAGCGCCTTCTAGAAGCCCTCGGTAGCTGAATTAACACCAGAATCGACAGTAAAAGTCGAGATTTTTACTGCAGACCGACGAGGTTGGCCGGCCAGGGGTTCTGGAGATGTGAAACTGACGAACTTGCCGCCGAACCCAAATGATGCTCCCACGGGCGTACTGAACCACTTCGGTGGCTGCTTAAAAGTAAATGAGGAAGTTTGCGCGTTGCTTGCTCTAGAGAAGAAGTCATCAGCACCAAGCTGTGTGGTGCCCGAGCTCCCAGCTTGGGACGATGTCGGGTTTGTGTCTTGGAGGGTTTGGACAACAATCTTCCATCAAATGAGGCAGTAGCTGAGAGACTCGGATTCATAGGGTTCTATTGAGTCTTGAAAGTCCAGTTGGTGACCACGGGGAATTGACCAAGCTTGTCTCCTGTTTGTGGGTTCCAGCAAATTGTTCTATTATCCTTACCGCAAGAGAGGAGCAGGTCTGTATCCTGCCTACACCAGGAAAGAGATAGTACACCCAATTCGTGACCAGATAGTGTCTGCAAATATCGTCAGCTCATTGGCGCACACAAATTAAGGAAGATCTGCGGACCCGCTTAGGAGCATTTGAGTTCCTCAGATCCCAAAGCAATATGACCGGATTGGTGTCACCCGGAATAGCAGTAATAAGTTTGTTTGCTGCGGGTTATTAGCAATGGCCATCGTAATTGAGCGGGCTCAGTAGACCTGTTCTGGATACCAGGCAACAGCACTGTCTGCCTTGCGGCCCAATCGTTTAATGTGGGTGATTCCTTCTTGGATTTCACATCCCATACTGCCACAAAACCCCCATTCCCTGCTGCAACCAAGATGTGGGAAACTTTCTTGTTCCAGTCCAGGGAGTCAAAGTCGTCAGCCCGAGCAGCCCTGTTTCCAAGAAGGAAAGGATTTTCGGTGTTGTTGAGATCCTAAACGTACAACTACAGAGATAAATCAGCCACGCTCGGTTTTCATTTATAAATGATCAGTTCGCACCTCTCCCTTCGCACCTGCCGTAGCAAGAAGTTCGGACTTAAATGGACTGAACTGGAGCGATTTTATAGCGCCCGTGTGCTTCGTTGTCCGAGAAACCAAAGGATCACCGGACATAGCATTAACAGCCCGACCACCGGATGACGGCTGGGGGAATCTGCCCACTATTGCTCAACAAAGCATCGGCACTCCATAGATCTAATGGCCCATTCTCCAACGCACCGGCAATAATTCCCCGGGGCTTACCGTTGGACACTTTTCCCCAAGCAATATCGTAGAACCTGACATACTTGCTATCGGTAGTGACTGACACAGCTGGTGCCAATTCGCCTCCAGCATGGGCATTTTCCAAATCAAGATCCCACAGCTCCAACTGGGTATTGTCGGAAAAATCAGCGGCAACCGCACCAGCTTGGGCACCCGTTACAATAAAAGGAGCGGCGTCCGGAGACCACGGAAAAGCGGCTATCCGCTGAACATCTCCAATTCTGGCCATCCTGTGGATGTGCCCCTTCTCGTGGCTTTGTTAACTCTGCGCTGAAGCCCTTCCGGAGTTTTTTTCGATAGGGCTTCCCATAGAAGCAGTTCTATAGTAGTGAAGAGGTGATTGAGTGAATAGTGGATGCGGATGGTTGTATGAGGTAATAGGAGCTGAAGAGCTATTGAGCGACGATGGTTATGTGTTCTCTTCTCTGACCTGGAATTTGGGTTTTTAACAGCTTGGGATAAAGAGTAGCTAAAAATGCTGCGCCACAATTTCATGGTCGGATGTGGCGTACCGCAGGGTGTCAAATTAAAGCGACTATCATACTTGTATGATATTATTATTATTATCATCATACCCAGCAGCCAAGTTACCCCAGCTTAATACCAGAAATAATAATTCGGGCAACCTCAGCAACGAAAAATAAAATACATCTAGCCTTACTCCCAGAGTGAAAGCGTGCTACTATGAGGGTAGGGGGTTGGCCTTATCATTTAGGTCTAGTAGCGATTGAAGGAAATATCATACATTCACCGATTTTCAGCTGTGGCACTTGGCTGCGCGGTACAGTACAAGTGTTCGCGTTAATTTGGCACCCCGTGGTAAGTTATCATAGGAGGCTCCCCTCACCAAGTCCTAGGAACTCTGCACCTTGAAAATCACCATGTATCACTCATATGGTGATGCCTGCTTTGAAATAGCGTGTGATAGTTGGTGACTGAAGCTGTTGGAAATGATCCACGGTCAGCTGAGTTCTTTAAGCCGTAGAGACGATAAAGTGTTTGCAGACCGCTTGATGGATAGAGATACTGTGGACAGAGCTTCACTAAGAGTGAAGGAAAGAACGAGATTCAAAGGGGAAAATGAGAGTTGTGTTAAGAGCAGTTTCGTTGGTTTAGTTTACTGTGTGGAACTTGTTGAGTTGAGAGAGAAAAGAAACGAGAACAGAGTGTAGAGAAGACAAGTGAGCCACATAGCCGGTTGCAACCAAGCTAGATGTATGGCTAAGCTTCGGTGAACAACCCAAGATATCCAACAGAAGCAAATCGAATCGAGAACTCGAGAACACAGCAACAGGGAGCGGGCGGACAAAAACTCCACAGGTTCAGGTTTATGCCATGCTATAAGCATCGCGCTTGTTCCCCCCTGAAACCATTGGCGCCGTCCCGAATCGTCCCGAGTGCCCACCTATACTCACTCGCCATCCTAGAAACAGGCTTAGAAACTTTTTCCACAACCAAACACCCTCGTGTGGATAACAGTAAGGGGGTTAAGTATGATATCTTAGCTGTATATAGTTATGGAGACACCGCTATAGACATATGCACGACACATCAGAACATTTTCTGCCATCTCTGGGAGACCAACAATGCTTCAGAAAGAGGAAAAGAAAGGGAAAAAAGAAAGAAAAAAGCTCCCAAATAATATGACCCTCGAGTGAAAATCGTGAGAAGCGAATTATAGATAAACGGGGAAATATACAAGGGGGCTCCCCCCACGTTCTTCTATCATACTATTCTTTTCTTTTCTCCCCTTCCCATTTCCTCGCGACATCTCCCTTCTCTAACTCGACTGGACCCGTGACTTCGTCAGCTCTCTTGCTACCTTCACCTTGAAGCACTATCCTTACTTCCCCTCTAGCACAAACCCCAAGCACCGACTCCTAAGTCCGCACCCTACATCCCCCCTCCTCTTCTCAGCCAACCTATCTAGAGGAGTCGTCTGGTAAACCAGATAAATGCCAAAACACACCAAAATTGCCAGTTTTTGAACCATCATATTTCCACAAATATCTTGGAATTCAGAATTCGGAAAACTTTTTGATGAAATTTACCATGTCTGAGGTATAATATTTATTTATCCATCTCCAGCCTTTGTCAGGAGTTTATGCCAAGTTGTGGACACACGAACTAGGCAAGGTGTGGATACCAGTTATCATATGGCAAATTACTTTTTGAACCCTTTTTCCATGCTGTTTCCGCCAATGAGCGGTTCGGTAATGACGTTGTGTTCCGACATTTGGCTGGTTACCAAGAGACCCCTATCGCCAACCTGCAACTAGAACCCGAGTGATACACTATGAACGCGACGGCAAGATATCTAAAGCCCGAAAAACAAAACCCTAAACAATGGATACCCCCCCCCAATTCATTATTGCTATCATACTGGGGGGAGTAATCATACATAGGTGCTACCATAATGGAACCTCGAAACCCGCCACCCATTCATCAGTTATGCACCCTGCATTGCTGTCCGTTCCAGTCGAAGATAGGGCTGGATCATTTATTCTTTAGGGCCGTAATGATCTATCTATATCCCTGCCTATCAATCAATTTCTCCAGCAATCTGCCTGTGCGCACGGTTGTCCCTGTGCTGTTGCGCCTTTGGTTCACTTCAGCATAGGGCGTATGATGGGACAGAGACATGGCGGCACAGTATCACATGTGTTTTTTTGACTTTTTCCACTTTTCTTGGATTTCCCCCATTCTTGCCTGCTCACTAGGCCGGGGAAGGTACTTCCCGTGCGGGATGTCTTGTTTGAATCGGTCTGGGAGTGGAAAGCAGGTACGATAGGGACGAAAGAATGGGGGAGAAGGGGGGGTCAGTGTGTTAAACACACAGCGCTTTCTCCATCCAATGGAATAGCTAGATAGCTAGCTGACTGGCTACCGATAGTCAAACCTAAGCTAACCTAAGTAGACCGTCTCAAGCGGCGCCGAGTAGTAAGTAGCAGGTTGAGCCATCCAAGCGATAGTTATGGGGAAAAAAGAGCGGGGGCGTCAACAAGGGGTGGTGGGCAAGGTGGAATAGATGGGTTGCTTGCCTTGCTCCGCAGTTTCCCAGGTACCCTCAAAAGCGGTCAACGCACTCTGAGTGCTTTTCTAGTTTTGTCGTTAGTAATCCAGGCCGGGGAGAGTACCCTTGGTACGTGTGGGTCCAAGTATGTAACCTGCTTCCTAGATGTTGGTTGGCGGCGGTGGCGGGAGCGGGTTGGCTAGTCTGGTACTGCACTGCTAATTGCGAATACACATTTCCTGGAGATTCTCCCATGGCCGGGGTAACAAAAAGAAAAAAAGGATTCAGGAAAAGAAATTTCCCTTTTGGGGCACTGTATGGTACGATATAGAAGTGGTTCGATATAGTTAGCGATCTGCACTGTGAAACAGAGGACGTATTTAGAGTATAGCCGGGAACTAGGTCGGGGTCTCCGAACCGGCATTTTCCCCCTCCGCAACGGCATGGTGGCGGCGGGGAAGATTATACCGATCTGCGAGCAGGGGCTTGGGGTGGGTCCAGATCCGACTTGGCCTGAATAGTCTGGCTTTTCTTTGCTCTTACCTTGTTGATCCGCCCTCGGGGTAATTCAGGTAAGAGGAAACATAGCAATAGCAACAAGAGGATTCGACAAGAGCACATTGGCAATCTGGTCGGTATTGTCCGGCATCTATGTTTTAGGAACCAGACTCGTTTACAGCCCTACATCATGCACCTTGCAGTTTCTGAGCATCCCCCCGCTAGCAGAGGGGTGAGCACTCCCAGAAGTTCCGTAGTGGCGTATTGTCGTGGTGGTAGAACGGGGGCGGGTATGATAGGATGCCGATGAGGAGGAGAGTGGGAAAGTAGCCGAGTGCTTCCCCATGAAACAGCACCAGCTAATCTACCCGTGGGATATCAACGGAAGGGCAGAAAAAAATCGATCTGGATCATTGAGGTAACTTTCCGGTAACACAAAGGGTCATAGAGGCTTCTCAGGTGATCTATCGAGAATCAGGCGATGAGGCGCAAAGAGGCAGCGTAAGAGAAAAAGAAAGGAAGGAAGGAAGGGGGAAGGAAGGAAAGAAGGAAGTGCACGCAATTGCGACGCAAGAAAGCCGAAGCACTTCAACCAAAAGTTATTTCAAGCCAACTTCACAATTTCCCCCTACAGGTAACTCTTTGGAGAAAATCAGATCATTCCCCGATCGCCTTCCCGCTTTCTTCCCCCTCAGGCCCATCTAATGCATAGCGTATCGGTAAGTACACCAAACCAAAAATAAAGACTATCTCTTCAATAATTTGTGAGCGGAACAAAAGCACATCCTGTCACGATGCAATGCTAATAATAATATGAACGGAAAAAAGAAAGGAAAAGGGGAAAAAGAAAAAAATGAGGAAAAAAAGACGAGGAAAACCTACCGGCCAGCTGCCGAGACTCCGGCTTCATCGCCGCGCCGGTTAAACACCTCCGTCGGCAGGGCCGGCCCAGCAGCCAAGCTGGGCCAGTAAAACTGGCCCGAAATGAGGGAGACGATTTAAGACAATGTAAGCTGAAGATGTAGAATCCAAAAGCGAATGGATCGCGTGGGATTTTTTATCAGTTTTTACAGGGGCCAGCGCCCGTGTGGTATGTATGATGATGCTCTATTGTCGGTGGCAAATCTGTCAGTCTAAGGTAGACATATCGGTAGTTCAGATATGGGATCCGTGGGCCGGAAGGGCTCGGAGCTGTTGAGCGTGCTGTTCCTAGTAATTGGGTGTTACTGTAAGTAGGGGAAGAACGCATGGAGGGAAAGATGTGAAGGACCACCTCACGTCGATTCTACTCCAATCAATCGAGACTTGGTGCAGTAGCCATACAGTGGAGTGGGCGGGCGCGGATACAATACGGCTCCGGATGGAGGGTAAGATGCGAGAGTGGAGGGAGCTACTGTGGGACCTGAGTTGGGTTCTGCTGCCCACGCTGTCTGGTATGATTGAATTGCCCCTGTCAAGTTGACCAGGAATGATTGGTCATGTAGCACACCGCCTGAGCAGAGTCCAGTACAGTACGTGATAAAAACTCCGCATATACTTACAGTACCGGTTTTCACACATCCTCTGTTCCTCCCCCAATGCATAGGTACGACACGGAGATCCGAACATCCTCTGA
>Ga0307510_10005823_pt1 | contig 14699 bp, 18 predicted proteins | sample 12_EM_MG_FD_207224 | JGI IMG/M metagenome (GOLD analysis project Ga0307510, IMG submission 207224) | Populus trichocarpa ectomycorrhiza microbial communities from riparian zone in the Pacific Northwest, United States - 12_EM | ecosystem: Host-associated > Plants > Roots > Unclassified | place...
GTTAAAAGGCGCGGCGAAGTCTATGGCTGGGGATTGGTAGGCTTCGTCGCGGTCAGGGAGGGTAAGGGATCGACTATAGGGTAGAGTGGTGGGCTCGTTGTTAATCTGGCACTTATTGCATGACCGATAGAATAGGACAAAGTCCTGTCGCATCTGTGGCCACCAGAAGAACCAAGCCGCATAGGAGTAGTATTTGTAAGCTGAGAAATGTCCGTGACCTTTATCGACGGTCTTGAGCATGAAATCCTGTAGGGATACCCCCTTCTCAAGAGGTCCTATCGGTATATAAAGGTTTTCGTACCCATTGGTGTTCTAGGCAAGTAGCAGGCCATCGCGGATGGAATAGTACAATTTATTATCGGTTTCCTTGACCCTGGTGTTGAGGCCTTCGGTTTTAAGGGCTTCTCTAACTTGCTGGGCGAGGATACCCATAAGGCGGGAGTGTAGGGTGCTTAGGAATTGGTTGGCATTGGTTGCCTCATCAGAGTCATAGCCTGCCTGGCTGTAAAGGGGGCTAAAGGCCGGCGAGGCCATGGGCGGTGTGGCTAGGATGCTGTCATTTATACGGAAGGGTGGGAGGTTCTCTGAGAGGTATGGGATATCGGGGAGCGAGGCCTGGCCTTCCTCAAGGGCTGTATTTGATGTTGAAGACCTATCCTGCTCTTTTCTCTTCGTCTTCTGGCTGTGCTTCCGGACCTTAGGGTCCTTTGGCCAGTAGCCTGCACCTTCTTTTTCATTCTTATGTATTTCACATCCATCGTCAGTGCATGACATCCAGCTCATTTCTGAGCGCCCTCGTTCCATTTCACTAGTTATTGGAAGAGTCTTATTATCACCCCAAGAGTTTCCAATCGATATTCTGGTATTGTTGCTGGCTGCCCTTGATGTAGCTGGCAAGGAGGCACAAGCCTTGCGCTTCTGGGAACAGGTTACTGCATTTCTAGTAATTTCATCTATAAGGTATTCAGGGCGGCAGCGACTGATAGAGTCACTGCTAGTAAGGGTGGGAGACGTTTGGGCTTCGCCTGAGTGGTACATGGCGTCGTCTGATTCAATGCTGAAATCGGCACAGGAGGCGTAGTTTGTATTGATTTGTAGAGGTTTTGTAGAGTTAGGTAGCTCAAGGCTGTCATAATCGATAGTGGGGTCTTTGAGGCTTATATCTAATGGCCCTGGGGTTCCCTCATGGATTCTCGATATGTAGTCTGCTAGGAAATTCTTCGCTCCTGGCTGGTATTCTATTTTAAAATCAAACTGACTGATGTGTGTTAGCCATCTCTGCTGTCATCCATTGAGATTCTTTTGTGTCATCAATTTAGTGAGGCTTTCATGGTCTGTAACCACTGTAAATTTCCTGTGTAGCAAATGGGGAGCGAATGCTTCCATAGCCTCAATGATTGCGAGTGTTTCCTGTTGGTGTATGGGGTACATGCTTTGTCATGGCGTCAGCTTCCTGCTGTGGAACGCTGCAGGTCTGGCTGCATCTCTGGTTGGTTCTTGGCCCATCCAAGCGCCGGTACCTGCAGGGGATGCATTAGTAAAAAGCCATATCATATCTGGCTTATTATAGTCAATGGGTCTGAGGACTTTGTGCTTATCTGCAGCTCGCTTGACCGCTTCGAAGGCTGCTTCCTGCAGATCCGTCCACAGCCATTCAGCGTTCCCACTCAGCTCTGTGAGTTGGGCTCTTATGGTGGCGATGTGGGGAATGAACTGCGAGATATAATTAACCATCCCATTGAATCGCTGCAGTTCTTTCAGGCTCTCTGGCCTAGTCCAGTCCATTATGGTCAGGATTCTCTCTGGTGCAGGGTGCAGGCCATCATTGTCTATCATATGGCCTAGGATATCGAGTTTTGTGGCAATGAAAACACTTCTCTTTGAGTTGGCACAATAGCCGGCGTTCTGCAGCTTACTGCTGGCGTTCGTAACATCCTTAACATGTTCTTCAAAGGTTTCACTGAAGACAAAAATATCATCAATGTAGACCCATATGTGCTTCCCTAATTCGTCATAGAATAGGTCTTCCAGAGTCCTCACAAAGGTTCCGGGAGCATACAGGTCTCCTTGCATCATGACCTGGCTGGTAAAGCCGCTGAAGGGTGTCTTGATAGTGTTGTACTTCACATCATCTGGGGGTACTCTGGTCTGGAAATAGGCGTCACTGAGATCTATCTTGCTACGGAATCGCCCTCTGGCTACCGCATTTAATGTAGTATTCTGTTCGGGGTCCGTGGGTGATCGGCCTGGGTGTTATCATTCCTGAAGCGGAGGTCTACCAGGGGTCGGATTCTGCCATGGCTTTTGGCTTCCACAAACATGCTGGCTCCTCCGGGCACAGTGGTCCTACGGAGGATACCGGCGTTCATCTGCTTGTTGATCCATGCCTTGTATTTGGGCATCAAGGCTTGTGGCGCTTTGAAGGTGGGTGTCTTTAAAAGCTTCGTCCGGTCTATGAGGCTTATCCTGTGCATTATCTTGCATACTGGGGGCAGTTCCTCAGGTACCTCTTTGACAAATACCTTGGGGAATATCGCCAGCAAGTCTGGTACTTCCTGTGGCTTCGTCATAGCTGATCTAGACTCTCTAGACCTTCTGTCACAGGTAACTCTGACCTTGCACGTGGAGAAATAAATCCTGTTCTTTTGTCAATCGATGACCGCTCCTAGCCTTATGCGATCGTCCATACCGATGAGGATATCATAGTCTGATACTGGCGTGACAAGCATAGGCACCTTATCGACTTTCATCTTGCCTAGCTGAATCATAACCTCAACCGAGAAGTTGCTAGTTGATCGCGATCCTTTAACTGCCCTCTTGAGCGTGACGGGGTTCTTCCTAGCTGTGTAGGGGATGTTGTCTTTTGTAACGAATTTGTTGGATATCAGGGTACCGCGAATGGTTCCTGTATCTCCGAGGGCTCTGGCAGGCTTGCCATTGATGTTGATAGTGAATTCGAGTGCCTGGAATGGCCTGTCCTTGCGTGTGCCTACTGTAGTCTTGTAGGTTCTGATAGAGCCGCTATCATCCAGCTCCTCTGTGCTGTCTCTATCGGGCTCATATTTGCCTTCGCTGCTGTCTGGGCTTTCCTCAGAGAGGCGAACATGGTTGGTCTTAACTTCTTTCTTTAGGCACTCGTTTGCCATATGTCCGCTTTCTCCACAGCAGAAACAGGCTTCTTCTGCCTTGCGGCGGTCCATCTCAGCCTTACTTGGCTTGTTGGACTTGGTATAGGTCCTCTTCTTCGCCAGGGCCTTTCCTTTGCCTGTATTCCTGGGCGTTGATGTGGTAGAGGGCTTGCGGTAGGTATTCTCTTTCTTTGGTGTATGGGCTCTGCTGCTAGAAGCCTGGCTTCTATCGCTGCCTTTGTAGCCGCCTGTTCTATACATGGTAGCGTCATAGCGTTCTGCCACAGCCACCATCTGGTCCCAGGTATCTTCTGGTCTGAGCTGGCGCTCAACATTGCGGCCTAGTCTAGAGTCCATAGTGTCTAGAAATCGCTGTTTCTCTGCATAGTCTGAGATGGATCAAGGTGGAAGGGATCCATTGAGGTCCGCTAGCTCTCCGGCTATCTTCGTTATGCGTGCTGGCCGTCCTCCAGCTGTCTGGCGGACATTCTGGCACTTGTGGTACGTGTCATCGGTGTTTGTAGAGGGTTTGAATAGCTGCTGCAAGTGGTGTGTCAACTGTGCTAGGGTGAGGTTTTCTTCCTCTCTGTCTAGTGTCTGGAATGGGTTGTTTGCTTTCCCATCTGTGTAAAAGCCATAGTAGTCCCCCACTCCAGGGGAGTCATCGTTCAATCCTGATCTCACTAGGTACTTCTTCACTGTTCTAAGCCATCGCTTGAGTTTGTCTTGTTTGAGGTCTTCTCCTTCCCCGCTGAACAGAGGCGGTTTAGGGACCTTAGGTGGGGCCAACCTGGCCGGACCTGGGTCTCTCATGGTGCCTGTCGGTCAGTCTGGGGCTGGAGGTGGTGGATCTGGTCGTTCAGGATGCTCTCTGACACTGCTGGATCTTGAGGGTCTTTCTGATATGTCTGGGATGAATGTACCAGGGAGTGATTGCTCTCTATACCCCCTACAGGGCGCTCTAGTTGGTGTCTGACTTCCGAAGACTCCTAGAATGCTGGGTGCTCGCCACCTGCTTGTGGTGGGGCGCTCTGGTAGGCGTTCAGTTTTCGAAGTTTGCTGTACTGCTGCGCTTGCTGCTGCTCTTGCCTCAAGCCGCCGGGCTTCTCTTTGTATGAGTTCCTTAGCTGTGAGGTTGTGGTCTTCGTCTAAATCTGTATCTAGATCTCCTGGGAGGAGGTGACTGGTTCTTGCCTGTGTATCTTCTGAGCCTGCCGTGGGCCCAGGGGTTGGTTCCTGTGTGGTTGGTTCTGGGTATCCTCTGTGCGTTCTGCGGAAGACCGATTGTAGGGCCTTCCAGACCTCGTAACGCTTCTGCTCCTGCGTTCTGCTATTTTAAATGTAGTACCTGAGCCGGGAGTTCCTTTCCCTGCCGCTCCTGCTTCTCACTAGTTAGCAAGATACTGGGAGGGTGATCAATCCTACCAGGCTGTTCCCAATCCTGAGAACAAAGGGTTTTCACCTGCGGTAGGCAAAAAAATGTAACAGGTTTATTCCTGTCTAACGAAAATACAGTAGGACCGGCGATAGACCTGCTAGCGCTGGTACTAAGGGAGGCTTCAACGGGACAGGAGGTAAGAGATAATTTTTGAAGGACAAATAGAACTCAGGGACTCCGGGATTGCCGTTCAACCAAGTGTATTCTTAGACTGAAGGTCTGTCGAAGTCTGCTGTCTCCTGCTAGCTAGGAGAATGATTTAAATACAAAACCCAAAAGCGATAGCCTTCCTGCAATCACAATCATGACCAGTAGCTGCGCACATACCGGAATCCTCTAATCCTGCAAGATCAAAGAAAAAAACATAGCTCTGCTTCCACCAGTGCTACATGACCATTCCATACCCGGAATCCTAAATATAAACTTCCAGCAAAGCAAACTAAATATAGCAATACGATAGCATAGCCTATCTGACTCAGCGACAGTGGCGGAGCTGAAATCAAATCAAATAAACTAAATATAAATCAAGTAAACATAGGAGATCCTGCACTGGCCGCTCATGTGTACCGTTACCGGAACATGTATACATGTTACACCTACTTATTGACAGATAATGCGAGGCATGCCCAATCCTGAAAAAGGTATCAGACGTTAACATAAGGGGATGTAGGTATGAGAGAAGCTGAAGCAAGAGCACACAATTGTATCATTACTCGAGTCCTAACACATACTGGCTACGATTCCCAAAGAGCAAATACAGGACTCCAAGAAAACTAGATCTAGTAGACAGTAAGGTATTTGAGTATTTGGGCTAAAAACAAAAAAGAATTAAACTCGAATCTAGGAAATCTCATATTATTTTCGACACGGGGGATATCTTTCAGAACGGTGTATTCCAGCGGCGGATGGGGGCATTTCTTGGGCGTGGTAGAAACTCTGAGTCGAAGGTCACTGTGCCTGGGAATTCACGGATGCTGGTGGCAGAGTCGTGGCCACATTGGTGGTGGATGGCGGCAGTTGAGAGCAAGAGGGGTCCAGAATTGGTCTGTCAGGAGTTGCGACATCTAGTTTGGCACTTGGAGTACCGCGAGGTGATACCTGGTATTCGTCGCCATTCATTGGTCCCGCAGAGGCTGTGTCCTTAGTGCCATTGTGCTCTTGAGGTCTCAACACTACGAGCCAGGGAGTTGCTCTGAATCTGATTGCCCAGGTGTTTCGGTGCGTAAATTCCCTGTGTTGTAAGCGGATCTCAAACTTGGAAGACCTAGATGTACTAGAGGCAGTCACCTCTGACAGCAGCTCAAATGGATTAGATCTCGCCGGCTCCTCCATTTGCGATGGAATGTTCCTCTGGCATCTGGAGAGGCCCAGGACTCCCTCTGACTGGTCCTACCACATCAATTAGCTATCCTGTGTTGACTCGTGTCCCAGTTCTGGTTCGATACTTATGTCGCCGTTTTCCACAATAATAACGCCAGGACCGGAAGACCCTCATATTGCTCCCTCCGGCTCAGCCAGTAGTCATTCATCCTCGTCAATCCACTACTCCTCCTTCTGCATCTCCCCCGTGGCATATTCTACTCCTGCCTAGTCATCCCAGACCTCCCGGTCAAAAAAGGGGTGCCTGCTGTTGGGAGGCTCAGGGGTCTCAGCCGAGTCCTCTCCATCTTCCGGACGTGACTCACGAACCATGACGTGGAGGGGATCGTGGTCATTGTTTGCGAGGAACCACGCACGAATGTCGTCATCTCCATTTGGGAATATGAGCTGGCACAGTGGGATATGTTCTTTGGGGTCCTGACCTATTCTGGTAGCAGCCTCACCCCTCCCGCCGAGCGGATACCGGGGGCATTTGATTTCCTCTTCGACGTCTTGCGCTGTTACCAAAAGGACCAGATCCGGGATGGTCGGTGCACCGAGGACACCCTAGGGGATTCCCCAATCCAGGTCTCTTGCACACCAGGGATGGCAAAGAAACGGATGCTCGGCAGCTGGCGCTCCTGTTCGATGAACGATATGGATTCTCACAGCCCGCAGGGTATACGGAGAATCCCAATCGGAATGAGCCACTAGCAACACCTGTTATTGCAGGGCTAGGGGAACAAAGATGGATAACACTTACTCGGAGGGTCCGCAATGTCTCCACGACCATCCTGCCCAGCCCTTTGACTCGCATTGGATGTCTACAGTTTCTTGGCCGAATCTCTGACTAGGATCTTCAGATGCCAGATGAGTTTCATAAAAACGTCGTCTGCGTGGTGATGGTGTTTGATGAACTCAATATGCTCCTTGACTGCTTAAAGGCCACGGGCAAATGATATGCTTGAATCCACTTGCTATTCTGTTAGGCGACCAGGGTCCAGTGGGCGAGCTACGATATTGCCGTTTATTGGCTCACCCCATGTTGTATACAGAGGATAGGCCACAGGAGGTTGGAATCCACACCCCCATTCCGCATACTCAATGTCGCCATATACAGTCCTGATTTGAGTGAGATTGGCAGCCTGCCAGAATGATATTGCAGTGAACTTTGGTTTGGCTTTATATACCCTTAATCTCCCACAGCTGGTTGGAAGTGTGCGCGCTCCTCAGCCTCCTGTTCTCTGTTCATTAAAGGAGGTTGGTGAGTTCGATATCGTATGATTCCATATAAAGAGTATTTCATCATTCTTTACCTTCCCTCTTCTGCGGGGTGATGGGTAGCCGCACTTGTCAGAGTGTTTCTTCGTATACCGGGCTGAACTTCTTGTGACTATGGCACCACGGCGGGACATTCAAGGGCCACAGAGGTATTACCATTTGTTACTAATACTAGTAGGAGAGGTGGTTTGCATACTTGCCCTTTCGGGACTGAAGTGTCGCTATTCCCGGGGGTGCAATTGGTTGGTCGGCGATCCTTGAATCTGATATCCTGGGCAAAAAAAAGGGGGGTTCAATTGATACCTACTGGGATGGTGTTTGAAGGTTTTATATCTCAAGAGGCCGGACGTGGGGACGCAGTGTCAAAACGAAGGTGGACCTCTCGTACGTGGGGAGGTAAGAGAGATGGAGGGGTCTTTTTTTCTTTTTTTCTTTTCTTTTTTGTATCATATTTTCGTTGATTTTAAGGTAACTAAGGTACAAAAACTCGCGTGGAGCACTAGCTATTGCATAAACAAAACCTTTAAGCAATCCAACGACCCGCCTCACCCCCTCATGGGAAAGATCCAACCCCTCGACCCCAGAGCGCATCCTCCCCCGTCATAGCACCTAAGACGAAAGCAAGATAAAGCAATACCTTCCCTCAGACAGGTAAGGAAAGACAAGAGTAGAAACGAAACCAGGGAAAGCCACAAACCCGTCGGCAGGCCCCCCAAAACAAAAGAAAGGAATTTCCCGCTCCAAGAGCCGACGGAGAGGAGAGAAATAAAACTACTATTGCCGGGTGCCCTAACGGCAAAAGGTACGGAACCCCAAACCCAAAGGGCTACAGGGGTGAGTAGGTTGGGGATGGATTGTCCCCAGTAGTCGGCGACCCTTTGGGACTTCAGGACATGCCAAGGAGGTAGTGCTATATGATGATACGCCGTAACCTACTCGGAAGGTCACGATCGCAAAGTAAATCGATGGGAGCGGCAGAAGGACAAGGGGAGTCACCCAGCGAGGAGAGCCACTCAGCAGAGGGGATGCCACAGCTGATAGACGAAGGGCCAACCGGACGATATTACCACTTCCCTCATGTGCTCCCTTGTTACAGGAGAGAGAGCGTCACTAGCGGAGGGGATTCCGGACGAGGGGGAGACCCAAGGAGGGGGAAGGAGGAGGAGGCAGTAATGTGCCAGCTGGATGTAGCAGTACGGTGCAAGCCGATCTAACGCATGGGAAGCGGGAGGAGGAAGGCTAGCCAAACAACTGAGAAGTACGAACACGGAAGACGGAGACGGGGTCACAGTTTTCGAATGCCGACAGTACCGATCCTGCAACTCAGGAGGGAGTGCAATCCTAGAGAGCAGGGCCACCATGGCAACTACTGCACTGATAGTCTGAAACTAGCGAATGTGTGTTGAAGGAGGAAGGAGTGTCGCCGAACGTGCAAAACGCTAAGCGAGATGCGTCGCGAAGTGCGGGGCAAAGGGTAGGCACATCAACGCTAGCGTGCTCAACGAAGACCAAGGGAACGAGAACGGAATCCATAACGCCCGGGAGGGGAGGCCAAAGACCCCAGAGAGAGTAAAGAGATGATGGCGTGATAAACCCCGGAGCAGTTGCCCCGGGTGGGGCAGATCAGAGGCGGAGGCCACTCTCACCATGATCTCCCATCGTGTTGAGATTCCAATCACTGGAGGTGGAGCAGACGAGAAAGATGAAGAGATGGAGGGGTCGGAGGGGTTTTTATATAGATTTCACCGATGCTGTACATTTCGCAGGCAGTGTGCCCTAGGGGACGTACAAGCGGGGAATTCGACTTAGGGTGTACCATTTCGTCGTGATGTTGATCTGGATCTGTATGGCTTGGATACTGTATCCTGGGATGGATAACGAAGGCACTTTGCCAATCATGGCGGATAAAGATATAGAACTTAGGTTGTCAAATGCTCATGAAAAGTAATGAGTCTTAATTGTCACGGGTGATTTTCAGCACCCCCTGCGATAGTGCTTTAAGCCTCACAAGTATGCATGCGCCAAGAGACATCGCGTACATTGACGTCTCTTGCTGTAAGTGTCAGCCAAGACCCTAGCTCGTGGCCTGGGCATGAACAGACCACTAGCTATCATACTACGCCATGTGAGAACCCAGATGAAGGAACTCTTCAGAACAAGATCTAAACGCTATTCCAAAACTCTTAAGTACTCTATGAAATCTATCAAACGGAAATTGAAATCACTAATATATGTGTTGCTAGACTTAATATACAATCAACACAGGGTCGGATCGACCACACTCTGATCCACCCCACTTTGCGGACAATGTCAAACGCAATCTCATCACTGGGCTGGTGTCTTTGTCAGCCATTTCGTCATCGAACTGTGCCGAACGCTTGCAGTCCTCCGTTGCTTTCAACCACTTGCGAACATTTGAAGCCTGACGAAATTTCTTATTCAAATCCGCCAAACCTTCCGAATCGGATGCACCTCCACGCTTGTGTACCCTGACATCCGGAGTCTGACCCACGTGGCCCCTCATGTCTAACCCATGGTCAGTATTCATTTTGAATGGCGATTGAATAGCCAGGGGTATACGAAAATCGGGGAATTCAGTCGGATCTGCGACAGGGGATGGTGATGTTCCGATGATTGCTTCACATCCCTCGCCCGCATCGGAGATATCAGTTGATGAACTGCTGGACACCAGGAGAAAAAGGGGAGAGTCATTTGCCTGGTTCCCTCCAGCATTGGCTGGGCCTGGGTCAGGTCTCACTTCCTTTAGTGGGTCTTGAATGGCAGTACATGCCCCTGCTTGCCGTGCCAATTGGCTATGCCATTTTCAGGAAGATAGCTGTGCCTCCTCAAGGACGCAGTGGCTACCCCCACCGGAGTATATCGGCGATGACAATCGACCAATAGATTCAATAGATCCTCGAGAACCGGAATCGCCAGCAGCCGGGCCCTTACCTCTTCATCATTCTCGATAATGACGTAATTTATATAACATAATGTGAACCCGGGATTAAGACACAGCTCTTTGCCGCCATCACTAGTGGCGCCAAGTATGTAGCGAATTTCGTTCATTAGCAAAAAAACCTTTTTTCTCGCGACGGACCGAGCCCCCTTCCGGAGGGACCGAGCCCGCTTCCGGAGGCATAGCGTCTGCTCTTTGCGTCCGGTCCTCCCTGATCTCCTGTGCCTTCTTGTCCTTTAATTTCTTGCGTCTGGTGCACCCGGACACTCCACTTTCCCTCCACAGCGTCCGACCCCCTTGTTGTGGCCCCACCCCCTCCTCGTCCCTCCCCCTTGTATCCGCCCCCTTATCCTCTCGTCCACTGGCCTCCTGCCTACACCTTGCGGTTGCGCCCGTCCGGCTAGCATCTCTGCTACCCTCCCACCTCTGGTGACCTAGATCTGTCCGCTTCAATCCGCTGTCATCCTACGTTACTTTTTTCTTAGTCTGCCCCCTACTGTTACTTCTATAATTCCCTTACTGTTCACAAGACGCCCGGCTCGGCCGCCATACAGACCCCCTACTTTGGTTGGCTTCCCTTTTCACAGGAGAGAATAGTTTCGCATTAATCATCCGCAGAACTCAGGCGGCCGTGGTGAAGCCGGACACTTTCTACGGGAATTTCTTCCTTAAATCGCCGGCTTCAACTTGTCCGCTCATTCAATTCAATTTATTTAAAACATTCCCTTATACGCCCTCAGATCATGTCGTACTCCTGCGGCCGCGTGGAAGCCGGACACTCAATATGGGCACTACCACCATATATGTAGGGCTTCAACTTGGCCGTATATTCATACCGAACAATTCATCCTATTTAAAACATTCCCTACAATACCCGCGAATCTTGGATGACTCCTGCGGCCGAGTTGAAGCCGGACATTCAATATGGGAACTGCCACCTTAAGTGTCCAGCTTCAACCCGGCCGGATATTTGTGTCGAACAATTCAACCTATTTAAAACATTGCCTTAAACACCCATGGATTGTGTAGTACTCCCCCGGCCGAGTTGAAGCCGGAGACTGAATATTCGCACTGCCACCTTAAGCGTACGGCTTCCACTTGGCCGTATATTCATGCAGAACAATTCAACATATTTAAAACATTCCCTTAAATGCCCACGGATCGTGTAGTACTCCCCCGGCCAAGTTGAAGCCAGACACTCAATACACCAACTGCTACCTCAAGTGCCCAGTTTCAACTTAGCCGAATAAATACTGTACATAATTGGATAGAATAATTTAATATATTTCATTAAACGTTCTCAGATCAATCCTATGATTCACTATCCATTGCTTCTCACTGCTAGGAATTACCTGCGCCTGTCCAATCACTGCCCCTATACTGAATATTTGCATGTCTCGACCATTGATCCGGTTACCGACTCCAATATATCCGCTCGGAATGTGAAATCTGCCACCATTGATCGGATCGACTATGCCAACTAATGCCAGGTGATGGACAGCTGTGGCCTCACTTAGAATATTTCTTATCTTGAAAAGTGGTAGCACGCGAGCCACCAGGCATTCCTGTAAACCTCCATAGTTCGATTCCCCACCAGTCTGAACTCACACCCAATCGTTTCTAGAACCACGATTGCAGAATACCTTTGTTCCAGTGCAGCGGCCCCGGTGGATCGGGAACCTGTCAGTTTCCTGAGAGTCGGGCACTCGGATTTCAAGCTGAGAAAATCCTTCTACAGGAAGTAACCCGAGTTCGGCTGGGTCCGCAGGCAACCGCCCGTCATCCGCAGCAGTCTGCCTGATAAAACGCAGTATCTCCCCAATCATGTTGGAATGATAGATATCGTGGGCTGTGCATAATTCGGTCAGTGTGCTAGTTTACCGATCTCGGTTGAATACATCGATATGGATCCAAAACGCCGTAGGTGGAAGGCAAAGTGAGTCAGGTAGTGCATCTTAATGAAGTTAAAGTGGTTCTCACGCCATATCAAATCTGCCCACCGATCAGACCTTTCAACCCTCTCTTCATCAGCCAGCCGACGGCGATTAGCGACGGTTCTATGGCGGACATCTTTAGCATGCTGAGCTCCCCTTAGTTCCCTTGGCTCCCGATCCTGGCGATTTGCTTGTGCACGGGTACCCTTCGGGGTACGGAACTCAAGAAAAATGTCCTTTGTCCGGTGTAATGTCCGCAGGTAGCTTTCCATGTAGGAAAGTGTGTCTGGTGTATGACTGTGATATTGAGCCATGCGAGTGAAGTCCACCAGTGCGGGATGACACTTCAAAGCGCTCTTGGAATCGTGATACTGAGAACTGTCCAGATTTTGCAATTCGGACGCCAATACGGCTGAAATACAACGGCCGAGATTGCGCATCTCCTTTCCTTCCTATTCTGTGATTTCGCGATAGGCCTTTTTCGGTATGCTGAATCCGGGGTAAGGAGGAATTGCTTTCCAAGCATCGTCAAACGCCTGCTGCCATTTATCCTTTTTCAGGTAACCTTCCACCCATTCCATCATATGTTTGAATAAGCCAAGGTAGATGTTGTGCAAGAGGTCTGGTGTGTGTAGGTCCGCGTGGCTTACTCGGTCGAGTCCGGTGAATGCATTGTTTCATATTTTCACGCCCAACCACTGAAAGTATTCTGCAATGCCGGCCGCTTCTGCCGGCTCATGCCTCAAGGCTTTCTCTCTATATAGCATGTAGTCGCGGGTCTCATATATCCGCCGCGGATCCCCACTGAGCTCCTCGCACGGAACCTCACACTTTGGCCATGACTTGCTACCTATTCCTTACAAGGCTGCATGCTCAGCATGATTCGCGATCAAGGCCGACACAATGGGAAAACAAAGGCGTGTTTTGCCGTCTGCACAATCCATTACCCTTCCTTCTCGGGCAACCTGCTGTAATGGTGCCGGGACAAGATCGAAGACAGCCCTCAGGACATCCGCGTTGGTCTGCCCCTGGGCTTCGTTGGCACGGGCTGATTCGCCAGTGAACTTTGGCGGTACTAGAAGCAATGCCAGAAGCCTGATTAGCATCTTGGCAGGGCTGCTTCTTCTCCTCGAAAGGATATTGCCGATCGTCATGTATACCGGCCAGGCTTTCTTATCTCTGGAGAAATTGGTAAGGTGCCTCTGGTCAGACTATCCGATAATGGGGACCAGTGTGGACCCGGCGGGCAAAGCTTTCTACCAAGGAACAGGATGGGCTGTTAGCACTAGAAACACCACTCCCAGAACTTGTCAGGACCTATCTCATACCTACTTATCCCACCACCAGTCCGCAGTATGCATCTCGGAATATAATCGCTCCCCACTTGAATCATATTCTCGAATAGGTGCATAAATCATATCTGAGCTATAAGCGACCTGACGGATCAGGTAGCGGACACAGTCAATAATATTTCGATAATAAATAGTTGTTGCATGTCGACCATCATCAACACTGGCTTCCGCCCATACCAACTATTCACGAAATAGGTCCAGTATGTCGAGGTGTTGTCGCCAGGTATAGGCGCACCGGCATGATCTGCTATCAGTACTGCCTAAACCTTCCGCAAAGTACCCGTCAATCTGCAACTTGGCTACCTTGCTCCGGACAAACCAGCTCGCCAAAGTAAAGTCGTTTTCAGATGAGAAAGGGCTCCCAGGGTTATCGGTCATGGCCTTGTTGAGCTCTGTATAGCCAGCAACTTCGCCGAGTGGTCTGCCCGTACCGGGAATAGTTTCTTGACCCGAAGGGCGCACGTGGACCCCTGGGTGGGAAACATCATCCGTGTGTGAATCGTTCTGCATATCATCTCTCTCACCACTTGCAGTATGGAAATCTGGGATCTCGAGCCTGCAATCAGATTCGTAGTCTGAGTCGGTCAGGTTTTCAAGTTCATCACGAACAAAAGTAAGTCCCATGGAAGCCGTGTCCGCAATCGCGCTGAGGGACAGAATGATATCAAGATGCATTGTCTGAAGGTGTTTTTCATATGCAGCGGCTTGTTGATAACGTCGCCTGCAATAAGGACACTTTGTTGTCTTTGAGGTCATCGTGTGTGGTGTTTTGCTTTCAAGTAGTCTGGCGGATACGTAAGCGGATGGGCTGAGCGGCTGCAGCGGACTCAGTCTGTCAAAGTGAAGGGTAGGTTTCTTTCAAGGGGTAAATCGGGAAAATTTCAACTGTGTTTAGTCGGATAACGAACCAGTCCAGACATTCAAGCTGCCAACCGTTATTCACGGTTTAACTTCTGAAACCTGTTATTTGTTGAGAGTATGGGAGGGCCTTGGCTCATAGGTCGCGGCTCCCCTGCGGCTCCGTTGCGGCTTAAAATCTTATCTAAAAACTATCGTCATTGTATGTGGGTCACGTGACCTTTCAAGATATTCAAGTTTGTACAGGGTACAATCCTGCGAACCCCATTAAAACCGTCCTCGTGCGGCCTATATAAGCTCTCTCTTCCCCCCCTTCCATCTTGTCTCCATAATCCTTTCCCTAATCACAATCACATCCTCGATCCGCCAGCCTATCCTAACAGCACCCAC
>Ga0307510_10005825_pt1 | contig 14698 bp, 12 predicted proteins | sample 12_EM_MG_FD_207224 | JGI IMG/M metagenome (GOLD analysis project Ga0307510, IMG submission 207224) | Populus trichocarpa ectomycorrhiza microbial communities from riparian zone in the Pacific Northwest, United States - 12_EM | ecosystem: Host-associated > Plants > Roots > Unclassified | place...
GGCGGCCCGGACAGCACGCAGGACGATCTTTACGAGATCTTCCTGTTCGGGCCTCACGGCTGACAATTCAGGCAAGTGCCTGAGTTGCCCCCACTGACACATAGGTTCTTGAAATGACCGACGCTGCGTTGCAGCTCGCTGACACCGGCCGCCGCCTCGACGCCATCGACCGCAAGATCCTGGCGGTGCTTCAGGAGGACGCCTCGCTCTCGGTGGCCGAGATCGGCGACCGTGTCGGCCTGTCGTCGACACCCTGCTGGAAGCGCATTCAGCGGCTGGAAGCCGACGGCGTGATCCAGAAGCGCGTTGCGCTGGTCGACCAGAACAAGATCGGCCTCGGTCTCTCCGTGTTCGTCTCCGTGGAAAGCTCCGATCACTCCGATGCCTGGTTGAAGCGTTTCGCCGAGGCGGTCAGCGCCATGCCCGAGGTGATGGAAATCTATCGGATGGCGGGCGATGTCGACTACATGTTGCGCGTCGTCATTCCGGACATGCAGAGCTACGACGTGTTCTACAAGAAATTGATCCACGCCGTCCCGCTCAAGAACGTCACCTCGCGCTTTGCAATGGAGAAGATCAAGTCGATCACGGCGCTGCCGATCCCGGCCGCGGCGGCGGAGTAAAGCCCGCGCTGCCGCTCGCATCGTCGTCCAAGTTGCATTTCGCGGTTATTTCGGTTTTCAGATCGCTCCAAAGCTAGCACGGGGTTGCGGTGCTACCCAAACATCTCTCCTTTTTTGCCCTTCAACCGATCCGCCATGCGCTCGGCAATGGCGACGGTGGTCAAATGGGTGTTGGCGCGCGGGACCTCCGGCATGATCGAGGCATCGATGACGCGCAATCCCGTGCATCCGATCACCCGGCATTCGTGATCAACGACCGAGCGCGTATCGTCCGGCGCGCCCATGCGGCAGGTGCCGCTCGCGTGTTGGGCGTCGCTACACTCGGCGAACAGCCAGTCATCCAACTCTGCGTCGGTGAACGGCTGGTCCATAGAGCGTCCGCTGACGCCATAATCGACGCGGTAAGCGATATTGGTCACCTCAGGCTGCAGACAGATATCACGCAGGCGGCGGACGCCGTCGCGCATGCGCAAGAGATCGCGGGGATCGGACAGCATGCGCTCCTCGACTTCAGGATCGATCTCGGGGTCGGTCGTCACGATGCGGACGTGGCCCTGGCTGAAAGCCTGGTAGACAGAAACGGCGATACGGCCAAGCGTTACATCAGCCATCGATTGCTGCGAGCGGGCAAGATTGCCGGCGATCATAATCATGTCGTTTTCGCCGGCGCCTGCGAGCCCGGACGAATAGCGTAGGCAGCAATTGGTGTGCCGATGCATCAACGTGCTGACCTGGCTGTCTTCGCGCAGATACAGCAGTGCGTTGACGATCGGGTGATCGAGCAAGTTCTCACCCACCGGCAAATCCGCGCGGATGGGGATGCCGAGCGTCTCCAGCAAGGCGGCAGGCCCGATGCCGGAGCGTTGCAGGATGGCCGGCGAATGAATGGCACCGGCGCAGAGGATAACCTCACGCGTCGCGCGGGGCGTGTAGGATTGGCCGTTCAAGCGAACCTGGACGCCGCTGGCATGCAGTCGGTTACCTTCGAAGGTGATGGTGTCGACCAGAGCATGACCGACGATGTCGAGGTTGGCGCGACCGCGCGCCGGCTCCAGATAGCCGTCATTCGTGGAGATCCGCAGCCCGCCCTCGCTGTTGATGGCATAGGGCGAGACGCCGGTGCCATCAGGCGCGTTATGATCCTCACACCAGCCATAGCCGAGGGTGAGAGCCGACGCGCGCAGCGCCCGGTCGACATTGCCCCAATCCGGAATCGGAGCTCGATACACCGGGATCGGACCGCGATCGCCGTGATAGGGTTCGTCAGGGAAATTCTTGTCCGTTTCGAGCTTGCAGAAATAGGGCAGCATCTCGTCCCATGACCAGCCGGTGCAGCCCGCGGCCGCCCAGCGGTCGATGTCATCAGGCACGGCGCGGATCGCGATCTGGCCATTGATCGTCGAACTGCCGCCCATGGCGCGGCCACGCCAGAGCAGCAGCGGCTGTTGCCGCTCGGTGCGTCGCGCCAACAGCTTTGGCCAGCGGAAGTCGTCATCACCAATGGCGCGCATCGGGTTCGGGATGCGGATGTGTTCCGGCGTGGTCGCCGAGCGTAGATCTTGCCCGGCTTCGAGCAGCAGCACACGATGCGCTGGGTCTTCACTGAGGCGCGCGGCCAGCGTCGCTCCGGCGGACCCTCCGCCGATGATGATCGTGTCGTATTCCTGCTCAATCACGTCCGGTCACATCCCCTGATCGCTCTTTCGATAGTCTCCTGAGCGCCGGCGCCGCCATCGCTGGTCGTCACACGGTCAGCTGGCAGCTATGTGGCGCAGCGTGATCCGCGTCAACTCGGATGGGCGACCGAGCCGCAGCGCGAAGCCCGGCCACAGCGCGGTGCCATTGTTCACGTAGAGTATCATCCCGCCGACATCGTAACGCCCCGAGACGAAGCCGGCATTTGCGCGTGCGGCCAACCGATCGATCCCCCAAATCAGCCCTCCGTGCGTATGTCCGGAAAGTTGCAGAGCTACGCCGAGTTCGGCAGCATGCCGCGCGTCGCTCGGCTGGTGGTCAAGCAGGATGACGGGGGCGTCCTTGGGGATGCCCTGGAGGAGCGCGTCAAGGTCGCGCGCGGGATGCCCCCCGCGGCGCGACGCCCGGTCGGTGATTCCCGCGAGGACCAGCTTGCCACCCTTGCGCTCGATGACAATATGCCTGTTTTCGAGCGATAGCAGGCCCAACGCGGCGAAGTGCGCCATCCACTCGCTGTAGCCAAAGATGTATTCGTGATTGCCCGAAATCACGTAGACGCCATCGGTCGCCTTCAAATCCCGCAACGGCTCGATGTCAATGCGTCGCGCATCGAGCGTGCCGTCGATCAGATCTCCCGTGATCGCGATCAGGTCAGCCCCGAGCTTGTTCGATCGCTCGACGACGGCGCGTGCCCACGAAGCGGGAAATAACCGGCTGATGTGAAGATCGGTCAGTTGCAAAATGGTGTAACCGTCGAATTCCCGCGGAAGTCCGCGGATACCGATTTCGATGTCTTTCAGCGGCGGAATCCGCATGGCCTGTTGGACGCCGATCGCGGCCGCGACGGCGGCCAACGCGGCCAGCCCGTAGCGAACTTCGTCGGGCGCGCCCACGATGCCACCATTGAAGAGGATTCCGAGCAGAAGTCCCACATCGAGCGCCAGTTGCAGCAACGCCAACAGGACGATGGCGCCGAACCCCCAGTTGAAGAGGGCCACCACCGGACGCGGAAACTCCGGGGAAAATACGGAGCCCGACGAGAGCTTGCTCCAACGGTGAAACTGCAATGCGACCAACGCGAGCGCTGCCGCCACGATCTTGGCCCCGAGCGGCAAATCCAACGGCCATAAGAAACGGGTCAGGATCAGCAGATAGATCAGGCCGAATATGAGTTGGGGAATCGGTTCTCTCCGCAAGAGATCGGTGCCGTTTTCTTACACAAAGCCCGGCACGATCTCGACTCGAATCGGTCCAGTCCGGCTGCTTCTCAGCTACTTCAAAGACGCGGTCTGCTGGCATTCTGCGACATCAACGCCCGGCGTAGGCCGCGGGTTCGCCGCGGCGCCCCTTGGATCTTTCTTCTCGCGATCAGGCATCGGACAGAAACAATCATCTATTGACTGGCACGCATTCGCAACGCGGTTCCATTGCCGCGAGTTCGACTGAATAGCATCTATTCAGTGCTTCCCATGGCGAGATTCCAGGCAACATTCCGGTGAAAGGGACGTGCGGCCGACTTGCCGAACATCACTGAGGATTCTTGCTGTGCGCTTCGTCCGATCTCTTCGCTTCCTCGCCGCGTCCGTCTTGGCCGCATCAGTGTTCATGAGCGCGAGCGGCGCGAGTGCCGGTTCCTGGCCGAACCGGACGATCAGGCTGGTCGTGCCGTTTCCTCCCGGTGGCGCCGCCGATACCGTCGCTCGCGTTTACGCCGACAGGCTGAGCGAAGCACTCAAGCAGCCCGTCGTGATCGAGAACAAGGCCGGCGCAGGCACCGCAATTGCCGCCGAAGCCGTCGCCGGCGCGGATCCCGATGGCTACACGTTGTCCCTGGCTCCCGCCGGCCAGCTCACCATCCTGCCGCACATCAACAAGGAGATCAGGTACGATCCCTTCAAGAGCTTCGCGCCGGTATCGAACCTGGCGACGGTTCCTTACGTGCTGGCAGCCAGCCCGGACACGCCGGTCTCGACCGCCAAGGAGCTCATCGCCGCGGCGAACAAGGATCCCGGCAAGCTGACCTATTCGTCCTGCGGTCCCGGAACGCTCTGCCACCTGAGCGGCGAGCTCTTCCAAAGCCAAACCGGAACGAAACTGCTGCACGTGCCGTTCAAGGGCAGCGCTCCGGCGGTCAACGCCCTATTGGGCAACGTCGTCAATCTGTCGTTCGACACGCTCACCGTGCTTGCGCCGCAAATCCGCGACGGCAAGATCAAAGGCCTCCTCGTCACCAGCCGCGAGCGGTCGCCGCAGCTTCCCGACGTCCCAACCGCTGCCGAGGCCGGCGTGTCGGACTTCGTCGTCGATTCCTGGTTCGGTCTGGTCGCGCCCGCAGGTACTCCGGCTGAAATCATCCAACGCTTGAATGCCGAGATCGTCCGCATCGGAGCTCAACCCGATGTTCGAGATCGCTTGGAAGCTCAGGGATTGCGCGTCACGACCTCGACGCCCGAGGGCTTCGCGGACACCATCAAGGCCGACTACGGCCGCTGGGGCAAGGTCATCAAAGATTCGGGCGTCGAGGTCTTTTGAAGACCGTAAGTAGTCCCATCCTTCGCGTGCGCCGCGATACTATGCCGCGACGCGCGATCGCCGTGGCGGAGACACACGCATCGGTGCCTCGAACGCCAGACTGCCGTCGATCATGACGGAACAGCCATGACCAGAGCCAGCGTGCCGCAGACCGCAGCCGTAACAGGTCACTCGTTGAAGGACGTCGAGGCTATTCTCGATGCGGACGATCTCGGGCGTGAGATTCACCTTGCCGAAGCGGCGGTGCCAAGCTCGAGCCAACATCAAAACTGTAAAAGGTGGTGTAAACGGCTTTGATTTCGCCGTTCGCCAGGACCGTTAAGCGCCTGATCTATATGGTGGGCGCACCAGGGCTCGAACCTGGGACCCGCTGATTAAGAGTTCAAGACCGTTCCTTTTCTGCAGTGTCCAAATGCGCGCCGCACTACGATTAATATTCGATAAGCCCTTCGTTTATAGGTGTTTCTCGCATAATTTCGCGCTCCGTCGAACTCAAACCTCCAAATAGCTCAATCCGCCAACACCGTTTGAAAACCGTTTTCGGCGGACCTGGACTCTCGTCATGACCGATATTCGAATTTCTCTCACCGACAAAGCGATTGCTCGGCTACCGGCTCCAAAGGACGAATTCCGCGCCAGATGGAATCCCAGAATTAAGCTTGATATCGCGAGGCCGGGTTAATCCTGGAACTCATCGCTGGGGCTCCACGACAGAATTTGCACGTCCCATCAATCAGGCGCCCTCAGGTGGTTCGGAGCTTTGTCGGTCGCGAATTGACAAACCTCAATAAGACTAAGCGGGCTTTTCGCTGAAATGTTCGCAGGTCATGGACAAGCGCGTTAAATGATCAAATTTAGTTTTTGCCAAGACATGCGTCATACTCATTTCTTTGCTTGCCGTTGAGTGACCAATATTTTCGATTGATTTGGTGAAAGGCTCGAAACGATGGATGTCATTGCGAGCGACATAAGCACAACCTATTTTCCCAAGCCGGAATCGGCGCGGAGAAAATGTCGGCGCGCGCTGCAGTGGAGGTGTCCGGCTTGCGAATCCGAGATGATGTCTTTCGAAGGAGGCGCTTCCTGCAAGCCGTGCCGACAGTTCGTCTTTGTGTTTGGGCAGCGTGCAGCTCAATCCACTGGCTCGCAGCGTCTCTAGGCGACTGCCTAGCCACGGCGGCGCCCTGTCGGTTCCCCGTACAGCAAGCCGATTTCCCGGCTCGGAATGGGTGATTACCGCTCGCCTGAAAGAGCAGGCGCCGCACGACATCGGTGCGTCGTAGCGCATGCCGGCGATGCTTGTGCTTGTTGTCGTCATTCTGACGTCGCTGCTCCCGGCAGACCATCTCGCTCTCGAAGGATTGATCATCGCGGCAGAGGTGTGCGCGCTCAGATCGATGTTTCGATGCATTGGCGTCCTCGAGCGCGATCCTCGCGTTGAGGACGATGGTTCAATTGGCTGGTAGCTGCCTTCTCGCCGGGAGTGGAGCTGTGCCAGGAATGCCCTGTTACAACGGGCCCATGCGTCACTCGCATGTGAACTAACGCACAGACTGAGCCCAGGAATAGGTTAAAGTCAGAAGGGGTCCATTTAAAAGTTCGAGTGAGGGCAGGATCATGAATGCTGTAAAGCAGTGCGAGGCCCAGGCGGCAGAATATCTCCGGTTAATGCAATCGGCGCACAGCGAGACCGAAGCAAGACTTCTTAAATCCATCTCCCAAAGCTGGGTTCGGGTTGCCAACCAGATTTCTCGATATCAATCTCTTGTCTCCAAAGATGGGGCGCGAGCGGACCGATCTACCTTTCAATCTTATGCCAACCAGTGAGGTCCAGGCGGACCGTCGGCTTACGCTGGCGGGCTGGCGATTGCCGAAGGCCTATTCAACACGCTGGCCTGCGCGCCAGCCCATCTCCCAGAAGTCTGCCTCGAGCCGGGTGGCTTCCTTAAAGACCGCAATCAGCTCTGCCTCACGGGCTGGCGTGGCGTAGAGATCGGCGAGATGGTCCAGTTGCGCCCGCGCTTTCGCTGCGACCTCCTGGTATGGCACGCCGGCGTACTCGGCGATCCAGACGCGATAGGGATTCGTCGCAGCGTCCGCATCGGGGCGCGAGGCGAGCCGCGTTGCGATCTCCGCGTAACCGATCACGCAGGGGGCAAGCGCCACCTTGAGTGCCAGCAGATCGCCGCGCATTCCAGCGTCGAGCACATAGCGTGTGTAGGCCAGCATTTCGACCGCGGGAGGTGTTTGTTCAAGGTCGCTCGGAGATAGACCCCACCCGGCACAGAGTTTCACATGAAGGTTCATCTCGACATCCAGGATGGTCGAGAGGCCGGCCAATGCTTCACGCATGTCGGCAAGCTTGGGCGACTTGTAGACCGAGAGCGCGTAGGCGCGCGCAAACTCGATGAGGAACAGGTAGTCCTGAGCGAGGTAGTGACGAAACGCCGCTTCGGCGAGCGAGCCGTCTGCCAATCCGTTCGTGAAGGGATGCTCGGTGTAGGCCCGCCAATCGGCGGATGCTGCTGTCTTTAGACGCTCGAAGAAACTCATGATCCATTTCGCCTGGCTTGCTTTCCCTAAACTTCTCTTGCTCGCTACCGATAGCACGAGCGGCGGTCATGGAAAATTGCGTGTGCTCTCGTCCGACCAACAATGGATATCCCACTGGACCGGTCTGCAGGAAGACGAGCCGCCGATCCGCGTCTCAGAACCCGGCTACCGGATTGCGCCAGGGTGCTGCCAACGCACGCGCTCCCTTCGACACTGGATTGCGGTGAAGCCTTGGTGCCGCTATGTGTGCTCTATGGCTCACAAACTCGTAGTATTCGCCACGTGGGCGGCGTTCGGGCTGATCTGCCTTGTGACGTTGTCGCCGATAGGATTGCGACCTGAGACAGGCTCAGTAGGGCTCGAGCGCTTCCTCGCTTACGCGCTGTTAGGCGCGCTATTTATCATATCTTATCCCCATCAGTACGTCAGGTTCGCGATATTTGTCGTCGTCGTGGCTCTGGGGCTCGAGGCTCTACAGCAATTGACGCCCGATCGGCACGGCCGCCTCACCGACGCACTCCTAAAGGCGGCAGGGGGCCTCTCGGGATGCGCCGCGACAAGGTTAGTTCAAATGGTCGTCCAAACGCGTCCGAAAGATTAAATGCGGGTGATTTCCCGTCGAAAGATTAGGTCGTCTCTGCAACTTGACTTTCGTCAAATTGACCATCGGCCAGCCCATGTAGACTGGGTGTGAGCGAGAACCATCGCGGTTGGGCACTCGGGCCGTCGGATGCGTGCTCAGGAAATGCCATGCGGCGACACGCGGCACATCACACTGTGAAGATTCAACACAGCCAAGTCGCTGCTCCGCATCCTCATGCGACAGCTAACCTCACCATAGGTGCCGGCACGGCTCTTCATCTTGAAAAACGCGTGGACCAGGAAGCAATCGATCTCGTCGATATGCGTATGCAGCTCGTCGCTCTGCGCTCTCGCCATTCGGAGAACCCTCTCGCGGCGCGTCTTCTGAATGCACTCCTGGTCAAGATCTCATGTCTGAACGAACCGGAAGGTGCAGCCCACGCGCAACGGATTCGCGACGCTTTTGCGAAGACGATCGAAGCCGTGGGAAAGCTCGTTTCGCAGAATGATCACCGTTAGATTGATCTCCTCGGCAGGACCGAAGAACGTCTCGTTCGACGTTCAATCATGAGGCCGACACCGTCACGGTTGGATTGCACCCCTCAAACGACCGGTTCATTGCGCTATACTGCAGTGGCATAAGCCGGGCCAGCAGATGGAGCACAGGAGCAAATCATGGGGAAAGCCGCCAACAACGGGATACGGAAACTCAGGGCGACGTTCTTCAACAATCTGAGCGCTGGAAGCGCGTTGGTTGCGATAGCAATGATGCAAGCTCCATTCTTCTTCCAGTCTATGCGAGAGTTGCATGTGAGAGCGCTGCTTATGACTGCCTGCCCAGTCGTTTTGCTTCTGATCCTTTCATGGACCTGGAATCTCAAGGCGAAGGAGATTGCGAGCGAAATCGAAGATTAGCCGCGGCTTCGCCGGAGACGGCAAATGCGGACCTTGGAGCGACGACCTCAGCATCCTCTACAGATACTTCGGATTTTCTTGTCCAGCAATTTGTCTTCGTCCTGCACCGTATCAGCCTTTATCGCTTCGGTCCTGGTAACGATGGCAGCGGCCTTGGGTTGAACGGCCGGCACAGGCCGCTCGACCGAAGATCGTCGGGTCCAGAGCGGGCCGGGACTGTCACTTGCGTCTCGGGAGGAAGACGAACCGCCAGCCGCCAGACTCGGCCGGGCGCCTGTTACGCGCTGCGCGAAGGCGAGGTCCGGCACTAACGCAGTGATCAATGTGGCAATCAACAACGATCTCATAACGCTTGCTCGCTCTCCAACCATGCCGCTTGAGTACGGTGGCATATGGTATGAGCGGCTGCCGTCCCTAAACTTGACGGACCTCAGATTATCCTTGGTATTCTCGGTCTGCTTGCCGCGTGCAGTCAGCACGCAGTCCCTCTGGATCTCGCGGCACGAGCGAGCATGCTGGACGCAGACCGAAGCGCGGGGGATCTCGGTTACGCCAGAGGTCAGCTAGTCTTTCCAGGGACGCGCCGACCGTCGGCATCCGTGCCCGTGCCAGCTCCCTTCGCGCCCATTTGCTGTGCGGTCTCCTTGCGGCGTCTGCGCTGAGGACGCGCGGATAGCCGCTCCAGCTCGAGCGAAGCCGCCTTAAATGCGTCGGAAACGGACTCGCAGTCGCGATCGCTGGACTTGGCCATAATATGCTCTCTTTTGCCCCGGCTTCTCCGCGGGACAAGACGAGGGATAGATGCGGGGAGACAATTGCACCCGGAGGCGCAGCTACCGCGTTGGAAGAACCTGCTGCGCCTGGCCTCGGGGCAATTCAAACGCAGTTCTTGGCCGAACACGTGGCCCCGACTGCCGAGCGCCCGTGTCCCCGATTGTTTTGGCTGTCGCGCACTGTCCCGTGCACCGCTGGATAACGCAAAATGCGCTGGGAGTCTGTACGGTAATCGACTTATAATTGCAAAGTATCGCGTGGGGTCGCTCTCGGCGCTAACCGGCGGGGAGTCCGGTCCCGATGCTGGTACTATGGCAGGAGCTGCCACCTCTGCTTTTGGATCGAGCGGTATCGTGGTGGGCCAGGCGCGCCCCAGCCGAGCTAACGCCTGAACTCCCTAAGGGAATTCGGAGGGGCGATAACAGCTCCCCTGAGCCTTCGACCGTCAGAGAAGATGAAAATCGAAGCCTTGCAGTTGCGCGGGTGACACCCCCTTCAACGTAATAGCATCGTGAGTGATGGGCGAAGTAATGATCGTATTCGGGCCGGCCCCGGCCGCTGCAGCCAGAATCTCGGCAACGCTGCTGAACTGACTGTGGCTGAGTTCAATCGTGTCGTTGGCGACGTCGAAATCGCCGATAGTCGCGGTTCCAAAATTCAAATTGAACACGAAATTGTCGCTTCCTCCAGCGCCGAAGATCGTGACGCCGTTGCCGACGTCGTGAAAGGTCTCGTCCGCAGCGGTACCGCTGACAACGCTGAGGTGCGACATGTTCTGTGACGTATCGGCCCCGACAATCGAGATCGTCAGCGCCTGATTTCCCACATTGCCGTGACCATCAGTAACCTGCGCCGTATATCGGATCGTCAATTCATCGCCGGCCTTGAGGAAATCGAGATTGGGATCGGTCGGCTTGTAGGTCCAATTCAACGTCTGCGTACCGCCATTTGACTGCACCATGTCGAACGCGATGTCACTCGCGTCGACCAGCGCTGCGACATCGGCACCAAAGGGCAGCGTTGTTGAGCCGTTTGAACCGCTGAACGCGAGTGTGGCGTTTCCGATCACAGACGCCGTGAGCGTGTCGCCGATATCGGCATCGTGCACAGTCAGCGTTCCCGAGACCGGCGCCGCGAGGCCGACGTGGCGATCCGGAACAAATCCGGCAGAGATGTTCTCGATCTCAAATGCGTTGGTGTTGCCGGTGTCCAGAACGACCCGGTCAAAGGGATGGATGCCGACAAATTCCAGATAGCCGTTCGAAGCGAACACGCCCTGATGTGCGCTCAAGAGCCCGGCGACTTCGGCACCGGTGTAGGACACGACAAGATCCACGCCATCGTAGAAACTGATGGTGTTCAGGGAATCGATCGTGCCCCAATAGAGACCGAAGGTGTTTCTCTCCGAGCCAAACGTGATTGTCTCGGAGCTGCCGGCACTGAGGCTCAAATAGTCGGTGGTATCCACGCTTCCTGGCAGTGGTCCAAGGAACATAGCCACCCCGACACCGGGGATCGATCCGTTGATGATCCCGACATTTCCCGAGCCCGAAAATGTGGCATCCAGGGCAGCACTGTAGAAATTGCCGTGGAACCCGTCGGATCCGGCTGGCAGACCATCGAAAGTCTCCGTGGCCAGCCCGAGCGAGTTTGTGTTCACTCCCTCGGCCAGCGCGACCGGATTGACCACGACGGCCTGCACCGATGGGTCGGTCTCGCTGACGATCGCCGGCGCGTCGTTGACCCCGGCTATGACCAGCGTCACGGTCGCTGACGCAGTCGCACCATGACTGTCATCTATCGTATAGGTGAAGGAATCGGTGAAGATCTGCCCGGCCCCGAGGGCCTGAAGGACAGCAGCACTCGTCGGGTCGTAGATAATGTCGGTGCCAGAGAGCGATACGGCAGCGCCGCCGGCGCTGGTCCCGCTGACGGAAACGACCGCCACATGATCGCCGGTGTCCGGGTCGGTGTCATTCGCAAGCAAAGCGCTTGCGGCGATGGTCAGCGACGCGTCCTGGTTCACATTGGGCTGGCCCGGATGAGGCGGGGCCAGTACGTCAGCATGAGCGATTGGCTTGTCATTGGCGCCGTGGATGATGATCGTCACCACCTTTGGTGTGCCGTCGATGGTCGTCACCGTGAAGCTGTCGGTCAGTGTGCCGCCGACATCGAGCGCCTTCACCGCACCCGTGGCATCGGTCAGCACGTAAGTCCACACGCCATCCACCGTCATCGTGAAGACACCGTACCCGCCATCGCTCGCCTGAGGCACACTGACTGCCTTAAACGTGTTGGGCGCATTGTCGACGTCCGTATCGGTAAGCGTGCCCGTTGCCCTCGCCGTGCCGGCGGCAGCATTGGCCGCGTCACCTGCCTCGTTCACTGTGCCGCTCGCGCCGCCGGAGATAATCGCCGCGTCATTGACACCGTTGATGGTGACCGTGAAGGTCTGAACGGCCAAGAATACGCCGTCCGAGACCGTGACAATAAAGCCTTCGGTGGTCGCCGCGGTCAGCGCGTTGATCGCGCCATTATCCGGAGAAAACGTGTAAGCGCCGGTCGAGCTGTTGACGTAAAGCGTGCCATAGTGACCAGCCTTTGACACATCATATGTCACACCGCCCAGCCCCGTGCTGCCAGCGATCCCTCCGCTTATGCTGTAGGTCAGCGGAGCACCGGAATTAAAGCTGATCGCCGTCAGAGCACCGGCGGTCGGGGTGAAATGGTCAAAGGCAGACGTGTCATTTACAGTCGGCAAAGCCGTCACGGTCAACGACCGCACCGGGGGATCGACGATCGCGGGAACGACAAAGATCGTTTGTATCGCCGGCGTAATTTGCGGTAGCGGGGCGTCAGGCCTGACGAAATCGATTGGTTGGGGCGTCAGAGGGTTGACGGACGGAGGCGAGCTTGACCCCTTCGCCCCTGTCTCCTTTGAAAGATTGCCGAGAGCCTCCTGTTGTGCGGCGCGGAGCTCCTCCATCTGAGCAGCGGTATTTGCGACTTTGTTCACGCTGACCGAGGATCCCTTTTCGTGCAGAACAATCGTCTGTCCGGGATCCTCAACCAGAATATGTCGCGGGACCGCCTCTTTGGTCACGAGTTCGAACACGCCGTGCGCGAGGTCCTTGTACGTAATAATATCATCGTCCAGAAATGTGACATCGGGATCGGCCGCATGGGCTTGGTTTGACTCAGCCAACATCAGAGCCGTGATCCAGAGCATGCTCGTTACGCCGGATGGGGCTGCGGTGCCGCCAACCGTCCCGGCCAGCGCGAGCCCTCTTGGTATCCGACTTGCGATCCAAGCGAGCCGCCTTCTGATCCATGCGAGCCAACCCGAACATGATGGCCCGATTGAGTCACTGACGTATTCGTTCAGGACAGCGCGCGAACAATCGACGCAAATTGTCGTAGTCCCGGGATTATCGACAAGTCGACAATGCGGGACCGCAACTGCTTTAGGTACGTTCCCCAACTCGGCATCGCGCCTAATGGACATTGCCTCAGCCCCGCCTATCACAATTCGCGAGCCGCGCGAGATTGCCGGATCATTCTTGTTGATCCGCAGCCTGCGCCCCGAACAGAAGCCCAGCGCTTGCAACCGGCACCGGCCCGCCGAAAATGACTCTCGCGAAATGAATAAGCACCTAGTGCCAGGTAACCCGCACAGAGCCCAACGCTTCCTCAGAATTTATTCATTCAATGTACTCGGCTGAAATGCGACCGTCTATGCGCGACGCGAACGCCGCCACGGGCGTCGGAAACCTAGGTCCATCAGTCTAGTCTGTCAGGCCTAGTCCGGACTCGATATCCGAGAGTCGAAAGACGGATCGCAGACGTTATAATCGACGATCTTCTCAGAAAGGGGAGATCATGTTTATGCGTACGATTGCCGCGTTGGTGACCTGTATCGGTTTGACTCTGCCAGGCTTGTTCGCTGATCCAGCGGAAGCGCAAGTCAATGCAGCGACTCCCGCGATTCAGGATGCAACAAAGCTCATTGGAAAAGTCGTCAGCGCCACCGGCGCGGTGACCATCGAACACGCGAACGCAGTCGTCATTCAGGCTACTGTGTCCGGCCCAACAAAGGTCGGAGACCCCGTCTATCTGGGCGATGTCGTCCAGACCGGAGCCGACGGTCGGGTCGGCATCAATTTCGCGGATGGCACAACGTTCAATCTGTCGATCAACGCCCGGATGGTCTTGGACGAGTTCGTGTATGAACCCGCTGGGAACTCGAATTCGACATTGTTCAGTCTAACCAAGGGGACGTTTACCTTTGTCGCCGGCAAGGTTGCAAAGACAGGCGATATGAAGATCGATACTCCCGTCGCGACCATGGGAATTCGAGGCACCACGCCGCACGTCGAAATTTCGGATGACGGGTCGGTCAAATTCTCGACCCTTATTGAGGACGGCAAGAAAAAGCCGGGAGTACCCACGACGCGGCAATCCGATCAGAAAGCCACTCACAAGTTCGATTTCAACATCTGTCGAGGCTGCTAGGATCATTGCCCCACGCGCAAGCATTGTTCAGCAGTCGTCGTCGAAAAGGTTCGGCGCACGCCTGCCGCACTGCGGCCGCGCAAACGCGCGGATCGAGGAGCATGGTCATCACAACCATCCTTGCTTCGCTGCTCCTGCCGTCATTGGTTGCTGCGCAGAAGCCGGCGGTTAACAGCCTCAGGGATCTTGAATTATGCAATGGCTCGGAGCGCAGTTCGCTCGACTCACGGATTTCCGGCTGCTCGGCGCTGATCGATTCGCACCAGAGCACGGCAACAGCCCTGGCCATCTCCTATAATAATCGTGGCAATGCCTATGTCGCGAAGGGCGACTACGACCGTGCGATCCAAGACTTCAATGAATCGATCAAGCTGGCACCTGATTTTGCCAAGCCCTACAACAACCGGGGTGCGGCCTACCTGCTGAAGGGCGAATACGACCTCGCGATCCAGACTCTCGACCAAGCCATCAGGCTGGACCCCGGCTACGCAAAAGCCTTCGCCAATCGCGCC
>Ga0307510_10005826_pt1 | contig 14696 bp, 12 predicted proteins | sample 12_EM_MG_FD_207224 | JGI IMG/M metagenome (GOLD analysis project Ga0307510, IMG submission 207224) | Populus trichocarpa ectomycorrhiza microbial communities from riparian zone in the Pacific Northwest, United States - 12_EM | ecosystem: Host-associated > Plants > Roots > Unclassified | place...
GGTTGACTCTGCTGCAGGGGGGTCGGGATATGTGGGCTCGAGCGTGAGAGAACGAACAACGGTGACCGATGAACTCGAACAACTGACGCGCTGTCCTCGATCGTGTGGGAATATTATCACGTGACGCTCCATCTCTGACATCACGTAATCGTATGCTAAACGGGGGCGGCTCCTTGAACCGCGACCAACACCAGGCAAAACGGGGTCATTGACTCAGACCACGACCATGGAATCTTTCATCCCTAATGCCTCTGAACCTCCCGTCCCTGTCCCCTTTGGCCAGCTCACCGTTGCTGTCGCCGAAAGCCTCACCCCTTCTCACCACATCGCCATCTCCAACCCAATCCTCCTCTCCGATTTCCCTGACACCCCTCAAGGCGCCGTCGCCTACATGGCCCTACAACGTGTTTCTGAAATTCTCTCACACGGTTTCCTCTCCCCCTCGAATTCCTCCCCTGCTGAAACTACCCCCTCCCGCGAACTCTGGCTCTCCACTGTCTCGCAAATCCTTGTTCACACCCACAACAGCATCCGCCGCACTCATGGGTCGGACCCCCTTCCTAACTCATTCTCGGGCATGTCGCCTGAAGAGAAAGATTCTTTTCAACTCCTTGCCCACACTATCTCTTCTCTTAACTCCTTTTTTTCTAACCGTTTCGATAATCTCATCACAGATCCCGACGAACCTGACACTGAAGCTTGGGAAATATGTCTCAGGTGTCTCGAAGAATGTCAATACCCCATCGACAAAGCGGGGTATGAATCCGTCCTCATGTCTTGCACGCAGAACATACACGCGGCGCACCGCACCATCATAAACGACAAACTCCGCACCTTGTCGCATGAAATGGATGAATGGGTTGACGACAGACGCGCCCAGATCGAGACGGCGTTCATCGACGCGGTCATCTCTGATGATCTCTCTTACCTTCACAATTCCACTGATCGTGACCCTTGCCTCGATGCTTGGGCTTCTCATACTGTTGCTTCTTTCACAGCTACTGCCAAACGCTTCATGGCCCAAGAAGTCCTTGCCACCACTGTTGAACCCATCCTTATTGAATCCCTTCAAGCTGCCAAGGTCAAAGTCGACACCAAAGGTGAGGCCTACCTCGACAACTACATTCGTGACGAACGTGTGAAAGCCAAAGCCGCCGCCAACTGTGACGCCCTTATATTTTACAACGATACCCTCCAGGCCCTCAAAGCCGAAGCTACCGAACGCTTGGAACGTGAGATCGCCAAGTTTAAGAGCTCCCTTAAGGTAAAGAATGAAGAGCGCAAGGCCGCTCTTCTTGCAGATTTTGCCAAATGGGCTCCTACGCCCTCTATCACTTCTTCCTCTTCGGCTGTTCGCTCTTCACACCGTAAAACTCGTGTTGATCGATCAAATTCTGTTGCAGGCCCTTCTCCAGGCCCTCTTCACTCCCGTCTCTCTTCTCGATCGGCCTCCCGATCACGTTCTCTTGCCCCGTCTCCCGATTCAGTCGTCCCGGGCCGGTCCCCGGATCAGATGATGCCTCGGGCCTCGCCCGTCGTTGACCTTCCCCCCACCCGTGCTAATACGGAACCACCCATTCTATCCATTTACCCTCCTCCGATGAACGTTTCGGTGGGACCCCCGTCCAACTCTTTTGAGACCGCTATGGTGCATGTTGATACCATGGTGCTCACGGCGTTCAAATATCCGCGTGCTCCCTCTGCATTTGAGCCTCAAGGGCCTCCAAATACGCAGAATGCTCTTCCCGCCCCTCTTCAGGAGGACAAATCTTTTTCTTCTATCGACCCTCATACCTCCTCTATCGAATCTCTTATTAGGGGAATGTCGGAGTCTTTCCTGGCTAAACTCCAGGAGACTTCTTTTGCTACCCAATCGCAGTTCTCAGAGCTTTCTAACCGCCTCCAGAAACTTGAACAACCGGTTACCACTTACTCTCCTTCCGCTGTAGCCACTCCTTGGTGCCCCCTGTGCTCCTCTGCACCCGATGCCCCTCCGGGCCACTATGATCACATTCCTATCTCTGAAGATCTCCCCACATGGTTTTATGGCGACGCCCAAATGGGTGACGCCATCGAACCTGGTTGGTTGGATTCATATCTTCAAGGACTCTATTTCGACCATCTCTCTCTCCCTTCTTCCCATGTACCTACTGACTCACAGCACACCTACCTTTTAACCCTCCCCGGTCTCTTTACTACTTACTGTCGCCGCTTCCAACTCTCTCCCGACCACCACCTCAACCAATATGATGTCCTCCCCTTCTGGGAGTTCGTTGACGAATACAAGAAGATCCAAGCCTCCGGCCGCAACCCCCTACTTTTTGAATCTGACCCCCTCTGCGGCGGCCCCATAGACAATCCCGACGAACCTGAATGGGAGGTCCTCCACCCCCTATCTTCTAATCCCCCAGCCCCAGGGTCCATTCGTCTCTTCCCCCCTCGTGCACCCTCTCAACCCCCCATTGTTACTCTTAATGCCCCTTCTGCTCCTCTTCGTGCCCCCGTAAGCGACCACGCTCGGGGCTGGGCTCGACCTAGCGTCGCCCAAGAGGTTCCTAACACTACAGTTACGGCTTCAGCCCCTGCAGCTCCCCAACCCCCTCCGGACTCTTCCCTCCCATGGAAGGTCATGGGGGCTGGTAACAAGCCTCTTTCTTTCGCATCCGTTGCCAGCTCTGGTTGTCCTACCCAGAACCCTCCTCCCATTAAGGTCACACAACGTCCTGCTCATCTGACAGACAATCAGCTCATAGCGATGATGCGGAACCAGATTGTCCGCAATTATGAGGTCCACTTCAATGCTACCGTTCGCACGCGCGGCGCTAGCAAGGAATCTCTCATATTTGCATATAAACACGCTCGCTCCACCGAAGCGGCGGCTTTTATCCCTCCGAAAACCCAGTCTCATGCTTCATCTTCTTCCTCGTCTCAACCTACTAACCGTTCCCGACCTTGTCCCCATCCTGTTTCTACTACAGAATTCACGATTCTTCGTGATCCTTCCACAATCGCTCTCCAAGGCCCACATGCTGACCCTGCGTCACTTGTCTGCTCCCTCCAGACTAGCCCCCGTCAGGCTCGCCCTGGCGGAGCTGCACTCCCTTTTAACCTTCTCAGCGGTAGATGGAGCTCTCAGCTCTCCGCTAACTTTGTTCTCACCTTTGCAGGACAACCATCTAACGATGATATCCTCTGATATTGTCATGTTCTCTGTGCGCCTTTTGGCCCAGGAGCATCTATCCTCCCTCAACGGGGATATACCCGTGTTTCCATCAATTTTGTCCTGGTTCTCTATGACGATGACGGCAACCGTGCTTCATCCGAGGAATTGTGGTGTCAACTTGAAAACAATGATGCCTTCAAGGGCCTCCGAGTTGTTTCGGCTCCTAAATGGCTCCGTGCATCTTTTGAAACCCCAAAGGAGAAGTCTTCTGTTGTCCTCTCCTTCCTTGATGAGGATGGGTCTCGCCTTCCCCGCATTACTAAGAACCCTGTCTTCATGTTTGGCGCTCCATGCGAAGCCAAACTTTTTAATTCTCTTCCCCTCATTAGACAGTGTGACCGCTGCCACAAACTCGGACACTTGGTTCAAAAGTGTAACCTGTCTAACAACGTCATCATCTGCCCGATCTGCGGCGGCCGTCATGCCGCCAAAGACTATGCAGGGAGATGCCCCACCACTAACCTTCACACAGACCTCAACTGCCGCTGCCCTTTGAAGTGCATTAATTGCGCCTCAGCCCATCTCCCGGGCAAGGGTCATCTCACTCATGACTCCACGTGCCCCCTTCGGAAGAAATTCTGTCGCGACACTAATCGCACCGGAGACTCTTCTTCTTCGGAAGAACTTGACCGCCCCATGATCGTTGATCAGCCGGTCCCACCCGTAACAGGGCTTCCTTCTTCTCAACCCACTGACGACGAACAGATTGCCTTCCATCCTGCTTCCCCAAAAGGGAAGTCCGCGGTACGAATTGAGGACACCCCTCCGCCCCCCAAGGCAGCTCCTCTTCATCTTACTGCCTATCTCCAGGATATGAATAAATGGAACGCTGTTTCTGATCCTTCTTTCTTCTCCTCTTTGACCACTGACGAACTTCGGAACATTTCCGAATACGGCGACGCCAAGGCTTACTCCCTTGGTGTTATCATTACAGACCTTATTCAGTCCCGTACTAATGTCTGAATGCCCAATTCAGATCTTGTCGGTCAATATGAACCGACAGAGTTTTGCGACTCACACACTCCTTCAAACCTCCACCGCTGACATTATCCTTATCCAAGAGCCTTGGATCAGCACCATTAATACGGCCCGATCTGATTCTGACCCCATAGGTACCGCCATATTCGGCGCTACCAATAATAATATGTGGGACTGTCATCTTCCCTCTTTTACTAACCCTAAAGAAGTTCGCGTCGCTGCTTATGTCCGTCACGACCTAGCACGTACTTTCTCCGTCGTTAATAACCTCTCCCACCCCCTTTCTAACCTTGAATGTATGGTACTTGACTTCGCATTCGAAGACGAATCATTACGTATTGTTAACGTCTACCACCGGGTTCCTACCGAACCTAGTCAACATAATCTTCTTCACCTCTTCTCCCATGAACTTGATCCCCTCTTACCTACCCTTCTCGTCGGAGATTTTAATACACACTCTCATATTTGGTCCTTTCCTTACTCTACTGTTTCCCCTTGGGCTTTAGCACTCATTGACTGGTTTGACAACCAGGGACTAGAGCTCCTTAACCTGCCCCGCGTTGTGACGTGGGAGAGTGGCCATGACAATCAACGACCTTCGGTCCTTGATCTAGCCCTTTTGAATGAGGCCACGGCGATCTCCGGACAGATCTCCGACCTCCAAATCTCTTTCGAAGAGTCAATCTCCTCAGACCATGCGGCTTTACGCCTCCTCTGGTACCCTGCTGAGTCCATTGCCATCGCACCTCCTCCCACTCTCACTGGTTTTGCGGTCGACGACCTCTACATGGACTCTTGGCTCAAAATCTTTGGGCCTCTCCCTTCTCCACCTATCACCGACATCCCCTCCCTCGTTCATGCTGCTACCCAACTCCATATCGATATGGATTCAGCCTCTTCCCAAGTTTTCTCTTGTCGGAAAGCGCCTGACCCACGAGGGGTCTGATGGTGGAACCCAGATTGTGATGTGGCTCTCACCCTTGTCTGCTTCTCTTCTGGGCCCTCAAAGAAAGCTGCTATTTCATCCCTCCGTCGTACTATCGCCGCTTCCAAACATAACTGGGCCCACGATTTCCTTCATCACACCACCTCCGAAAACCTATGGGAAGCTGCCGCTTGGCGTAAAGGGTGTTCCATTAAACACATCCCTCCCCTCCTCGTCGCCCCCCTTCGCCTATCCGATGACATCATCGAAATGACGGAAGCATTCAAACAACGCTTCTTTGTCATGGATTATCCGGAAGTCAATCCCTTCCAACATGACGATCCTCCCCCTCTTCCCCCTCGTAATTTCGCGCCTATCACCCAGTCAGAGATCGCCTCCGCTCTTGCAGACACTTCTAACAAGTCTGCCCCGGGATTATCTGGGATCAACTACCAATTGCTAAAATGGGCCTTCAGTTCCCAACCCGATCGCTTCCTCACTCTTTTCAACGCCGCCATTTCCCTCGGACATCATCCTTGGTCGGACGCCCTCGTCATTGTTATTCCCAAACCAGCCAAGCCAGATTACTCTCTTCCCAAAGCCTATCGCCCCATCTCCCTCCTCGAATGCTGCGGCAAACTTCTAGAGAAGATCATAGCAAAACGCATCCTTAGTGATACACATCACTTTAACATCCTTCCCCCTACCCAATTTGGCTCCCACGATTACCACTGTGCTGTCGATGCTGCCCTTTGTCTAGTCCACAATGCACAGTCTGCCGTCCAGGCCGGATATGTTGCGTCTGTAGTTCTATTTGACATTTCAGGCTTCTTTGATAACATCAACGTTTCGCGCGTTGTCCACATTTTCCGCAATCTCGGCTTCCCACCCTCTCTCTGCAACTGGATCCTTTCATTCCTCACGGAGCGCAAAGTCGTCCTATCATTCAACGGTATGAAGTCGCTGCCCATCTTCCTTGACCATGGCACCCCCCAAGGTTCTCCCCTCTCCCCTATTTTATCGGCTATTTATACTTCTCCTCTTCTCAAATTTATCAATGACAATTGGTCCCGCCGAGGACTCAACATGTATGTCGATGATGGCGCTATTTTTTCCAACACCAAAACCCAAAAAGAATCCGCTCGCATTGCCACCCTTGCACTCCAGGAGATTACTGCGTGGTTAGGAAGGAACGGTCTAAAGTGTGACACAGATAAAACTGAGTTCATCACTTTTGCTCCTCTGCGACCCCGTTACCTCATCGGCGCTCCTGTGTCCTCCATCCAACCTTGTACATCCGCCTCCAGTTCCTACACTGTCAAGCACTCTTCCCTCATCCGCTACCTCGGCATCTTTATCCATGAACGCTTTGACTGGACACATCACGTGACCATCATGGCTAATCACGCTCGTTCAACTATCCACGCCCTTAGCATCCTCAGGAACTCCGTTCGGGGCCTCGATTATGCCAACTGGCGACAGTTATTCCACTCCCTCATTCTTCCTGTCCTTACTTACAGCTTCCCCCTCTACTCCACCCAACCACACATAAAAGGGCTCCTCGACATTCTTCAGATCACCCAGAATGATGCCGTCAGAAAGATGAGTGGTGCTTTCAAAACCACTCCCGTGGTTCCTTTACACTACCTTCTCGCCATCCCCCCTCTTCCCCTTACCATTATTAAACTCACTGATGTCTTTCGCTTACGCATAAAATGTCTCCCACCCTCTCACCTTATCCGTACGATAACTACCTTTAATCCCGCAGCTGCATGGTTTCTTTCTCTCCGCCCATCCACATGCCTTATGCGACTCCTTCCCGACCCTGACTCTTTTCCCCCTTTTATCTACCCCTCCCCTACTTACAAGAGTACATGGACTCATCCCCAGGTCTGGGACAATACCGTCTACAAACTAAGTCCCGCAACTAAGGAGGCTACTAAATATCTTATCAAACAACCCCCTTCTGATACTTTCAATCTCTTTATTCGCGTACTAACTATCCCTTCTCCCCCCTTTGCAGCCTCTTTCCTGCTCTTCTGGGGGCAGATGCTGGTCCACTATGGTGCGACCAGAGACTCTTCTCGGCTCCGCACCCTCTTCTCAGCCTTATGTAATGGCCTTATGTACGCTCTATTATCCAATCATGTCCGCATCTTTCTTCCGGACTTATCTCTTCAACCTTACCTCTTTCGTTCACATAAACACCCCCTTCTAGACCTTTCTTATTCCTTTTTATCATTATTATCTTCTTTTCTTTCAGCAGATCCCGTGCATCACGTTGACATCCTCAGGTACTCCATCAAGTGGTCTGGTCTCCTGGGCACGGCCATTGTGGACACCCTTTCTGAGGAACAACAACAGCTTGTCTTCGCCGATCCCCCTTCCTCACTCTTACCCAAAGCCCGTCTTCTCCTTCTCATCCAGGAACAATATGATCTTCTCCGCCACGACTCCTGCATCTGGCAGTCTATCATCCATCCCGACGGCAACCTTCCCCCTTACATCCAAGGTGCTATCTCACACAAAGACCGCCACACCTTCTCTGCTGCAGTCCAACTTGCCTTTGACCACGCCTTCACATGCACTTATTCCCGCATCTTTCGCGCGAATGCTGGCGACAACCTCTGGTGCCCATGCCACAGCACGCCCCCACCCTCTGCCCCTTCTTCACCCACCTCGGAACAAGCCGGTTTCGAGCGCCTCATGGTGATTCAACACGCGAATCCTCGCGCCACCTATTCCCTGACCCTTCCTGAGCATCACTTCCCCGTCCTCAGCGGCATAGTCCAAGTCGACGGAGGTCTCCCCTGCGGCTTAGTCCGAGGGCCGGCTATCCAAACTCGACACAACACATCCTGTTTGAGTGCTCCCCCCTCTCCTCTCCCCATCACCGCTTCTTTGGTCGCCACCCTTTCGATGCGTACATCTTTGGCACGTATCACGGCGCCATTGCCTTGGGCGACTTCCAACGTGCCACCAACCGCCTCCTTCGCCCTCTGCCTCCCCGACCAGACCCTCCTTGATTGGTAAGTGCCGAGTCGACAGCATGGCCCTGTCCCTTTACGATACACCTTTTCACGCTACCCCTCTTAAATTACCTCTTACACTTTAAACTCTTATCACCTACCCGTCTGCGATGATTACCGTTCCGTGCATGTAACTATCCTCTCGTAGCATGTCTGATGGCCTTAGGCTAAGGACAATAAACAAGAATTCAAAAAAAAAAAAAAAAGACCAACACCAGGCTGGTTTTTCCCACGACAAATTGTCGTGGCAAGGATTCAACAAAGGATACACCATCCCCCCCACACATTGTCAGACTCGGAATAGAGTGATCTGATGATGAGAACCTGTCCTGTGTGACCCCCACCCACAACACAAAACACCTAGCTCCCCCCTCACAATGCATGGGTTGAGAATAAACCCAATACCCTCAGGCAGTCTCTGGACAAACGTCGCCTGCCTATCATGCATCATGCCCTGACCCCCTGCCTCTGAACTACTTTGGTCTACCTAAGAAACGTATTTTGAGCAGCTGCCACCTAAACTGTGCCCGCCCACCAGTCACTCAGTATTGTCATCCTCCAGGGAGCTGCCACGTCAGCATGCATCACGAAGCACCACCCTGTGGAATCTCCAACCCACTGGTCATCCAATACTGTCAGCCCAAGTCTCTCATGGCAAGGCCCAAGAAAATATTATCGTGTTTTACAATGAACCTCAGGTAGACCATACTGACAATGTCGCTATCCCCACATTCCCCCTCTGCTTATGTTTACCTGCCTATCTCTTTAGTCTCAACCCCTGTCCCCCGACATTTGTACCACATGTTTAGGACTCCTATTGCCAACATCCTACCCTGTATCCCCCCACCCAGTGCTAGGCACGCAAAGATCCTTCCACTGCGAACTCATCATCTGTGGTTTTACACCTAAAGCCCGGTAAGCGTTTGGAAACAAGGTGCCCCCCCCCCCCCCATGGAAGCTTGAAGCCGCCCACTTTACCCGCAGAAGTGTTAATAAGGAGAACCCACCTGTTCCCCCTGGCAGCCCAGAAACCGTGGCCGTCGGGGGCTTGTATGCATGGTTGAACACCAACGCGAGGAATGTTGAACCGGCAAACGTTGACACCTGTGAATGAAAAGAAACACCGTTGTTGCTGCAAAGCCCGAGGCATGGAACCTGAGGCATACGGCAAGCCAGGGCATTAGGATGAAGCACCATCGTAAGGCAAGGCCAGGCATAAAGTAGGGGTGCCGCTGTGAGAGAGCGAGAAAGAGCCCGATGCCCTGCCCAGAGGGCTGGCACAATCCAAAGGCGCTGCCATGAAAGAAAGTGCACGAATCGAAGCTCCACCGCAAGGGAGCCCGAACAAGGGCAAGAGCAAGTGAACCACGGGCGCTGCATCCGAGCAGGTGCATATTGAGGCACCACGAGTAAAAGGATGAGAGAGGCTGATCGTACCAAAAACTAGTCAGGGAGTGGCACCACCACCAACAAAACACCACGCACCTCAGCCCAAACTTTTGTCACCTAATCCCGCTATTGAGGGGCCTTTTGTTTTCATCTTGGGGCCCATACATAGGGTGCGCGTTGCCATCCTGAATGATGTAGAAGTGATGCACAAGGCAACACATAAACTGGAATGAGGTATCTTGACAGTCGTCGCGCCTGTGCTGTCCATCGTCTCGCATGGTGCCGCGCCGCACGCAATGCAATGGCCCAATGGGTAAACATAGCCAGAGAAGCGTGGCCCTACAGGAACATCCCATGGCCGATCCTAGGATGCGGATGCTCATCAGTATTCCAAGGCGCCACCAAAGCAGGCCAAAACTGAGAACAGAACCCCAGAAATGCAGTAGAAATGCTCACCTCAAAGGGCGTCCCGACATCTCCGGATCCTCCTCTTCGAGTCTGCCTTCATGATATGGGTCGTGCGCCGCGAGGGAGTGATACTAGAAAAGACAACCACCAGAAAATCCCAGCAAGATGGCTGCGCACAAGCAACCCTAGACTCACCGAGGACAAACTAACCATGCCAAATAATAATAAACAAAGGGCTCACCAAACTCGTAGTGAACACCTGGGAACAAGTCCAGACAAAAGAAAGGGACATCCCGAACAAATAAACAAGCATGCGTGAGGTTTTAGTGGGTAGTAGCCCGGCGATAAGCCACAACCCCAAGTCCCACACTATCCCAACATGGGATGTGCATAAAGGCATTTTCTCCTCACCTCCGGTCCCAATGGTCCGGCTTCAGCACGCCATATGGGGCTGACGCTCGTCTCCCGCCATGCGGCATGTATTTCGTCTTGATAGGTTAGTTATAGTAGCTACTTATTAAGAAATACATCACTTTCAAAAAAAAAAAAAATCGTATGCTAAACAGGTTTTTCACAGTCAATGCGTACATGTCAGGGATTCTCGAGGATGGCGTACCAGATTAAACAGACAATTCAGAAGATGAACAAGATTTGGGGGCGAGGAGAGAACAAGTACAAGTGCGTGACCTTGAATAGATATGTTGACGATGATAGAAATAAATAAATAAATTCCAATAGTACCCTGAGACTCATATTCATTTCGTATTTCGTATGGAGTGATAGTAATAGACTCACACATTTTTTTAATGCTTTCCAGAGACAATATCGTACCGCATGGACCCACCTCAATCTGAAGTCGTCACTAGACTGGCCGATGTCCGGTCCGGTTCGGGTTCGGCAGCCTCAGGCCTGAACCTGGACCAGACCTGGAGGTCCGGTCCAGGCAGAACAGCGAACCTGGACCTGGACCTGGGTTCGGGTCCGGTTCAGGTCCGAACAAGGTTCAACCAATCAAAAAAGCATCAATTTTGTTTTCTTTTACCTACGCGCTTATCAATGCTCTTGGAGGAGAGTTCGAATACGTGCAATCACAGGTCCATGCTTCCTCAAATGAGCCTGGATTCTCGGCGAACACTGTCGTCGCCCGCATCCTGCAGGAGAACGACCTCACGGTGCCTTTGACAGGAAGACAGCATATACTAGTAGAACACAGGGCATCCCGAGACGCGTGCCACATGCAGAGCAAGATGATTGAGTCTGAGAAGCCTGGTTCACTTGCTTGGGTGTGCTGCAAGGGCGATGTTGGTGGACCTAGTATGGGTCGTGGGCGGGCTGGGGGGTGGCAAACGTTTGGGTCACCATGCCACCTGGGTGACGTTTTAGAGACTGGGCAGGTACGGATGGGTTTATTCATTTCGAAAAGCGTCTTACCTGGAATGGAATGTTGCATACCATCCCATTCGATGCCAGTGATCCAGAATCTGTGGAGTCAAGTTGCCCACATGAAATCCTGCCTTCTGTGTGGCATAAATCCAATGTTCGTACTCATGTAGACAATCCACCTTGCTGTCGGAATCGATGTCAGCTTGTTGCATTCCAGCTGTGAAAGTTTCAAAAGTATACATCTACTTGAAGACCACAGAATTGCGTTCATAGCAACCCTTGACAGCTAGGAAGGTTTTGCGACCCCCGAATGCATCCAATGTGCACTAGTATGACAACCTGAGATGTGGTAAAGGGCACCTCTGCATCGGCGACCCACATCTCAGAAACACATGTTCCGAGAATGGGCCTTGGCAGCATCTCTCACTGCGCGCTTCATATCCTCCCTCTGACTCGTGCGCAGAAAAAAACGGCCAGGTCAACAAGACATGCAACTCGCGCACGTCCGCCGTGGTTCCTGCGCTGCCCACTCCAGAACCCTCAGCGCCAAGCACATGCAAGCTCGTGCTCGTCGAGGTTGCCATCTCTTTGCTCGCGATGTCCATGGCGCACGCGACGACGTGCCTGAGTGCACCACGCAGCACGAGAGGGACGTAGACGTAAGCAGCCCATTGTCCATCGACGTGCGGCATCGTACCCGTGCGCCCTTGGTGTTTCGATGGGTCGTCGAGGGGGACTGCAGGGGCGAGGTAAGCTGGGAGCACTGGGAGCTTCTGCTCCTTGGGAGGCAGCGGGGCTACTAGTAGCGAGGGCGATTTTGGTCTTTCATTAGGAGGATGTCGTTCATTCTCTGAGTCGGAAGATTCGCCGTATGAAACGAGGATGGTGGTGCGCGTTCGTTTCATCTACTGAGAAGTCCACATCCGCCAGTGGCACAAGTGAGAGATCGAGTGGGCCAAGTTACATTGGCGAGCACGCGCTCCAACAACAGACACACACGGCACCCAAATGCAAAAAAGGGTGCACTGAGTTTGCTGTGGTCGACATTTCACGATGATGGATCACGCAGCGACCTCATGAACGGGTTGACAGCTTTGAGCAGCTCGATGCGCTTGTGCAGCAACTTCAAGCAGAAGAGGACCTCTGCGTATGCGAGGATGTAATTTGTGGTATATGGGGAGTTCACAACGTGCGGGTTCGGGGGGAAAGTCTGATGGCAAAGGGGTGTCCGCAGTCTGACTTGGTACATGGGGTGTGGATGCGTGGGTTCAGGGCGATTGTCTGAAAGCAAAGGGGCGTCCAAGATCCCAATGGAAAGCGAAGGTGCATGCACGTGCATGGGGTGTGAATGCGTGGGTTCAGGGGGATTGTCTGAGAGCAAAGGGGCGTCCGCAATTCCAATGGAAAACGAAGGCGCATGGGGTGTGGACGCACACAGGTGTAAGGTGGTCCCAGCTGAGCCACATGAACGATATTGAATGGGACAGAACGAGGCAATACCGTGGGGCATTTTCTGGCCCTCTCTTTACGAGGCTGCAGGGTTTATAAAGAACGATCGGTGGCTACTTACAGTCTAGATTACTGTCCTTAGTAACAACAAGAAAAGGGGGCCCACCTCGGAAATGAGTGCACAATAACAAGGGTGAGGGGTAGGGGGGTAATGTAGGGAATGGGGGGGCGGTAGCTGCTTGTGCGGCATGGAACGTGATTGCTGTCCTGAAGGAGTGAGAGGAAAAATGAGGGGCCGGTGTTCCATGCCCAGTGCATGTAACTGACTTACTGTTCAGTGATTCCGCTACTCAGCACTCAGCATCCATACCAATATCAAAATTAGCATCGATGTCTATCCAATCTTCTTGTGCAGCCTCCAAACGGCCATCATGATACACCGCACATAACCTCTGCAAGGATCCAAACTTCTCACTCCCCATCTGGCGTTGACGGACATCGTCTGTGCGAGCAGACATCAAGAACGATTGTTCAGCAAGGCAGGAGGAGTGAGTAGAATTGGGGCCAAGTATGATTGTAAACATATTGGTACTGGTGCTCTCCACAGGAACAGGAGGCTTACTGGTGATTATATACGAACACTCCCTATACCAAGGCAGTAGTATCGAAAGAACAGGCCTGCAAGGGTGGGGGCAAGGTTGGGAAAGCAATGTTGAAAGAAAGGTGATGAACGCGTCAGGAGGCAGCGAAAATGGATGGCGGAGTTGACTGATTTCACGTTGTGGTGACAACGATGTTGGTAATCGAAGGCGATGGAGGTGGTTTTGAAGAGAGGAGGAAAAGGGAGAAGGAAAGCCAAATGTGGTATCATAGAACCCTCTGAGGTTCGGGTTCGGACCTCGGGTTTGGGTTCGCCCAAGGTGCTGAACCTGGACCCCAATTGAGGTCCGGTCCTGCCAGGATCCATGAACCCGAACCTGAACATTGGGTCTGGTTCGTGTCCGAACCTGGTCCAAAATGTTCGCGAACCGGACCACGGCCAGTCTAGTCGTCACTGGATGAAGCGCGGAAGCGGGCCGGATTGGGCCGGATTGCGGACGACTCTTTCAATTTCGGACGCCGCAGACGTGGTTGATTCAATTTGTTCACTAAACTGTCACCGTACAGCACCCACATCATTCCGGCCTTCCAACTCAGCCTCATCCTCGGATCATACTGCGAACCCAAATGACCGCAACGACAACGACCATGGCCATGAGCAAACGCGCCACGCTGATTCCCCTCCCTTTGGAGCTCATCGACCACATACTGACCTTTCTATTCTGGCCCCACGACCTCCACCCACTGCTCCTCGTCAGCAAATCTCTCAACCCCATCGCCGAACGCATCCTATACCGCAACATCGGCGACCTTCCCGCCCGCCGCGCCGTGCGACTCTTGTTGTCGCTCGCGAATGCTCCCGCATCGCGGTGCGAGCTCCTCAAGAGCCTCTCGCTCGACTTCATCGAAAATCGGGTCCTATTCGCGCTCGAGCTGCTCATAGCCAAGGTCCTTAGGCGACTTCCGCGCCTACGATCTTTGAGCATCGAGGTATCGGTCCACGAAAATAGACACCGCGCCCTCGCATGGATATTCCCCAGAGACGCCCATTCCGGCTCCGCTCGTTCGCGACTTCCATCAGGTAACGCGAATTCTTGTATCGCCTGTTCCTAAGTCTGCGGAGTTGAATGAATATCATAGGCTCGACCCTGACTTGGCCTCTTTCCTTGGGTCCCAGCCTGAAATCCGCGACCTCTCGCTGCGAGGCACACTCTCATGCGCGTCAGATCCCTTCACGCTCCTGCCATCCGCTCTCCCGCACCTCGAGACCTTCCGGTCGGTTCATGTTGATCCGGACACCCTCGGAGGGGTA
>Ga0307510_10005827_pt1 | contig 14694 bp, 12 predicted proteins | sample 12_EM_MG_FD_207224 | JGI IMG/M metagenome (GOLD analysis project Ga0307510, IMG submission 207224) | Populus trichocarpa ectomycorrhiza microbial communities from riparian zone in the Pacific Northwest, United States - 12_EM | ecosystem: Host-associated > Plants > Roots > Unclassified | place...
CTCTTTTCGCACTGTGCTGTGCTGTACAGTGCTGTAACTGTAGGTCTACAACAAAGCAAACATTCCCAGAAAGAAAGTATCCTAACAATTGCTTGATCAAGTCGTGACTGTTTTCCACTCCAACTGCGCCGTCTACAGCAGCGAGCGTGTCAAGATTAATATAACAACATCCGTAGCTCCGGAAGTCAACGTGTGATGAAGGTACTTAGTATACTATAGCCTCCCAGAATCGGATATTTCCGGGGTGGAGTATAGGGGCTCCCCGCACGAGATGGACGCTGTTGTCGATAGATATACTGCATAATATTATATTCTAGGAACTTGAGCTATATTTCCAGGCTCTTCTTCCCACATTGGCTATTCCATAGCGGGATGGCGGGCCAGGTACTGTACGTGCGCCCAAGAGCTTTACTGGAATACTATCCTCTTCTGCCTTTACCGTACGGCTTTTGGCCCTTGGTTTGCATAATTATTCAGGCTGGGGTTACCGGTTGTGACATCCAGGGTATTGGGTCGGACGAGCATATCGAACACCACGAGGATCCTATCCCATCCTACCGGTGTCAGACGATGACTTCACCGAGTGACCAACCATGAATATAAAGGATCCAATACACTATTTGCCACTCACCAATCCCAACCTTGTTACCCTAAGCTACCCTCCCAAATCAACAAACATGGTAATCACATCCAACTCCAACCAACCACAATAAAATACAATCCATAAAATTCCTCGTGTTCTCCTTTTTTCATGCCGACTCATGTACGATATGATAAAGAGAGACAGAACCAAGCCAACAAATTCAAGGCGGAAGACGTACAAGCCGGGGATCCCCGACACGATATTCAAAAAATCCAATCAAACACAAAACACCCATATTCAAAGACGAAAAAGAAAAAGGGTAGTGTAGAAAGAGGAAGAAAAAGGAAGAAAAAGGAGGAACAAGGGAGGAACAAGGGAGGAAAAGAGGAGAAAAAGGTTACACCCATTTATAATATCACCGACTACTGGCTCCGCTCGAGGTCTCGCTTGGAGAGATGGATGGTTCGATGACTTGGTTTCTGATGGTTAAGATCTATATCCCTACGATTAACCCCCCTTCCAGCCAAACAAAGCGAGCAAAGGAAAGGAAAGAGGACAAAACGCACCCACTCATGCTGCAACAGCTCCGCAGCAGAAGGCCTAATCCCCGGATCCCTCTCAAAGCACTTCTTCAAGAAGTCGATCCCACTCTGACTCAACTGATCGGGGGCTGGCAATTGCGGCGGATGCCCCCCAGCGATATTCCACATGATAGCCCACTCGTTATCCAGATTCGCCCATGGCCTTCGCCCGGTCGCCATTTCCAGCACCACACAGCCTAGGGACCATATATCGATACTGCCGTGACGGCCCTTGTCCGAACCCGTGATCACTTCGGGGGACATGTACATGGGTGTTCCGGTCATGGAGTTAAGGTTTGTGCGGACCGCAGTAGCTGCGCCGCCGCCGCGCGTTTTTCCCTGGCGCGCTATCACCTTGGCAGCGCCGAAGTCGACGTATTTGATTATGCCGTTGTGGTCCAAGAGGATGTTTTCCGGTTTTATGTCGCGGTGCACGATGCCCGACTCGTGTAGGTAGGCGAGGCCTTCTAGCATTTGCAGGGTGTAGATCATAACGACGGTCTCATCCTCGATGCGACCATGCTCAAGGAGGCCGGCTAGGGAGCCGCCGGAGCAGTACTCCATGAAGAGGCAGACTTTGTCGCGATGCACTTCTATACCGAAGTATTGGACGATGTTGGGGTGGTCGAGGAGTTCTAACACTTGCATTTCCTCACGGATGGCGTTCGCAATTTGCGGGATTACTTGAGGGTCCTGGAGGCGGATTTCTTTGACCGCCATTGGGTAGCCCGAGTCTAGGTTCATTGCTGCATACACCGTGCCAAAGGTGCCACCACCGACGAATGGGCCTTGTTGCCAGCGGAGGGAGACGTTCGAGAAGGAGGACCTTGATAGGGAGGTTAGAGATCGGTCAGTTTGGTTGCTGTCGTCTAATACCCGGCCGAGGGCTTGTCGCTCGCTGAGGAGGCCCTTGCGAGCGTTGTCGATTTCGGTCAGTTGGCGGAGCCATTCTTCTCGTACGTGGTTAGCGGCGTCGTTATCTTCAAGGAGTTTACCCATGTCCATCTTCTTGGCCTGGCCGGCGAGTATCTCCATTCTTTGCTTCTCGGCTTGCGCCGCGAGTGTTGAACGAGCACCCATGATATCGAAGTGCGAGATCAAGAGTGACATGCAGCCGGCGACTTTGGACCTTAGCCGCTCGTACTCTGCCTCATTGAAGGAGAGGATGTTCTGGCCACGGGTCATCACCATAGCAAATTCAAGCGCTTTCACAGCCCATCGAAAGGTCATACGGTTAGAAGCAACGCAGTCATCGCATACAAAGCTGACCCAGTCTATGGCAAGACGAGTAAGCTTGAGGTTGTTCATCGCCTTTCGGTTATTGTCCATGTAAAGCACTGAACGCTGTCCAAATTCTGTTGCAAAGGCAAAACAAGTCTGGATAAGCTCCTGGCAGCCCAGTCCTGCGGTCTGCCTTCGGATCTTTTCCACGCTATCCATAATAGTGTTCGACAGTCTGTAGGTGGTCTTCTTGATCTTCATCAACTCCTGGTTGACCCGCGGAAGATTAGCCCTCTGTTCGATCAAAATGTCAAGGCTGTGATTTGTCAAGTGAGAGAATGACGCCCGAGCATTTGCCAGTCTTGTCTGGGAGCCGTCTGCCACTAGACGTAGTCTTCCGGGCTTGATATCCACAATCGGCTCCTTCATGTCAATATTCGAAATGAGCCCATCCCAGGGTAGTTGGTCTTGGGGACAGATGACCAGAACATATGGGCAAGATGGATCCTCTCGGACGACATCGTCGTGGAAACATGTCCGGAGGATCGATTGGATCTGATGTGGGCGGTCATGTAAAGATGGATCCGCCACAAAATATACCCCCTCATGTTCTACACTGGCAGTGTAGACTAAAAAGTGACCCGACTCTATCAAGGAATCGACTAAACCTCTAAGTTTATGCTTTTCAACGCTGTATTCGCTCGCGTTCTCGAAACGCTGGCTTAAAAGTCTTGAAGGAGGGGGGAAGGTAAGATTAGCCACATCTTAAATAGAAAATGAGGGGCTTTACCTTGAAAACCGGAACAATTTACGCTGCCGCACACGAACGGAGTCTAAGATTTGTTTATACCGCTTGCTGATATCCTCTCCCCTGGTCTCCGGAGGTTTCTGTAACTCCTTCTCGAAATGACCCATCAATCTGCTAAGTAATCTGCTCGTTAAGGAGCTGCATTGTGTCAGTTAATTGCACCAATCCCTCTGCAGTCTCCCCAGCGTACCTAAATTGCTCGGCGACCTCAATATCACCCCCCTCGATGTACCGGCCAATATCATTGGAGAAATGCCATTCCGTCTCAAGGATTTCGGCCTCCTTAAAGGTATTCTTGTTGGACCCGATCCTCCAGCCAATAAGCTTGAAGTAATACCTCAACCCGTGCAACACTACTTGTTCGAAGTTTTCGTCCATGCAGGGAGGGAGATCCCAGCCAGGCTCCGGGTCCGAAATCACCATGTATTCCTGCTTAATCTTCACAGCAAGTTGGAGGACGGATTGGAATTGCATGATCAACTGGTCCGTCATCATGGGGGACATTGGTTCCCTCATATTCTCGGCATACTTAAGGCGCATGCCGATAACCTCCTCAATGAGCCTTGTTGGAAATCCAATGAGAACGAGCAGCTCCTCGACATATGGTGGTAGATGACGCTTCCCAAAGGCCTCGGCATACTCAATTAGAGTCTTCTTTGCCTTACCAATCACATTGCTCAAGCCAAGTAGCATGTTGCTCTCCCCGATCAACGACTTCAGGTTATCCTCCTTCAATATCCGATCCAAGAACGACGACTCCCGATCAATACTGGAAACATCGCTCGCGGAATTAACATTTTGCCGGGCAAAATCCAAGCCATCATTCCCAACCCAGTTTTGAAGGATTTTGAGCTCTGTATTGATCAGTTCGGTGATATTATTCCAGGCGACAATCGCGTCCCAACTTGCCGTGAAGGATGAGGAAGCGCAATCTGGCTTAGCGTCGATCAATGCTGCCCGGGTGGGCCACAGTTGCTCGCATTTCTCCCATCTCAAAATGATGTCTTGGACTTGCTCTCTCGGGCTCTTTTCCGTTTTATCCTTCCCTTGTATTTCAAACCGTACAATATCACCAATAAGCGTATCCACTTTCGCCCTACCCTCCTCCAGAATCCTCCTCTGGGCCGGAATTGATCGACCACACACTTTCGCCCTTAGACCGATGAAGAGTTCAGTCTTCATAGTTACGCCCTCGTTCCCTTCTGTATTACCGATCAACCGTTTCTTCTCTTGTTTAACCACATCCCCCATCAAAACTGATGCGAGCATAGAATGCCACTCCAGGCGCTCCCTATTCTCGGGAATTTTGAGTTCCTCTACCGATGGTTCCATCTCATCGTGACCGTAAAGCAACAGCGTATCATCATAAATATCATCCCCAAAGTGAACCTCGGAAGGAGACTCATCCTCCATCTCAAACTCATGCTGATAAGAGCCCAAAAGGCTAGAACCAGAGCTGAAATAATCGCTATTCGGATCTTGGCGCAACCGCTGTACGTAGGCTTTTTCCTGGGACCGGTAGAGCGCGCTAGGATCTCGGCGGGACCGGTTAGCCGATGAAGACCTATGCCTTGAGCGCTCGTTTGTCATATTCATTGGGTGACGATGTAATCCGGGAGCATAAGTATGCGATGGCACTCGAATGGGAGCAGAAGGCCTTTGTAGTGACGACCGATCAACTACGCCTTCTGGTGACATTCTTCCAGAAGGTTCGGAAAGGGGATACGGTAAGGAGCGGACGCCATTTCCCATCTTCCCCGACCCAGCCCAAGAGGAATAACTTCCATTGTGAATCGGGGCAATATCATCCCTAGACACCAACGTCTCCTCGTCGACATCCAAATCCAATTCATCGTACTCCACAGACATTTGCCGACCGGAGCGTTGAGAGTCGTCGGAAGAAGTGGAATCGTCCTGATGCGACGGACGCGCTACGCCATCCAGAGATCCGCTGAGCCGATGAACATCAGAAGGGAAATCGTTAGAAATAAAATGAACACCTCTTTGTCCAGAGAACTGGTCCGGGTCCAATTTCCTAACGGATGAAGTAGCCATACGCTGAAACAGGCGGTGGGTAAACGGAATAGAGCGCCCTCGTATTTCTTTAGTAGACTGCAAGACCCTCGAGGCAATTAGGTGAGGTTAAAGGCTCGTGGGTAAAGGAAGGGGTGTCGTGCGGCGCAACCCAATAGGGTGTCGGCCAAAAAAGGACTGAAGTGAAACGAGAGGTCTCGCACCGGTAACCGGCAGACACGTCGGTGACAGCGAGTCGCATTTTTACCCGGAAAAAGAACGAATAAAAGGTTAGAAAGTGGACAGTCAAGAGAGAGAAGAAGCGCTCTCGAGAGGGGCTTAGAATTTAACTGATTCTGAGCTTTGATGAGAGGGAGAGAGGGGGAGAGTTGAAGTCCAAGATCTGCTTCAAGTGCCACAGACCTTTTCAGTGTGGCGCCGCAACCGGATGCTCAGTTATAAGCAGATACCAAATGGCTGTTGCCTGACCGGAAGAAATATTTATCGCGTCGGGCTCACCTTCGCATAGGCTGAACCCGAGTGATATTTGGTGATTGGAATACAGACTTGAAGCTATGGACCTGCCGTGCACATTTCCTTTCTCCAATAATTTCGAGCTCTGCGGTGATGGGTTATTTGCGGGCACAGCGGCTAAAAGAGCAATGATTGCACTAGGGCGCCAGCACTACTAGCACTCATCTCCATGATATCAGTTGGAACAGACGAATCTTAAGGAGCCACCCTGCAAGCATCACATTGCCTAGGATGGAAATCCAGCCCATGGCAGAGCCCGGCTACATTAGCGGCATCAAATACACCCGGGCTATTTGGATAAACTGGAGCACAGCTTTTTCATTGCTTCATCCCCTGTCTACCAAAGCCATCATTCCTAGTCACACTCCTCCCCCCCTCTATCGTGCACCGGTCGGAACATCGCAAAATCCTCGACACCACAGACAGTGGCACTGCAAGGGGCATCAGATGTCTCCTGCTCCCAGCGCCCTTCCATTGGACAAGCTGTCCAATCGACTGCGGGGGTATTGGCTGCATGGATAAGCTACAAATTACCACCTCTCAGACCATCAGGATAGACACTAGCTGGTAGGTTCCGTAAGATTAATCCAACTGTGGCCGGTACTGTTATCACAATTCACAAGGCAAATCACCAATTCGTTACTCTCTTTATAATATATCAAGGCGTTTGAGAGAACGCCAATTCCACCCTCGATACAGACTCGCCGTGGGCACACCTTTCTAGCGCTTCAATGCGGATTTAGCTTGAGCAGCCTACGATACACACCATCCCCTTCATCCATATCTTGCGCTATCGGGGGAGCCATCTGAGTAGACAGCACTGTGGTGGATGGTTTGGTTCTCTAGTGCCCCAGTGTGTACTGTCACCGCGCTCCTAGGAAAAAACTTTAAATGACAAGGGTTTCATGGGTTCTTATCGAACAAAAACCGACATTTCTTATGACAGTGTTACAGTTTGGGGAAATTTTCAGTCTATAGGACTAGAACATCACTTTACATTCAGTCCACAGTTTTGGTGCCTTCCCCGGGCCTACAGCGGTTTGCGCAGAAGGTTTTTGCCATAACAAAGCGTCCAGAAATAACATCCCTCTTTCTTACATATAAAAAAGCAGCCTGCCTTGCCCAGGGACAACGGCGGCCGGGATGCTGCCCAGACCACGGAGGGGACGAATGCTTTGCCCTGAGCCAAGTTGTTTAGCTACCATGTAAAAGCAGTGCCCCCTCGGCAGTAATTCAATACAATCATTTCCTCTTGGTGCGAACAACACGACAAAAGAGCTACATTTCAAGCCGCCATGCTAGACACAACGTCCATTCCAACCATTCATCGATTCTACTACTTCAACAGGACATTGCCGATCCCCACCGGCGTATCTACAGCTTGTGTTGGCACTTTCAACATACGATATCGGCCAATATTAAGTGATCTAATGAGCTTGTTTTGAAAGTGGGCATTCTTGGTCTGCACAAGGGTGTTTGGGCGAAAGTTATCTATTTAGTTAGACGAGCAGTGACCACACTCCATATACTAGTACTCTTAGTAATTTCGGCCATAAAAAAGTAGACTTTGGATATTCTCCAAGCCCCTTGGCAATATGTACTAGATTGCACCCCACCGCCCAAGAGTCAAATCCCTAAAATGAGATCAAGTGCACAGAGTATCACTCGAGATCTTCGACAGAGCAATACTTTCGCTGCAAATCATCAGTAGCCTTGAGCCACCATTTATCCAATTGTATGGGATAAGGACACTCGGGAACCGGTGATCCCCAGGGCTAGATGTCATCTAGCCAAAGCTCTTAGCAAGGCTTCTCCAAAAATCCACCAACGCACTTGTGCCCACTCCCACGAGCATCAAATGCGAGAACCTCTTCAGCGCCCCTATTTCCTACCCTCGATCCCTTCACAGTCCATGAATAACATGTCTTCCTATCGTAGAATCTAGGTTACCAGTAAGTTAAACTTGCTACCCTCCGTTACATGCCCATACTTATAATAAATGACACCACCACCACAGCACCTCCGAATCCTCCTTCCTCTCCTTCCCTTCGCATGGGGGGTTGACTAAAGACAGCCCATGGCGCATCACATTCTCCCCGCACAGAACCAGAAGTAGGATTTGGTAAAGCTAAGGAGGATGACTAAAGGAGGACTTATGTGTAAAATCCTCGTAGTGTTATCACAGCTTGGATTGGTTGCTTATGGGGATGCGCTGTGGTAGTTAAGTTACCATCGGAGGAGGTGGAAGAGGAATCTGAGCCAAGAGAGCTTATAGACCATGTTTAACTACTACGGTACAGTACAATGCAAGTAGGGTACCATAAAGCATCATGTTAGATAGACGGGCATATCTAAAAGATATCTGAGCTTATTCCTACGCCGCAGGTAGCGCAGTACTCCAAATTCCCAGACGCTCACCAGCGGTGGATGGGTTTTTACTTAATATTCTAGAAGGGTACGCGATTACCTTAACCTTGATCAAGCGACACGGTGACGAAGCAACCGATACCCCATAAACCGCAAAAGGAATCAGCTCCAATAGTAAATTTGTGCCATGATACGAGACGATCCCAGAAGCCCACAGGAGAATAAATAAATAAATAAAATAGAGTGACACACCATGACCCACCAACCACTCCAAGCCCGCACCTTCTCTCCCCCACACCCCCACCCTCCCAACCAACCTACCAACCAATCAACAAAAAAAAGAAAACCCATCTCCAGGTAACAACTTCTGCACAACCTCTCCCCCCCCTTACGAGTACAGTTCCGGTACCGGTACAGTATCATGGCTGGAACACCAGCACTGGAACGCGTGCATGGTCAAATTTAACGGCGCAATTCACCCGGGCAATCTTTTTACGTAAAATCTTGCCCGAGCCCCTGGTGCACATCATGCGAGTATATTCCAACGTCGCTGCACGCACGATCGCTCTGTGGGGGGAGGGGTTGCTTTTCTTTTTTGGCCATTTACTCGAGTTATGGGTGGCGAGTCTAATACATATCATAATGACATGAAAAAGAAGGAGGAGGGTGAGGGGGAGCGAGTGAGTTGGTGTGATGGAGCTTCGCTTAGGTGTGGAAGCGGGGATGAAGGAGGGCTCTCAATCGCGAGCTTCTGTGTCGCCAGGTAGGGGAGGGAGAGAGGGTGGCACGTTGCCGTTCGAGCTTTTTGGGAGGATTATCATGTTGGTGGTCGAAGGAGTTGTTTGATTGGGGTTAAGATTGAGATGGTGGCCAATTTTTTGTTTGCTTGGCTGATTTGCGATGTTTGTTTGGTGCCCATTTTACTCGTCTGGTCATTGGACTACGGTGTTGAGGTTGGGGGGGGGGCTAGCATTGTAAGTCTTCGCTACCGTACTGTAGCTACATACACTGCTCCCACGATGCCGGTACCGGTGGGTATGGCAAAAGAGCTAGTCGATGCCTCCTTCCTCTCTTCCCTTTCCATCGCTGCAGTAGAATAGGCTAGACTACCAATATTGAGATTGCGCAATTAATGCCACGCCTACTTATCCCGGGGTTCAACGCCTGTTTAGCTTCCTTCCTCACGAGTGGGATTATCATCCATGGAAGCGAGTAAGTGCCCAGGTGATACATTTTCGAAAAGAAAAAATTCCATGCAGGGCGGCGGGAAGCGGGGAGCGGGGACTACCCTACCGTGCTGTGCCGGTCCCTGAGGAGCTACCGTATTAGAGTACGAGTACAGGATCCCTTCGCTCATGCCCGTATGCCAAGTTCAGGGAATCTTAGCTCGAAAGCTGGAGGAATACTTGGCTAGAAGGGAAACGCTAAGGTCTTCCAAACGTGACCCGGCCAATAAACGTTTCTAACCTCGGGGATCTGCGGGGAATTTACTTGTACCTGAATGCGCGAGCATGTGGCGTTATTATCCCCTCGGGTGCTTTAAGGACAGCTTCGACCGTGGTTCCGCCAATACGAACGAGGAGATGGTCCGGTAGGCCAAACTTAACCCCACAACGTGATCCCCCTCACAGACAATTTCGGCCAAAATAATGATTCTCCCCCACTGTGCCACGAACAGACGGACAGGAATAAATGAAGGAAATCAAGCGGTAGTATCCGCATACTGAGTACGGATCGCATGCAGGGCAGAGTCAATTCGACGGCCGCCTCTTTACAACTCAGGGGGTCGCAGCATGGCGAAGGAAGGGCTCTGCTGGTCAAGCATCATGTCAACTGCATCATATAATAGGAGGTTTCCATCGACCCAGGTACAATTTCGGTGAGGCATCGGGGTAGCAAGCGAGCGAGCAGACAAGCAAGGGGGGTTTGCCGTGTTGCTTCGCTTGCTGACTGAGAGACTAGGTTTAGGTTCTTTTTTATTATGAGAGGACCGTGCCGAGAATCCCCCCTTAACCGTACCCGCATTCTATCCATCAATAATTGCGAATTGTAAAGATAAGTATTTCCTTCGTTAAGTTTAAACACAGCGTGCATCCATGCAGCATGTCACCGCTCGCTAGCTCTTCCGCGGCCCAAGCTCCGAAGTCGAGTCAGGGGAGAAAGAAGGGAGAGAAGGGGGTTCACGGCTACCAACGGCGGATATGGCGACTTTTCGTACAGTACTCTCGAGTAGATGTGTGGAGTAGCCCTTAGATCTTGTCCCCACGCCTATGCCACGGTACGACCGTGGCGGCGCTGGGTACCTCGGGTGTTCCTCTTGCTTGCTTGCCACAGATTTATCCCTTACAGTAGCCAAGTGTCATACTTGCGACTTTCGTTAGCTACAGTAGTCGCTCAGTTGGGGCTATCTCAATATTCGTTTCATCCACTGGAACTCGCAGCACGCAAGAAGGTACCCGAAAATAGGGGGGTTATGGGTTTCTGTGGGACATTCAGGTATGCACAGATAATTAACTTTAGCTCTATACTTTTCCTAATCCCTATACTCGAGTATTCGGGCACTTCCTACCCATTCCTTGTTCTCGAGTACAAGTATGATACTGTATCCGAGCACTGTATCAGCACCATACTCCGCATACTCTGCCATAGCCCGTACTATATGATACAAGTCAGGGAGATTATGTGGTTTTGGCTGGTGAAGGAACGGACGACGCCAGACATGAGTCTGGGAGAAATCCGGAGACGTAGATCTCCGGGGCCCGGAGCGGCTTCCTAGTTCGTAGTTGATGCAGTTAGGTAGGAAGGTGTTTCAAACGGCCGCGCATGGGAATTAGATTATGGTAGTACCTGATTGCCTGATTGCCTTGTTTCGTGATGTTGTTTCTTCATATGATATTATAGGCTATCGTGGTCCTCGGCAAACTTGTTTGTGCAGGCAGCGGGTACGAGTACCAGCTGGAAAGTTAGTGAGTGGATACAAGTGCCCGGGAATATGTTTTCGTACAAGCCCGCGAGTTAATACTTGTCTTGTGCGAAAAGCACTCCCCCGGTGCCTTGCAAAAGTGGAGTACGTGTCTTGGCTGAGAAAGTTCCAGAAAACAGGGGTGTTTTATATTGGTTCTATCTACAGTACGCACGGGTTATTTCCTTAGCCAAACGCAAGCACCGGGGGAGATGTTCTCGTACAGGGCGGGGGTTACCTTGCTGGTTAACTAACTGCTCAATAACTTTATATTGGTATGTGTATGATACTCGTATCTCTTTAATCCCTATTTTCGGGCATCCTTTCTCAGCTCTCACCTAGGAGAGGCCAGAGCCGAGCTTATATACCAAGCACACTACAAGTTCCGTAAAAACTCGTGAAGTCCTCTATCTCAGCTGCCCCTGTTGATCTCCAGTTTCGGTGACAAAGGCTCTTGAAAAGGGTCTGTTTTTTCCTGACGCAAACATGAGATCGGCCGGCTAGATCCTTTGATCTCATTAACTAGTATCGCAATTCTCCCAACCAGTCAATCTAACTTATCATAAGCTGACGGACTTATTTTTGCGGATCATCTGATAGTGGATTTTCCCGAGTTCTCACTGTGCTGTGTTGTACCAGTAGCAGCAAGCTGGCAAGCTGCGCATAAGAGGACAGTTACCACAGCACATTCATGCTGAGAAGCCTGTACTGTGGCCGTCCATGCGGTAAGTCGTGTAGGTAAGTGCCAGCATCTGACGAGGAAGATATGTTCTCGAACCTAAAAGCCTCCGAAAGCCCGAGACACAGAAGCTCCCCCGGATGGATAGACGCATGGATGGTGGGTTGGAATAGAAAGAATACTATAAGCACAGCAATTCTTTCCAGCAGATATATGATCGGGGATCCCCCAAATTCCGCAGTGGCCCCGCCGAATACGGAAACTCCGAATACGAGTTTATTGTATTGGTACAGTGCTGCTACCGTACTGCTACTGCCTGACGAGGCGAGCGTAGTACTACACTTGTAGGAGAAGATGGTCTACCTATCTATCGTGCATATGTACGCACAATAGCCCGTAATGTCGTGGCCTTCATAAAACGGACCGCTATTACAGACCACCAAAATTCTGAGGTTCTGGCCAATTTTTGATTGTATGCAATAGCAGTCCGTTTTACAAATGTCACCACATTCCGAGCACGTGTGTAGTACTGTACGCGCTTAGGCACATTCCCGACTACTACTTGTACGGGTGCTATTCATTAGGCTATAGCACCCGAGTATGGGGGGATACCTTGTTTCCTAATTAAGTGGATAAGTAAGTAAGCGCGCTCCACTGGGGAAGGGATCGACTCTGGTAGAAGTGCCGATACAAGTATGTCTATAGAGTGAGCCTGAGGAATGCGGTGCCCTAGAATCTCGTGAAACTCACTATCAGACAATCAGCGGATATCACCCCGTCAGCACAGGCTGGGTTTAATTCGATAGGTTAAGAGAATTGCAAATACTAGTTAATGGGATCTAATATAGCTGATTTTATATTGTGTCAGGAAGCCTCTAATCCTTCTCGGGAGCTTTTGTCTGAATCCGGAGGTTACACGGCTGACGGAGGCGGCGGATTTCATGAGATTTTACGGTATCATGGAACAAGGAAGAAGAGCAGGAAGAAGAAGAATATCTCACACTGTCTGGCACATACACGTACCGGTGTGATATAATTTATCGCAAACTATTTCCCTTCCTTTAAAAAGTTAGGATATGTATGCCAATCAAGCTGCCTAGATTCCGTTCGATTTATGAAGAAATGAAGCTCGAGTGAGGGGGCTCTACGAGCTAGATACTCCTAGAATAACATTAATAGGAGTTCCCACTCATCTTCGTCCTAGCCCCGCTCGTACGTCACACCCTACGAACATCCTAGGGGACCCTCAGCGTATACATAGTACCCACCATCCAAAAGGTTTCTTTCAACCCTCCAGTCGCACGCGCAGCCCACTCACTCACTCACTCACTCGGATGCACCCCACTAGTGTGGCCGAGTGGTTTATAAATAGTACTGGTGCCCTATCGTGCAAGGCATCATGGCACCCTACACAACGGTCGTCCCACTGGGGAGGAGGCATCACTGCAGTGCCGGTGGTTAAACGTTCCGACAAGGCTCTGTGGGGAGGGAGGGATGGAGGGTGCGAATGAATGAATCCCCTCCAGAATCGAACATTGTACGTGCTGCCAAGAATCAGCTTTAGGAACATCCAGTCTGACTGGCAGGCCATCATGGCACACTGTACTCTAGCTGTACTACCGGTAATACACCCACAGCTTCCTCACCTTTCACTCTTCCTGACCCCCATCCCCTCGGTTGAGGCAAATTCCAGATCCTGGAGAAGTGGGGGAGGGGGCTGGGGGAGGGTGGGTTCAGTACTCGAGTACCCGCTGATAGCCAAACGATCCGTATGGTCTGGCGCTGGACCCTTCAAATCAGCCCTGGTCCTACTGCAGTCCTCTCTTGCTCGTTAGGCAGAGATCGCTTCCTTCTTTGGATTGAAGAAGCTTTAATGGAGCAATGCATGTCAGATTGTCACCGCATTGGGTGTAGTGCTCCCCAGATGGTGCTTGACCCAGTTAGCCTAGGCCGCTTTGATCCGGGAGCTCTCAGACAAATGGCCCTGGCATCACGGCAGGTGGATATTTCTTTAAATATTTCTGCAATTCTTTAGGTGGTGATGGGATAAGCGCTTTCGCAGACTCTCCCGAGCCTTTGGGTTGTGGTTGAAGTTGGCCATAGGTGGGGTTGGTTGGGGAGTTGATCTGCGTCGTCCGGCATCGTGATGGGGGAAGAAGTAGCAGTATCATAGCAGAGGCACCTGGCTTCTCCAGGGTGCACATCACGATTGACCTAACTTGCGGAACAATACATTTTCTCCAATGCTGATAGAGTGCCAGTACTCGCACGCTCACTCAAAAGCCATTCCGCAGCAACATCCCTTTCCTCCTATTAAAGTTTAATGTGTTTTCCATAGCTCTCGATCACTCGATCAATCGATCCACAGATAGATACTGGAAACCGGCAGCCCCTACTTCGACAATACGACACAATAACGGCGGTCTATATCATGAGCATATGCTACTCCCGTTTCATATCAGCCGAATCACTTTTCCCCTCCCCCCTCGCCATCCTACTGCCTCTCTTCCCCGGCATGCCTTGTCCCGCCCTGTCCTACCGCCCTGTCCTCTCCCTCGCCCATCACCCAGCGGTGTACCCAAGTCGTGCGATCCATTCATTGATTCATTGGCACCGTTGCTTGGCTGTTTGACAACTTACAATGAAGTTCACAATTACAGTATCATACTATAACCTCAAGATGGAAAGTCCAAAAAAAAAAAAGACCGCTTGGCGCGCTAAGGCTAATTAGCTTATTTCTCTCCCCACCCTTCGGAAATGAGAGAACGAACGCCGAGTCTCCCGATATCTATCTATCTCACAAATTTCTAGCGCGTTGATAAGGGCTACAAAGGGTCATTAGTTGCGCTGTTGGTTGGTCTTGCCGGTATCGTATTCATGATCCAGTCTCGTACTTGTGCTGCGCGAGTTAGAGGGAGAGAGGGAGAGAGAGGATTTGTGCGATTT
>Ga0307510_10005828_pt1 | contig 14693 bp, 11 predicted proteins | sample 12_EM_MG_FD_207224 | JGI IMG/M metagenome (GOLD analysis project Ga0307510, IMG submission 207224) | Populus trichocarpa ectomycorrhiza microbial communities from riparian zone in the Pacific Northwest, United States - 12_EM | ecosystem: Host-associated > Plants > Roots > Unclassified | place...
GGACAAAGTTGGAAGAACACCAGTGGAACCGTGAGAGGTGTGAATCCATGACACTGTGCCAGCCAATGCTACTTGACAGCATGCCGTCGTCTTAGCCTGATTCTTTGCCTACACATAACTCACGTGCTAGATGTCGACGCAAAACCATAATTCATTCATGCGTTGCAAAGGGGAAGATGGTATCATCGTTGACCATCCTAGGACGCGCTAAGGCAATCCAAGAATGATCTTCCTTCTCACGGCGTCAACACCGTCACACTATAACTTCATCGACGAGCATTTTCATCTTACTCGCGCAAGATGCGTTTCCTGGCCATTTCAACTTAAAAAGGGGATTCCTTCTCAGCATGTGTGCCATTAAATTAGTCTGTCTCATACCAACTGTCTGCAAATACGTCCCAATGGGGATGCATCCTGAGTTTCAGCTACTCCACGAACGCAGGGCTGATTGGCCGACGGATTACGTGAATAGTACCGTAACGTCCCCAGCCCCAGCTGATCATACTTAATCCTCCCTCCCCGCCGCGGCGCCCTCCTACCAATTTCACACGCTTTTCCAATCTTCAAAGAGGGGAAGGAAAACGGAAAGCATGGGAAATCAATTAAGTTGCCCGCTCGTCCATCGTAGCGCCGAGCCTGGCCGCACGAATGTTCCCACCCCATGGGCGCAATTGGTGCCAGTGTTAAGTGGTAGCAACCACAAAGGAAATAAGCTCTCGCGAGGTGAACTGAACTCGCTTCGACGGTGAGCACCGGGCCAACCTGGACGGCGCGACAGGAAAGAAAGAAGTCCTTTGTCCAGCGCTACGACGCTCGTTCTCCCGCCAGTGAAATTTCTTATGGTGGACTCGGAGCGTATTATCTCGAAGCAGACAACTCCACGCAACGACGATCTCGGCCGAAATTAATGCGCGCGAACAATGCTCCCGAAACCTTAGTGACGTGTCCGCACAAGAGTGTACAGTACGCGTGATATCGTCAATGTGCCCGGTTCCGACGGAGTAGGCTTTGAGGTTTGAGGAATAAATTGACAGGACCCTTATACGTTTCTTGTTCACTTGTCTAGGACAGCAAATACCGGCGTTGAGTGGAAAATTGTTGGGGAATTGAGGGACCTCGGGCTTGTGCAAGTAAATCGGATAAGAGGCGGAAGAGATGCGCTCTATTTGCTATACATGGTAAAGTAAATGAGAGAGTGGGAGAGGGAGAGGGAATTGCCAGTGGAATTGGTGAGATAATTGATAAATCAATAACGATAACTAATTGATTGGGGCAATGAGCACCCTGCGTCGGGTCTAACCCCCCCTTTTATATTTTAACCCGGTTCACCGTTCGTTGGTCTCCCAATCGCTCCCTCCGCTATGTCTGCCCCTACAAAGGATGCCGTTCCGCCTCTCCCCGTCGGCCAAACCATGACAACAAAGCCCAAGAAGAAGCCCTATCCCTTCTGGCTCGGAGGTACTGCATTCACTTTCTAGACTCCTCTCCCCCATACCGCACAATGGTATTTAAGTCACGCGAATGGTGCTCACCATCGTCCTTCGCTAGGTGTCGCCGCGACGATCGCCGCATCGATAACGCAGTAACTCCCTTAACACTCCCAAGCTTTTATATGGACTCTCACCCTTAACTCGCTTGCTGTAACCAGCCCATTAGATCTCACCAAAGTGCGCCTGCAGGCCTCGGGCGACAAGCGGATGGTAGCTTCCATAAAAAAGACCGTCCGCACCGCTGGTGAGCACCTTCTCCCTTAACCCCCCCGGTCCCATCTCCCTTTGTCCCCATATCCTCTCCCCTCTGTCCCCGCGCCACGTGCTTCGATCCACCGACTTTTGAATTTCTCTTCACGGCGATTCATGACAATCTTTGTTTTATTGCGCAGGTGTCCGCGGGCTCTTTGACGGCATTACCGGAACATGGATGCGGCAGATGAGCTATTCGCTATGCCGTTTTTGGGCATACGACGAGAGCAAAAAGATTATCGATGCTGGTGAGTCCTCTTCTTGTCACCATTACGTGAACTCTCCCCCCCCATCCCTCCTCGCGATTGCATCCCTCTGGCGCATCGCGTACTTCCTCTGTGATGACCTGGGATTAACACATCTTTCTAGGACCCGACTCACCTCCGTGGAAACTTGCTCTTGCGGGATGCATGGGTATGACTAAAGCCCGTTTCCGGTCGGAAGGATTCTTGCTCATGTTCTATCCCTCTTTGCAGCTGGTGGGATTGCGGGTATCGTCGGCAACCCAGGAGGTACGCTCGCGACACTCGCCCAGGGGATAGGCATTGACGCTTTTCCTTACTTTTACAGAAATAGTTATGGTACGCGATAGCTGCGGACTGGTTCATCATCTCTGCAACACTTGATTAACGTTACCTCCCTCTAGGTCCGCCTACAAGGCGACTTTGCCAAACCACCCGAGAAACGATTCAATTATAAGCACTGCTTTGATGCTCTTTTCCGCGTATGCGAACTCGGAACTTCGTGTCCTTGAAAATTTCCTGATACACAGCCGCTCAGATGGTGCGTGAAGAGGGTGTATCATCATTAGCACGGGGAATGGCGCCGAACGTGTTTCGTGCGGTTCTCATGAACGCGAGTCAACTCGCTTCGTATGTATTCGTCGGTTCTTGTCCTGCGTTGTCGTCTCATCCTCCACAGTTATGACTTTTTCAAAGCGGAGTTGCTCAAGACTCGGTACTTCAAAGATGACATTTACTGTCATTTCACCGCGAGCTTCGCTGCGGTAAGGAATTTAGTGACATATGCGTCACTTGTTTGATGGTTGACCAACCGCCGGTTCAGGGCACTGTCGCTACGACAGTCTGCTCCCCCGCCGACGTGCTCAAGAGCCGTATCATGAATGCTTCAGGGCCAGGCTCATCTGTGCGGATTACCTCTCCCTTTCTTCTGCCCTCACTGACAGGATCGCGCCACACCAGTCCACGCTGAAGGTGATCCGCCACTCTATGCAAACGGAGGGACCGGCGTTCATGTTCAAGGGATGGCTCCCAGCATGGTCCCGTCTGCAACCAACGACGATCCTCATTTTCGTCACATTAGAACAGCTCAGGGGCTTGGTTGACTGGGGGCGTGCCAAAGGTATCGCGTTGTAGAACAAACACCCCGTTTCCGAAGCATGGGTAGACTTTTCTTGCAATGTTTTGTGCATATACCTATCAGATGTACTTACAGCCGAGATGATTACGAATTTTTTATATTTGCGCTATGCTCATGATGGACTTGAATGAAAGAGGCGACTAGTTGTGGGAGTAGCAGAACGCCAGGGTCGCACTGGTCTTGAAGCCCGATCTGCACGGGGCAGGTTTATTCATGTAGGCATGCAGGTGTATTGACATTTTAGAGATACATGTCATGACAAACTCGAGCGGCGAAGGAGATACGGAACGCAGAGACCTAGACCACTGTGCCGGCGTTCGACGCAATACGTGGCCACAAGTCCGCCTAGAGTACGAGTGGGGAAGACATCAGTATTAGGGAGCGGAAGAACTACCTTCAGATACTTACACATTCTTTCGCGACAGGGCCAGTGATGGCAGAGCCTTTCATCTCACCCTTGGGGTTTACGATAACACCAGCGTTATCCTACAGGATGGCCATACATTAGTCACACAGCGGTTCTCGAGCTGGATTGAGACGTACCTCAAAGTAGAGGAACAGGCCATCGCGCCGACGCCACGCTTTGCGTTGACGGATAACGATGATAGGCATCGCTGCACGTATATAAAGGTTGGCGAAAGGTCTCCAAAACGACAAGGGAAAAAAAAAGACGCACTCTTCTTACGAAGTTCTGGTTTTCCCTTTTTCACAGACGCCACGACCATGTCGCCAACGCCAGCATCAGGAAGACGGTTTAGATGCGAGCCAAAGCCAAAGGGCTCGATGAGGTATAGCGACTTTGCGCCGCTGTTGTCTGCGCAGTTGAGGACGGCACCGACGGGCAGACCGAGGGTAAGGCGGAATTTGTTTCCGGAAGATCCTGCACCTGTTAACACCAAAGAGAATGAGGAAGTGCCGCCCGGAATGCTGTGGGGAAACGACGCACCGCGCTTGGACATTTTGTTGGTGGATACTGTAGTCGGGCACTCGTTCTTGGGGTTTTGTCGATTTGTTGTCGTTGATAATCTGGTCACGTGGTGGCGTCAGAGCTATATAGTTTATCGGGATCTGCCTTTTAGCCCGTTTTGGCAAAGTTCATATTCGTCTCGTCTCGTGCTGTACTAAGTACTAAACTAAACCCTGCACCCAAGTGCCCAAGTGCTAGGTTGTGACTACAGTAGTACTGTACGTGCCACATCGAGTTAGATCAGTTGGGTTTTCTGTTGACTCATCCATTGCACTGCCAGGTATCTGTAATGTACCTGACTGCGCCGCATTGCCACCAAGTGGCACCAACTTTGAGTGGAGTTGTCTTGGAGGGCAGATACCATATAACTTGCAAAGTGGCGTTGAATTGGATTGTATGAAAGCACAGTAGGGGGGTACAATAGAAATGTAAGAGGATATGAAATAATATATTGTGTGAAAGTTGGTTGGTTTATTGATCGGGTCAGTTGCTATGCTCGGATGTCCAAGTATATTCCGAGTCAAGGTTGAACTAAAGCAAGAAGGCTCAGCTCGGTCTGGCTCAGCTTCTTGTCTGTCTTAAGGATCCACTCGGCCAACCAATCCCCTCTTCATTCATACCCTTGCTTTCTTTATCTTTCCTCTTTCTCTTCTCTATTCCTTTCTTATCCTTCATCCCCCACCTGCCCTTCTGGGCCCCTCATCAATTCCCACCGTCTGCCTCATCCGACCCTTAATATCCCGCCTCCCCACATCAATAATGTCCTCTAGTGCCTCTTCATCTTCCAACACACCGACGCCAGCTGCTGGCCCGTCCAATGGCGCACACCTCTTGCTCACTAATAACGACGAAAAGAACAGGTATCTGTTTTTATCGCCGAGCGCAGTACACCCTGTTAACGTCTCGCAGCGTCGTCATCAAAGTGGGCATGGTTGGGGACTCTCAGATCGGCAAAACGAGCTTGATGGTCAAGTACGTCGAAGGGAGCTTTGATGAGGATTATATACAGACGCTGGGTACGTTTCCTCCCCTCCCCCCAACGTTGCGTAGATCCATATTGTTAATCTGTAACATCTGCCCGCGAAGGCGTTAACTTTATGGAGAAGACGATCTCAGTGCGACGAACGACGATCACATTCTCCATCTGGGACCTGGGCGGGCAGCGCGAGTTCGTCAACATGCTTCCACTCGTCTGCAATGACGCTGTGGCCATCCTATTCATGTTCGACCTCTCTCGCAAGTCGACGCTCAACTCGGTCAAAGAGTGGTACCGTCAAGCGCGGGGGTTCAATAAGGTGCGCTCCCTTCTCTCTTAGAGACACCCTGGATGCGGAGCTGACGTGTAACACGGTATATGTAGACAGCGATACCATTTCTCATCGGAACCAAGTTTGATACCTTTTCGACATTCCCACGCGACGAACAGGAGGAGATCACAAAGCAGGCCAAGCGTTTCGCCAAGGCGATGCACGCATCACTCATCTTTTGCTCGACATCCGCATCGATTAACGTGCAAAAGATCTTCAAAATCGTGCTCGCAAAAGCGTTCGACCTCAAATGCGTCATTCCTGAGATTGAGGGGGTCGGCGAGCCTATACTGCTCTACGTGGACGTGTGAGTGCCCCGGTGCCCCTCCGTGCCCTGCATCCGCGCGCGGGCTGTACGATACACGCCCACGCAGAGTTTGTCCATACTCTGGCGCGGCGCTATACCGTGCCTGGGATTACATGGATCCTTCTGGCTTGTCATTCCTGTCGTTTAATTTTGCCCACCTCGCACCCACTGTGTATATCCCACCCGCCTTTTGTCTCCGCTCCTGCATTATTTGTCGTCGTACCGATCCATTGTTGCTGCTGCTGCATATCACGCTCCGCCCCATCCATCCGTCGCTTTTATTCATCCCACACGTCGCAACCTGCGCCCCTACCCAACAACAATCCATATTTCAGACCGTATATTTGCCCGGCCTTTTTAGTTTGCGTTACATATTGGGGGGTCCACGTTGACACTACCCACGCTCGTTAAAGTCAAAACCCCCCAAGTGCCATATGTTTTGCCTCGATTCGCACCTTACTATGTCCTAACATGTTTCTTCTTCGGAATATCGGTATTAATGCATTTATCGAGGTTACTCTGGCAAACAAATCCCCGCTTCTGGTTGAACATGATTCGTTTCCGGACCGGACATGGACCGGTTATTAGGTTAGTGCATTGATTGTAAGACCAACCTTGTAAGCATGCCCTCAGGATCGACGTCCTCACTCCTCTCCTACCCCGCCTCTCAACCAGAACCATCCACATCTACCTCCCTCCCTCGATCTACTCCACCCCGTGAGCTCCTCAAGAACCGTCTCTACGTCGGCAATCTCCATCCAACCGTGGACGAGTGCGTCCTAATCTCTCTCTGCTCCTCAAGGGGGGCATCCGAGCCAACAAAGCGATGCCTAATCGGTCTCTTCCTGCTCCAGATACACCCTCATTCAAGTCTTCTCCAAATTCGGGAAACTCTCACGTCTCGATTACCTCTTTCACAAGACCGGGGCGCTGCGCGGCAAGCCCCGAGGCTACGCCTTTGTTGAGTACGCGAGCGATGCGGTAAGTTTAGTTGCACTCTGTTCACTCTCCCGTGCCGCCCGTAATGAGAAAAAGACTCTTACGTGCCCACCCCGGGCCTATCTCATTCCCCACTTCCTACCCCTCCGTCCGTTCCCGGCTTCGCGCCACGCCCACCTCTCTTTATCTTTTCCCGCCCCGCGCAGACCCGGGGGGGGGGGGGATCCTCCTTGGCGGCGCGAATCAATGCGATTAATTGCAAGATGGGGGAGGGGGGAGGGGGGCTCTTAGACGTTGACCGTATTCTGAACCATGGAACTTTGCTTTGTACAGGATGCCACTGCGGCGCTTGGAGCGGCGAACGGCAAGGTGTTGAGGGGACGGCACATCACCGTCACGTACGCGCATCAAGCGCCGCTCGATGCCTATGCCCACTCAGGCTCTTCGTCGCGTCGCGCGCCTCAACAAGCGGCGATGCACGGCGACTCTGGACGGCCGACGACGCTCAGTTTGCTAAAGAGCGTTCCGACGACGCGCTCGAGGTACGCTCAAAGAAACATCCCCCGTTCCTTGTGTATGTATGTCTTGTGCTGACTGAAAGCGATGCCTTCCCCTCGGATGATGGGAATAATTAGGACGGGCGATAAGATCGCGCAGATGGAGGCAAAGCTGTTGCAGCTCGCACAGGCACCCCCGACCGGCACCGAACCTCCTGCGCCAGCACATCCATCGCTCCCGGCCAAGCCGGGCACACATCCGCAACCAACATCCGCATCTGTCGAGGCGGCGCCGACCCAATTACCTAAAGTCAAGCCACGATTACCACGCGTGGCGAGGCCACCGTCACCGTCACAGCAGCCGCTGGCGGTCGCGGGCTCTATGTTATGCGCTACGTCTTCGCGCAAGAGTAATGCGGCACTCAAAGGGGTGAAGATCATGAGGAAAAAGGACAGAACAAGGGTCGAAGGTACGGGCGAAGGGTCAGGTTGACCCATTGTGCTTTATCTACTGTTCTTTAGTACTTGTACCACGTTGGTGGTTACCATGATGTTGGTGTTGAGTCTAGACTGTTCCACTAGGTTAACCGACAACGCGAGGATTGGCACTGCCAGTACTTGTTCAAATAACTAACTTTGCATACTAGGAACTTGCCGCATTCCTTGAACTACAGATTTACAGTTGTCATAGGGAGAAACCACACGCACGAGATACCGAAGTAACGTATAATCAAGATAAACGAGTCAATAATTTATATACATGATCAGGACTCTAGTGGAACCCGAAGACCAGTGTATGATATGACCTGATACTCAAGACTAATCCTTGCGTGGTGTCGTGATAACACGATCGGTAAAGGTATATATGGAATACAGAATGGGCGGTTAGTACTACAGTAGTTGAAAGGGCATGCGAAACACATTCTGGGCTACTGTAGTTATACTCGCTAGGACTACCACGCGCTGGATAACGATGTAGAAAATGTGCGTTCCCGGTGATCAGAACGAAAGCTGGTCAGCGCTACACAGCACATCGATTACCAATGAGTCCTATGGGCGGGCAAACGGTGTAGTTACGGTGGCCGCGATGAGAGATTTTGACTCGAGGAGGAGAGCAAGAGAAGGGGACGAAGAGATGCGACTCAGAAGTTGACTCGGAAGTCGCGAACGACTCGGAGAGCACGGTCGACGGGTTCCGCTACGGGAGGCTAAGACGGGTAAGAAGCGACGGAGAGAGAACAAGAAACGTTTGCGAGCAACAGTCTTGCTATGTCGAAAGAAAAGGAGTTCTCACGTAGGAAAGAGACGGAGCAGAACACGAAGGTAGGATTGGGGGTGTATGACGCGGCGGTGACCAGTGATCTCCGAGTCTACTGTGGAAGAGCAGGCGTTGTTAAAATACATGTGCTACCTCCTGGAATTCGTAGCAAGGTATTGAGAGAACGAGACCACAAAGGCAAAGGCGGGAAAGCGATGTAGAAAGAAACGAGGCAGTGACCCACTGCAGGTGCCGGCGTCGTCGGGACTCGGAGGTGGCGTCTAATATAATGAGGAAGAAGGCAGAATTGATGAATAGCACATTAACATACAGCACAAACGATGCGTGCTACATGAACAAGAGCCATGCCACAATCAGGAGCCTTCTGCACACACCCTCAGTTATCATCAGGAACGCATGTGTGACGGACAAGCACAAATAAGATACAGTACTTACTCTATCAGGCCTATCAGTGCCATATCAGGAACCACGACTCCCGTCCGTCCGAATCGAACAGGAACACTTGGTCAGTTCGAAAACTTTCGCCCATTTCCCGCCCAAATGTATTAAATGTTTCCTTCCCCAAGCTTGCATCGAAAGATCGCATCTAAGACGTCCGGGGTGCAAGTGGGCAGCTTCAACCCCGAGCTGGGCCCGCGGACTCACTGGCAGGGTGGAGCTTAAGCTCTGCCGTAGCATGGGACGATGGGTGGTGGGCCGACACTTGGGACGGCGCATCGCCGCGCATGGTCATCATGACCCACATGGGTTTACACCTGTCCATGCTCCAACTCAACATTCAATACCGCATTGCATCAGCGGAACGTCGATTACGTGCTAGGCAAACTAAGGCAATAGTACTGCGAGTTCGAGCCCCGTCGCCGTCGCCACCAGCCCCATAGGATATGATCCACATTTTCACGGGCTGTCGCCGTATCATGTTCCCACGTCATGTCAAAATGCCGGTAACCGATCGATGTCCTGGGCCTCTCTCAGCGCCATCACGCCACGATCCCTCACCCAACTATCCCCCCTTGCCTTCCAGCTTCCACTCACAACACCCAACGTCTCTCGCACAATACCATGCCTTCCTTCGAGGCCATCTCCGAAGCTGCTGTGGTCCAGTACACCAATCAAACTGGGAAGGATCTCAACCGCCACCCACTTGCCTCAAGTTTTAATGCATGCTGTTCGGTAGAATCAGTCCTCGCCATATTCCAAGAACAAGCACTGAACAAGCCCAAGCATTTGGTCAATTCAGAAATGGCAATCACAAACTGATTCAGTGGCTTCGGCCCATTGTTAGCGGCTTGTATACTCTATCTACGTGTCCTGCCCTTAGTACCGGTCTTAGCCTTGTAAGTCCCAGAAACCACTCATTTCCTGACTGTTCCCCATGCTGTTGCTGTGTAGGCGTTTCCCCCAACGACAGCAATATTTTGCGGAGTCAGCGTCCTTCTATCTGTGTGTATCTCCCGCCCTCTCTCCGCTAGCTGCTCTGATACATGGCCAGTCCGTGAGAGGGAGCTATGATGCCCTCGTCGAGGTTTTTGAGTGCATCGAAACCTTTCTGAGGCGACTCATGATTTATACCAAAATCGATCAACCCTCCCCCGCGATGACTGAAGTTGTCATTAAAATTATGGCTGAACTGATTTCTGTTCTTGCTGTCGCAACTAAACAAATGAATCAGGGGCCATTCAGTATGTCTTTTCTCAACAACAGCTACCCATAGCTTAACTCTCAGCAGAGAAATACGGAAAGAAATTCCTAGGTGAAAGGGAAATCGAATCGGTTCTTCAGAGACTTGATCGACTCACCCTCGAGGAGTCGAGGACAACAGTTGCGCAGACCCTCGATGTGCTGTACGGTCTGTCTAAAAACATTCAGATAGTAATGGAAGGTGCGCATCGCCTGCTTGTGTGATTATGGGATTGGTAGGAAACACCCATGCCGTAGGTGGGCAGGCATCCATAGGTGACATCCGACAGACACTTGGTGCGTGTTGCCGAAGCGTGAACAAGCGCCACTTTTTAACGTTATCCACTAGTCCTCATGCAAAAAGTTGCAATGGAAGTCAATAGGATGGAACGTTCGTAGCCTGCCGACATTACCATTCTAGGATGATGGCTAAGCTGAAGTTACTAGGTGACCAGTTGCAAGAGAAGTTTCAACGTTGGTTATCTCCGCCGGATCCATGGACGAATTATAATATTGCCCATGATATCCGTCACCGTGACACTAGCATGTGGTTTACGCAGGGCGATGTCATGAAAACATGGAAATCGACTGGCTCTCTTTTGTGGGTGAATGGCCTACGTGCGTGTCTCTGCTTCTCGTCTCTCCTCATTGCTGATAGTTTCCAACATCTCAGCCGGTTCAGGGAAGACGATAATTTCGTATGTGTCATGACAACAATCCTCTATCGGAAGTACTCATGTCATCGACAGCTCAAGCATTATCGACGATATCCAGGACATGTGTCAAACGGGGTTAGCAATCCTTTCAATATTCTATTGCGACTTCCGCGATACCAACAAACAGAATGCACGCAATCTACTTTCGTCCGTTCTCATCCAGCTCTGTCGTCAATCCGATGCATTCTCTCAAGCCCTCTCATTGGTCTATTCGGCCCACGATAATGGCTCCCGACAGCCCAGCTTAGATGCTCTCCTGGAATGCTTGAAGAGCATGCTCAAACTCCCGGCGCAGGGGGAAATCTATCTCGTTATTGATGCCATTGATGAATGCCCCAATTCTTCCGGGTTCCCTACGCCACGAGAACAGGTCCTCGTCATCCTGCGACAACTTATCGACTTGAAGTTTCTGCATGTACATTTCTGCATCACCAGTCGCCCCGAGATCGATATCCGGGACGTTCTCGAGCCCTTGGCAATCTACAGCGCGCCACTCCATGAGCAAGCTGGACAGAATCAGGATATTGTCGACTACATCAAGGATTTGTTCTCTTAGACCCAAAGATGCGGCAATGGCGAGAAGAAGACAAACAATTGGTTGTCGAGACCCTAACGAGGAAAGCCGGCGGGATGTAAGTCTTGGCTTCCATGTTTATTTTGTGTCGAGAGCTTAAACGATTTCGAAGGTTTCGATGGGTGCATTGCCAGGTCGAAGCTCTACGTTTCTGTTATCCACCGAGCATCCGACGTGTTTTAGATGAATTACCTGCGACCTTAGATGGTACATACGAACGGACCTTGCTCGGGATCAATAAGCACGCACGGGACTACGCACGTTGTCTGCTCCAGTGTCTCGTCATATCCATCCGCCCCCGTCGCGTTGAGGAACTTGCCGAGCTTTTTGCGATTCCATCTGATAGGGATACCACTCCGGAGTTCAATATTGAGTGGCGCCCCGAGGATCCAGAAGCATTTATACGTTCCACCTGTTCTACTTTGGTTGACATCGTCCACATCAAAGGCAACAAAGTAGTTCAATTCTCACATTTCTCTGTCAGAGAATACTTGACCTCCGATCGCATCGCGAATTCGGCACCTGTTTCCCATTTTCACGTCCTCCCCAAACCGGCACATACGCTTCTCGCCAGAGCGTGTCTCAGCGTCCTCTCTCAGCTAGACCACACCATCGACAAGGCCAACATTCACAACTTCCCCCTAGCCTCCTATGCTGCCGAGCACTGGGTAGATCATGCCCGGTTTGAAGACGTATCATCGGATATTCGACATGGGATGGATTGTCTCTTCGACAGAAACAAACCACACCTGGCGGCATGGATCTGGCTATACGACGTAGAGAATAGTGAGAGACGATACTGTCCTCCTCTTAGCCCAACTCGGCCTAATGCAGTCCCGCTGTATTTCGCTGCGCTATGTGGTTTCCGTGACCTCGCAGAGCGCCTCCTCGACGCACATCCACAAGATCTCCATGCCCAGGGCGGATATTACTACGAAACGCCACTACACGCGGCCATCAACAAGGGGTATCTGAGCGTTGTGCTGCTCTTACTGGAGCGTGGTGCCGATGTGGAGTCTCAAGACCGCCATGGACGGACTGCATTATACACGGCATCGTCTCTTGGGTACGCCGAGGTCGTGCAGTCGTTGATCGCTTGGAATGCGGATTTGAATGTGACGTACCACGATTGGGAAGGCATTCTGAATAAAGTGCGGCGGACTCCACTACTTGTGGCGTCAAGAAACGGAAGACTAGAGTGCGCACGGGTGCTATTGGAACATGGCCCAGCCGTAAATGGCCGGGACGATCATGGCATGAGTCCACTACACCTGGCATCGCGTCACCCTTCCAACGAGCTCGCCCGGTTATTACTCAACCACTGCGCGGATGTCAACGCACCAGATGCCCGGGGGAACACTGCACTGCATGAAGCGTCACACTCCGGACAAATCATGGTTGTCATGTTACTCCTCGAGCAAGGCGCGGACGTGGACGCCCAGGATAATTGGGGATCGACCCCATTACACCATGCAGCGAATGATGGACACCTCGGAGTTGTGCAGCTGTTGCTCGACCACGGCGCCAACGTGAACGCACCAAAGCGAAATCTCTGGACTGCGTTGCACAACGCAGCATACTGGGGACACCTCCACGTTGTGGAGGTTTTACTGGAGCGTGGGGCAGATCCGGATTTCCTGACCAATGAGGGCATGACACCCCTGCAGTTGGCATCTAGGTCGAACCGTACGCAAATCATGCGATTGTTATCGGGGCACACTGGCGAAGCAACGTAGGGTTTACCATCATGGGCTTGACCCACTGGTAGGCTAACCGAGTAGGGCGTGTGTTTCGGAGGGGACGACTTGGGTTCGATCAGAGCCCTCGGCCTTGACCATATATTATATATGTATTTGGAACTAGTCATTCTTTCTCAGTCCCATTTTTCAGCTTCCGCATCCTCTGCGTGCGGAAGGTATGTCATTACACTTGCCACTGGTATCACCAACCTGCATGTTTGACCGTTAATCTACACGCGCAGTCAGGGTTGGGAAGGCATCGCTGAACAACCGTTTGGAGAAATCGGTAACGGTAATGTGCTATTGAGTTGGCTGTTGACCAAGCCCGATGCAACTTGCATCGCGCTAAACAATGGACGCCAGGACACGCTGGAATTCACCTCACACGAAAACTACAACTTTCGAACGATAACTGCTTTGATCCATAACAAAACACTTGTTCACCGACACAACACCAATTCGTACAGAGGGTAAACAGGATATAGTGGCAAGAAAATAGCAACTGATTCTCAGAGACGATGTTGGAGGGTAAATTCTGTAAACTGCTCAATAGAATATTCATTTGGAGACCCTGGAAACTCCCTTTCGAGTACTTCATAAGTCCCAGATTGTTTGTATCGGGAATATGCCTCGTCTAATACCTTCACACGAGTTGAATCCGGAGAGGAGGCATGAAAACGGCATGCATACTCCAAGATAATAATTGTTACTATCTTGAACATTAGAAAGTATGGATACACAGAAATGTACCAATCATGGTGTGATGTGGATTTTGTTCTGATATGGAGAGATGCCACTAAAAGCACATTAGTTAAACTAGAATAGAATCAGAAAATAACAACCATACTTTGGAAACAAATGATTGCAATTTGGATGATACTTCCTGTAGCATACAGAAAGGCAAAAGTGAGATTACAAAAGGAAGAAGGGGGCAGAAGAACCCACTTTCTGCAAATACAGAGGGGAAGCAAAAGTCAGTACACCAAAGAGAACACAGTAGGGGACATACCAGCTTGAGGTCACAGAGGGAGGGACATATCAGGATGGAAAGCAAGCTAGAGAAACCCACTCACATCCTGGGAAGAGCAAAAGGGGAGTTGTCAGGACACAGAAAGAAGGGAATTAGCAAGGACACTCACTGGCTGGAGAGGGCAGAGGTTGGGATTGGTCAGAACATGGTAAGCAAACAAGCCAACAAGGGACACTCACAAACTGGAGAGGGCAGAGGTTGGGATTGGTCAGAACATGGAAAGCAAACAAGCTAGCAAGGAACACTCACATCCTGGAGAGGGCAGAGGTTGGGATTGGTCAGAACATGGAAAGCAAACAAGCTAGCAAGGGATGCTCACAAACTGGAGAGGGCAGAGGTTGGGATTGGTCAGAACATGGAAATCAAACAAGCTAGCAAGGGACACTCACAAACTGGAGAGGGCAGAGGTTGGGATTGGTCAGAACATGGAAAGCAAACAAGCTAGCAAGGGACACTCACTTCCTGGAGAGGGCAGAGGTTGGGATTGGTCAGAACATGGAAAGCAAACAAGCTAGCAAGGGACACTCACTTCCTGG
>Ga0307510_10005829_pt1 | contig 14690 bp, 18 predicted proteins | sample 12_EM_MG_FD_207224 | JGI IMG/M metagenome (GOLD analysis project Ga0307510, IMG submission 207224) | Populus trichocarpa ectomycorrhiza microbial communities from riparian zone in the Pacific Northwest, United States - 12_EM | ecosystem: Host-associated > Plants > Roots > Unclassified | place...
AGGATTCCCCGCTGCACTCTGATTCGGTACATGATCCGAACAGGTCTGGACAGGAGGGGTAACCGATCGAGCTGTGCTGGCGGTCGTCCGACGAGCGCCAGCGTTCAGCAGCGGGAGTGCTCGAGGCAATGGCGCTTTCTCCTGGGCAGAATGTCCGAAGGCACTGCATTTCTGGGTGATTCCCCCAGAAATGCGGCCGTTCGCGCCGACCTACGCTGTTGGATCGAAATGATGGAAAGGAGAGTATGGCTCTTGCTGCGATCGAGAGATCGCTCCGCCATTCCTCCCGACGCTCGGGTGAGCCTGTCAGGGAGCGAAGATCGAATGCACCTATCCGTGCGAGGCCTGTTCGGCCGAGCGCAAGATTTCCTCTTGCTTCGCCAATGCGGCTGCAAGCCGATCGATGCTCATGGGTGAGCCGGATGGCGGCATGCTCGCTTGGATCAGCGCCTCTCGGTCCGCACGGCTCAATGGCAAAGCAGAGGCCTCTTCGAGATCTTCTTCAGCCACGAAGTCCGGCGGCAGCGCCTGAGCCTGAGCTGAAAAGGGGAACGAATCCTCGAGATGCCCTTCTGAAACCAAGCTCAGGATCTCGTCCTCGCTGAGCGTGCTCAGGCGCACCACGGCCTCGAGAACCGCGCCCATTTCGGCGGGTTCCTTCGTGTCCAAATGCCTGAATTTACTCATAAAATAATCCAATTCATGGGACTTCTGCATCTGATCATATGCCTCTTGCAAAAATCGACGGACGCTCGGCAGCGCGGCGCCGTTCTCACTTGTGCTTTTTGTGGGATGCAGGCGCAGCAGGTGGCCGCCACGCACCCAATTCAACAACAGATCCCGAACTCGCTGTCTTATTGACATAGCGAGAGTCAGCCGTCACAAAGCATCCGCCATTGATGATAGCAAGGGCGTGATAAGACGCATCATAAAAAGTAACATCATGCCGCTGTACCAACTCCAATGTCTTCGTCAACCACGGCTTTGATGGCGGCACTTCTTCAAGCGCGAATTTCATCAATGCGGACAGCCAACCCTGCGCGTGGTCAGGAAAACGCCGCGCCACCGTGTTACCTACTTCGAAAACCCATAGTGACGGCACCATGGCCTGCACAGTCGAGTTGAGAATCGAAGTCCGCAGCACCAAGGCGTTGTCCGCATGCGGCTCGTCATCCGCGGGCAACACCCACTTCAGCAAGACAGATGCGTCGGGAACGACGAGTGGGGACATTAGTGCTCCTGCTCGCGATCCTCGCGGATCCAACGTGCAACCTCTTCCGAGCTGACTTTCGGAACAGCAGTGCGTAGGGCATCCATTTCCCGCACCGCGTCCTTACGCCGCTTCCGCGTGATCCATGCGCGAAGCGCGTCATTGATTGCACGGCTGCGCTCCCCAGCCGGAACTTTCGCCAGAAAGCCCCAAGTGTCTTCCTCAATCATTATGTTGATGCGTTTGCTCATGAGGGCTATTTCCCTAGAAATTCGTGTGTAGAGTATTACACACCTCTGATAAAATTGCGACCGTCAAAATCACCTACTGGGCGGCGCCCGCCGGTGCTGTAACACCGGCGAACGCCTAACCATCGTCACCTGAGGACACAGATAACCATGGCTACCGAAGATTCTACGCCAGAACCAGCACCGGAAGCGGAGCTGGCACCCATCCCGACACCCCCTGCTGGGCAACCCTCCGAAATTCGCGAGATGACCGTCTCTTACCAAAGAGCCGCTATGTTGCGATTGCAAGGTCATTGGTTGGAACGCGCGGGGCTTCCGATTGGAACCAAAGTGCGTGTGCATGTATACAACCGGCGACTCGAAATCGAAGCAATCGATGAGCCTGCGCCCGTACAGCTGAAACCACGTAAATCAAAGCGTCTGCTCCCAGACGCTGCTGTCGACTGGCAGCCACCCCGTCTCGAGGAATTTTCTCGAGCGGTCTGACGTTGGTTCGCAAGGCGGCCGTGCCATCGGGGCGGCCGCCGGGAGAATCTGGTCCGTTTTCCTCAAAATGGCTTTAGTGCATCGGAATAGGGGTATTCAAACCAACCTGCGTTTGGCCAGATGAGTCCATATAGACGTGGCTTCCAACCGAAGACAGCCCTATGATCGAACGAGCTACTCCATCAGTGAAAGTAGGCCTCGTTATGATACGTTTGATTATCGTCATCGGTGTCGTGCTTGCGATCATCCCCGCAACTCGACCCATACTCTTTCAAACTCTGTCGAATGTGGGGCGAGCTTTGATGATTCCTCTTCTCGTGATTTGGGCATCGAACAGTCGACATCGCTAGCCGAATCCCGCTTTCTCCGTAGCGCAAGGTCGGCTCCTGGCGCTGCGCGTGGCGCCACGGACGCTTGAAGATCCACGCCAACACCAATGCCAACCTGCTACGGTGGGGACCGGCGAGCACGCTTTGCGTATGGATCAGCGGCAGGCGAAGGCGCTTCTCAACTACGCAAAGGCCTGACTGCGAAAACGCCAGCTCGCGCCTGTTAACGAATCGTCCCATTTCGCCCTCAAATTCTGCTGGTACAGACGTTCTCCCCCGACGCATGATTCACGTGGAACATACGCCCATGTTGGAGACGCTGAGCTATGAGTGTCGCTACTACGCCATGGTACGCGTCGGCGGCGTACCTATATGTACTCACGTTGCCGAACGTCAGCCTCGCTTGGGAATACCTCCGCAGGAATGCGCAGTACCGAGAGAGTTGGTCCCGTCGCGCAGAGCGAGAACACTGCGCGGCCCGACAATGGGGGTTGCGATTTCTTCGAGAACCCGGAGACTGATTCGCGGAGTGCAACACCGGTCTGGACGCCTGTTCCCCCCTCTGTTGCGCAGTTGGCCACAGAAGGGGCATCGCCCAAGTCATCGACCTTTTCCCTTTGGCTGATGCCGCGGCCGCGGGCCATGCTCCACGATGGCCACTCGATTCACATCCGCGTCGAGAGTGAGTGTCATCCGATTGAGCTCACCATTCCTTCCGAACTGGCAGATGGTCATCCGTTCTCCTTTCGTGTCGCGCCTGGCGCGTTTCAGCGCCTCAATTGGCTCGCGGCCCGGCGCGTCAATGAGATTCTCACTGGATCCAGACTGATCGCCGCAAAGGGCACAGTTTTTCGCCCGTCACGGACTGCAGTGACGCACATGCGAATGATTCAAACGCTGGACGGAAGGCTGGCGGGTGCCTCTCACCGAGATATTGCCGCCGTCATATTTGGGGATCATGCGATTCATCGAAGTTGGTCAGCCGATGGCGAATTGCGCGCTCAGATCCGCTACCTGGTGCGCCGATCCGCAGAGCTGGCTTCGGGAGGTTATCGGCATCTGGCTGGCCTCAATGACAACCCCGGGAGACTTTGAAGCGGCGCCCGATTCTCCCTGAGCAACTCCCGCCAATGCGTTGAGACTGGACACAGTCCTCAGCAACCCCACTGCCACCTTTGAAGTCAGATGGAGAGCGAACGCATGTCCTCAACACCTGTTGCGCCAAAAGTCCAATACCTCACCAATGATGAGGCAGCGCACGTACTCAAACTCTCACCCCGTACTCTCGAAAAATTCCGTGTCATTGGTGGCGGTCCACGGTACCGGAAGTTCGGTCGTCGCGTGGTCTATTCCGTCCAGGATCTCGAAGCGTGGTCCGATGCTCGCGCTTGCGATAGTACGTCCGATTATCTAATACGATTCGCTCGGCCCTGAGTCGTCGAATGATCGTGTCAGCGGATAGGCAGCATCCACAGTCCGAGCCGATGGAAGTGTTCATCTTAGCGCCATAGTTCGCGCGGCCGTCGCTCGAGTTCGCGAGCGAGCTCCTCGATGCGTTCTTGGAGTTCGTCGTCTGCCAGCCCCTGAGATTCAAGCTTCATGGATTGAGCGATCGGGGTCACGCGTTTCGCTGCGACTTCGCGGGCGCGAATGGCGATGCTGTCGCGAAGGTTCTTCCGAGGGATAATTGCATAGACGAGTTCCGCATCGAGTGCTGCAGCCACCCGTCTGAGTGACGCGAGAGTGATTGCGTCCGTCTTTTCGTTCACTTCAAGCTGCACGATGCTCTGCTGCGCCAGCCCAAGACGGCGACCCAGCGCGCTTGTGGGCATTCCGAGCGCTCGACGAATAGCGCGAATCCACCCACCGGCTGGCTGGGCATTTTGCAGGCGTGTTGCCGACTCCCGTAAAACCGTAAGCTTGCGATCGAGCGCTATATCACTGCCTCCTGGCCTGAATTGGGAGCTATAAGTGACAATCGTGGCGTGGAGGCAATGGCCCTGGCGGACTTCTGTGGCGGTTCCGTGTTCAGCGAGTCCGCCGGCAACACAACATTAATCCAGGTATCGAGCGCTACCGTACACCGGATATCGCTGCACGGTTCTCGGCATCCAAATCGTGAATCCGCAGAGTTATAGATTTCGTGAACGGGAAGATATGTACCATCGGCATGTTCTGGTCGGCGGGAACGAGTCGTCGGAGATCAGGACTCACGACGCCTGAATAGTTCTCGAAGTAGCCCAGATCGGTGCAGACAGTCTTGCCGTTCTCACTGTCATGTTGGCTGGGATCGGCACCACACCAGATGTCCGTATTCTGCTCGGGCGACTGATCGTACATCCCCCGGCTGTGTGAAGTGTCGAAGTTGTAGTTTACTGTGTCAACTGAATAGAGGCTGACTCCCTTTCTGGCCGGGGAGGTCATTGTGAGGTCGCCGAATCTCCAGTGACAGCGTCCCGGCCAATACCGATCCATAAAAAATTCACCGACATAGCGGTGCCCATCCCACTTGAGCTCGATTGGGGAGTCAACTGAGGGAAGCGGGGTGCTCATCGAGTTGGGGCCCGGGTTTCGCTCATCCTCGGAGCCGCAATACCGTCCGCCGCCGCCGAAGACGCCTAGCCAAATACCTATGCGATACGTTGCGGCGAAGCGAACGCCCATGGTTTGCGAAGCGGTCACGTACAGAGTTACGCGCTCCACACGATCCGGATTGAGTTTGGGAGGGTCCACGGCATTTTCGTCGGACATCTTCATGCAAGCAGGTACAGTTAGTACCAACATGAGGATCAGGCACTTCAGTTTGTTGTAGGATTGCATGACCCTACAGGTGCCCGTCGGAGTCGTCCTGGAGCGCGCCAGGCCAGGTTGTTGCGAACATCAGGGAGTCCTTGTCCAACGAGAAACGGCGAATTTTAGCGTAATCGGTCCGCTCCCGGCCGTGAACTCGGGCTACATCTCATTGTTTCCTGCTGCCGCAGGACGGGCTGCCACTTTACAGAAGAACAACTAGGATGGATTCGAAAGCGCCCGAGGGACGGCGCCGGCGGCTTTCAAGACGAGAGACTACTTCCCCGCGGCAGCGCCAGACTTGCAACCGAACAACAGCGTCCGATCATACTGATCTTCATTGATAGTGTTATACCCCCGCGCCCCGCAAATCCGGCCGGCTTTCACCAGGCACGAGTCCCAGGTATTCAGAATGCCTCTGCAGGCGACGGCGTATCCCCTGGAGCCGTCCGCAAGATAGGTGGTGCGCGACGAGTTGGCGCAAGAGACCAAGGTAACTGATGTCAGCGCACAGATGACTGCTGCAGTCCACGACCTGACTGTTTGCATACCGGATTGCCACTCATTTGCGAGTCGGCAAGCATGAACTGCTCGAGTGACAGTTTCGTTGCATGGCGGAACGAGCGCCTGGTTGTAACAGAAGCGTGTGATGGTAGGCGGTCAGCCCCTTTTTGAGACTTGCCGAAGTGACGAAGACCGCCGCGATCGCCATGGTGTCCCTGTGCATTGTCGCTGGGCCTGCAATGGCGGATGAAACAGGCTTCTATGTAGGCGCCAATGCGGTCGGCCTGCTGAGCACATACCGCCGCCCAAATCTCGACACCGCGACCACTGCGTCGTTCGGTGGAGCGAACGCCGGTCTTGCCATGGGCCCTTCGTCGGTGGACCGAACCCACGTCTCGTGGGCCTTCGATTTTGGCTACATGGTGACGCGCAACCTCGGAGTCGAGGTGTCTTACCTGGACCTCGGATCGCTGCGCTATTCGGGTTTTGGGACCCTGACGTCGGCAACCGACGGGAGCGCCAAGGAAGTCCATCTGAACCTGGATTTCAGATCTCACGGGCCCGCATTGGCGATGGTGGGCGCGCTGCCCATGACGAACTTCTGGGAGCTGGATGCGCGTGTGGGCGCCATGCAGGCGAAAACGAAGACGAACTACCGCACCACCGTGGGCACAGACGAGCAATCAGGAAACTTTTCGCAGACCTCAACCAGTCTGCTGGCGAGCGTTGGAACAGCATTCACTGTTACTACTCACTGTGTACTCCGTCTCGATTACCTCCGGATCCAAAACATCAAGGAGAAGGGGCTGGAGCATTCGTTCAATGTTGACGGGGTCACGGCTGGTCTGGCGATCGTGTTTTAGCTGATCAGGGATGATAGTTCGGGCTCAAGGTCTTCTTCTCTGTCGCGATCTTCAGTAGCGTTGGATAGAACTGCACAAACGTCGTGTTGACCGCGCCATGCTCCTGGTGGCAGGAGTAACAATCGGCACCCGTTGGTATCTGTTGCGCGGGCTCGGCGCCGCCGAAGGCGAAGAATGCCCAGCCGCCCGGAAAACGCGCCGAGTCCTTGATGTGGACTTCCACTCCCATTGGCTCGCCCGACTGGAACTTGCCGTGTTGGTTGATGGAGCCTTTCTCAGTGGCGCCGCGCATCTCCATGACGAGACGGGTCTTTTCCGGCCAGGTGCCGGTCTTGACGAACTCCCGGTAGGACGCCGGGTCGACGAAGATGTTGTCGAACATCGAGTGGCCCATCATGTCGCCGCGCTTCCGGTAGCTCATGTCGAGGCTCGAGGACAGGAAGACCCACTCGCGGTAGTCCGCCGGCGGTTTCAGTTTGCCATCCGGAGTATAGTTGGGGTCGTCCGCGGTAGCGCCGCTGGCGGCTGCGGTAGCCAACAGAAAAATCACGGCTAAACGAGCATTCATACAGATTCTCCTGGCGAGCTGGCAGTCAGGAAGCGCTCGCGATAGTTACTCGGTGCCACACCGAAGCGGCGACGGAAGCGGCGGCGGAAGACATCGGCACTGGCGAAACCAACTGAGGCAGCGACGCTGTCGACAGTTCGTCCCGGAGCAGTCAATCGCTCCCGGGCTTCGGTCAGACGCAGGCCGTCAACGAACTGCGCGGGTGTGCATGCAAAGGTTGCGTGAAAGCGGCGGCTGAAATGTCGTGGGCTCAGCCGGGCCCGCTCGGCGAGTATGGGTACCGACAGATCGCGTTCCAGGTGCGCGCAGATCCAGGCGATCAGATCGGCAAACCGATCGGCTGAATGGACCTGAAATCGCAGCGGTTCCGAGAACTGTTCCTGGCCGCCCGGGCGCTTCAGATACACAACCAACTCGCGGGCCACCGCCAGGGCCACTCGTGGCCCCAGATCTTCTTCAACGAGCGCTAGCGCGAGATCGATACCGGCGGTAATGCCGCCGGAGGTGTAGTACCGACCGTCTTTGATAAATAGCGCCTTCGCATCGACAGTGAGCCCGGGAAATCGCCCGGCCAGGTCCTCGGCAAACCTCCAGTGTGTTGTTACTCGCCGCCCATCGAGCAATCCGGTCGGCGCAAGCCCGTAGACTCCGGTGCATACACAGGCAACCCGTCGGATTCGAGGCGCACGACTGCGCAACCAGGCCGAAACGGCCGCATTCGTAGCGGATTCGCGCAGTCCCCATCCGCCCGGCACAATGAGGGTGTCGAGCGCCGGGGCGTCGGTCAAACGGCAGTCTGGAACAAAGCGTAGACCGGATTCGGCTGTGAACGGCGCGTCGGTGAGTCCGATCAGGCAGGTGCGGTAGAGTCCTTTGGACTCCCCAAGAGTGAAGTCGGGGCGCCCGGCATTGGCAAAAACTTCTGTCGGACCGACCACGTCGACGGCGTTCACTCCGTTGAACCCGAGAACACCCACGCGCTTTGTACCCTTCATCATGCTTCCCAGTAGACTAAGGCCTTCGACTACAGTAGCGGAAGGTCGCGCATCCGACCAATTCGGCCATCCGTTGACGGGTCTCAGGATTGCGTGTGACGATCGTTGCTTCGGCCATGGATGCAATTATGTCTTTGATTACTGATCTGGAAACTCACGACGTCCGCTTTCCGACTTCGCGCCAGCTCGATGGATCCGACGCCATGAATCCGGATCCCGATTATTCGGCGGCGTATGTTGTTCTGCGTAGCGACGATCCGCATGGATTGTGTGGGCACGGGTTCGTGTTCACCATCGGGCGCGGCAACGATGTGCAGACAGCCGCGCTGGCTGCATTGCGGCCGTTTGTTGTCGGGCGGCGGGTTGAGGATGTGATTCATGACCTGGGCGGTTTTGCCCGGAGTCTGACTCACGACTCGCAACTTCGCTGGCTCGGTCCCGAGAAGGGTGTCATGCACATGGCCATTGGCGCGGTGATCAACGCCGCGTGGGATATGGCTGCTCGCAGTTCCGGAAAACCTGTGTGGCGTCTGATCGCCGACATGACCCCGGAGCAGATTGTCGATGTGATCGACTTTCGATATATCACTGATGTGCTCACACCGGATGAAGCGCTGAGTATCTTGCGGCGGGCTGCTGCACATAAACCAGAGCGTGCACGCACGTTGGTAGAGAAGGGATATCCAGCCTATACAACCTCACCAGGTTGGCTCGGGTATTCGGACGAAAAGCTCGCGCGATTGGCGCGCGAAGCGGTCAACGAGGGATTCCGCACCATCAAAATCAAGGTTGGTTTGAATGTCGACGACGATGTGCGCCGTTGCCGAATCGCCCGTGCGGCTGTCGGCGACGATGTCGCGCTGGCGATCGACGCCAACCAGCGATGGGATGTGGGAACCGCGATTCCCTGGTTGCTTCAGCTCAATGAATTCAACGTCGCCTGGATCGAAGAGCCCACGAGTCCCGATGATATCCTGGGGCACGCGGCCATCCGCCGCGGCATCGCGCCGATGCCGGTCTCGACAGGCGAGCACACTCAGAATCGCGTGGTATTCAAACAACTGCTGCAGGCGCAAGCCGTGGATCTCATTCAGATCGACGCCGCCCGTGTAGGGGGTGTGAACGAGAACCTGGCCATTCTGCTCATGGCGGCCAAATTCGGGATCCGAGTGTACCCACACGCGGGGGGTGTTGGCCTGTGCGAGCTCGTACAACATCTGGCGATGGCCGATTATGTGGCCATCAGTGGCTCAATGGAGGATCGTGCGATCGAGTTTGTTGATCACTTGCATGAACACTTCGTTGCTCCTGTCGCAATCCGCGCCGGTCGGTACCTCGCGCCCACGGTTGCGGGCTTCAGTGCTGAGATGCACCGCCAATCGATACAGGACCACGTGTTTCCTGGTGGGACCGCCTGGCGAAAATGAGCACGGCCGCGAAACACAGCAACGGGACACTCATGGCGAGTTGAATGCCGCCGGCATCGGAGACGGCACCCATCACGGCCGTGAGAACGGCGCCACCGATGATCGACATGACAATCAACGCCGAGCCGAGTTTGCGCTCCGAGTCACCGAGCCCGTCGACACCCAGGGCGAAGATTGTCGGGAACATGATCGACATGAAGAAGCTGCTGGCAACGAGCGTGTAGGTCCCCACATGTCCAACGTTCGCTACGGCCGCAGCGCACAGGGCAACGTTGATCCCCGCGAACCATGCCAGCAGACGAGTCGGGGAGAAACGCCGCATCAGCGCCGTGCCTGTGAAGCGTCCTACCATGAAAGCGACCAGCGAGGCCGTGAGGAAATTGGCCGCGAGCTTTTGTGAAGTGCCCGGTTGAGTCGCCTGGACATAGCGGATCAAAAAGCTCCAGATCCCAACTTGTGCGCCTACGTAGAAGAACTGGGCTACGACGGCGAGCACAAAACGCTGGTTTCGCCAAAGTGATCGAACCGTGAAGCGGGTGGCGTCCGGTGCACGGGTTTCAGGAAAGCGGGTCATCAGAATCAAGGCCCCCCAACCCAGGACCACCAGGCCAATGATCAGATAGGGCAACTGAACCGCAGTGGACTCGGCGGCAAAGTATGCGGAGCGCTGCGCGGTATCCATGGCGGCGATCTGCGCCGGCGTGTGCTCGATGCCGGAAAATATGAACTGCTGGCCAATGATGACGCCCGTGATTGATCCGAGGGGATTGAACGACTGGGCCAGGTTCAGGCGCTGGGCGGCGGTTTCAGGGGGGCCCAGCACGGTGGCGAACGGGTTCGCGGAGGTCTCGAGGAACGCCAGCCCGCTGGCAAGGACAAACAGCGCAAGCAGAAATAGTCCGTAGGTCCGCAGCTCAGCCGCCGGCCAGAACAGAAACGCACCACAGGCATACAACAGGAGACCGACAACCACGGCGCCCTTGAATCCGAAGCGGCGCGTAAACAGGCCGGCGGGTAAGGCCAGCAGGAAATAGCCCAGATAGAACGCGCTTTGGACCAGGCCGGCGCGGAAGTCGGAGAGTGTGAAGGCCTTCTTGAACTGGGCGATCAGGATGTCGTTCAGGTTGTTGGCCATGCCCCAGAGGAAGAAGAGGGCCACGATCAGGGCGAAGGGGTATAAGGAGTTGCGCGTTGGATGGTGCACTGCGGCGCCATGCTAGCTCGAAGGCTCAACACAGTCACGGCACTTTTCTCGGGGCAAGTTGGTGTTCAGGGACGCGCCGCTGCCGGCGTAACGGAAAAGCGGAGCCCGAACGTTTACCTTGGTGAACGGCTTCGGGCACTGATATGCAAGACTTAAACGATCTCTACGTTTTTTCACAAGTAGTTGAACACAGTGGCTTCACCGGTGCCGCCAAAGCCTTGGGTGTAGCGCGCTCGAGCATTTGCCGCCGTGTCAGCGCGCTCGAAGAGCGCCTGGGTATCCGCCTGGTTCAACGCACGACTCGTCATTTCGCCGTTACCGACTTGGGCATGGAATTCCACGGCTACTGCGTCCGCATGGTCGCAGAAGCGAAGGCCGCCTATGAGCGCGTGGCCTGCGCCCGCGCAGCTCCCTCCGGCATGATCCGGGTCAGTTGCCCCCCCATGATCGCGCAATTGGTGGTAGGCCCGCTCATTCCGCGCTTCCTGGAAAAGAATCCCCAGGTCCGCATCGCAATCGAAGCGACCGATCGCGAGGTCGATCTCGAAGAAAACTTCGACCTGTGCATCCGGGTCCGGCAGGTTCCTACCGAGGACTCTGGACTGATCATGCGTTCACTGGGAATCATCCAACAGGTACTGGTAGCCAGCCGATCGTTCCTGGATCGCAATGGGCGCCCGACATTGCCCGCCGATGTGTCGCGCATGCAGACCCTGAGTTACGGCTCCGCGCAAGGCCCGCATGTATGGAAGCTCGTGGATCCTGACGAGAACGAAGTTCAGATCCGACACGAGCCCACTTTGATCGCGGACGACATGGTCATGGTACGCCAGGCGGCGGAGGGCGGCCTCGGGATAGCGCAGCTCCCACTTGCGGTGTGCGTCAACGAAATCCGCAAGGGCAGCCTGGAAATCGTTCTGCCCGAATTCCTGGCACCCCTTCACGAGGTGCAAGTCGTTTTCCCGTCCCGAAGAGGCATGCTGCCAGCGGTACGTTCTTTTATTGATTTCCTCGGCGCCAACTGTGTCAGTGAAGTGCCGGAACGGCAGATCAAGCGGCATACGGGGCGCGGACATCGGGAAAACGTGCGGTTCTGGACGAGCCGGGAGCCGTTGAACCGATTGTTGGCCCCTGCGCAATCCGGTCCCACGGACCCCCGCCGCGAAATCCGCGTCGCATAGAAACCTGTGCGGCTAATGCGCCCCCGCCGGAAGCACGGATTCCGCGGGCGGCCGATGGCCGAGCAGATAGTCGATGCGCTCATGTGAATACAGCGCGCGGACGAATTCCTTGGGTTGGTTGAGCACCGCTTTCCAACTCTCAAATTCCTGCACGTGCACTATCTGTCGCGGACTGCGCAAAGTAGTGGCGTTGCGCCCGGGCGGCTCTCCCACCGACGGTATCAATCCATACTGCCGCAACAACTCGCAATAAGCATGCGTCAGATATTGAGTGCCGCCGGTCGAATGATGAATGCAACCCGGAGCCGGTCGATGCGACCGCACCGCCGAATGCAACGCGATCCGCGTCAATCGATTCGTGACCTGCAAGGAAGCGGCATAGCCAACAATCTCGCGCGACCACGCATCGATGATCGCCGATGCATACACCAGGCTGGAGCGGATTCGCGCATAAGCCAGATCGGACACCCAGACCTGAAAGGGTCCGGTGAGGCGCGCGCTGTCGCGCAAATTCGCAATCGGCGCACGCGGCTGGAAGCTTCTGACGCCGCTGGTTTCGGGCCTGGAAGGCCGCTTGCTCAACCCATGCAGGTGCATCAGCCGGGCAATCCGTTTCCGATTGACGTGCAGTCCTTCCGCCTGCAGATGCAAAGTCATCCGTCGATAGCCATCCTGCGGATACAACTCACGCAACTCATGCAATCGCAAGACAATTTTCTGCTCCAGCTCGATCGCGGTGGCCGAGCGGTGCGACTGGTAGTAGTAAGTCGACCGCGCCAGTCCGATCGCCTCGCAGGTGGCCCTGACGCTGTCGGGCTTCTTCGCCAGCGCCGATGTCGCGGACCCGAACACGATCCCGGCATCCGCATGCCGCCGCTGCGGTCGTGTGCCTACGTGAGAGCTGACACACTCGGAAAGCATTGTTGTACTCATTGAGGTCCTCCATGCCCGGCTTTTGCGTGCGCTCGTCCTGAGCGCACCTGCTGTCGAAGTCCTGCCCGGGTGTCATGATCCTCGCCAACTCGAGGACAGGTCAAGTCCCAAAACCCGGATCAATTGAGCGCCAGGCGGGCGACCCCTTCGCCCGACAATTCCTCGCACTGGTAATAAACCAGGTTCGCAATGAACTCGAGTTGCAATTGTGCGGCGTAGTCGAGCGCGGTCGGGACGCTGCGTGTCAGTACGATGTAGCCGTCATCCAGGGGCCGCTCCATGGATAGCACTTCCTGGTCCCGGTCCAGGGCCAGCCATTTGCGCAGGCGCCAGTCGCGATTGCGGAAATCGACATACGCCGCGTCTTTCTGCTGCACCAGTTCGGATGAATGCTGTTCCGATCGGGTCGGAGCGCGCAGGGCAACCCGCAAATGTCGGGAGGGGCTGTCCACCGGATCACTCACCCGTACCACTCCAACTCCCGCGACCATTTGCGAATTGCCGTCGCGAGGCGGTTCGCTCATCACGAGCTCGCCCGTTGCGTCGGCGCGCGGTTTGCATTGGCAATTGCCTCCATTCAGGAAGCTGCACGTGTCGGCAGCCGTCTCGCCCGTCAACACGAAGCGCCGGCGGGTTGCCTCGAGCAGGGGGCCGACCATCCGGTCATAGTAGGCGCGGCGCAGTTGTTGCACTTCACGTGAGAAATCGTTCCAGGCCAGCGGCAGGGGAATCGCAGCCACCAGGGGCTGAACGGCCGACACGGTGGGCATCAGATGCCGCAGCAACTCCATGCCGTGCAGTTGCGCGATGTTGGTCGGATCGCTGGACAGTACGTCAATCGGGACGGCGTAGTTGGGCTCGCCGTTCAACGACACGCCCTGGACGATTCCAATGACCTGGCCCGATTCATTGATGACTGGGCCGCCACCTGCCGCACCCCACACGGGCCCCGAGAAGCGCAACCAGTCAGGTGTCAGTGCCGTGTAGGAGCCCCGCTCGGTGGTGACGGCGCCATTCACCCTCCAGCCGGTGAAATAGATGCGACCGGAAGCCGGTCCCGCACTTTGCACTTCGAGCGGTCTGACCCGGGGCGGGTGCTGCAATGAGAAAATGACGTAGTCGTGTTGTTCCGAATACTGCAGGACTTCGGCAATCGGGTATTCGACATGCCGCGCGTCCACCAACACCGGATGGCCGAAGCGGCTGCCCGCGGCAGAATCCAACAGATGGGCCGTTGTAACAAAGCGGTTGGAGCCGATGGCGAATGCGGTTCCCACCAGCCCCTTGGCGCCATTGATGGCGCCCGGGGCGTACAGTTCGAATGTGGCTGCCCGAACCGCGTTGTCGGTTCCGAAATCCAGTCCCCAACCCGGTGCCGACCAGACCAACGCCAGCACCCCCCCGATTCGCACCGTCTTCCAATCCATGAGACGCGCCTCCCTGCGAAGGAGGGGGACCGTACGCTCTCAATTCGAGCGATTCCAGCGCAAACGTAGCGACGCGTAACTCGTTGAATCTCAAAGATTACGCGCCGCAACAAAGGGACAGGGCTTGGATTTTCTAGAAAACCTCCGGCACCACCATCTGCGCCGGCACCGCCTGCCGCGAGTAGTGTTCGTGCCGTTCGCGCGGCGGCAGCACGATTGGCGACTTGGGTGTTTCGGTGTAGGCAAACTGTTGCAACAGGTGATAGATCATGTTGAGTCGCGCGCGCTTCTTGTCGACTGCGTGCACGACCCACCAGGGCGCCTCCGGGATATGGGTTCGTTCCAACATGACTTCCTTGGCGCGCGTGTAGTCTTCCCACCGGCGCCGCGACTCCAGGTCCATTGGACTCAACTTCCATTGTTTGAGCGGGTCGTTGATGCGGCCGAGGAAGCGGACGTGTTGTTCCTCATCGGTGATGGAGAACCAGTATTTGAGCAGCTTGATGCCGGAGCGTCCCAGCATCC
>Ga0307510_10005830_pt1 | contig 14689 bp, 14 predicted proteins | sample 12_EM_MG_FD_207224 | JGI IMG/M metagenome (GOLD analysis project Ga0307510, IMG submission 207224) | Populus trichocarpa ectomycorrhiza microbial communities from riparian zone in the Pacific Northwest, United States - 12_EM | ecosystem: Host-associated > Plants > Roots > Unclassified | place...
TAGAGGATCGACATGTCTAAGTCCTCTTTCTGGCCCGATTGTGTACAGCGATTATTGAATAAACTGGCCAAAGTTTGGAGATGTGAAAAGCGCAAAGGATAAGAGCGAGGTGATGACAAGAGAATGCATCGATAATGAGATATTTGTTCATCGACTTCAGATATTGACCTGAGAACTGTCAATATTGACAATTAGCCACTCTCGTGGGTACTCGAAAAGGACAGGACCCGGGTCATAACTCACTGTGTTCAGCAGCATTACGCTCCATCAGCTCTGATCCCATATTAACATGCGGATACTGGGCCATAGGGCGTCAGAAAATTTGCCTTGACTATTTGCGGTGGGAAGGTGGGTATCGCCAGGGGTGCAAGATCCTTCCAGTACTGTGCTGGGATAAGATTTAAATACCCTGGAGCAGGGTAAGGCCCACGTATTCAACACGCCTTCATGGAAACAGCCATATTGAACCTGGTCTAACTGCTATTAGGTCTGTAGTTTCACCGAGACACGTGAACTTCATTGCAAGGGAGGCCTTTACACGTCTCACACAGCTCGAGCCGTGGTAACACTTACTAATTTGGAGGTGAAAAAAGTTGCGGTAAATGTCAGGTGCGCGTCTGCCGCATAGAATTTGTGCTGCCAAAACAGAGTGGTAGCGGTCAAGAGTGATGCTCAGAAAACATCCGTGTTTGCAGGTGTTTGTCTCCCTACTCCACGTAATCTCCGAAAATGACACTCGTCCCCTTCCATCAACTTACTTATCAACATGATGGTTCAGTACGTTCAGTGCTGCTGGCGATTTTTTACAGACCGGCGCATAATATCTGCAGGGCCTTCGGGTTGATGGGGGTGATCATTGTGTAGATTACACCAGTATTGATAATGACAGATTAGAAGTGTCTCATGAATACCTCGGGCGCGCTCATGAAAGTAGACGGCGCGCGCCCCACCAGCTGTCCCACGTCAGGAACCCAAGCCCGTCCCCGTCCGCACCTGATTCCTCCTCCTCTTCCTCCTCCTGTATTGACCGTCCAACACCGGTGATACACGGTTGCCTCCTCGCGCCATCGATATACGACTCACCCAGCGTGCTGCGTACATCGCCCTCCGGGTCTGCCACGAGCTCGCCACTGGCGCTCGGAATCTGAATCGGCGCTATTTTCTTCGCGGATGAAGATGCCGCAGAAGAAGACAACGGGGAATGCCGCTGCTGCTGCGGGGCGCCGAGCGCGACACTCTGCGCCATCCTAGACCGACACATCGTTCCCGTCAATTGTCTGAGTATCGTTGACGTCGCGCGAAAATCCGAGGCTCCTGCCAATGGCCCCGCAGCGCCGCCGCACACCTGCAGTCTGCGACTTGTGCAGCGCCTGTTCGTACTCCCATTCGCGGTCTGTGATGGCACCCACGACAGTGATGCCCGAGGGCGTGTGGTCGTCTGCAGTGCGCCGCGCAGAGAGGCCCGCGGTGCGCGAGAGGTACAGCAAGCCAGTTGGATCTTTTGTATTCAATTCTGGGTGCGCTGCTTTGAATGAAATGAACGACGTTTCCATCTTTCCGTCGTTCGACATCAGCCGCGTGTCCGATACCTTCGTCGGCGCACCAAACTGCCCATGAGAGTCGGCAAGCAAGGATGAGAGCGAGACGGACCTTGACGTTGCCCTGTCGCTGCAAGTCAAACACGGAAAAGCTACAAACATACCCCAGTTCATCTACGTTGACGGTAAACTTGCGGAAAAAGTCGACGAATGCCGGCGCGCATGGAGATAGCGAAAACCAGAGGATGAAAGGGCATCAACACGACGCTCGCGAGTTCCGTTGCGGAGGCAATCGCTTTTATAGGGAAGAGCTCTTTGAAATGCGTGTGCACTGTGTTGGAGTGTGGTTGTTCCCGCCATTCGTCTGGAAGGTAATGCGTGTACTGGACAATTGTCTGAACAATCGCCCTCATGAACAGTTCTGAGTCGAACAACCTGTTTTCTTTGGGGATCATCCTGCGCGCAATCGCCAGGATACCATAAATGACTGAAACGTAGAAGAATACAGAGCGACGACGGGTGATCTCGAGGTGGATGAAAACGTTGGGGTCGATGACCGTGGCGAGAAGAAGGACTGCCGCAAAAGGACCAGCCACGAATGCTGTGAATCTGGCTATTGCGTCAACTCGAATACCAAACAAAAATGTTACTGGACCTCACCTTATGATGTTGCCAGCTGTTCGTGGGGAAATTGATTTATTCACACGTTCGCAGCGGGATATGATCCCTTGAGAGTCTTTCAAAGAGGTGAGGAAGCTCGTTGGATTCCCAGAACTTCCACTGCGCAAAGGGGGTGTATGCACGACTGCTGATTGAAGACGGGTTCTTGTACGACTCCTGTTCTTCGCAACCGTCAATCAACGCCGTTCGGTTGTTGCCTTTTCAGGGACACCCTCTTCACCAGTCCCCTTCTATCAAATAAGTATTGCATCAGACAAAATTGGTGATTCCGCTCCAGGACACGCGTAAATGTCCGGCCTTTACCCTCCTATGCGGGCAACCCGTGATGGAGTGACGCAGTATACGCTTCGTTAAAAGGGGGGATTAGGAAATTTTCTTGTCGCATGATTCCATTCGCGATATCGTGTGCACCCAACTTAGCGCCCTAGCCGGCGAGTGGGTGTGGAGGCGGCGATGAGAGCTCGGTGAGTAGATTGAAATTGCGAATAGCTCCGATCCGTTGGACAAGAAATGGGGTCTGGATATCTTCCTGGAAAATGTTTGGGAAATGGGCAGTGCCATATGGGTGAGGGCGTACGTCAGGTATTTGAAGAAGGTAGGTATAAAAGTGGTATATGTCCACGAGCCGCATTATGCTCAAGACGAATAGAACGATTTGCCACACGTAGAAGGCGCAAAATGAGATAAATAAGAGGAGGGTGAAGACCGAAATCTGCAGAACAAGATCCATGAGAAATATGAACTGCACAGCCAGAGTGAGAGAACCCACTGGGAAACACAGCGCTCAACGACGATGTGGGATAGTTGTGTGACTTGATCAAGGTGTATGCGCGAATAATCGACGCAGCGGACGAATGTTGAGAAGGCGGTGAGAAACTTGGCTTTGCTAGGCTAGGTATTAGCGAACCTCTCTAACATACAAAGAGGACACCCACAGAGGGCTTAGTCCCCGTTTAAGGGAAATGAAATATGTCGCCTTCCCCGGCAGTACGTGTATACCTCCAAGGGAAAGGTATCGCGGAGGTACAGCTTCCCCCGCACGCTCGTACGCATCTAGGCCGCGCTTCGGATTGGGGTTGCGTGGACACGGATGGGGACCAAGGGTAGATAGTCTGGATTAGTCTCTGAAGGACGTGTGGACACAGATATCCGGGGAGGATCGATTGGCATGGTGCGTGTCGCGTAAGCGACCCTTGCGGGACAGCGGATAGCGGTGCGTAGCAGGAGACTCGATCAGGAAGCTCTGCGGAACCTCACCGTCGGATTATAACTCCTCCTGTATGCGATGGTCCTCGCGACGGTTGGGTCGGACAACACCAGGCTCGGTGGTGCCCCGGGAGAGGCGCTGTGGTGGTGTAGAAATCGCGAAGGAGTGCCTGGATTTAATGTGGGGACGGCCTTTGCCTTGGGGTCGATATCATCATGCTTGGCGCCGTCGGTGTCCCCTTCATCCTCTTTGAGAACTAATTACCGTAGTTGGCGGCTGAATCTTGGGGTGAATAGCCCTGGTAGGCGTGGCGAGTGAGTTGAGCATGTTGAGAAACGGACTGGAGGGGGCACTGGCCCGGTGGGTGGGTAGATGGACTGGGAAACAGAGCGTGAGGCAGACAATGAGGGAGGGGTGAGGACGAAAACGGGCAATATTTGGTAGAGAGGAGGTCACCGTGCCTGGCGGGGGTTGTGGTGGTGTCGTTTGCCAATGCGGTCTGGCGCGCGTCTAAACTTGACATTGTCAAGCTTGTCAACAGCCCTCCTCTTCCTTTCGCGATTTCGTGCTCCGGGAAACAAACAGGGGATGATATTGAAGAGTAAAACGCATGCCAGTACGTCAATGTATGTACACTATTAACATCCTCAGGGAAAAGGGCAGAAAATCGTACGAGAAAAGGGTTCCGGGAGGTGCTCGATACATGGAGCTGGGCGAGTACAACCCGAATTCGCAACACTTCCCCCTCCTGTCTCAACTGGCCGACACCGGCATCACGCGTCTGCCTCCTCGCGCTATCGACATACGACTCACACAGCCTGCTGCACACATCGCCCTCCGAGTCCGCCACAGGCTCGCTACTCATGCTCAGTATCCGCATAGGCGCAGCTTTCGCCTTCGCTGCCAACCGCACAGCCGCGCTCTGCGATTCATCCAGCGCGTGTTCGTGCTCCCATTCACGGTCCGTGGTGGGCCCCGCAACGCTTATACCAGGGGGCGCGGCGTGTGATCGTCTGCGGCGCGCTGGCAGAAAGGTCCGCAATGCGTGAGGGGTACAGAGAGCCCGTCGAGTCTGTCGGCATCCAGTCTGGGGGCATCGCTGTGAACGACGCGAAGGACTTCTTTTCTGTCGTCGTGCATCAGCCATGGATTCGACACTTCCTCGGCGCACCACACTTTGCATGAGGGATGGGCCTTGACGTTAGCCGTGTCTTTGGAAGTCAAACACGGCAAAGCTACACACATAACCCAGTTCGTCTACATGGGCAGTGAACTCGCGGAAAAAGTCGACGATCACCGGCGCGCACGGAGGCAGCGCAAGTCAGAGGACGAATGTCTTCAACACGACGTTAGCGAGCTCAGTCGCGAAAGTGACCGCTTTCATAGCGGGACGTTCACCGAATTGTGTTTACATCGTCTTGGTCCACCACTCGTCCGGAAATTAGTTTGTGTACCGGAGGATCGCCTTGATAAGAACTTTTCGAGTCGAACACCCTGTTCTCTTCGAGGATCATGCCACGCGCGATCGCCAGAATACTAGCAAAGCCGGAAAGTGAGACGACGGAGCACTGAGGGATATTCTCGAGGTGGATGACAAGGTCGGTGTCAATGACGGTGGCAAGAAGGACGGCAGCAAAAGAACCAGAGATGATCATGGATGCGGCGAATCTGGCCATTGGCCCATTGCATCAACTTGAACATGTTACAGGTTCTCATTGTACGACGATTCATTTACATATTCGCGACGATTAATCTTTGATTGACATCACTCAAAAGAATGAGGAAGCTCAGAGGACGTCCGCGCGACCGCCGATCGAAGACCTGGTTCCATATTTCGAAATTAGGATTTCCACCTAAAAGAAGTACTTAGAAATATCGAAAGAACGAATACATGAGCAACTGCGAAGGCGAGTGGTGAGTGAATTCGAGTTCAGTGTTCAGCGCTCAGCGCTCAGCCATGGATGGCTCCGATTAGTCGAAACGGCTTCCGGCCAGGAGATATTCCGGCTATCTTCATAGAAAATGGTTGGGAAGGGAGCAGCGGCATTTAGGTGAGACTCTAAGGAGATAGGTATAACAGTACTAGTGTTACATATCCATGAACGTATTTTTCCACTTGGAACGGTTTTTTTTTTTTTTTTTTTTGAAATTAACTTTTATAGCCTTTAGCTTGTGCCATCAGTCTTACTACGAGAATATGTACATGCGCGGGATGGTACTCCATCGTAGATTCTACAAGAAGATTTGGTAAAAGATGTGGTAGTGGGGACGGTTGACGATGATCGATGATCACTGGTCCATGCACTGCAGCGGACTATGGTGTCTTGAAAAAATCCCCAAACCCTGGCAACGCCTGTATCCAGGGTCAGGTCAGGACCCATCATCCGATGCCGCACCAATCCCTTCGCGGAATCGCGATTCGTCCAAGGAACCCGGCCATGCCTTCTACCATCCACATTCGCCCCCCCCCCCAGCATGTATCCCTCCAATAGTACCCACGACGTAATCCCCCTCACTCTGACATAAATACTCTCTAATAGATTGGCAGGTATAGTACAACCACAACGACCCTCAGCGGTTACTAGGTTACACCCTACTCCAACGATCAAACTACTATCACCAAAGAACATGATCAGCTTCCCGAGCCTCCAAACTCTGCCTTTGCCAAAGCACCCCCTTTGTCTCCGCGCAAACTGTCGTTCAACTCCCCTCACCCCGTTTCCGCCCCCGCAATGTCCCCGACCACCAACACCATGCTCATGCCCCGGAACCTGACCAGGCCTACCCACAAGCATAGACCTCTCCACGACCGACAGCTCATGACGTGGCCCAGGGCACGTGGCTGCGTCCTCCGTGTCCTCGAAGGTTATTTCTTTTCCTGAGTTCCTCGCTCTCCACCGACGGGGATGACTTCACACCAGTTGGGGGTGCCGGCGCACTGTATGCATTCCCCATGGAACGAGATTAGATGGCGACAGGAGCAGAAGACGTGGAAAGCCTAGACGAGTCTTCCGAAAACGTCTCTGCGCCCTTCTTCCACCCCCTCCTGCGTCGTCCCCAAAAGCCACCGCCACCCGGATGGCCCGTGCTCGCCGTGGCGACCAAGCAACTGCCACCGCCACCCTCAGCGAGTCCGCCAAAGCTGCCCCAGCGTCCGATTTCCTAACGTAGGAGGTCCGTCGGCAGGTTCGCCTCGCAGGGCTCCACCTTCCCTCGCTGCCGCCAGCGTATACTCACTGGTCCTCACATCCATACCCTCCGCAAGCAGCTCTTCCTCTCCCTCAAAAGCACGCGACGCGTGCCTCCCCCACCACCCATCCCACCCTCGGCTGCTACCGTCGCCACCTCACACTCATACGCACCGCGACCACGACCGTGCTTGTGCCCTCCCTCAGTCCATACCTCCGCCTCAGGCCGCACTTCCATCCTCCACAAGGCACAACAACCTTCCGCACGTCCACACCCTCCCGCACCTCCTTCTCGGCCACCACAGCGTCGACGCCAGCATTTCCGCGAGCAAAGCAGTTGGTGTCAGCAATGCGCGCGGTACAACGCACTCTTCATCGCGAACGTGCGTGCGCACGCGCCGATACCATTGAAGCCGCCACTGTCAACACCGATGCCTGTGAAGCGCCAGAAACGCAGGATGGCGCGGCCTGTTCATCAACATCGGCTCGATCACCTGAGCATCTCCCTTCTTCGAACTCACAAGGTGCGACGTTCCTTGCACCTTTCATGCCATGCATATCAGAGGCAAGAGAGATCTGTAGCAAACAAAATGCATACGTCCTTTTGACCGATTCCATCTCTGTATATCACCTACATGTAATATAAATAGAAAGCATACGACCATCTCAGTGAAGCGATGGTGTACCAACTTCATCCAATCTAACGCCGTATGGCGCCGTGATGCACTTAATCTCATTTCACATTATCATTTCCTCTACTCTGTGCTCTCCGCGCTCCAGACTAGTTAGTGCAAAGGCAGTCCTCGTTAAAAAAACTGACACTAATATCATGGTTCCGGTCATGCGCCATAGTGAACAAAGTTCACCCATTGTTCAAGAGGAAGTTCTTTCTCCTCCCTCGTACTTCGAACAGCATCACGAAGTGCCCGAGCAGACCTCTCGTGATACGGAATTCCTGGTTCATCGCTCGAGAAAATTGAATTGTAAAAGTGGTTTGCTAGATCGCCTCCAACGTCATCTGCCATCGACCACATTGTCCCAACTACGCTCCGGAATCCACAGTATTGAACTGCAGCAGTAAGGTGGAGTACCTCGTCGGCGATGCTTCCTTCTGTCAACTCTGCTGTGTGACAACCCGAGAGGAACGCAAACTCCGCATTCGGGAGTCGAGATTGCACGATGTCAAGCAGAGTTAGGCGATCTCCCCCGTAAAGGTTGAAGGAAGCATCGAATGGCTTCTCTGGTACCAGGTTTGAATGGCAGAGGATATGAAAAAACTGATGATACTGAAGGCCTTTAAGCACGGCAGAAGCCTTTGCTCTGTCTCCCCGAAGAGTCGTCACTCTCGTATCGAGGCGTTGTACTGCCCGGGTCTCTCGCCGCGCCTGTGGCAGGGAATCATCGAGGGTTGCCGCAAGTAGTACAGAGGGTTTCTCGAAAGACGATTTGCCGGGCTTGCGTGACTCAATGAGTGCCGATAACGTTGGGGTATATGAAGGGATATACAGGTCGGAAAAGTAACGCGGGACACCATCGTCTGATGGAATCGGGCCCATTGCATGAAGGGGAAGTGAACAAAACACAGATGTCGGACACCACCAAATCCGGGATTGTTCTAGTATCTTCAGCCTCCTGAGTTCTTTGATCACTGGTTGTCCCACGAGTTCATGGAGCCTCTTGAGTACAAATCGTAACACCCGCTCGTATTCCGTTGATTCGAGCGGGTGATTTTTTCGCGTGCGCACAAGCCGATCCCTCAGCTTGGTCGCACTCTTGTAGAAACCGTCAGGGGTGGTGATAAGGGATGGGTGGGTGTAGTGGAGAACAATCAAGATATCACAGCGCCACCTGGAATGATTGACAATGATAACTGGACCATGCATGGCAGCAGAATGGAGAGTGTCGAACGATGGTGTCTTCAAAAATCCCCCGAGACCAGGCAGCGCTTGTATTTGCGAAATAAGCTGCTTGCGCTTCGCCGAAAGTTCGCGATGCCGCACCACGAGGCGACCAAATTTGTCCATCCCCTCGCCGTCTTCGTGTCCATTGTCGTCATTCATCACGGTATCAGGAGAGACGGACATTGTTGTCAACGTCTCGAGCTCCCGATTGACCGCGGTGAATTCCTGGGACAGATACGAGGCAAATGGAAGTTGGTGAATTGAGGTGTGAAAGCCTCGCATCTCAGACCAGATCAGGGCTCTTCCCCGCTCTAGAGCCTCGATTGCATGCGGTAATCGACCTCTGCTGACCTCATACGATGCCATGTTTTCGGGGAATTCCTGGTAAATATCGCGCTGCGAGATCAGATGAAGATGCTTCATTTCGAGGGTTGGAATGAAAAGCAGAGTGTCCTCCATCAATGAGAGGGTGGTCTCATACGCTGTCGAGGTGGTGTAGTGGCCGTTGCGCCGTGCATTTTCTGCCCATACATATGATACCTTGAGTCGGGCTGGTACATTCGCATATGGATCTTTGGAAGCCATGGAACACAGTCGCATCATTCCATCGAAGTCTTTCTCATCTCTAGAAAGACTACAGCGGGCTGATAGCGCTTCATGAAGGCTGCCAATGACCCCGAATCGGGCCCACTTTGTACTTGGCATTCCGAGGATGTTGCGGAAAGCGGCAATTGATTTGTTGAGGTATTCTATGTTAGCCGTGCATTTAAATGCATGAAAGAGGACTTCCCCCAAGGCGTTAGCAGGGCAATATGTGATAATATGATTTGGGGGAGTTGATGCAAGGAGAAGTTGACAGTACTCGATAGCCTCTTCGATATCCGCTATATCTGTGGTGTGACACACGGTTTTGAGTGCCCGAAGATGCTTCACCCTCTCTGCTGGCACCGCCCACCAGTTAGCCTTGTTGATGGTGGATCTAGGGTTAAGGGGCACAACAAGGTGGGGGAAGGTGACTTCTGGAAAAAGGGAGTGTGCTTCTGGGAGGCCTTCCACGGTGATGCCAAATTGACTCGAGCGCTCTTCTATAAGGCTTGCCAACACCCGAGTGATAATACTGCGCCGGAGGTCGTCGGTAGAAGACATTCTGAGAAATTTGCGTTGACAATAGATCGCCTCTTCCAAATACACTGGGTCCTTGTATATGGCCGCTCGAACCGCTGCCAGTATCGCAGAGTAAAACAGAGCGTTAGACGGGTATAGTCCTGGACAATCTCTATTGAGATCGGAAGCGATGATCTTGTCAAAAAGAATCATTGCCTCCTCGTAGTCATCGATTGAATACATTGCTTGGAAGCGACGGAAGAGGTGTAGGGCAAGCTGCGTGGCCACGTAATTGTCATGAGAGACGAGGTGTCTATTTGCCTCCCTGAGGCAGTCAATCAATATCTCTAAATGTTCCGGTGCAGGGGAATGGTCGAAATAGACATCACTAGCGTGAACCAAGGCCTTCATGGCTTGTTTTAACAGTGGGTGTCGGATACTAGAAGCAAGGAGGTCGCGGAAGCGGACTGCCATCTCGTCAATTCTCCGCACCGCATCGCCGATGCCTAACTCCATCTGAGATCCCAGGGCCACCAGCAGGTGTACTTTGACTTCATCTAATGAGACACCGAACGCTTCCAGTGGCAGGGATTCAAGATAACGAAAGTATTCAATAGAGTGCTGGGAGTCACCGGGCTCGTTGAATAGCCGCAGACGATTTTTACCCCCCGTCGCAAGGAGATAGAAAGCCTGAACGGTATCTTGATCGACTCTATCTGATTGAGATGCGACGAATACCGCTTCTGTGCTGTAGAGGATCGACATGTCTAAGTCCTCTTTCTGACCTGATTGTGTATAGCGATTGTTGTATAAACTGGCCAAAGCTTGGAGATGTGAAGAGCGTAAAGGATAAGCGCGAGGTGATGACAAGAGAATGCGTCGATAATGAGATATTCGATCATTGGTTTCAGATGTTGATGCAAGAACTGTCAAAATACAGAATTAGCCACTCTTGTGGGTACCCAAACAGGACAGGATCCCGGTCATAGCTTACGGTGTTCAGGGGCTTCAGGATCCTCTGGCTCTAATCCCACATCAAACCCTGGATACTGATCCATGAAGCGCAGAAAATGGCCTTGAGTATTTGTGGTGGGAAGGTGGGTATCGCCAAGGGGGTGCAAGTTCCTTCAAAGACTGTACTGTGATAGTAGTAGGATTTAAACAGGAGCAGGGTAATACCCACGCGCTTCGCCTTCATGGAAACGGCTGTATGGTGTATGGAACGTGGCATAAGTCCGCACAGAGGCACGTGACCTTGTCAAAATGGACCGTAAATTGAAACTCGTTCGTACCCTGGCCTCAGCGCGCCAAATGGGGCTGACGTTCATCCCCAGTGAAAACTGGTTCTGAGCCGGGCTGAGTTTGACTGAGTTGTACTGAGTGTGCAGATGACCTCAGCCTGCACCAGAAAATGGCACGGGCTCAGATGAAATCTGAGGTCGTCTGTGGCAAATCTGGATGATTACTAGCTCAATTCAGTTGAAATCTGTGTCACACTGTGTTCTTCTGCACTATACAGAGGGTTTCAGAGGTTTCTTAATTGAGAAAATACACATTATTCTACTGTACTGCTCTGTACATGTCCGAGTTCATCCGATTGTATCTGTGTGCATCAAACCCATTCTCTGCAACTTGTCGTTTCGACATATACAAGAAGACCACCGTCATCATCGAATCCATCGTGTCATCGTAGGCTAGGTGATTGGTGGTAGTGGCAGCAGACACACAACACCGATGTGAGCATCGCGAAGCGGCTTGTGATCATCATCCAAGCTGTCCTTTATCTCAATGACATCGCCCACGTCGACATTGTTGCCATGGCGCGCTCCTGCAGGCTTCTTGGGCGGCACCACCTCTTCAGAGCCCAAGCCACTACTACTGTACACGATGCGGTGCATGTGAGCACGTTTGAGTTTGGGCTTACACGGGGTGCGATAGTGGGTCCTGGAAACGCATACACACAAGTTGAGCCATCGAATCAACTTTCGGGACGTGCAGTGGATTGAAAGCTCCGGGACGCACCAGTCAACATCTGATTCTAGTCCTACTCCTACTCCTACTCCAGTGGGCCGTATGGGACATGAGTGCAGTGCTGCTGTAAATGGAATTGTGGACAAGGACAAATGAGGCCTGTCTCCTGTTCTTGGGGATTGTTGAAAATGACATAGTTCAGTGAGCGGAGGGAGGTTTGGGGGAGCCAATGATGGTCACCTTGACACAGGCTTTGGTACGACATCTTCATCCTAGCCGGAAATCTCCATTATATCCATCATCTACAAGTGTGAAAGATCGCGAATGCAGCAAAAAATAACTTGCATGCAGTTGATGGAATAATGGTCATGAGGAAAATATCTGTATGCATGTCAAAGTCAAATCAACAAGAAAGGAAAGGACATATGGGGCGTGGATCCTAACTCCCACAGCATACATGGGTGGTGGTAGCGCATACATCTGGTGGGGTGTTCCATACCGCCACCGGCATAGGCTGTGGGAATGAATTCAAACTGACCTAAATACAAGGTGGGAGAGGGTGCACACCAACATGTAGTTGTCCCTGAGTCGTCGTAAATATCCTTCCCCCCACAAGTATTCTCCAGTGGTAGGGTCACCATTGATGTGGTCCTACATGTGAGTTCAGTAACGGAAGGGAAAGGAAAGATAGAACCAAGGCCATGTCTTCAAGGAGTGAGAACGCGCGGAGGCAACATGGTTGATAGGCTTGGGACGCTGACAGCGTGTGATACGATCTGTAGGAATGATAGAGAATGACAAGAAAGGCGAAATGTACAAGCCCATGTTGTGGAGAGACGAGTTACAACACGTTGGCTCGAGTGGTTGTCGGTTGGTTGGGCGAAAGTCGAAGTCATGCAAAAAGAAGTGAGAGGGGCCACTATTGGCGCGAGGCCAGGTGGGGATACTCATATGCCAGATAGAGATACGACGGAACAAGTACTTTACACAGAAAAATGTTCAAGTGGTCGATCAGACGACAAGAGGGACACAAATTTTCTGAAGTTGCAGTACTTTCTCAGATTCGCACTGCAAGTCCTCGGGCCAGCACAGCTCAATACTGATGAACTCATATTCACTCAGTTTACCTCGGTGCCGGTTTTCACTGGGGTTCATCTCCCACCATGCGGCACTTATCTCAATTAGTTAGTCTTAGTAGCTACACATTGAGAAATAAAACGCTTTCAAAAAAAATGAAACTTGTTCGTAAAACAATTGCATCATGATTAAACCAAAGAAAGGGTTTACTAACCTTCTAGTAAACACCTGGGAACATGTCTCGTCCCAAGAAAGAGACACCCCCGAACGGATAGTACATGCGTGAGGTTTTAGTGGGTAGTGGGACACGTCACCCCAGCCTTATCGCCTGGGATGTGCAAAAACGCATTTTTTTCCTCACCCCCGGACCCACGGTCCGGCTATAGCGCGCCACTGGGGCTGTGCGCTGATGTCTCATCTGAGATGAGTCATTTCCCGCCATGTGGCATTTCTCTTTAGATAGGTAGTTAACTACTTATGAGAAATACATCGCTTTCCCAAAAAAAAAAAAAGAAAGAAACCTGCTCGACATACAGTACAATTAGCCATTCCTCAGACTAATTTGATAATCTGGACTCGTTATACCCTTAAATCCCGTGTTTACAACGCCGTTCTGAGGCCCAACGCTGCCCGGAACTCATTTTTTAGCTTTCACAGTTTTCTTAACGAGCTGCCGCACTTTGTCGGGAGTTTCCAATGCTAGACCACAAGACGACAAGACCGTCCCGGTGGATCCCAATTCCTCGACCGTCCACATCTGTTTTCTGCAGCGCCCATCCTTCGCCCATCCCTTCAGTAGTACCCGCAACACATTCTCCCTCCGCAACCCCCTCACTCTGACATAAACAGACCTCAAAGGTCGATCATGGGCCGTTTCCTCCCAGCTATGGCACGGCCACGATGATCCTCACCGGTTACTGCTCCCTCCAAACAATGAAACCGCTGTCGTACGAAAGCGCACCTTTAATCGGCTTCGAGGGCCCCTCTCCAAGCTTTTCCAGAACACCCCCATTACCTCCACACAACCTGTTGTTCAACTCTCGTTCCGTTTCCGCGTCCGCAACCCCTCGACTACAAAGACCATACTCGTACCCCCAGCCCTACCCACACCCACCCACCGACCTCTTCACGACGGACAGAATACGATGTGCCCAAAGTCACGCCGCCTCCGTTTCTTCCCTCCCTTCCGTCCCTCTCACTTCCGATGGGGACGACTCCGCACCATTGTGGGCGCTGGCGCACTGACCGCATTCCCCCTGGAATGGGATTAGACAGGTACGGGAACCGAAGATGGTGAAAGCCTATGCGAGTTCTTCGAAATCGTCTCTGCGCCCTCCTCCCCCCCCCCCCCCCCCATCACCCTCCCGCCTCGTCCTCAAAAGCCACCACTACCTGGAAAGCCCGCGCTCGCCGTGGCGACCAAGCAGCTGCCACCGCCACCTCCGCTCTCAGCGCATCCGCCCGAGCTGTTCCAGCATCCGGTTTCCTGACCCCGAAGCTCCATGGGCAGTTCCGCCTCGCAGGGTTCTACGCCCTCCCCCGTCGCCTCCGGCGTAAACTCTCCGGTCCTCACACGCACACCCTCTGCAAGCATCTCTTCCCTCTCTCTGACAAACACGCAACGCGTGCCTCCCCCACCGCCCATCCCACCCTCCGCCACTACCGTGGCCACCCCGCACCCATACCCACCGCGACCGCGCTCGCGCCCTCCCTCAGCGCATACCTCCGTCTCAGACCGATCTTCCATACTTTCACAAGGCACAACGACTTCCCGCACATCTATACCATCCTATGCCTTTCTCTCGGCTACAACAACGTCGACGCCAACGTTTCTGGGAGCGAAGCAGCAGGCATTAGTAGTGCACGCGGTATGACACGCTCTTCGTCGTAAACACGCGCGCGCAGACACCGAAGACGCCGAAGCAGCCACCGTCGACGCCGACGCCTGTGAAACGCCGGAACTCAGGATGGCGCGGCCTGTTCATCGACATCGACACGATCGTGGGAGCACCCCCTGCGTCC
>Ga0307510_10005831_pt1 | contig 14689 bp, 11 predicted proteins | sample 12_EM_MG_FD_207224 | JGI IMG/M metagenome (GOLD analysis project Ga0307510, IMG submission 207224) | Populus trichocarpa ectomycorrhiza microbial communities from riparian zone in the Pacific Northwest, United States - 12_EM | ecosystem: Host-associated > Plants > Roots > Unclassified | place...
AGAAAGTTGAGACTTATACCTGCAAGTCTCACTAGTTTTGGCTGCAGAAGATGAAATACAAACCCAAACTATCGTTTCTGTCAAGGTTCAGCAACAAAGCTTCTTCTTTATATGTTGCAGATCTCCCTCATTTCTGCAGGTCTCACTAGTTTTGACAGACGAAAGTTTCTATCAATGTTTAGCAGCAGAGCTTCCTCTCTATGTGATGCAGATCTCAAACGTTTCTTCTCCTCCTCTCTTTTTTTTTTCTTTCTTTCCTTTTCCCTATGTTTACTCATTTGCTCTATTTTTCCTTTTTTCTCTCTCTTTCTTTTCCCGTTCAGTGAAGGCTTTCACAGTAACGAAAAGATGAAAGAAAAACTCTCCCCCCCCTCTGCATATGGCTGGAGGTTCACTTATATAGAAACCTTTACACGTGTTATTCAAGGAAATATTGCAGTAATTATTACAGAGATTAACTTCTATAAACAGCCCCAACAATTCCTATATCTATGGTCTTTTATATTGCAGTAATTATTTTTCATAACCAGCACCAATCAATTCCTATATCTATGGTTTTTTATATTGCAGTAATTATTTTCCTAACATATATGATTCCTTGATATTAGCCTTAATGCTCTATGTTACCGCCACACATTCTTTCCCTTTTTTTCTTGCAAAACCAGCTCTTTATACAGTTGTTTAGACTTGGAGACCAACTCTAGTGTTCCCTCATCTTGACCGTATGTGTTGGAAAAGGCGAATTGTAGCTAATCATTTGGCGTGAAAAGAGGTGACGACTTACACACCAAACCAGCTAGAGGACGCAAGGATGAGAGGAAGAAAAACTTATCAACAGGAACGGTTGCAGGAAAAGGAAAGAAATCGTAGACTAGGGGTACAATTCTCAAAACACAAATGAACAGTACCATGCCAATTAATTCCTATTATGGGGCTGTTTTATACGCGACGTGGTTTGTTAAAAATGAAGGATTGCACGGCGTCATTTGAAGAAGCAGAAATGTTTCCCCAGCACGGCAAAAAAATGAACGATGTCTCCAACATACTAATTAATATGCTAAGTTCCAAATGGTGGCGCCTTTATTATGACATTTTCTGATCTAGTCTTTGTTCTCAATTCCTTCAACGAAACCAATTAACTTTCAAAAGTTTAAAATTGGTCTTTAATTAACATAATAAATCCTTGAAACATTAAATCAGATTCCTCGAATCAGACCTGCAAACTCGGATCAGAATCCTTCTCGCGACAAGATTCTCTACTTTTCACTAGACATTCAAACGGGAATATCTTGAGCTTATGATATCGAAATCAGGCGATTCAAAAACTCAAATTCATCTACATGTCTAGAAATACAATTTTCATGAGGGGTTCAAAGTCAGATAAAATCATTTTGAAGAACAGAATCCGGCCACAATCTGATTGGTCAAAAAGGGTTTCTTGATCTAATTCGGAAACTGACAATGCTGAGTATCCTAATATGACTAAGAGTTTGACCTCAGAATAGTAGGCCCTAACACCCAATAAAGGTGCAAATTAATTCTTTAACATGTCATGAATGACAGAATATAGTTGGGAAGGTCGGATATTGCACGAAATCAAATCAGAATCAAAGTCTAAGTTGGAACAAAGTTGGTATTACAACAGAATTGCGACAACAACATAATCAATTTTTTTAGTGTAAATTCTGAGGGATTTATCCAACCTTAAAGACTAGATAAAGAAGGAACAAATTTAGAATTATAAAGACTCCTAAGTAGCCTAAGAATCCTGACGATTTCGGCAGAAAAGGGGGAGGATAAAGAGAGCAAAAAATAGTTGAACTAGGGTTCAAAAAACATTTCTTTATTCTCTGTTTTTGTCAATCTTCCAGCAACCATGAGCCAAACTCCTGCATTTGGTTCAAGAGGGATACACACCATCTCCAGCACGTAGGGCCCAAAAATAGGTAACAACAACCTACATGGATTCTTCCCTAGTTTCCCCACAAGTTTATTTGCAACAAAAAGATGTGCAGCCTTAACATAAAAAAACACATACACGGGCAGAGAATTTCATTGTAATGTACCTGTCACTACATCGAGGGTAGCCCTAATCTTCTTCTGTGTTACGTAGAATACTTTGCCCTAAGTTCTGGTTCTCTAGGCCCTGTCAGTCTGAGCCTAAGGTCAACCCCTACTGTTGTTGGCCCCTGATTGTGCTTGTCTGGCTCATCTGTCCACAGTGACTGATTACTGTTGACTCTAAACTTGTTGTTGCTAAATCTTAATAAACTAAGTCCACCGAGGAAAATTCCTTAAAAAATGTCTCTGTCCCCCATAATAGTAGCACTCTCGACCTAAATATAGGCAGTCTTATCATCTATGCTCTCCTCTATAAATATAGTATTATCCTAGCGATGCAGAATAGTCCACCAGATGTTTTTGCCCATACTGAACACACTGTGGATAGATAAATGTCTTCTACTTTGAAGTAGACTCAACCATTACTCTTCCCTATTTTCTAATAGAACTATCCATTGGGTTCAATTGCCCTCCAATTAACCCCACATCAACACTTTAAGTAGACTCAACCATTACTCTTCCCTATTTTCTAAACTGATTAAATTGTCTATTGTTTTTTTTTTTAAAAAAAAAAGGTCTATTCGAAGTGTAATCCACATCCTTTTTTTTGTCATACCTAAACTTTCCCTACTAGCCCTCTATTATACATGCCTCTAAGGCCTCTGCTGCCTCAAAAAGTTCTCTAGCTATGTCGAACTTGAATGCAATCAGTCATTGCCTCAGTTCCTATGATAATCCATCTTGTAACCTTTCTATCTTGCGCTGATTAGGAGGTACATAATACGAAGCAAACGTGAAAAGATTATAGAACCTTCTTTCATAGTCAAGCACCAATAAGTCTCCTTGTACCAAAGTCAGGAACTTCTGCTCTTTCACTTTACGATGATATGACGAGTAAAACTAACTTTTCAACTTTATCTTAAATTTAATCTATGTTCTTGCAGGTCTTGTTAATTGTATTGTATCTCACCAAGACCATGTCTTATCTGATGGTAAGTGCATGACACAATTCACTCATAAATCCTTTGATACCTATATTTGATCCATAATATTCTCAATTGTGCGAAGCTATCTACCTGCAATCTCAACATCTAGCTCCTTTAAATAAGGTTCACATCCTAACTCTCTCATGCTCTACACAATCTGCACCAATGTAACTACATTATTAGTAAAGGTCATAATTATTGGTGTTGTTTGTTCCGCTGGAGCTACTAGAACTGTCGTAACTGGTGTAATGGGCATCGCCTCAATCATTACTCTCATTATTTAATCTATAAATGCAAGGTTAATGTGTAGTGCGGGTATTCTTGTAAATGTTGTTGTTGTCGATAAGGGTATCTGTTCTCTGTCTCTACTAACTTAGCCCCTCAGACTGTGACACTCTCATCTGTCTTGAGACAACATTATCATGAAGTCTAAATGCCTCCTTCAATCTCAATTGATGAGATATCAGTGAAATATGAGAGACAGTATCCTATAAGGGATCCTTCCCCTACCTCTCCATAATGCCGATATGTTGATTATGTTCCTGTCCTGACAGGGAATTTGTCATTGTACCTTTTCTCATAAGAACCATCCTAATACAATTCAACAATTGTCAAAGTTCCATTCTAATTCATAAACTTAAACCAGGGTTCTGATACCAACTGTGATAACTCTAAATTTTATTTTATCATATTTACAAAAACATATAGTATTACCATTTAAAGTATATGATTTTTTTTATCCTACCAAAATTTCAGCAGAGTTTTTTTTATATTTTTATACCAAGTTATCGATTCAATCAATTTTCACAACCTGTTAATAAAATTTCTACATATTTTCATCATCGGTACTTCCATATTTAGATATTACCATTAACTCAAAAACAACTTCTTCTTTTTTCTTCCATATTTTCTCAAGCAAATCAATTATGATATTATTCCAAAATACTTTAAGTAACAGTATGATTAACTTAGTTATGACATAAAACAAACACATATTCATATTAATGTTAAGCGAACCTAAAAATTTATCTATATAATTACAATTATATGGTTTCAAATAAACTAATTAAGATACATCACCCATACTTATTTTGGATTCATACACTACTTGGTTACAAAATTATATTATATAACAAAATATGCATTGATTTCACAAAATTACAAATGCAATAAACACTACCCGTCACAACACTGTGAAATACCTGAAATTTATATAATACTTAGCATAATTAGTTTAGATATGAAAAAATTTACTATTGTTACTTTTATATATAATTATTCCCAATTCATACAATTCGTATGATTTAAGAATGTAGTATCTTCTCTTGTCAAACCGTCACTTATTTCATTTCTACATTACGAATCTCTCTAATTACTCATTAACTAGGGAACTAGTCTCAGTAATCATAAGAACTAGTTCTCCAATTTCCCATTAATTAAGGAATTATCCTATTTACCATGGAACCAAAATCTCCATCTACCTATTAACCAAGACACTAATCTCACTAACCAAGAAATTAATATCTTCATCTACCTATTAACCAAGGCATTAATCTTATTAACCAGGAAACCGATATCTTCATTTGCCCATTTACCAGGCACTAGTCTCATTAATTAAGGTAACTAGTTTCTCAATCACCCATTAATCAGGGCACTAGTCTTATTTACCAGGGTAATTAGTTTCTTCAACAATTTATCATCAATCAAATACGATTGTTATACATTTAAAAAGGAATTACATGCATAATTAAACAATGCTATAGTTTTAAGATGCGAAGCACCTGCCTGAAGTCTGGGCTTGTAAACTGATTCTCTACTGCTGGGTGGGTTCTACAGTCTCTCTTGTACTAACAGGAATAATATCATTTACTATTCAAGTCCTCGGCTGCTTCATATTTTAACTTAATAGACCATCATTTTATTCTTGATTTAAAATGACTTGGTTCAATTTCCTATCTTTAAGCAAATCCTTACTTGAAACATAACCAAACTAAAATTTTAGTTTCATGTATAGTTTGTTTCTTTTGAAAGCTAAATTACAGGCTGCAGCTTTACTAAAAGGAAGGAAACTCAATTTTTTCATCGACACATCCAAGACTATTCTTATTGTAATATCAAAATTGTTTAGCCAAATTTAGTATGACCTTCCCTTAATTTTTAAATCTGTCATTTTCGAGTTATAAATCCGACTAGAAGTTAGATAATAAAGCTATCCAGTTTTTCAATTTCTTTATTTTAACATATAACACAGTATTTGCATTCGTTTTTCTCACCACTCAACACCATTATTTCTCCTCTATGTGATTTATAACGCCATTTACCATATCATCCTACTAATCAACTAATTTTCTAACTTCCTTCTATAAACAATCAAAATTATCTTATTAAAATGCATTTACTTTCTCTACATTTCTTTATTTATTAAATATTCAATATAACACAAAAATCTCCATAATTCCCAAAAGCTTTGAAATGTTCTTAACATAGAGTATAACCAACATTTCATTAAAATTCAAAACACAAAATTTCTTTTTCGTTTTCATCCATTCTTTACATTTAACACATGTCAAGGTAGACATACTCAAACAACATTCATGCATTGTTTTTAATTTTTTTCAATTTAATCCCTTTATGACCGGGACTAACACCCTTCTAAACCCTAAACCCTAGGATTTTTTTCTTCAATAATTCATTATTTTAAGTGTTTTTTTTATCCATTTCCATGCCAATTACATTAAACAAAGTCAATTTCTCATTTCCTAAATTTTATTCATGAACCCTAACATAAAATTTACAATTTACACATCAATTTATAATTATAATCAATCTAACTTTTATAGTCATTTAAAACCAACGAGTCCTCGACTAGTCGAAAGTTTTCCAACAATCGCTTTTTATCCCACTTGACCGACCCTTTTCCACGTAATCTCCCTAATTTCTTTCAATTTTTTCTCCCTCTGTCTTTGTCTAGTCTAGGAACTATTCTCTCACTATTTAGGCTAAATCTTATCCAAATCTCTTCAATTTTGTTGTATTTTTTGTTTTTGGTGAAAAAGGCTTGAAAATCCTCCCCCTCTTTTCTTCTTTTGTAGCCGGCCATTTAAGAGAAATTTTGGGGTTTTTATAGTCAAAACTTTAGGTAATGACACATTGACCCAATATTTTAATTATTTTATTTTTATCCCCATCTTTTCTATTTTCTAACAACTCATGCTATATACTATTTTTAAAAAAAATTTATCCATTGCCATTTAACTTTATATCTTTAATTTAATTTACCCATTTCATATCTTAATATCCCATATTTAATTTAATAATTTTAAATCAACACAATGTTAAAAATTCAAATAATTTTTTTTTAAAAAAGCAAAACACTATTCGCTAGCGCTTTGCCTCAAGCAACAAAGCTTTACTAATGCTTTTTTTTTTTTTTAATTTTAGTTTGCTGACTTGGCCATGCTATATTGTTGAGATAAAAAAAAAAAAACATTCTGCAAATGCTATCATATTATCACCATTTATTTCCAGAAGACATGGTAAAATTAATGTACATATTTTTATTTTTAAATAAACGACTCCCAATCAGCCCTAATAAAACCTGTATTAAAATCAAGGATAAAAGAAACAGGTGCTATCCATGTCCTTTAATTTCATGGATGTTTATTCAACACAAAGAGAGCTCTTACCAAAACAGTAAAAGTCTTCGAGCCCACTAACCACGCAGTCCCCTCCCAAATATGGCCTCTGCCCAGTAACCACTCACCCACCCCCAACCCTCTCTCTCTCTCTCTCTCTCTCTCTCTATATATATATATATATATATATATCACAAGCTTTGTCACTCGCTCTGGTACAAACCCCAACACACACGCTCACTGTCCCTCCCTCTCCCCAAACTGTTTTCCCACTATTCCCTCCCCACTTCTCCACCATTCCCACACCCTAAAACACTCCCATCTCCCATGAAAAATTCTCGTTTATTCCAACAAACTCCCCCACCTAGTCCCCCTTACCAATAAAAAAAAGAAGAAGAAGAAGAAAAACATCTCACTTTCTTTCCTTTTCCTCACCACCGGCGGCTACTCTCATCTCATCTCTTCCCCCTACAAAAAATGGAAAAAAAACAAGGTTTCTTCTCGGCGCTCAAAGAAGAAGTTGTCCGTGGCCTCTCCCCTTCTCGTTCCCGCTCCAACAGCCCGGCTCGAACCGCTTCTCCAATGTCGGGCCTGCTTCGCCGCAAAAAACACAACAAGGAAACTTCCTTCTTCGCGTCGCAACCAGAACCAGTGATTGGGAGATCAGGGAGTTTGAGGCCAATGGTTGGGGAAGCGTTATCTCCACTAATGGAGGGTCCGGATCCGGATGGAGGGGAAGGTGAGCGTAAACGGGTCGGGTCGGGTTTGGGTCAGTGGATGAGAGGGCAGTTATCGAGGGCTCCATCGGTTACTAGTTTGGCTTACAAGAGGTCTGATCTGAGGTTGTTGCTTGGGGTTATGGGTGCACCATTGGCTCCAGTGCATGTTAGCACTTTGGACCCTTTGCCTCACCTTAGCATTAAAGACACTCCCATTGTAAACTCCCTCTCTGTCTCTTTTTCTTTAGCAATGCACAAACGGTTTTTGATTTTTTTTTTTCGCAAGGTTTAACAAAGAAAAGCTGCATTTTTTCAAGTAATTAGTTTTGAGGCCTGTTTGTTTTGTGGAGAAGGTTAAGTGGAAACAACTAAGCAGAGTTGGGATTGGACATTGGCTTACTGAGAGTAGTAGTTTTGTGGGTTTCCTTTTCTTTTCATTCTTTTTAAGTGAATTGAGAATTATTGTATCAGTGAATTGCTAGATCCATGGAATATTTTTTTTTCTAGGTTAACTTTTTTAAATTGCCTTTTATTTTTATTTTTATTTTTTTGGGGGGCGCCAATATTTTCTTTGGTTGGTGAGAAACAGAGGAAAGGCAAAGAAATAAAAGTTCATGATGTTACATCTGATGTTGCTCTACAAAATTTCTGGTTGAATCTCCAAAGGTGCTCATAAGAGTACAATCTGTTCTTCTTCTGCTGAAATTATTGAAAAAAATATGATATTGTAAGGACTTGTTTGTTTGTTTTAATCTTTTTTCATGAAAGTTGAAACTGATATTTGCACCATAGTGTGTAATGGGTTGCTGCTAACTGTGGACGCTCGACTCCATTTGTCTTCACTGTTACTTGGTGTGAATTGTTTTAATTTCTTTGAAAAACGAAAAAGAGTTGTTGCTAATATTTTGTCTTTTATGGGATTGCATTACTGCAGGAAACTTCCTCTGCCCAGTACATATTGCAGCAGTACATGGCAGCGTCTGGTGGGCACCAGGTGCAGAACTCTATTCGAAATGCGTATGCTATGGGAAAGCTTAAGATGATAGCTTCGGAATTTGAAACACCCACGAGGGTGGTGAAGAACCGGAATGGTGCTAGAGGTGTGGAATCGGGTGGGTTTGTGCTTTGGCAGATGAATCCTGATATGTGGTATGTTGAGCTAGCGGTTGGGGGTAGTAAGGTTCATGCTGGCTGCAATGGCAAACTTGTTTGGAGGCACACACCTTGGCTTGGTGCACATACTGCTAAAGGCCCTGTTAGACCCTTGCGTCGAGCACTTCAGGTGACGTTCTTTATGCTAATTCCTCCTGCAAACTGTGCTGGGACATTTACCTTTGTGTTACTAATTTGCTCATCCGTGTACTTTTTTATCCTATTTCAGGGTCTTGATCCAAGAACCACAGCCAGTATGTTTGCTGATGCAAAGTGCATAGGAGAGAAAAACATAAATGGTGAGGATTGCTTTATACTAAAGCTTTTTGCTGATCCACAGACTCTGAAGGCCCGGAGTGAAGGCCCTGCAGAGATCATAAGGCATGTTTTATTTGGCTACTTCAGTCAAAAGACTGGACTTCTTGTTCACATGGAGGATTCACATCTGACCCGTATCCAATCCAATGGTGGAGATGCAGTTTACTGGGAAACAACAATCAATTCGTTCCTTGATGATTACAGGCCAGTTGAAGGGATCATGATTGCCCACTCGGGTCGTACTGTGGTGACTCTTTACAGGTTTGGCGAGGTAGCAATGAGCCATACCAAGACAAAGATGGAGGAAGCTTGGACTATTGAAGAGGTTGCATTCAATGTGCCCGGCCTTTCAGTAGACTGTTTTATCCCTCCAGCAGATTTAAAATCAGGGTCCTTTAGTGAAGCTTGTGAGCTAGCTCAGGATGAAAGGGGAAAGAGTGCAATGGCATTAGCAGCATATCGGGCGAAAGTTGCAGCCCTAGACAAGTCAGATGATAGCTGTGCAGATAACATGATATGGAAGATGGAGGTGTCTGATTGAGGGGTAGGATTGCATTACTACAATTGTTTATACTGGTAGCTAGCTTTAATTGACTAACGGATTAGAAGTTACAAAGTAGGAGTTCAAGTCATTTTTTGGACTTCGGGATCTGCCTCTGTTAATCTGTAAATAGAGCATGATCATTCACGGGCTCAAACTAGGGCCTGGACGAATCTTTATACTCTCAATGCAGGATCCAGCTAAGGTGTTGGAGCTCGGTTTTCCAATTAGGGATAGAGCAAATGGAGGTTTAGTTTTAGTTTACCTTCCATATCTGGAGGAAGGTGGTGAAGCTTTCAAATAGCAGAACTGTTAACCTTCTATACATTTTTACTAATTCTATCTTGAATGCATACAGCGGTGGCAGTAGAAAGGAAAACTGCTTCTGGCTAACATGAGTTTTAACTCGAATGTCTAGTTTGTTCACTTCTGTTTGTGGGCTTGTTACTCTTGTGTGGATGCTCAGTTTTTATTGAAGGGTCTTCTCGGTTTTGAAGGGAATGGAAGTTTCCGGTATCTGATGAATGAAGGCAGGGTAAAACGAGACCAGCTAGTTTCTTCACCGTTCTGCATCTGTTTTTTGCAGTGCTTTTCCATTGCTGTTGAAAGGGATGTAAACCATGATATTTGTTGATCAAATATTGAATGATTAATGCTTATTATTGTTGAGATCAGCACATTTTCCTTCATCTCCCTCTTTTGGATCTGCGTGAAATTCAACGTTTTAATTCACCCCCCAATCTTTAGAGCCTTTTATCTTTACTAATCCTGCAACCATTGGATTTTTTTTTCTTAATCGTCACGCCTGGGTCGTTTCTGAATGCTCTGTGGTTTAGGATGTTGTTCTAGTTCCCCCCCCCCATCTCCATGTATCTTTTCGCAGTGATTGACATCATCTAGTGGCGGTGCTGGACAACTCAGGAGCACAGCGACGCTGGCACCTTTCTGTACACTGCCCCCTTCTCGGTGGGGTCTAAAACTTTTTCATTAAAGTCTGTCTGTGTATTAAATTAGAGAACCCTTTGACCCAAACGCATCGGCATGGAACTAACATGGAGAGAGGTTGAATATGGGTTTGCATCGTTTGAGGCAAAACCTGTGCACGGAGCATCATTACAGCAAGGCACGGGGTAAAAGGACTCCAAACCCCATGTGATTTCTACCCCTTCTTTTGCTTTCTCGTCCTTAGCTGTGCTTTGTTTTATCATCCTGCCTTTTGCAGGCACTGTCTCTTCACTTCTTTACCCCCACAGGGTTTTTTAATCCACTTGTGTTACGTTCACTCCATGGTCTAGACAGTGCGAAGGTTCCTTAATGTGTATGTCTGTTAATTTGGCGGTGTTTTTATAAGGATATTTCTTATTTTCAATATTTTTTTTATTTTTAATATTAGAACATTAAAATCATAAAATAATTTTTTTTTTTTTCATGATGTATGCCCTTGGGTGGTCAGGTTGACGGTTCCTAATTGATGATGGCTTTGCCTTGCACTAGTTTCGACTTGATTTAATTTTGTCCCTAAATTTTAATAAAATTAATTTATCAGCCCTTGAAACCCTGTATGTTTAATTGAAATGTTTTTTTTTTTTTACAAACCAACCTACAGTAGAAAAGCGTGGTTTTATTTATTTATTTATTTATTATTTTCCCAGTTACATTTTTCAAGAGTTTTATTCTTGATTCGGCCATTATGCAATTTGGGTCTGCGCAGTGGATAGATAATGCAGATAGGCTGTGCTGGGCACCAGCGACTGTCAAACGAGAATGATATCTTAGCTTCCATAACGTCCTCGCATTTTCTTTCTTTTTCTTTTTTTCTTATTTGGTATATATTCCTTTTTCAGCTAATTGATTCAACAACCACATATGTTTGCTGCGACCTCCTTTTGTTTTATTTAGTAATTAAATCTGGCAAATCCCTCTCCAGGAAAAAGAAAAGAAAAAAAGCTAACCAGAAAGCTTGGGGAAGCAATCTGTGGCACTTGTTCTTAAATCCCATTCGATTTTCTTCACCATTGTTCAACAAGGATATCTTTTTGGACTTGTTTTTACAGAGGGGAAGAAGGAAGAGCACGATAGATCTCTTGCTTGCAATAGCCATTATGGGAGCTTCCTTAAAATACGAATGTAACCCTAAAATCAGTCACTCTCGGAGATGACAATTTCTTAGCTGTCTCCTTTCATAACCACTGTCAATCCATATCAACCCTACCTCTTATGCATGTCATAATTTTGATGCGTGCTTCCTGTTTAATTGGTTAGCACAACGATTTAGACACTTTTTAAACGAGTTTGTTGGCATAGAAGCTGCTGGCTTACAACTTCAACCTCCCTTCTTGCCTGACAGAAGGAAAGTATGGCAGGTAGCTAGAAATCTGCGTGGTTTAAGTTATCCGTGTGTCTATGTTCACACACACACACACGTTTGCATTTGGGGAAATGAGCTTATTCAATATGGGAATGGGAGATCTGCTACCAGTGAGTCAAGATGGTACGAGTTGAAGGCTGGTCTTAATTAATTGTCTAGGAAGTAGGGATCTATCGAGATTGTTGAAGTTTAAGAGACTAGTCGTACACATAATTTGAGCAGACGCCTCCGTGTTTGTTTATGTGGGGAATGGTATCTAATTATTCTAGGTATCATTCAGCTAGCTCATGATCTTCCTAGCGCTTTCCTAGATGGCTCCGTTGATTCTGAAGTTGACTTGAACTACGAATTCAAAAATCTTAACACCCTGTGCTTCCTAGCTAACACTTTCATGCAATTTGATTGCAAGAAAACCAGTCCTGAAGGAAAATAAAAGAAAAGAAACCCCACCATTTCATGTGCAAGGAAGGGTGAGGATCAAGTGCATAACTCAGATCAACTACAGGTTAAGCTTAATTAGCTGGCATATGCATGGAGGCCGTGAATCTTTCAATTAGAAGTCAAAGATGACAGTGTACATTTTTCATGAAACGATTATACAAGGATAAAATCTTTAATGAGGTACAGGGCTGGGTTGTTTTCTAAAATATACAGGAGCGGAATCTAGAGTGTTTTTTTTTTGTTTTTTTATGCCATAGCATATGGGAAATGACCTTCAATATTCTTGAATAAAATTGATTTGACTTTGAGAATCCCACAGTATGTTTAGTTTAATAGCGGAAATCCCACATACGCACCAGGATTTTAGGAAACGTTCTTAGATTTCTTTACATTTTGAGCACATCAAGATAAAAATGCATAGATAGTAATGTCAAGAGCTGGAAACTTGTATTTGCTGAGGGGGAAAAAAGAATACTACCAAGGCAGTGTCGGCAAAGGAAACATTGCACCAGATCATGAGCAGTACAAGGGATAGATTGTTCAATATTAATGATAAGAGTAGCTGTCCCCAAAAATAGATGAACATTTATTGAGCCTCTGACTTAGTACCCATGCTTCAAGTGGAGTTGCTGTTAAGAAAATACAGAGAGGTTAAATCTGTATCCAAGCTCATAGTTGCATCTGTTTCTCTTTATATGTGGACGTGCGTGGTTGCATTGCATATGCGAATGTCAGTGAGGGAAGGGAAACACTTGAAAGAGAATGTACATGTGCTTCCACGCATTTGCCTGCACGTCAATAAAGAGTGTTGGGGTTAATTTTAACAGTCCGATAATCGAAACAGAGAGCATTAAAATCCTGATGCTGGGCTCGAGTTCTTGTTTGTTTTGGTATTATGTCCACACTTTTGTAAGAATAGATCAACTCCATCTTTCTTGTCTGGTCTTGTTAAAAATAATGCATGGAAAACGTTGCTTGTCGCAATGATATTTATTCCTCACAGTCCTGTTTCAAGTCCAGCACTGATCGCTAGAGAAACAACCATCGAATTAACCCTTGAGTTAAAGGGCTTAGCATGTCAGAGATCCGTTTCCTTCATGATATGCTTGGGCTCGAACATCATCTGTAAATCCCACTGCTCAATTCTTGAGTGGTTATTCTAGGCAGGGCCGAGCTGTCTGGTTCGATATAGATATCATCCGCAAGTCACAGGCGGGTTTGTGATGCGATTAGGTCCCTCTTCAACTGTTTATATCGTCATGCAACGAAGAACATTGTCTACCAGCTTAGAATTCTGCAGTAAAATCTAAAAGGACTAAAATGTTTTAATTAAATGGTTTGGAGGAGGTGACATGGAGATCAAGAGGTATGCTCCTCTTTTTGACCACCAGAGTTTAAATCTCAAACCAGACCATGCAAGGTGAAATTCTCACGATTTACCTCATCTTGATGTGCGTGTCCTTCCTTTAATCGAGTCAAGGTTCTAGTTTCATCAAAAAATATGTTTTCATAGATATTCAACTCCATCTTTTCCTTCTCGATATTGTAAAGAGTTGAAGGAGGCTGAGACAAATCAATTGCATGTGTGATATATCAGTGAAAAACTCTATTCAAATCATTTCTTATGACCGTTGAATACACTAATATATCCACGTTTAAAGTTGATGACAACTGCTGATGCCGAAGTAATATCAACATTTAGAGGGTACAGAGGCGACATGGCACTGCTAGGCCCATATTATCCGATCAAGAAGGGTTCCACGGACCATGAAGGATTGATCGTGTTTAACGGGCCAACGGTATTATCTCCGAAAGGCCGAAGCTTTACTTCTTTCCCCCTTTAGTTTGAGCTACAGAGGCCCAGTTTCCTTCAAGTTCGAAGACTGAAGTGTTAAATCCAACTCGGAAATTCTTTTTTTTTTTCTCGAAAAAGAAGAACAAAAGAATGGAAAATCTTACGGTGATTGGGAGTAACCGGTTATGTTTTATTAGTAATTTTCTGAGATTACCTTGAAAAAAGAAGATAAATACAAAAAAAAAAAGAATAAAATTAATGACTTAAAAAATAAATAAGAATATTTACACCTGGGATTTATCTCACTTATTTGTATCTACCTTTTAGAAAGAATATCACTAGTTATTTTTTAAAACACCATAAAATTACATGTATTTCAAGAATAATATAAAAGTTAATCATGAAATGATTTATGCTTATTACATTCCAGTCGGACAATGCATCATGTTATCCAAAGAACTACAAAACTTGTAGTACGGAGGAGTTGATAATTGAAACCTCTAAGCAACTATATCTAGTAGGTGCTTTTCAAATAGTTTTTCGTGTCAAAATGCATGCCAATGATGTTTTTTTATTTTTTAAAAATTATTTTTGACATCAGCACATCAAAATGATTTGAAAACACTAAAAACATATTAATTTCAAGTTAATAAAAAAATAAAAAATTTTCAAA